>Ga0209154_1000021_pt1 | contig 112944 bp, 85 predicted proteins | sample GraSoiAngelo_121_FD_185878 | JGI IMG/M metagenome (GOLD analysis project Ga0209154, IMG submission 185878) | Grasslands soil microbial communities from the Angelo Coastal Reserve, California, USA - 14_0919_12_20cm (SPAdes) (version 2) | ecosystem: Environmental > Terrestrial > Soil > Grasslands... | reverse complement strand
ATTCCAGGAGACGAGTCTTGGTCAGACGCCGCAAAAAGAATCCTGCTAAGGAACGAAGCTCAACTGAACTTCGTTTCGCTTCGTTCCTGTTTCGATTGTGTTCGCGCGGCGAAGCTGTCAAGGGTCTTCGATGAACGCCCTTCGGGCGCCCTTGACAGCCTCGCCGCGCGGTGGGAGAAGTGTTGCTATTTTTTGCTTGACAACGCCGACGTTGTTATAGAGGAGTTCTGAGGGTAGCTACCCGTTCTCCGAACTTTGCACGCGCCGCTCGAAAGGCGCGCGAAGCTTGTCTCGCCACATCCGCGGCGCTGCGGACGGCCCCGAACTCTGTTTGTTCATGTTCGTAGGAGTCAGGATCGGCAGCAATCAGCCCATGCGTAACGGACAGGAGTTCTTGAAAGTCAGAGCTTTCGGGGTAGCGTTCAATCGCATCCGAAAGAACGGCTATGGCGCGGATGTATTGGCCTCGCGAGACTTGCGAGAGGAAATCTTGGACGGTTTCAATCGCATCAGGTAGCCTGAAGGGTTCGCAGCGAACCTCAGGCCGGCGACCGGTGAGTCTCCGCTCGAGATCGTCAGGGTATAGAAGCCATAGGGAAGTTTCGCGTCCGCTTCTACGGGTGGGTCGATGAGCGGGATGCTGGCGAGCAGGTTTGAGCTTTCAGCGCCAGCGAGAGCGACACTCCATGTCCGGTTCCGCGCAAGCGGATCGGTGTCGATGAGAACTCGAACCCGATCATCTTGAAGACTCGGTTCGATCGTCAACGTTACGGTGCAGCTGCGGCCGGTTGCAGGGTCCGTGAGGCGCTTTACTACTGCCCTGAACGGGTTGCCAGTGAAGCTGATCGTATCGGGTTGGGCAGCCAAGCCTGACCCGCAAGGACGACCCGGAACGAACGCTTGTAGGCAACTGCCTGACCTCCACGAACGATCGCCGGGGCAAAGCGGCCGGCCGAACTCCGGATGAAAAGCACCAAGCAAGAAACCAAAAGCAATCGTTACAACCTGGTAGAAGAGAAATCCTCGTCGATGGAGAAGCAAAAGCCTTGACCCTTACCCGCCGCGCTCTTGTACGACTTTCTTTCCTTTCTGCCGCCTTCGCTGCAACTCCACGACTCCTGGCGCAAGGGGTTGCCGCGCACACGGTCAAACCCGTGGCGCGACCAGCACCTTCGGGACGTCCCTTCTACGCTCATTTCGAGGATGTGGCATCGGCCGCAGGGTTGCAAGCTCCCGTGATCTACGGCGGCGTGGACACCAAGAAGTACATTTTGGAATCTGTCGGTTGTGGTTGTGCCTTCATCGACTACGACAACGACGGCTGGATGGATATCTTCTTGCTATCAGGTACCCGCCTGACGGGGGACCCGCCTAGTGCCACTAATCGCCTTTACAAGAACAATCACGACGGAACCTTCACCGATGTCACGGAGAAGGCTGGCCTGAAGGCAACGGGCTGGGCGTCCGGCGTTTGCATCGGCGATTACAACAACGACGGATTCGAGGATATTTTTTGTACCTACTTCGGGCAAAACCGTCTCTATCGCAACAACGGCGATGGAACTCTTACCGACGTGACCAACAGTGCCGGCCTTTGGAACGATCAGCCACGCTGGGGAGCGGGATGCAGTTTCCTTGACTACAACCGGGATGGGAACCTTGATTTGTTCGTTTCCAATTACGTGCGCTTCTCTTTCGAGCACGCACCGGTGCCAGGAGAGAACCCGAATTGCAACTGGAAGGGTGTCCCCGTTGAATGTGGGCCAGTCGGATTGCCTACGGGAAGACATTCGTTGTACCGCAACAATGGCAACGGTACCTTTACCGACGTCAGCCAGCAGGCAGGGATCGCGACGGCGACCGAATGCTACGGGATGACGGTCGTCGCGGCTGATCTTGATGAGGATGGCTGGACGGACATTTTCGTCGCCTGCGATTCCACCCCCAGTCTATTGTTCATGAATAATCATGACGGGACTTTTCGCGAGGAAGGTGTACTCCGTGGAGTGGCACTCAGCGACGACGGCATGGAGCAAGCCGGAATGGGTGTCGGTGCAGGGGACTACGATCTGGATGGTCATTTGGATCTCTTTAAAACGCACTTTGCCGATGATGCCAACGGCCTCTATCACAATGACGGCAGAGGGAATTTCGATGACGTCACCCGCTCCTCCCTGCTCGCAGTCGAGACCCGGTTCATCTGTTGGGGTGCCGGCATCGTTGATCTCGACAACGACGGCTATCCCGACATTTTCATGGTAACAGGCAACGTGTACCCGGAAATCGAGCGCAAGTTGCCGCAATACGCGAACAAGACTCCGCGCGTGCTGTTTCGCAACCTGGGTAACCGTAAGTTCGAGGAGTTGGGACAGGAGGCTGGCCCGGGAGTGACGGAAGCCCACTGTAGTCGGGGTTGTGCCTTTGGAGATTTCGACAACGATGGCGACGTGGATATCTTGATTGTGAATCTGAATGAACCGCCGTCCCTCTTGCGAAACGATCTGAGGGCAAAGCACAACTGGATCAAAGTCAAGCTGGAGGGAGTCAAGTCGAACCGCAGTGCCATCGGCGCTCGTGTTCTGGTCCGCTATGGCGGCAAGGTTCAGGCGCAGGCCGTGCTTAGCCAGGCGAGCTTTTATTCTGGCAACGATCCGCGGCTGCACTTCGGTTTGGGCATTTTTGATTCGGTCGATATCGAAGTCTTTTGGCCCAACGGTCTACATGAAAAGTTCAAGGCGGTTGGGACGAATCAGCTGGTGACCCTCCGTGAGGGAGCAGGGATCGTGCCTTCGAAAGGCTGGGTGAAAAGGTAAGGCCAACGGTTCCGTGGGGCTAGCGCCACGTTGCCTGGGCTGCTGCCCGGCCAGGTGTCGCGCGCGTCAGCGCCTGTTCCCCTGACGTCAAAGTCTTCGCCGGATTGGCGCTGGCACGTTGCAGTTGGTCCCGGGTGGCCGCGGTGGCCGCTGCGCTGTCACCTCGGAAATACTGGAGCTGATGCGACTGCACCTAACCCGATGAGGAAAAACATGAACATCAGAGGTAATAGCTTTCGAGCACTCGGAGGTGCACTGGCGAATTCTTTCCAGACAAAAACTCCCCATATGGCGGAAACCATCGTAGCCCCCTGTCCGATCGCGTACGAAATCGCTGGACCGATGACGTGCGCGTGCGAAGCAGCGAAGTTGAAAACCGCGCCCGTGCACCAGATCATTCCGCCGAGAATTCCCCACCCATGCCAGGCGGCCCGCCCTTTCCAGTAGTCGGCCATGCCCACGGGCTGGCCTCCGGTTAACGGCCTCCGCATGAGGACGTAATTCACCGGTACCGCACACAACGCAGTACCGAGAGCAAAGAAGAACGCCACAGTATAGGGACCGAGCGAGCGATCTCCCGTAATTGCTTTGGCAACCAGGGGATAAAAGATGCCCATCAGCAGGCCGCACGCGAGGCTGATCGGAATACCGCGTGCGCTCGGAGCCTTCTGTGTGGTCTCGCGTCTGCGATAGGCCATCGCGTCCACCACAATGGCGAGGACGATCAGAAACACACCGCTAAACAACAACACGGGACTTCCTCGCGGAGAAATGAAGTAGTTCAGCAGTACGCCCACCACGAGCGCCAACCCGATTCCGATTGGAAACGCGACCGCAAGACCGGCGATATCAATTGCGGCGACCAGCAGGAGGTTTGCGACGTTGAAGACCACTCCGCCGAGTAGGGCGAAGATGATATGAGTTGCGTCCGCTCTGCCGATATTCCTGAGGAAGGAAAGTTCTCCTCCACCAGCACTGCCGAGCGTAAGTCCCCACAAGAGGCTTGCCGCAACGATGCCGATTACGTAGTCCCAATAGAAGAGCTGAAAGGCCCAACCCGGAGTGAGTTTCATGGTGTTGGCCCATGACCCCCAACACAGCATGCTCCCGATCATGAACAACAACGCGATGCCATAGGCTTCCGGTTGATACATGGCCCTCCCGGCTCGGATCAAGTCGTCGCGCGAACACAAAGTTGCAGTTGCTTCAGCTTCTTCGCATCTTCGCTTTCCGTCCCCTTGTACTGGCCTCCGGCGGTAATTAGGTCTGCTCGATGATTCGGTGGTGACGGCACCAACTCCGCCCGTGGCTGCGCCTTGTCTTCAAAACGCGAGGTGAAGCCCAAACTGCCAAGCGCGCGGCAGATTCTGGCCGGTTGATTTACCGAAAAGGCTGCTGGACAGATCGCTAACCGGATTCACTAGGTTCACGCGGTTAAACAAGTTGAAAACATCTGCCCTGAATTCGATGGAAAGGCGTTCCAATTTCACCACCTTCGCGAATTCTGTATTGACGTTAGCCAAACCCGGGCCAGTGAAGGTGTTTCGGCCCACGTTACCCTCTTGTCCGAGTGCGGGGGCGGGGAAAGCGGACGCCGAAGCAAAGCCTGTAAGAAAATTGCTCCGGTTGCCCGTGTGAACGGCGTCAGCGGCCGGTGCGTTCGGCAGGTCGTAAGCATAACCGTCGGCGTTGAAGTCGCCGCTCCCCGGTTTCAAACCAACCACATTTCCGTTCGAATCCAGCACTGGATTGAACGATGCTGAGGTATATACGGAGAAGGGCAAGCCGCTCTGCAGCACCACGATATTGGACATGCGCCAACCCTCGAAAACCCTCCTCGCGAAGCTATTCTGGAAGAACCCTGTCGGGACTTCTACCACGCTATCAACCGTGACGCGCCTGGCCACGTTATAGTCCGCCCTGCCGTGCTGGAACGGAATGTTCAACGGATTGAAGACCGCCTCGCCGTTGTCCGTCCCGTTGTCGTTGCTGCTCATGTCGTCCGTGGCTTTACCGAAGGTGTAAATACCCCTCAATTGCCAAGAGTGAGTGAACCGTTTACTCAACATGAGGGTGCCGTAATGACCATCCGCCACTCCAACGGTGCGACCAAAGATAATGGGGCCGAAGTTACGATTCAAGCGCGTCTGAGTTCCCTTGTTGAGGATCAGGTCGCCCGGGAAACGATTCACGTCGGTCTGGACATACAGATTCTTACTGTGGGAGCCGTTATAGTCCGCCTCAGCAATCAGGCCGTGTCCAAGATCTCGCTGGAGGGAAACCATGAAGACGTGAGTGCGAGGCTGATCCAGGTTGGACACTAAGCCAGAGGTTTGGACTGGCAAGCCTACGATTCCTCCCGCCGCATTGGTTTGAAACGTTATGCCCGGCGGGACCGGCCAGACTTGACCCGTCGGGTCTCCCAGCGCATAGCTGAACGGGTGATTCGGACTAAGCGCGCTGAACGAGGGGATGGCCCAAACCGGGGGATTGGCGCGTGCCGGGAATGACCATGATCCGTCAGCCACGTTGTTGAAGAACAAGCCGTACCCACCTCGCAACGAGGTTTTGCCATCTCCAAAAATATCCCAGGCAAATCCAACTCGGGGGCCCCATCCCTGGGGTCTATTGTTCGTCACATACGCATTCTGCCCGCCTCGGACGGACATGGTTCCGCTAGCGACTTGAGAAGCAAAATCGCTCCCAGGACCCAGTGAGAAAAAGGGGAACGGCGTGTGTGAATTATAGTAGGTCCCCCAGTGGCCGAAGTAGTCGTACCTAATACCCAAATTCAGCGTGAACCGGTGCGTCACCTTCCAGTCATCCTGGACAAACGCTCCTCCGTAAAGCCAGCGCAAGATCTGATACAAGTCGCTGGCCAAAGCACCGTTAGACACGTGCAATGCAGGACCACCCTGCGAGAAAGGCTGATCCTGGGCGAAGTCAAGGAGGTTGGTAAAACCGAACCCCGGCCGGAGCAAAGGGCTGGTAAACCTATCGTCGTCATGATGCCGGTCGATATCGGCTCCCGCGCTTATGGTGTGACTGCCGTGAGTCCAAGTCAGCACGTCATGCCAGCTGTAGTTCTGATGCACCCAGCCAGCCGGACCCCACTGGTTATATCCGGACAGCCCTGAGATGTTCACATCGGGAAGACTCTGGTTCTTGATCGAACCGGGATTGGATCCGTCGGCATCAATCCAAGTGAAACCGGCGTCATTCAAGAGCCTTGGAGAGAACGCATGGGTCCAGTCGAGTTTGGCGAAGAACCCGTTGTTCGGAACCTTTACTCGATAGATCGGGCGCGGGTCGGCTTGTAGTTGGTCGGCGTAGGTACGAAACCAATCGAAGAAGAAGCGATCTTTCGATTCATTTACATTGTAGTCGAGCCGGACATGCCATTGGTAGGCGTTATGGGTCAAACTGAGTGGAAACGTTGCTGTTCCGAAAGCGGGCAGATTGGGATTGTTTTGAAATGCAGGGGACTCCGGATAGGAACCTGGCCGGGTTGCCTGGAGTTGTCCCACGGTGACGATACCAGTCGTGGGCGTGGCCCCCGGGGGTGCCTGCTTGAAGAATATCGACGAGAGATTATTGGGAAAATTCTGCTGGACAAATTGCGCGAACTGGGGCGTCTCGACGGGCGCGACCAGAGTTGTTGCATTGGAGGATCTCAACAGAAAGAGGCCGCCAAATGCGAACAGTTTGTTTTTGATGATCGGGCCACCCAGGGTTCCGCCAAATTCGTTCCTACGAAAGGCCGGGATTGCGCGGCACCCGGTAGATCCCGAGGGGCAAAACTGAAACTCGGTTCGGGCCGTCAACTTATTGTCCGTGTGAAACTCCGACAAGGATCCATGTATCTCGTTGCTTCCTGGTTTCGTGAAGACTTGCACGTACGCTCCGCTGTATCGCCCCTTGGAGGCGTCAATCGTCGCTCCTGAAATACGTACGGCCTGAATGAAGTCCGGCTCGGGAGAGAGGTTCACGACTCCGTCCCGAGACGCGCTGACCGCTATGCTACCGTCGACATCGTACTGGTTGTTCTCCTGTCGCTGCCCGGCGGCGTTGATCTGATATCCCGCTTCCTGCTCAAAACTATCGTTGTTCGCGGAACCGGAACCAAGCGCGCCTCCGTGCGGCAGCCCCGAGCCTGTGACACCTGGTGCCAATTCGATTATGCTGGTGTAGATATTTCTTCCGAGCAATGGTGCATCGTGGACGACGGTCTCGGAAATTTCTCGTGAAGTGCTTGTCTTGTCTACCTCAACCGCCGCTAGCTCTGAGGTCACGTCTACGGTGACGGTTTGGGTGGGCAAGGCGAGGGTCGGGTAAAGGCTCTTTACCTGATTGGATTCCAACTGCAGATCCTTCTGCACCCATGTCTGGAATCCCGTCTTCTGGATCTCAACCGTATAGATCGCTCCGGGCAGCGACGTAATGCGGAAGTCACCGTTATCCGCGGTAGTCGTATATCGACTAACATGAGTATTTTGATCGGTGACAACGATTTTGGCTCCCGCGATCGCCGCGCCAGTCTGGTCCGTCACCGTTCCTGTTAGTCCACTGGTGAATTGAGCGCGGGCGAGCACCTTAAGAGCCAGTAACAGGAAAACAAGCGCAATTATCGTCGCGACTGGACGTGATGCCTTCATGGTGTCCTTCCCTTCTTCTGAGGCCGTACTCATCTCTGAGCTAATTCGAGACTAGGCTTTTGCTGAGCTTTACGCTTCTCGGCTTGCTGCTCTCGTTTGAACGCGTCAATTAGAGCTCGCCCCTCCACTCGCCTTCCGGCCTTGAGATAAAGACGACCCAGGCTGTACTTCGCCGATAGGTGGTGTGGGTTCAGCCGTAGACAGGCCCGCAAGTTTTCCTCGGCGAGTTTTGGGTCCTTGTTGAAGTACAACTTCGATAGGTGGTAGTAAGAATCCGCAAAAGAGGGGTTTAATCGGACAGCTTCCCTGAATGCTTCTGCAGCCTTCGCGTCGTCCTTTAACGTTTGCTCGAGTGCGACGCCAAGGTAGTAATGCATCTGGAAATTGGACGGAAATCTTTTGATTGCAGAAGAAAGTGTGTTGATCGCGTCTTGTAGCTCGCCCGCATGCGTCTGGATGATGGCAAGACTTAGGAGGGCAACACTGTTGTCTTCCTGGAGTCCGCTGGCTCTACGCACGATCTTTTCGGCTTCGCCGAGGCGTCCAAGTTTTTCGAGGATGGCACCCTTCTGCACCTGCAAGCGATAGGAACCGGGGACATGCGTCAGTCCGATATCTGCCGCTTCCAGGGCCAGCGGATAATTTTCATAGTCCATGCAGATGGTGCTGAAATCTAGATAATTCACCTCTTTCCCCGGTTCGAACAATGCGGCCTGACGCAATGATTGGATCGCCAGATTGAGGTCACCATCCCTTCTGGCAAGGCTGGCCAGTAGATTCAAAGAGTCTGCGTCCGGCCTGACGCTGGTGAAATCTTTGAGCTCTTTCAGCGCTTCTTTGGAGCGGCCCATCCGGTCCAGGACAACCGCTCGCTGGTACTCGAGCCCTGATAGCCTGGGATCGAGCTTGGCTGCCTTTTCGAATTCTCCCAGGGCCTGTTGGTATTGGCTCTGTTGCGAGTAGAGGAGACCAGCCTTGAAGTATTCAGAGGCCGCTACGCCGGACATCGCGTCAAGGCTCTTTAGGACAGCATCCGCCTTCTGTGCCTGGTTCGACTTAAAAAGAGAGTGCGCAAACGATAGCACCGCCTGGGGATACTGATAGACAACCTCCCCGGATTCTCCTAGGAGCGAAGCGGATTTAATGAAGTCCCTTTGTTTTTCGGCAATGATTCCCAGAAAAAGAAAAGCTACTGAGCGCGAGTCGCCCGGCGTATCAATCAGTCTTTCAAATTCCTTGATGGCTAAGTCGTACTTACCCGAATTAAAATAACTTATCGCAAGGTTCTTGCGGGCAGACACAAACTCCGGGTTGGCTTCGAGACTCCTGAGCAAATAATTTTCGGCTTGCTCGAAATCGCCTTTCAAGCTGTAGGCAGCTCCGATCACGTTTAGAAGGACCGCATTTTGTGGATCGGCTCCGAGGCCGTTTTTGAAGGTTGGTATCGCCTCATCGAGACGTCCCTCTTTGACAAGGCTCATGCCTAAGCGGTTCGCCTTCGCAGCTTCGGACTCATTGAAAGCCGAGGGCATCGGAGCAGACTGAGCCCGAGAAGCCGGCGAACCCAAAAGGGCCAAACACAGTCCAACCGATAACGGCCTCCAGCACTTGAATAGATTGAAAATTCGGTGCCCGAAATGAATTGAGCTTCTGGTCATGTGATTCTCGCGAGCCTAGAGAGCCTCGACCCCCACGAAACTGGAATCACGACTTACAAAAGCAGGCGTTTTTTGGAAATCATCGAACCCACATTCGGGAGCAGAATTTAAATCGTTTCAAATTATTTTGTCAAGCAAAATTTCTTAACGAGGGTCCACAGTTGCTTCCCACCCGATGCCACTGTCCATGTTCCTGAGAGTAGGTTTCGCCACCGCGACCACCTCCTCGCGTGTCAAATGTACCCAGGATTGCGCTGGCGATGACAACTCGGTCCGGCAAGGGTGGCCAGATGAACGAAGAACCTGCTGCAGTGACGCCCGCCTGCGCCCCACGTGGGACAAAACAGTCTCGCCGCAGAGTGGTATGTCTCGCGTTACGATGGGGCCGGATCGTGCGTTTTGGCGTCACGGTTAAGTCGGTGAATTTCGATTTGAAGGTTGCCAAGCAAGTACTATTATTTTCAACAATTCCCAAACCAGAATCGCAAAAAAATCCGGTCGCCCCGTGGCGAACCCAAGCGGCTCCTTTTCAAACGGCTGTATCGGACGCGCCGGCAACCCGGAGCCTTACTGCCGGACGCATCCGATACAGTGCTAAACATTTCTGGACCGGCAGACCAAGAGCGGAATGGTTCCCGGATCACCTCTGTATTGGCGACGACACGTCCAAGGGCAGTTGTGCTGCCCCGTCGTCGCGGAGAAGACCGCTTGATGAGTCAGGACCTACAAACTTCATCCTAACCGTTGCTAACCCCTTTCGCAGCGAAGCATCAAGTGGACAACTGTTTTGAATCGTTTTATATTTGCGACGAAATCTGATACCCGGACCGAGGAGCCACCTCATGAGATGTCTACTCCTGCAAATCACCGTTTGTGTATTTGTCGCCGTCGCAATCTGCTCCGCTCAGGATTCGCACTTCTCCCCCAAGGAGCAACAGATTCCTGTACCAGAGTGCCTGACGATGAAGGGACTATGGGAGGGTGGCTCGAAGGCATGTACTCAGAATGAGCACGAATCGTGGTTGGCCGATATCACGCACTGGAGGACGGAACGTCGCATTCGTGTCGGCTACGATGGTGCGAGGTACGATTTGCCGGCCTTGAAATGGACTCAGTCGAGTTTCATACAACCTCAGATGATGGTTCAGGATCGCTACTTCTATGATCCGATCGCTGGCAACTACACCGTAGCCCGATATCTCGACGACGTTGAGAAGCGCTACGGGGGAATTGATGCGGTCCTGATTTGGCCGACCTACCCGAACATGGGAATCGATAATCGGAATCAGCAGGACATGATTCGTAGTATGCCCGGAGGCGTTGCGGGCGTGAAGCAAATGATCGCCGACTTCCATCGCCGAGGCGTGCGAGTCTTGTTTCCGATGATGATGTGGGACCAGGGCACTCGCGATCCCGGGATGCCGTGGCCGAACGCGATCGCCAGTCTGATGAACGAGATTGGCGCCGACGGTATCAACGGCGACACGCAGGATGGTGTCCCGTTGGCATTTTCGCTAGCCGCAGACAAGGCTGGTCACCCTCTTGCCTTCGAACCGGAGGGCGGGCCGGCAGACGAAGCACTAGCGTGGAACGTAATGACTTGGGGGCAGTACCAGTTTCCATTTACCCCGCTCGTTGACAAGTACAAATGGCTTGAGTCGCGGCACATGGTGAACATCTCGCACCGGTGGAATCGTGACAAGACCGACGACTTGCAATTCGCTTTCTTCAACGGAGTTGGCTGGGAAAGTTGGGAGAACATCTGGGGTATCTGGAATGGAATCACGCCGCGCGACGCGGAAGCCACCCGGCGCGTTGCCACTATCGAGCGTGGGGTAGCGCCGTTCCTGGTCAGCAAAGACTGGGAACCGATGTCGCCCATGCTCCGTTATGGTGTGTATGCCAGTCGCTGGCCGCTGGCCGGGCAAGGACTTTGGACGATCGTCAACCGAAACGAATACGACGTCGAAGGAGACCAGATCGAGGTTCCATCCATTGGGAGTATTCGCTATTTCGATCTTTATCACGGAGTAGAGCTGGAACCTCAGACTCGACCGGATGGAAGGGTTGTGCTGGCTTTTTCCCTCGAGGCCAAGGGCTATGGCGCAATCGTTGCGACGAGGACAGCGCCGGAGCAAGGACTTGTGACCTTAATGTCCAAAATGAATGCCCTGACCGCAACACCCTTGGTCAGTTATTCGCATGAATGGAGAGTGTTGCCACAACAGATCGTTCCAATTCAGGCATCGAAAGTTGCGAGCAGCGCACCTGCTGGCATGGTCAAGATCCCGGAAGGTGATTTCCTTTTCAAGGTCTCGGGAATTGAGATTGAGGGGTTCAATGACGTGGGGGTGGATGTGCAGTATCCGTGGGAGGACTCCCCGCGCCGCTTTCACCAGCACCCCATACACGTGAATTCCTTCTACATCGACAAGTACCCGATCACAAATACCGAATTCAAGAAGTTCATGGACTCCACCCACTATCACCCCAAAGACGACCTGAACTTTCTCCGCGATTGGAAAGATGGAAACTATCCGCAGGGATGGGAAAACAAGCCGGTCGTGTGGATCTCGCAGGAAGACGCGCGGGCATATGCGAGTTGGGCCGGGAAACGGCTACCCCACGAGTGGGAGTGGCAATATGCAGCGCAGGGCACGGATGGACGTCTCTACCCGTGGGGCAACGAGTGGGACCAGAGTGCCGTTCCAATGCCCGATAAATCGCGCAGCATGCGAGGTCCAGATCCGGTGGACGCACACCCGAAAGGAGCCAGTCCATTTGGAGTGATGGATATGGTCGGAAATGTGTGGCAGTGGACGGAGGAGTTCGTCGACGACCACACTCGCGGCGGCATTCTCCGTGGCGGCAGCTACTATCGGCCGCAGGGCTCGATCTGGTACTTCCCTCAAGCCTACAAGCTGAACGAGCATGGCAAGCTGCTGCTGATGTCTCCCAGCATGGATCGCTCAGGAGCAGTTGGCTTCCGTTGCGCAGTCGACTCGCACTGATGTGGCGGTTGTGCTCGGTGGCACCGACGACCGCAGCCCGCCAGTGCTGCAAGGCGGCAAAGACATGACAGCACCCGTGACAATGCGACAAATCGCCGAGCGAGCGCAGGTCTCGATCGGCACTGTGTCCCACGTCATCAATGAGACGGCAAAAGTGAGGCCGAAATTACGAGAGCGAGTGCTCGAAGCGATTCGCAGCTTGGGGTTTCAGCCCAGCGCCCTGGCACGCGGCTTGCGGCGAAACCGGACAAACATGCTGGGAATGGTCATTCCAGATATAACGAACCCATTCTTTCCGGGTGTGGTTCGGGGCGTTGAGGACGTGGCCTACAAGCGCTCCTTCCGCGTAATCCTCTGCAACGCCGACAACGATCCTTCCAAGGAAGCGTCGTACGTTCGCGAATTGCGCTCCTATCACATTGCTGGGCTGCTAATCATTCCAGCAGCGGGTGCGGACATCGTCGGTCACCTCCGAGCCTACACGTCGGCTTCGGTCCCCGTGGTTTGCATTGATCGAGTCCCGGAGGGGTGGAAGGGTGACGCCGTTCTGGTGGCTAATGCAGAGGGTGCTTACCAGGCAACGCGCCATTTGATTCAGATGGGGCATAAGCGTTTAGCCGTGATCACTGGGCCGCTCAAGCTGACCAACGCGGCAGAACGCTTGAAAGGTTTTACGCGTGCGTTAAATGAGAGCGGCATAGAAATTGAGCCGGAGTTTGTACAGGAAGCCCGCTTCGATACCGCGAGTGGCTACCAGGCTGCTCTTCGGCTGCTTCGGATGCTCCCGCGCCCCACTGCTATTTTTGCGTGCAACGATCTCATAGCTTTTGGAGTACTGCAAGCTGTCCGTGAACTCAACCTGCGATGTCCGGAAGATTTGTCGATTGCCGGTTTTGATAGTCTCGAGTTCACCAAGTTCACGGATCCTTCTTTGACCTCTGTTTACCAGCCGGGATACCAACTGGGGGCCACGGCTGCCCGCCTTTTGTTGCAGAGGGTGGATGGGATGCGGGCTGCGCCAAAAAAACTTCTTCTGCCGACCGAATTGAAGACCCGCAACTCGGTCGGCCCCCCGCCCCCAGGAATGCCGGATAGCAGCGAGCGAAAAACGAAGATGCACGCCCGCAATGGCCGGGAGCGCAGCAAGCAGTCGGTATGAGAAATCCGAGTTAGCATCCTTTGCGGTCTCGGTTCAAGGTGTCGCGGTTCCGAGTATCGGTAGTATCGGTTCCGAGTATGTCGAGTATGTTCCAAGTGTTGACAACCTCAAACCGGTGGGAGTAAATTTCTGTTTTTTAAAAATTTGAATCGTTTCAAGCACTTGGCACAAGAGATGCGCTTCGTCACAAATTCTTTTTACGGCCATCTGCTCTCCTGAGTGAATTCGAGATGTCGCCATCTCCTCAGGCAACAGACAGGTGAAAAGAACCGGTTCGGACGGGGTCAGGGTGCTCCGCTGGAACTGATGGTGGAACCGATGAGCGCTAAGCTCCACAATCAAAAACACTGGCGGAGAGAGTGGGATTCGAAGCTGATTTCAAGCGTCAAATAAAGGACTTAGTGCGACACGGACAGCATTCTTAGTACATGTAAGTCCATGAAAAACCAGTCTGCTGATTTGAAGTGATTTGCGGAGGCATTACCAGCGTCTGGAGCCTCTATGCCGGAAAACACCAAGAGTCGGACGATATCGAGAAGCTCCTCTCTGAAAAGAAGCCCTTGGGTGACCCCAGGCGAGCCCTTGTCAACCATCTGCTGAAACGGCGCGAAGTCGCGATTAAGTCGTTCGATGAGAGGCTCGCGAATCTGGGCTACCGCGCGAACTCTGCGGCCAAACGAGGTCACCACAAGAAGCCGCCGGCGAAATTTGCATCCGCTCAGGTGCCGTTAGCGAATTCGCTAACCCTCGACTCTAATACTTCGTGCGAACATACATTCCGTAGCGTCCGTAACACGGGGACCCAGAACGATTCTTGTGGGCATTCAGAGTCACGTCCATCGTTCTCCTGTTAAACGTCTTTCCGCAGACGGTGCACCGATAGACGTAAGTTGGCCCTTGATGCCTGGTTCTCGTCGTGCGACCCATCCTGGGCATGCTTGGCATTCGCGGTATCGCGGTAGACATCGCGACATTAAGCGGCCCCGTCGATGTCAGTTCAACCGCGTGACGCGGCGAAAAGACTTGCGAAGTCACCTTTGCCCCCTGCATCCGGTCCACGCGATAAGAACGGTGTTCATCCGAATTGCTTCTGATCGCGTGCAGCACGAAATTCCCCTCAGCCGTCTGGTACAGAGAATACGGCTCTATGCGGCGCACGGTGCCGTCGTAAGCGAGATCGACGCAGAGATGGTTCGCTGCGGCAAAGCGAATGATTTCCAGTGTCGAACGTGAGCGGATGGGAACGCCCATTGGCAGCACGCGCGTGCGGACTGGGACTTCGCCGGCGCCGTGCTCGATGATCGCGCGTTGCGGGATTGCCGCGCCCGTTACCCAGGTGAAGATTTCCGGAAGTGCGTCCCAGAAGTCATGGAGCGGCGGAAGAACGGGAAGCTGGTGCGACAGCATATCCGACCACATTCGTTCAAGCGCATGGCGGTGAGGTTGCAGCGAAGCAACGGTCGGGACCGGGATTGCCTTGTGTGCACACTTCTGCTGCAGCACGTCGAGCAGCACCGACGCCGTTGGTCGGCTGTCGGTGTGGCGGTAGAGGTTCACCACGTCATAAAGATCGCGGGGCCGCGTCCGCTCTCCGAGCGCGCGTAGCTTTTCACCGAAGGCTTCCTCATAAGCGTAGCAATTGGCCCAGATCCCACCTTCGGGCTTGTCGGTATAAGGATGAAATACCTCGCGGCGCACGGGAGGAAGCACCAGCCTTTCGTCCGCCGTCAGATCAAGCTTGATCTTTGGCCAGCCGCCCGACGTCGGAGAAACCGGTCCGCGGTAGGCGATCTTGCCCTGGCAGTTTGGCTTGCCGCGTGAGCTGTCGTAAATATCGAATTCAAGCTGATCGGCAGGAATGTTCAATCCTGATTGTTCGGTTACCCAGGCGACAACTTCCTCGAACACAGGCCGCAGGAATTCTTCGGCGAGATGGCTCTCATCGCGCAGGGTGAAATCCAGATCCTCTGAAAATCTGTACGTCTCGAAGTAACACTTTTTCAGACACGTCCCGCCCTTGAAAACCCAGCTTTCTGCGAGCTCTTCATGCGCGTTGATTCCAGCGAGTATCCAGCCCAGGACATAGTCCTTCTCGACAACGTTGGGCAGCAGAGAAAACGACGAGGCGGCTTCAAGCATTTCGCGTTTGTCGATCATGAGGCCGCTGCCTTCAAGGCGTCAGGCACCCAGAGTCGCCAGGCGGTAACGAGTTTCTCGGACCGAAGCGCCGGATCGAGTTTGGCATAACCGTGCGTCAGTCGCGCGCGGCACTCATCCGCGAGTTTCTTGTCGTTGAGCCGCGTGTCCGCAAGAAATCCGAGGCGCTTGAAGACGGCGCCGTTTTCGAATTGCACTGCATGACGGATCAAAAGCTCGCGATCGGCGGTCCTGCTGCCTAGATATGTGCTCAGGCAATCGGCCACGTGATCGATGCCGCCGCCCACTTCGGGCGCTGCGATCATATCGACCAGCGTGCGCGCGGGGTCCGATATCGATACTTTGGCGGAGCCGCGCCACAAGGTCTTCAATCCGAACAAGCGTTCCGGCTTTATGTTATGCAGCAGGAAAACAGCCCCCTGCGCGGTCACGCGCTTCATGGTGACGCGGCGCGTGGTGAAGACGAAGGTTTCATTGAAGAGCTGCTCGGTGAGTTCCCAATGATGAGCGGCCGTCCAGCCGCCGATGTAGCATTGACCAAAAAGCGTCGGAACAAGAACCCAGGGATCTGCAACGACCTGTTCGCTGTCGGCCAAGTCCAGGGGCACCGAAACGTAGAGCCCACGTCCTATCCTTCGGAGCCAGCCCTGCTTTCTCCAGCGTGACAGAAGCTTGGCAGCTTCACGCCGCTCGATCCCGAGCGTCTTTGAGGCAATGTCGACAGAAACGACCTCCTTGGCGGCGCGAAGCACGGAAGCAAGTCGCGCACGAGAGGCCGGCAAAGGGGTTGTCTCGCGATCCACAGCTATATTATATAACCTTTATTTCGCATTTTATGTGAACTTTGTGAGTAATGATATAGCTAGACTAGGTGCAACAGCCAGAAACCCCAGTAATTCAAAGGCGTCGTAGGTTGAATTTCAATCACATCGCCGGTTCCGCCCGGTTCGCGTGAGAACAGCAACATCCTGTCAAAATCAAAAGCGAGTTTCAGGCCTCGAGATGCTCGGGCCGCGCATATACCGCGGCTATCCAGCTAATCTCGCAGCCGCCCTTCAAGTGAACGTCACGAAGCTTCATGCGCCAACTGAGCGCGGTCGTTCTGCCACCTTGATGTCGCCCTCGCGCTCCGCGATACGATCACGCCTCGTGAAAGACCACGACTCGCCCGGAAATGATCCCGAGGTATAGCGCTCCGGGTCTTCCGTGTATTCCTTTTCCAGAGTTGGACCACCTGACCGGGCGGCCTCCCGCCCACATGAGCAGGCTCACCCATTTCAGATCTCTCTCACCTCAGAAATGCCGCAAGTGCAATCCAATTGTTTCTGCCATTGCGTTGCGAGTTCCGCGTGCGCCCGTTTGTATTCGACCAAAGGACGAAGCGCGGTTCGTACCTTTGCGCCGAACACCTCCGCGAAAGTCGTGCCCTCCTGAGATAAAATCGCGCATCATGCTCACCGTATTTTGCACGTACGCGAAGCGCGCTACGTTCACCTTCGGCGCGGGACTGTTTCTGCTCCTGGCCGCCTTTCCCTCGATCGCCCAGGATCAACCCGTGCGACCGCCAATCACCGGCATCACGTACGTCCGCCTCTGGTTCACGGACCTGCCGAAGTCGCTTGCCTTTTACAGCAAGATTCTCGGCCTCACCCCGCGCGACGCCGGCTGCGCGGGCCTGATGCGTCCGTGTTTCATCATCAATGAGCACCAGCAAATAGCGCTTGCGAAAGCGGCTTCCGACCCTCCCGCAAACTTCCTCGCCGAAATCGGCTTCGCCACAACCGATGCTGCGGGCATGCGCCGGTATCTCATGGCTCACAATGTGGCAGTGAGCACGATCACCAGGGACATCAACGGCACTGGACACTTTTCCCTTTTGGATCCCGAAGGCCATCCCATTGCTTTCGTGCAGGCGCCCGCGCACCGCCAGTACTCAGCCCCCGCGGAACAAGTCAGCACGCGTCTCATTCATGCCGGCTTCGTGGTGAAGGACATGGCCGCCGAGAATCGCTTTTACCTCGATCTGCTCGGCTTCCGCCTGTATTGGCATGGCGGCTTCAAGGATGACGGCCTCGACTGGTACGAAATCCAGGTTCCCGATGGTGACAGCTGGATCGAATACATGCTCAACGTTCCCCCGAGCGCCGACCACAAGGAACTCGGCGTGCAGAATCACTTTTCGCTCGGCGTGAAAGATATTCACGCCGCTGCCGACCAGCTCCACAAGAACGGCTTGCAGAAATTTGATGGCCCCGAAATTGGCCGTGACGGCAAATGGGGTTTGGACGCCTACGATCCCGACGGCACCCGCGTCGAAGTCATGGAATTCACGCCCGCCAAGGAACCGTGCTGCCATCCGTATACGGCGCCGCATCCGAAACAATGACGTGCCGCCGCTCGCCAAGCCATGTTCTCTTTCTGGGAAATTTTTATTGGTTCGTCGCTGATGTTGCTTTAGCTCCGGGCCTGAAGACCATGCTGGCGCCGGTTCCGCGGGGCAATCCGCCTAATGTTGTGTAAATTGTTGTGTAGCCGCCTCTAATGCATTGAAAACATGGCGGAGAGAGTGGGATTCGAACCCACGTTACCCTTTCGAGTAAACACGCTTTCCAAGCGTGCGCCTTCAGCCACTCGGCCATCTCTCCGGCGAGGCGTCTTCTAGGGAAGCAACTTAACGGAACCCTCTCGAAAGGCAAACCAAATAACCCATGCTCTGGTTCGCCTGGTTCGATTCTATGGGTATGCAGCGGGCAACCGCAACTCGCCGCCAGCTTGGTACTCGGTACGGGGTACTCGCCTACTTGTCTTCTTTATCGTGCAATTGCTGTGCCAGGTAATTCTCGATCCCCATTTCACCGATGGCGTAGAGCTGGGCCTCCAGCCAGTCAATGTGCTCTTCCTCGTCGGTCAACAATTCTTCCAGCAGGTCGCGAGAGCCGTTGTCGCCGGCTTCCACGCATGTCTCAATACCCTTATTCAGGCGCTTGACCGCAGCGTATTCCACATTGAGATCATTCTGCAGCTGGGCTTTGACGTTCTGGCCGATGTTGATCTTGAAGTAGTCGCTCATGTTGGGAGTGCCCTCCAACAGCAGAATACGTTCCATCAGTTTCTCCGCATGCTGCATTTCTTCAATCGACTCGTCCCTCGTGTGCTTGGCCAGTTTTTCGTAGCCCCAGTTTTCGCACATCTCGGCATGAAGAAAATATTGGTTGATGGCGGTCAATTCGGCTTTCAGAACTTCGTTGAGGACTGCTATGACTTTCGCATCGCCTTTCACGTTCGCCTCGCATAAGCTCCAGTGATTGCTTGAAACAGGCCCTGCACGCATCAGCGGCTTTGCGAACCAGACTGCAGGCCAACTGGATGCGCGAGTTGTTCTGAAAGAATATAGTCCCTCAACGGCGTTGGGACAAAACGCGGAAGAAACCAGTGTTTAGGAGGCTTTGTCGGAGCCGGCGGCGGATGCGGCAGCTGCCACCGCTTGATTACCACCAGGGGCAGGTTCGGAGACGGCGGGCAGTTTAGCGCCCTCAAGCACGCGGTTGTGCAGACAGTACAGCGCGAGTTCCAGGCGGTCGGCAACACCCAGTTTGTCATACACTTTGCGCAGATAATTCTTGACCACCTGTTCTGTGGTGCCAACCTTCTGCGCGATTTCCTTGTTCTTCATGCCCTGCGTAACGCAGGACACAATCAAAGCTTCTTTGGGGGTCAGTTGGACCTTGGTGCGTCCGCTGGCGGGCCGCGTGGCCTGTGTACGATAGGCTTCCAGGACCCAGTTCACCGCCTGGCCCTCAAGAAAAGGCTCGCCACTGGCTACCTTGCGCAGGCAATGCACCAGCATCTCCGGCTCGACTTCGCGGGAAACGATGCCATGGGCGCCGCGCCGGAATAATTCCAGCGTCAGTTCCTCATCGGGCTGTTCCGTAACGACCACCATGCGGCAGGCAGGAGAGTGACGCAGAATCTCACCCACCGCGTCGGACGGATTAGCGGACAATGCCGCCTCGAAAATTAGAATGTCGCCGGAGAACTTCTTGACCGCAGTGAGGGTTTGACTGTAGCTCTCCGCCTGTCCGACAACGCGGATGTCATCTTCCAGAGCAAAAATCTTGCGCAGACCGGCGCGGAAAATGGCCTGGGTGTCGGCCACGATCACCCGAATAGGAGGCGCCTTACCGTCGCCCTCACCCGGCTTTTGGATGTTGTCTTCGACGCTCACCGGAATACTCGCCATCGTTACCTTGCCCGCGCTCAGCGCTCAATACGATATTCGTCGATGACCACACCGACCCCACGGCGGCCATCCTCATCGAAACTGCGCACCACTCGCCCCTTACAGTCCACGCGAACGTCGTTATCGGACCCCACAACGTCGGCGGGGAACGAAATGGTGAAATCTACCATCGAGCCTACGGGCATATCTGAATCCAACCGGAACAAGACGCCATTGGCGGATATGTTCTGGGTCTCCGTGGTCTGGCTACCGGACTCGGACTTGACAGCAACCGGCAGCTTGATCGGAAAGCGTGCCGCACTCTGCATATCGGGATAGCGGCTGCGCCGGCCTTTCACTTCTTTTGCCTGTTCCTTCCCTGATTCGCTTGGCACCGGTTGCGACCAACCTTCCTCGCCGGGTTCCAGCGGAATTCACCTTTCCGCGGAAAAACCTTTTCCGGCATTTCGTTGGCAGCTTACACCTCCAGCAAAAGCTGAGGAAAGTTACCGAAGTCATGACACGTGTTCTGGCTTGGCTCCTTGCAAGCCGTTGGGAGGGAGGGGCTTAGAAGGTCTTAAAGTAGCACAAAAGAGGCTGAAGGGATACAAGAAGCTGACACTTGATAGTGCTCACCGGTGCTGGCCCCTGACCACTGATCGCTGACCACTAGAACTTCGTGACTTCCGTAAAATTGAATTCCCGCACCTTCATGGCGGGCACCACCATGTCGAACGACTCCTCACCGCTGGCGCGCACCGGCTCGCCCATTTCCTCCACATTCGACAGCATATGCAGAAGACTCTCGTTGAAGCGGAAATTTCGCACCCCGTGGCGGACTTTGCCGTTCTCGACGTAAAAGGTACCGTCCCGGGTCATGCCGGTCAGAATCTTTTCATAGGGATCGACCTCGCGGATATACCACAGCCGGGTCACCAGCACCCCACGCTCGGTCGAGGCAACCATTTCGTCAATCGTTTTCGCTTGGTCGGGAGGACCAAACACAATATTCGTAGGCGCTTCACCTATTTCGTTGGGTAGTGGGAAGCCATGGCCAGTAGGTTCGATAGGGCCAACTCTATCCTTGTATTCGGACTTCCTCATCCTTTCGGCGGTAGCTCGGGCATAGACCAGGCGCTTGACGACGCCCTTTTCAACCAGCTGCACATGTTGCCTGCGCACTCCCTCGCCATCGAAAGGAACTCCCGACTGTAGAGGGTGGGCAGCGTCGTCTCGAATATTGACGTTCTCGCCGAAAATCCTGGCCCCGACGCGGTTATTGAGAAATGACCGCTGATCGAGGATGGCCATTCCTCCAAAGTCATAAAACATGAAGCCAACGATGTCGAGCACCGCGGCCGGTTCGAGAATGACTGTGTATTTGCCTGCCGGAATTTCCCGCGGACTTGCTGATTCACGGGCCTTCTTGGCTGCTGTTTCAGCCAGAGCCAATGGGTCCAGGTCTGCAACATTCGGGGAGTTCGCCTTCTGCCAGCCGGAGGAGTCCGAACCCAGCATGGTGACCGAGATGTCAGACGAAGTCTGGGTGTGCCAGTCAGAGAGGCCGTGGGAGTTGGAAATGCCTTCGATGGTTTCTGAAGTAGCGAAGATTCCCGCGGCCGTAAGCTTGTGTGTTTTGGCTATTGCGACCATCTTCTCTACGCCAAGGGCCCGCTGGTCAGGAGTAATGGCTGCCGTCTGGTCGAAGTGTCGCTTCGGGATTGACTGTTTGGTACGGGTGCCCTCGCCCGCGTTCGGCATTGGCACCAGGTCCGGGTCGGGCTGCTGAACTTTGGCCAGACTCTCGGAAGCCTGCACTACCCGCTTCAGGCTCTCTTCATCGAGCTTGTTGGTGCTGGCCCGAGCGGTGCGCCGGTTAAATACGGTACGCACCGAGACCCCGTAATGCTCTTCGGCAACATTCTGATGGATGGTGTTGTTGGCGAAGCGAGTGAGAGCTGAATGTCCGCCATAGAACAGCGCTTCGACTTCATCGGCGGACGAGTGCTTCTTAATTTTGTCGAAGATCTCGCCAGCTTTGTCTTTCGTCAGCATTCGGCTTATTGGCTCTCAGCTCTTAAGCCTTCAGCTCCGGCGTTAGTTTCCCTTGTATGCAGAACCCACTTTGATGTTCCGGAATCTCGTCGGCGCCGCACCGTGGCCCGTCCCCATGACTTGTTGGGGCTGTCCCTTTCCGCAATTGGGTGTGCCCCAGAGTGTCCATTCGTCGCGTGAGCAAATTGCATCCATGGAATTCCAGAAGTCGGTCGTGATTCCCGAATACGAGCAGTTCTTCAGCATCCGCGTACGCCTGCCCTTCTTGATCTCCCAGCCAATCTCGGTGCCAAACTGGAAGTTGTAGCGCTTGTCGTCAATGGACCAGGAGCGGTTGGTCTGCATGAAGATGGCGTGATCCGTATCGGCGATCAGTTGTTCGCAGCTCAGCGGATTCTTGCCCGGCAAAATGCTAACGTTCGTCATGCGAATGATCGGCAGCCGGTTCCACCCCTCCGCGCGCAAGGTTCCCCCGGACCGATTTGCGCCGATTGTGTGCGCCGTCTCACGTGATGAGAGATAGCCGGTAAACAATCCATTGGTGATGATAGGTGTGCACTGCGCAGGGACCCCTTCGTCGTCGAAGGCGAACGTGCCCAGCCCCGGTCCGTGTTCCGGGCGGGCGTCGGCTACTACTGTTACCAGTTCACTTCCGTAGCGCAGCTTGCGCAACTTGTCCAGCGTGAGAAATGATGTGCCAGCGAAGTTAGCTTCCATACCCAGTACGCGGTCGAGTTCGATTGGGTGTCCAATCGACTCATGAATCTGCAGGCCAAGTTGCGAACTATCGAGAATGATGGTGAAAACGCCTTCCGGACACTGCTCCGCCTTGTGCAGGGCCACCGCTTCTTCGCCGATGCGCCGGGCGTTTTCGACAAGTTGGAGCTCATGGATCAGCTCGTACCCTTTGTTCTGCCATTGTCCGCCGTAAGAAGTGGGGTAGGAGCGCTTCTGGATATCGTTTCCTGCGAACGCGTAGGCCGCGTAACCCGTGCCGGTCGAGTACTTGGTCTGGTGGATATTCGCGCTCTCCGATGAGAAGAACCACTGCTCCTCGCGTCGGAAATTCAGGTTGGTTTCGGCCAGTGTGACTCCCGGAACCGAGGTTAATTCCTTGTCGATTCTAAAGAGCAGATCCAGGTTCTGCTCGACCGAAGTAGTAAAGGGATCAATTTCGTGAGGAGTCGTCCATTCCGCACTGGCCGGCTTCTCTGGCGCCAGCCGGACGTCCTGCTGTTTGACCTGGGCCGACGCCTTGGCAATGGCTACCGCGCGGGCAGCGGTGTCCTCGACCGCCTGGCGGCTGAGATCGTCGGAAGCCGCAAATCCCCATGCTCCGTTGGCGATCACGCGCACTCCGATGCCGAGTGACTCGGAGTCGGAAGCATTACCCACTTTGCCGTTCTTGGTGGCCAGAGCGCGGCTGCGATCGTCCACCACGCGGGCATCGGCGTAAGTAGCCCCTCGCAGGTTCGCTACATCCAGAGCCCAGTCAGCAATCTGCTTCATGGCACAAACCTAAAATTTACCACACGCGGTGTGCGCGTGTTTGTCATCCTGGGCGCAGCGAAGGATCTATGCATTGTTGCGTGTACCAATACCCCAGGAGACCTTCCTTCGTTAGGGCTGGTTAAAGACAGATTTCCGCACTCCATAGCTCACCTTCTCCTGTGCCCCGTGTCACTGACCAGCTACCCAATCGCAGGCTTCAATAAACGGTTGGGCAATTCGCGCCGGCGGAGAACTCCGTCTGCCAAGGAGACCATCATGAGCACGCTGGTACTCGATAAGAAAGCTGATCTCGCCGGGCCGGGCATTGGCGATTATAGGGAGTTGGAGAAAATTCTCCCAAAAGATTACCGCTCTCTGCTGCCCCCCAGAGAGACACAACAGGCCATATTCCAGGTGAAGCGCTACATCGAAGACAACCTCTGCAAGGAACTCAACCTGATGATGGTCGAAGTACCCTTGATCGTCAATGTCGAGAGTGGCGTTAACGACATGCTCGACCGGGATGGCTCGCGCACTCCGATCCAGTTCCACATCTCGAACGATCGCGACAAGCATCCGATAGATGCGCAGGTCGTACAGGCCGCTACCAAGTGGAAGAGAGTTGCGCTGCGGCAGTTTAACTGCCAACTCGGCGAGGGCATTTGCACGGACATGCGCGCGGTACGTAAGGACTACTTCCTCGATCACGATCATAGCGCCTACGTTGATCAATGGGATTGGGAGCGTGTCATTACCCTCGAACAGCGCAATCTGGAATTCCTGAAGGGAATCATTCGCAAGATATGGAGGGTGCTGGCGGGTGCCGAGAACTTTGCCCAGTCGATGTTCCCGCAGTTGAAGGATGTCCGTTATCCCGATCTGCCCGAGGAATTGGAGTTTTTCCATGCCGAGGACATTCTCGACATGTATCCCGACCTGCCGCGCAAGCAGCGCGAGACGGCGATCCTGCAGGAGCATCCGGCCATCTTCATCCTTGGGATTGGCTGGCCATTGAAGGATGGCTATCCACACGAGATGCGCGCCGCCGACTACGACGATTGGGTCACCGACACCCGCGAGCAGACCGGCAAAGATACCCATGGACTCAACGGCGACATCTTGGTTTGGAACTATGTAACCAAGCGCCGCCATGAGTTGACTTCGATGGGCATTCGCGTAACCAAGGAGACCTTAAGAAGACAACTTGAGATGGCCAAGCAACTCGACTTTCTCAAACTGCCCTACCACCAGGCAATTATGAACGACCAGATTCCGCTCTCCATCGGCGGCGGGATCGGACAATCGCGCACATTGATGCTGCTTCTTCGCAAAGCACATCTGGGCGAGGTTAGCGTGACCGTGTGGCCGAAGATCCTGAAGGAGATGTGCGCAAAGAAACGGATCTTCGTACTGGAGTAGTCACGATTAGCGTTCAGGAGTTGCCGGGGAGCGGCTTCTGCTGCTCCTGAACTATGCCGTTTTGCGCGTGTTCCTCTTCGGCGGGTTGAGCTAATGTGGGAATAGCCACTGTTCTTACGTTCCTTCCGACCACCCTGCCAGATACTCTTCCTGCTCGGGTGTGAGGCGATCAATCTTGATTCCCATGGACTCCAGCTTTAGACGCGCCACGCGCTTGTCGAGTTCTTCGGGAACCTTGTACACCGTTTTCTCGAGCTGCGAAGCGTTCTTCACCATGAACTCGACGGAGAGCGCCTGGTCGGCAAAGCTCATGTCCATCACCGAGGGCGGATGCCCTTCTGCCGAAACCAAATTAATCAGGCGGCCTTCGCCCAGCAGGTTAATTTTGCGGCCATCCTTCAATGAGTACTCCTCGACGAAGTTCCGTGTGGTGCGCTTCGAGGAAGACATTTTTCCCAGCGAAGGAATATCGATTTCAACGTTGAAGTGACCGGAGTTGGCGATGATGGCCCCGTTCTTCATGACTTCGAAGTGTTCTTTCGTAAGCACGTTCTTGTTCCCCGTCACCGTGCAAAAAACGTCGCCAATTCGGGCGGCTTCAAGCATCGACATTACGCGGAAGCCGTCCATCACCGCTTCCAGCGCCTTGGTTGGATCGATTTCGGTGACGATCACTTCGGCCCCAGCGCCGCGAGCCCGGCTGGCAAGGCCGCGACCGCACCAGCCATAGCCGGCGATCACGAACTTCGACCCCGCCAGCAGGAAGTTGGTAGCGCGAATGATACCGTCAATCGTGGACTGGCCCGTACCGTAGCGGTTATCGAACATGTGCTTGGTATCGGCATCGTTCACGGCAATGATCGGGTAGCGCAACACCCCTTCCTTGGCCATAGCACGCAATCGGATGACACCGGTCGTGGTCTCTTCTGTCCCGCCGATTACGTAATCCAGGGCGTCCTGGCGCTTGCTGTGCAGCACGCCCACCAAGTCGGCGCCGTCGTCCATCGTGATTTGCGGCCTGTGATCGATGGCCGCCACAATGTGCTGATAGTAGGTCTCGTTGTCTTCGCCTTTGATGGCAAACACCGGGATCGAATAATCGCGCACGAGGCTGGCCGCGACATCGTCCTGGGTGGACAGCGGGTTGGACGCACATAGCGCCACATCCGCGCCGCCGTCGCGCAGGCAGATCGCCAAGTTGGCGGTCTCCGCAGTTACGTGCAGGCAGGCAGAGATGCGCACGTCCTTCAGTGGCTGATTCTTGATAAATTCTTTGCGGATAATCTGGAGTACATTCATCGACTGGTTGGCCCAGTCGATTCGCTTCTTCCCCATATCGGCCAGATCGAGATTCTTAATATCGCAGTTGACTTGTAGGGGTATCGTCGGCATACGTCTCCTGTGGCGCGTTGCTGTTTTGACTGGTTCTATGTTCTCCACGAATGATCAAGAATACAACGAGCTGGGGGTGTCTCGCGGTCTTTTGATGACTGGTTGGGGCGACCGTTACCGCCCCGCTTACAACGCTGGCTATTTCCGGCTTGCCTGCGCCACCGGCTCTTGCCTGAGGCCCGCGTCACTGGCCAGTTTGGCCGCCTTGTCTGTTGTTTCCCAGGTGAAATCCGGATCATTGCGGCCGAAATGACCGTAAGCTGCGGTCTTGCAGTAAATGGGCCGGCGCAGGTTGAGGGACTCGATGATGCCCTTGGGCGTCAGCTTGAAATGAGCTCGTATCAGGTCCGGTATGATCTCCGGATCCACTTTCGCGGTTCCGAAGGTATCCACCATGATGCTTACCGGCTCTGCGACACCGATGGCATAGGCCAACTGCACTTCACAGCGATCGGCTAACCCGGCAGCAACGAGGTTTTTCGCGATGTGGCGGGCCAGGTAAGCGGCGGAACGGTCGACCTTGGTCGGATCTTTTCCGCTGAAGCAGCCCCCGCCATGGCGTCCCATGCCGCCGTAGGTATCGACGATAATTTTGCGGCCTGTGAGGCCGGTGTCTCCCATCGGCCCGCCGATCACGAATCGGCCCGTCGGATTGATGTGGTACTTGGTATCGGCATCGAGCAGGTTGGCAGGAATCGTGGCCTGGATCACATGCTTCAGGACGTCGCCCCGCAATTCATCGTTGGTCACCGTTTCGGCATGTTGCGTCGAGATGACAACGGCATCCACGCGCACTGGCTTGCGGTTGGCGTCGTACTCAACGGTCACCTGGGACTTACCGTCGGGTCTGAGATAGGGCAAGCGTCCGTGCTTACGAACCTCAGCCAATCGCATGGTCAGCTTGTGGGCCAGCGAGATCGGGGCCGGCATCAACTCCTGGGTCTCGTTACAGGCGTACCCGAACATCATGCCCTGGTCGCCGGCGCCCCCTGTGTCCACGCCGAGCGCAATATCACCCGATTGTTTGTTAATGCTGGAAATTACGGCGCAGGTGTTGGAATCAAATCCATAAAGCGCGCTGTCGTAGCCGATAGAGGAAATGATTCCCCGCACCAGGGTCTGGAAATCAACGTAGGCCTTGGTGGTGATTTCGCCGGCGATCACGACCAGACCGGTGGCGGTCAGGGTCTCACAGGCCACGCGACTCATGGGGTCATCGGTCAAGCAGGCGTCGAGGATGCCATCAGAAATCTGATCGGCGATTTTATCGGGGTGGCCTTCGGTGACAGATTCAGAGGTAAAAAGATAACGGTTCTTCGATGACAAGCTGCGGTCTCCTTGCCTGACTTGGACGTCGCTTCTGAAAAAGGCCGCTTCGGACTCAAACGGCCATCACGGCGTAGCTAAAACGGTATCAGAGAAGGGCGGCTGGCGCAATGGTTTTTGACATTGGTTCTGACGCTAAGTTGCAGCTAATAGAGGGTTTAGCGCTGCGGACGGCGTGTAAGAGGAGGTGAACGGCAGAAAATCGGGGGCGAACCCAGATTCAGCCAGCGCGATTCATTTGCGCGTCAAATTGGTATGGCTCGCTACGCATTCCCAGTGGTCCTTGCTGTAGATCCAGGTGTCAGTAAATCGGCCCCGGTGCTCAAAGGCTTTGCCCTTGGAAGTGCCTTTGGTGTGATAGGTCCCGAAGACCACGGCCGCATTCTGATAAAGGTGCACCTTGACGTCCTCATTCGCGACCAGGGTCGCGCGGTACGACACATCCTTGATGTCATCGAGGAACCGGCGCTTGTCCATCACCGTGCCGTCGTAGTCCGTGTAAATGAAGCTATCGCTTACCAGAGTTTCCAGGGCCTGCGCATCGTGATGCAATTGCGCTTGATTCCAAGCGTTCTCCAGAGCCACCAACTTGCTCTCGTCGGCTGCGGTGGAGGCTTTTTGGCGTTGCGCGCTGGCCAGTGTGACGAACAACGGCAAAACGAGCAGGAGAGAAAACTTGATGCTTGGTCGCTTCATGGCTGAGTTGGCGTTTCTGCAGATTGCCCCTCAAGACCATTGACTCCAAATGTGAGGGTCTTGGGCTTTCCATCATCTCCAATAGGCGGCAGTTTCTTGCCATTAAAAAATATTGCCAAGCCACCGGGCTTACCGGCTCTCAAAACTACCTGCCGAGTCGCCTGAATAGATTTTTCGCTGGGGGCGACCAAGTTATCTGTGTAGGAGGGCTGGCCGTCCACGCTAATGGAAACCCAAGAATTCTCATGCGCAATGACCAAGACCACAAAGGAACCCGGAGCAGGTGCCGACGGATTGTAGGATGTGGTCAAGGGTGCAGGAGAAGACCCAGAGGCCGAAGCGGGCGCGACTGCTTGTTCCGAGTTATTGGTCTGAGCATTGCCGCCTGGCTCGGCGCTGGCATTTTGGGGCGACGTCTGCTGACTGGAAGCAGCTGGTGCTGACGCGCCCGCGGATCCGTCGATCGGCAGAGCAGAAGCTGAAGTGCGATGCACAGTTGCATTACGAACCTGCTCACGAGAATAAAAGCCCCAGACGCCCAGACCGAGTGCCGCGAGCAACAACAGCACGGCCAGCGCTCCCCATGGCAGGCTGGCTGACTGGTTGACTCTCGCCTCTCGTTCCTTGCGTTCGGCGATGGCCCGCAGTTCCGTATCCTCAGGCCGAGGCTCAGGGTCACCGCCAAAAGCGGTCGCGTAATCGGCAAGGGTCTTTTCTTCATCCAGGCCGAGATACCGGGCATAAGCACGCACAAAGCCCTTGTTAAAGACCCCGCCGGGAAGCTCGTTGAACTTTTCTTCTTCCAACGCGTGCAGCATGCGAGGGCTGATCTTGGTGGATTTTGAAACCTCTTCCAATGTGATCTTACGGTTCTCGCGAGTCTTCTTCAGGCGTTCGCCGAAATTGCCCACATGAGTCTCCTCGTCCCGCATGCCCTGGAGGGTATGGCAACTATGATAAGTGAGGAAGCCGCCTCGAATGTAAAAATTACGACCTTTGGTAACCTGGGCAGACCAGCCTAAAGGTCTTGGCCGGATGTGGCATCAGGGGTTCGTCACTTACTAAGGTTTGTTGCCCAGCCCCGGAATTGACGCCTATAATCGGGCCATTCTTCCTATAATTCGAGGGTCCCCCGGGCATGACTGAGGCCACTGACGCCGACCGCAAACGGCAAAGCCAAGAGCTCAACATCTTCCACGATGTGGCCAAGGCCCTCACTTCTTCACTCGACCTCGATTCCATCCTGCAAACCATCATGGAAAAGATGGCGGAGTACTTCCGCCCCGACACCTGGTCGCTTCTGATGGTGGACGAAGACAAACAAGAGCTTTACTTTGCGATTGCGGTCGGCGACGCGGCCGAGGCCCTGAAGAATGTGCGGCTGAAGGTGGGAGAAGGCATTGCCGGGTGGGTTGCCAAACATGGCGAGCGGCTGATCGTGCCTGACGTTTACACCGACCCACGTTTTGCCAAGCGCATCGACGAAATGACCAAGTGGGAGACTCGCACAATCATCTGTGTGCCTTTGCGCTCCAAGCACCGCGTGCTCGGTGTCATTCAACTCGTGAACGTTAATATGGCCGGATTCAAGGACGACGAGGCCTTCTTTTTGCAGGCGCTGTGCGACTATGCCGCGATCGCGATTGAGAACGCACGCGCGGTAGAAAAAATTCAGGAGTTGACGATTACCGATGATGTGACGGGCTTATACAACGCCCGACATCTATATAAGACCCTGGAGCAGGAGGTCTACCGCTCGGCGCGCTTCAGTTACGAGTTCACCGTGCTCTTCATCGACCTCGACCACTTCAAGCTGGTCAACGACACCCACGGCCACCTCGTGGGCAGCAAACTGCTTTCCGAAATCGGCTACCTCATCAAAGCCCAACTCCGGTTGATTGATTTCGCTTTTCGTTATGGCGGAGACGAGTTCGTCATCATGTTGCCGCAAACTGGAAAAGACGCCGCCCTCACCGTAGCCAAACGCCTTCGCGATAACCTGCGCACTACGCCTTTTTGCAGTCAGGAAGCGCTCAACCTCATCATCAAAGCCAGCATTGGCTTGGCTACCTACCCCCACGATGCCAAAACCCCCCACGACATCATTCGCCAGGCCGACGAAATGATGTACCTGGTCAAGAACACCACTCGCGACAACATTGGGGTGGCCCAACGCGGAGTCATAAAGAGCTGAGCAACTTACGGCAGAGTCACTATCCGTGACAAAGGAGGGTCTACGTGATCTCCCGCAAGAAAATCGGGAACCCTCCCGATAGATTTAGCAGGAATCCACACCTACAAACTTAATATGGACTCTGCTACAGTCCTTCAAGTCGGTGTTGCCATAGCGATGTTGTGTCTTTTGGTCGCAGCACTGTGGCCGAAACTGTCCTGCGAATTGTCCGATAGCGAACAAGAGAGCCTCTCCAATAGCGCAGGCAGGTCAAGCCCTTCGAACGAAAGTATTGGATCGGACTTAGCGGGACGCTACGGGGAGCGAGCTCGTCAGCTGCTCCGGCGTGCTTCGCGATCAGAAAAATCCGGGCGGAACGCGGACCAGAACCCGGATGACAGCGCCGCATAAGGAAATTGCCCGCAAGTCAATCCCACTACTTAGGCTTTTGCAGTTCGACGGGTTTGTCATTCGATGGCTGGTTTGCCGACGGGCTAGGCTTCCAGGCGTCCCGATTGGCTGGAGCGGAGGGATCCACTCCGAAGTCCCAGACGTAAAGGTTCATACCCTCTTTGCCGAGTATTTCGACTACGGCGTACTCCCCAGGACTGAGCGCCGACGTAGGCGTGATCTTCACCCAGTTGCTGCCCGGCATCACCTCGGACTGAGTCGGAACCAGATCTTGCTGCTGGCTAACCTTGCCGTAAACCGCAATCTTGATAGCGCCCACGATGCGTTTATCTTCTTTGGTCTGCATGCGCACAATTTTGAAGCGTTGCGGATCCAATGCTCCTTCAGCGGGCCCGCCTTGCTGGGGCGGTTTGGATGAAGCGTCGCTATCGCTGGCAATGTTCACGAACAAAATGGGTCGGGTCACGTGAGATTGGATTCTGGCGTGCGTCCCAGGGAGTTCCACTGTCTGCTTGGCGCTGGCAATAGGATTGATGGTAGCCCGCAGGATGTTTCCCTTCATGTTCTTGTTTACTTTCCCACCGCTCTGCTGAATCTCGTCGAGCTGAGCTTGGCCCTGGAAATTGTCCAGCAGCAACACACCACCTTCGTCCGGCAGCTGCAAGCCCGGGGCGACATGGGGCGATCTGGCTTCGTCGGCTTTGCGCTCCGCCTCCAATTCCTTGTCCAATTCCGATGCCTCAGGCGAGGCGCCCCCGGCTGCGCGGTCCTTCTCATACTTCTCGGTAGCTGTCCAATCCACCAGGGACTTGGGCACCTCCTCCCAGTTTCCTCGTTCCGCGCTGTAGTAGCGGACTCGCTCGCCCTTAATCTCATACTTGGCGACGAGTTGATAGGAACCGTCCTTGAGGATGAGTCGCTTGGCCAACTGCTGGGCGTGAGTCGGTAGTGCCAACAGGAGAAGTGCCGCCAAGACTCCGCCAAACCAAGCCGCCATCCGGAAGTGAGAAGCACCACGCATATACTCACTATTTTAGATGCACTCGATCTCTATCCCGTGGAAATCCATGATAATCCGTGGCTACGCTGTTTCGGGTTCGGCAAAATTGCCCTCCGCGTCAAGCCATTTAAGAATGTAATCTTGGGGTCGATCGTCGAGACATTGGAAATGTAACCGCGGACCCGCCGTTGTCGCGGTTGTGGGAAAGTGCGGATCGCGCGCTCTTTGCGCGATTTGCAAGCTATTCCACAGCCGTTTCGCCGGCTGCGTTGTGTTTTCTCCGATCCCACGCGAACTTTCTTCACCAGCTTCACCGCGGGCAGATCCAGGTTCTGCCACAAGCGCAGCTTGAGTCGGTACAGGTCGGCGATGGCCTCCACCGCCGCTGGCGAATCGTAGCCTTCCCATCCCAGCGCGAAACGCCCTCTGGAAACCAGAATCACTTTCAGGCATAATTGATCGTGCACTCCAGCCTGCACGAATTTAGATCACAAAAATTCATGAGGAAGCGATGTCGCCAAAGTACATCTTTGTGACCGGGGGCGTAGTGTCTTCACTGGGCAAGGGGCTGGCCGCCGCGTCGATCGGCTGCTTGCTGGAAAGTCGCGGACTGAAAGTCAACTTGATGAAGTTCGATCCCTACCTCAACGTGGATCCGGGCACCATGTCGCCTTTCCAACACGGCGAGGTTTTCGTAACCGACGACGGCGCCGAGACCGACCTCGATCTTGGCCATTACGAGCGCTTCACGCACGCCAAGCTCAGTCGCGATAATAATTGGACTACCGGCCGAATTTACGAGCAGATTATCGCCAAGGAGCGGCGCGGCGATTACCTGGGCAAGACGGTTCAGGTGATTCCTCACGTCACCAATGAAATCAAGGCGGCCATGAAAAAAGTCGCGCAGGACGTGGATGTGGCCATCGTGGAGATCGGCGGCACCGTTGGTGATATCGAGTCGCTGCCCTTCTTGGAGGCGATCCGCCAGATGCGCCAGGAACTGGGCCGCGAGAACACTCTTTTCGTGCACGTCACCCTGGTGCCATTTATTGCCGCGGCGCAGGAACTTAAGACCAAACCCACTCAGCACTCGGTGAAGGAACTGCTTAGCATCGGAATTCAGCCCGACATGCTGCTCTGCCGCACCGATCGTTTTCTGGCCAAGGAAATGAAATCCAAGATCGCCCTCTTCTGCAACGTTGAAGAAAGGGCAGTAATTACGGCCAAAGATGTAGCTTCCATCTATGAAGTGCCGCTCGTTTTGTCCCACGAAGGAGTAGACACGCTGGTTCTCAAGTATCTCCACCTTCAGGCCAGTGAGCATGATTTGAAGCAGTGGGAAGAGATCGTTCACCGCATCTACAACCCTAAGGACGAAGTGAATATCGGGATTGTTGGAAAGTACGTGGAATACGAGGATTCCTACAAATCTCTCAAAGAAGCGCTGGTGCACGGCGCGCTCGCCCACAACCTGAAATTGCAGGTCAATTGGGTCGAGGTGGAAGGACTGGAACAGGACGAGGCCAGTCGTGATGCGCAACTTGCAGATTACGATGGCATCTTGGTGCCGGGAGGATTTGGCAAGCGCGGCATTGAAGGCATGTTGCAGGCGATCCGCTATGCCCGGGAAAAGAAAGTCCCTTATTTCGGTATTTGCCTGGGGATGCAAACCGCTTGCATCGAATTTGCTCGCAACATGTGCGGCCTGGCGGATGCGAATTCCAGCGAATTCGACCCGGCGACGCCGCATCGCGTCATCTACAAGCTCCGCGAATTGCGGGGCGTGGAAGAACTCGGCGGCACGATGCGGCTGGGCGCTTGGACTTGCAAAATCGAGCCCGACACCTTGGCACACAAAGTCTACGGAAAGCTTGAGATCAGCGAGCGGCACCGGCATCGTTATGAGTTCAACCGCGAATACGAAGGGACTTTGACCGCTGCCGGAGTGCGGATTTCAGGATCAACTCCCGACGGAACGTATGTTGAAATGGTCGAGCTTCCCGACCATCCGTATTTCATAGGCTGCCAATTCCATCCTGAGTTCAAGTCCAAGCCGCTGGAACCGCATCCGCTGTTCAGTTCATTCGTAGGCGCCGCTTATGAGCACGGTCAGCGTCGCAAGGCTGCAAAGCACGCGGAAGAAGTAGAAATGTTCCTGCGGCCAGAAAAGGTAGCCAGGCATTGAAGAATTCACGGCCGAGTACGCGGCGTATGCAAAGAGAACAATTTGTCCTCCTGAGCGGGGCATCCGATTCGCTACGCGAAGCGGACGCGGAGTCGAAGGATCCCATACTCGTCCGCGGTACGTTAGAAACGTCAGGGCATTTTCACCATCGTGTCGTATGAAAATGCCTCGCAACAGCATGGGTTGAGCAGCAGCGTAGGGATCCTTCGACTCGGGCCAACCCCCTCGCTCAGAATGACAAAGCAATCGCATGGGTGAAGGCTTTCAAGTCGGCAACGCAATCATCGGCGGGGGCAATCTTTTCCTTATCGCCGGGCCCTGCGTGATCGAAAGCGAAGACCACGCCATCCGAATGGCAGAGATCATCAAGGGCGTGACGCGCTCTCTCGGCTTTCCCTTCATCTTCAAAGCCTCGTACGACAAAGCAAACCGCACGTCCATCAAGAGCTATCGCGGGCCGGGATTAGCCCAAGGATTGCGCATCCTGCAGAAGGTTCGCCAGCAGGTTCAAGTGCCAATCCTGACCGATGTGCACGAGACCATCGACGTCCCCAAGGTTGCGGAGGTCGCCGATGTCCTGCAGATTCCCGCATTCTTGTGCCGCCAAACCGACCTGGTGGTCGCGGTCTCCAAGAGCGGGCGCGTGGTCAACATCAAGAAAGGCCAGTTCGTTTCCCCCTGGGACATGAAGCACGCCATCGACAAGTGCCGCGATGCGGGGAATTCTCGAGTCTTTGTCACCGAGCGTGGCTCGAGCTTCGGCTACAACAACCTGGTAGTTGATATGCGCTCACTGGCCATCATGCGGAAGTTCGCTCCCGTGGTTTTCGATGCGACCCACTCTGTCCAGTTGCCCTCGGCATCGCAGGGGGACGACGACCAGCCGGCAGCCAGTGGCGGGCAGCCCGAATTCATTCCTGTGCTGGCACGAGCTGCAGTTGCGGCCGGCGTCGACGGCGTTTTCATGGAAGTCCACGACAATCCTAAAGAAGCCAAGTCGGATGGACCCAACGCGCTGGAGTCCACCAAGCTGCGCGGAGTACTTAAAGAATTGTTGGCGGTGCAAAGGGGATTGGCAGAGGCCGCTCGCGCCATCTAATTTCAACTCACTTTGTTCTCAGCAATGAGACTAGCCCGACGCTGAAGTGACCTCCTTTCGACAGACTTTACCAGCCGAACCCTTCAAGAAAGCTGAATCCGCTACCATCCCTGACTCATCGGATGTGAATTAAAGTGACTGCGTTCGCCATCCTCGCTGGCTTCGTAATTATTCTCGCTGTCCTGCTGGACGCTTTCGAGACCGTGGTCCTGCCCCGGCGTGTGCAGCGCTCCTTTCGGCTGACCTCGTGGTTCTATCGTCATACCTGGGTGCCCTGGGTGAGGCTGTCGCAGGTAATCGGAAACGCCAGCCGGCGGGAAGCGTTTCTGAGTTATTTCGGACCTCTTTCCCTGATCCTGCTGCTTGCGGTCTGGGCGACCGGACTTATTTTTGGATTTGCCCTGGTGCAATACGGACTTGGTGGTCATCTGTACCTGGGTAACCAACCGATCACGTTTGGCGCTCTCCTCTACCACAGCGGAGAGACTTTTTTCACGCTGGGTTATGGTGACATCGTTCCAATTTCGTGGCCGGCGCGGCTACTGGCGGTGTGCGAGGCGGGAATGGGGTTTGCCTTTTTGGGCGTTGTGATCGGCTATCTCCCAACCGTGTATTCTTCGTTTTCCGACCGAGAGCTGGAAATTTCTCTGCTGGATTCGCGGGCCGGTTCGCCGCCTAGCTCGTCCGAACTGCTCAATCGCCTGGGCTGCTGCCCTGACCAGTCGGTGCTCGATCGGATCTTTCGTGACTGGGAACGCTGGGCCGCCGAAGTTCTGGAGAGCCATCTCTCCTATCCTGTCCTGAGCTTCTTCCGATCCCAGCACAGTAATCAGTCGTGGCTTGGTGCCCTCACGCTGATGCTCGACGTGACCTCGCTGGTGATCGCTGGAATCGAAAGTATTCATCCGGAGCAGGCCCGCCTCACCTTCGCCATGGCGAGACATGCGGCTGTGGATCTGGCGCAGGTTGTGAATGCTCGCTACGATCCGAACGGACATACCCGTCTCAGCCCCGAAGACCTCGAACAATTGCGGAACGCGCTGGCAGCCAATGGCCTGAAGCTGCGCCGCGATGAAGCTGCGAACCAGAAACTAACCAAGCTGCGCTCGTTGTATGAACCCTACGTGGAAGGAATCGCGCGCAACCTCATCATCACTCTCCCACCATGGATCCGCACGGAGAGAAGAAAAGACAATTGGCAGGGCGGCCCGTGGGACAAGGTGATCCAGAGAAAGGATCTCGAAGACGCCGTGCGAGTCGTAGACGAGCATTTCTAGTGAGTCCCGGAGGTATCCCAAGTCCGACGATTTTTAATTGAAATGGTAGAGAGGGGGTTTGCTCCGTCTCAAATGCGGCGAGCTAGGCCTCTACTACGATGATATCTACTGCTTCTGGTCAGGAAGGTTGCTGGTAGAGGCCGATCAGGTTCCCGGCGGGGTCGCGGAACCTGGCCGTGATCTCCGGCGCGTCGACCCCGACCGGTTGCACGATCTCGCCTCCGTCAGCGCCGATGGTGTCAAGGGCCTTGGCCACGCTATCCACCATGACGTAAAACAAAAGGCCGGGATTCGCCGCGGGGGGGCGGCCGAGCACTCAGGCGCCGCTTGCTTCCCCAGTGGCGTCGTCAAATGCAGCAGCGCCATCCCCGCATTTCCCCACATTCCAGCCGAATACCTCTCCAGGGGCTTGCGATTCTAGCGGGGAATTACGCTCACGACAAACCCAGGTTCGCAAACAGCCAGCGACTTCTGCGTCTGGCCCCGCGAAACCACCGGCCCTCAACACCGCTGGTCTGCTAACATTCTTGCTCTCCATGAAGCAGATTGGCGAAAATGTGGTCCGTATTGAGGCGGAGGCGCTGCGGCGGCTCGCCGATCGCATTGCCGGGCCCATGGCCGACGCCTTCAACTGCGCGGTCGAACTGCTTCATTCCTGCCGTGGTCGCGTCGTGGTTACCGGCATGGGCAAAAGCGGAATTGTTGCCCACAAGATTGCCGCCACTTTGAGTTCGACCGGAACTCCTGCGCTCTTCCTGCATCCTGCGGAAGCGGTGCACGGCGATTTGGGCATGGTGGTCACAGGAGACGTAGTCATTGCGCTCTCCTCCAGTGGCGAAACAGAAGAAATTCTGACCCTGCTGGCCACTATCAAGCGGCTGCAGGTTCCGCTTATTAGCATGACCTGCGATCAGCTTTACAACGGCAGCAAGCTTTCGACCCTAGCGGCTGCGGCGGACGTCGCCCTCGATTGCTCTGTCGATAAAGAAGCTTGCTCGCTTGGTCTTGCGCCTACGACCTCTACCACCACTATGCTCGCATTGGGAGACGCGCTCGCCGTCGCAACCTCCGAGAAGCGCGGATTTAAAAAAGAAGATTTTGCCAATCTGCATCCGGGCGGGAAATTGGGAAAACGTTTGGCGCGAATAGAAACGCTAATGCATTCCGGCGATGCCGTGCCGCGCGTGTCGCCGCAGACGAAAATGTCGGACGTGATTTACGAGATGTCCCGCAAGAAACTCGGGGTAACGACAGTGGTTGAAGGAGACAAGCTGATTGGAATTATCAGCGATGGGGATCTTAGGAGGCTGCTCGAACGCCGTGGAAAAGAGGTGCTCGACCTCAAAGCCGGCGAATGCATGACACGTGACCCCAAGACCATCGCCCCGGAAGAATTCGCGATTACGGCTCTAGCCGTCATGGAAAACAAGAAGATCACCTCCCTGGTGGTCGTCGACGGCAACCAGACGTTGCGAGGTATTGTGCATTTACATGATTTGTGGGGAACGGAGATGCTGTGAGTTGTAATCGCCCGAATTCGACCTTTCAGACAGCGTTGCCAAGCTTCCACGTATGGGACACAAGCAATACTCCCGTCTCTCCCCCGTACGCCGGCAATTTTTTCTGATGCCGTAAGTTGGCCGACGTGGTTTTGGGTTTTGAGCGTAATCGGGATTTTTCATCAACTGAGCGCCTGACTCACTATCAAGTCGTGAGCTCTCATTGACTTGCCTAGTCTTCCCGCATAGCATGGCGGCGCGCCATGATCGGCCGGACCATCTCGCATTACCGCATCATCGAGAAACTGGGCGGCGGCGGGATGGGCGTAGTCTATAAGGCTGAGGATGTGAAGCTCGGTCGCTTTGTCGCCCTTAAGTTTCTTCCCGCCGATGTAGCCAAAGACCAGCAGGCATTAGCACGGTTCCAGCGCGAAGCCAAAGCCGCCTCCGCCCTGAATCATCCGAACATCTGCACAATCCATGAGATTGATGAGCACAGCGGACAATCATTCATCGTCATGGAATTTCTGGATGGCATGACGTTGAAGCACCGTATTGCAGGACGTCCTCTCGAAATCGAAACGCTTCTTCCGATTGCCATCGAGATCGCCGACGCTCTCGACGCAGCTCACTCGGCGGGCATTGTCCATCGCGACATCAAGCCCGCCAACATTTTCGTTACCAGGCGCGGGCACGCCAAGGTTCTGGACTTCGGCTTAGCCAAGGTGTCCTTCTCCCGAGAGCAAGTTGGAAGTTCTCAGCCCACTCTGGACGTGGGCGAAAGGCATTTGACTAGCCCGGGAAGTGCAATCGGAACAGTGGCATATATGTCGCCAGAACAAGCGCGTGGGAAAGAACTCGACGCACGAACGGACTTGTTTTCATTCGGGGTAGTTCTGTACGAGATGGTCACGGGAGTGCTTCCGTTCCGAGGCGACACCACGGCCAACGTATTCGAGGCCATCCTTCACAAAGCTCCGGTGGCTCCGGTGCGTCTGAATCCCGATCTTCCGGCAGAGTTGGAAAGTGTCATCAACAAGGCCATAGAGAAAGATCGGGAGCTTCGCTACCAGCACGCGTCTGACATACGTACCGATTTGCAACGGTTGAAACGCGATACAGAGCCCAGCAGAGCAGTTGCCATACCAGCCTCGCATGAACAGCCTCTCAAACGTGGCAAGCTCTGGATTGTCCTCGCCGCCTGCATCGCCCTCATCGGACTGGCGGTCGGTGGCACAGTGTACATGCGATCTCGAAGGACAGTCCGGATTGATTCGATTGCGGTGTTGCCCTTCACCAACCTGAGTGGAGATGCGAATACGGACTATCTCAGCGACGGCATCACCGAATCGGTAATTGCAAGCCTCACCCATGTACCGGAGCTGAAGGTAAAATCGCGCAACTCAGTTTTTCGCTACAAAGGGAAAGATGTTGATTTGCAAAAAGTCGGCAAGGATTTGGGCGTGTCGGCGTTGGTGAGCGGCCGAGTGGTGCCACGGGGGGACATCATTGAAGTGACTGCTGAGCTTACCGATGTTCGGGACAACACCGAAATTTGGGGGCAACGCTACAGCTTCAAGAGCGCCGATATCATCGGGTTGCCACAGCAGATTGCGGGAGACATCGCGGAAAAGTTGCGTTCCAAACTCAGCGCCCCAGAAAGGCAACAGGTCACCAAACAGGGTACCCAAAATCCAGAAGCGTATGCGCTGTACCTGAAGGGTCGATATTACTGGAACAAACAGACAGGTCCCGACACGGCAACCGCAATCTCCTATTTCAATCAAGCCGTCGCGAAAGACCCCGGCTACGCTTTGGCATATTCGGGTCTGGCCGATGCCTATTCCGAATTGCCTTCATTTGGTGGCGCTCCCGGCGAATACTTGAAGGGAAATGCAGCCGCCCGCAAGGCGCTGGAGTTGGATCCGACGTTGGCCCGTCCCCACGCCGTCCTGGGCGCCGCTGAGATGGAGTACGAATGGGATTTTGCTGGAGGAGAGGCTCAGTATAAGAAAGCTTTCGAGCTCGACCCCAGCGATGCCACGGCACACCAGTGGTATGCATGGGACCTTGCCATGATTGGGGGTAGAGAGCAGGAAGCCTTTACTGAGATCAATCGTGCTCACCAGCTCGACCCACTGTCACCGATCATCAAGCAGGACGTCGGGTTCGTTCACATCCGGGCACGACAGTACGACGAAGCCATTTTCGAGTACAAGAAGGTGGCAAATGAGGACCCGACATTCGCCATTACGCACCTTAATTTAGCCCAGGCTTATTGGGCGAAACACATGTACCCGCAGGTCATTGGAGCATGGAAGGTGTACGGCCAACTTTCCGGAGACCGAAGGGAATCTGATTTTGCTTCTGCTATCGAACAAGGATTTCGCTCAGGAGGCTGGAAGGGCGCTCTCACCAAAGGCATTGAGGCCAGGCAAACGCAACGCAAGACCGGCTACGCATCTGCATACCAGATTGCCCTCCTCCATGCCGATTTGGGAGACAAAAATCAGGCTCTCCAATGGCTTAACACTGCTTATCAGGAGCGCGATTTATATCTAATAGGCTTGAAAACTGACTTCCAACTCGAGCCCCTGCGCTCCGACCCGCGGTTCTCCGAAATGGTGCACAAGGTAGGGCTGCCGCAATAAGTCGAGGCGGAGCATGCGAAGTTGCAATAGCACGGAGACGATCTTCCGCGCTGTAGCCGTCCTCCTGAGAGAAACAGTCAATTGACGCTATCAGGCCATAGCACGTTTTGACTGCCGGTCATTGAGCGCGATTTAACAGCAATAATCAGCTCATCGCCGAATCTCGACTGGCGTTCCGTCAGGAACTGCTGAATAGATTTCCTCGATTTCGGCATCAGTCACGGCGATGCAGCCGTCCGTCCAATCCACAGCCCGATGTAGTGGGCCAAGCCAGCCTAAACCGTTCTGGATGCCGTGAATCATGATGTCTCCGCCCGGGTCGACACCTAACTTTCGTGCGCGTTCTCGGTCAGCATCACTTGGGTACGACACATGCAGCGCACGATGGAATCGGCTGTCTCCTTTGTGACGGTCTATGGCGTAAAGGCCCTCTGGACTCTTGTGGTCACCTTGACGTTGGTTAGGCTCAAGTCCTCCTCTGCCAATCGCAATGGAGTAGGTATGCATGACATTGTTGCCATCATCCAGCAGCAGAAGTTTGTGTTCGGTTTTCAAGACGAGAACTTTACTAGCCCGTTGCTGTGGAGGAGTGTGGCTGCCCCAAAAACGAAGTGTGACGCCTGCCACTGCGATAAAGACGATAACAGTTACGATGAGACGTTTCACATCAGCACTTTACGCCGAGTCGCGCACAAGTTTCCACGACAGTTGATGTTATCAGGCCATTACACTCAAAACCGCAATTGGCAGTGAAAGCACTGTCCGTTGTAGTGTGCCTGTCTCTAGCTGGTGCGGCCCCCGAGTTGCTGCTCTTTTTTAACGCGTGCAAGGCTCAGCTGCTCGATTGCTGATGCCATGCTGTTACGAGCATCCTTCGCATAGTCTTTCAAAAGATCATCCGTCTGGAGCGGTAGAACCTCGCCGAGACACTCTTCTAATCGTCCCACCAACAAGTCAATCAGTTGAATTGTACGGTCACCGGGCTGGACCGTGGGATCATCATTAGGAAATGCCATTCCCTATGTCCTCCCGTGCAACGATAGCACCGAGGCCCTATCTTTTGCCCAAAGACAACGCTACAGAGTCGCAGGGGCGGGGAGCAGCAGGGAAGTAGCCGTCTGGATGGCGCCACTGATACAGGCGCTCAACTGACGCTATCAGGCGTTAGCTGCTCATTGACCTTTGGTGACTGTGAACGCCATTTTGGGATGGCTCAACCTCAGGTTAGACTGCTCACATGAGTCCTGTCACACATTGCCTGACAGGCTGGGTGCTGGCAAGTTCAGCGGGCCTGAACCGGCGTGAGCGAGCCGTCGTCACCGTGGCAGCGGTAATCCCTGACGTGGACGGGTTGGGTATCGTCGCCGAACTACTGACGCGGCATTCTCAGCATCCGCTGCTCTGGTTTTCTGAGTATCACCATCATCTGCACAGTTTGTTTTTTGCTGTGCTTGTCTCCATCTGCGCGTTCCTAATATCAGAAAGTAAGTGGGTAGGGGCAGTTTTCGCTTTTCTCAGTTTTCATCTGCACCTGCTGGAGGACCTCGTTGGGTCCCGTGGACCAGACGGATTCGGATGGCCCATTCCCTATTTGTTTCCTTTCAGCAGCCGATGGACTTGGACGTGGCAAGGTCAATGGGAATTGAACGCGTGGCCGAATGTGGCGCTGACCGTTGCATTAGTTCTTGTGACGCTGTGGATAGCAGTAAACCGGGGCTTTTCTCCGGTGGACCTTTTCTCTCGCAGAGCTGACCACACAGTAGTCACTGCATTACGGAAACGATTACAGACCACGGGCGCCTGAGTGCTCAGGACGTAGCTGATCTTGTAAGCAGGCGATTGCCCTCATTTGACCCTCAGCGTTTCCGAACCTCTCGTACCGTTGCCAAAATTTTATGAAAACGCTCATCATTGTCGACCAGCGCAACGAGCCAGGCTGCATGCACCAAGGCCTGATGATGATCCATCGTGACGTTTGGCCAGACAATTACGATCTTATCTCCGCTGGTCGTGACCAGCTGGCAGTTGCGTACGTCGATCTCCTCATCGTTCACGCTCTTCTTTAGTACTGGTTTGGGCACCTGAGGTCCTTGCTACTCCTGAGACCATACCCTTAGTAATCTGGCTGTCCGTAATTACGAAAGGTTCAGGCTGGGCATCGTCCGATTTCCAAAAAAGTTGGGGGTGTCTGCCCCTAAGATCCAGGTTCTCGAATGAACCACTACTGGTCGGCGATTGTGCCGGGATCGTCCGTCAATTCGGAAGCAATCCGTCGTTGACGAAAACAGGGTTTGCAATCAGAACCTGGTCAGTGAGTGCTATTTTGCGCCAATTGACAGTCTGCGACTTGCGTGTCCAATAGAGATATTATGGCCACATGATCCACAAAGTTCCCTCTGGCGCCATGGCTGGTGTGCTGGGTGCCGCTCTCCTGATTCCTTGTCCTTCGGGCGCCCAGACTTTCGAGCTCAATTCCACGAAGAGATTGCAGGCCCACGATGTGACCGTGGAGGCAGTGACTTACCGAGGTCGCAAATCAGTGCGGGTAATGCCAGTGGCCGCTGCGGATGCCGAGTTGGTGGCTCCGAAGAACGGCGAAGGTGGCGGAATCGTTTTGCTTCCGGGAACGTCGTTTCATAACGGCACGATTGAGGTGGACGTCGCCGGAAAACCACGAGCTGGGGCGCTCTCCGATGCACGCGGGTTCGTTGGCGTGGCCTTCCGGGTGGCCGCTGAACCATCAAAATACGAATGTGTTTATATCCGGCCTACCAACAGTCGGGCCGACGACCAAGTACGTCGAAATCACTCGACGCAATACATCTCGATGCCTGAGTACGAATGGTCGAGGTTGCGGAAGGAAGCACCGGGACAGTACGAATCTTATGTGGATTTGGTGCCCGGTGAGTGGACGAAGATCAAGATCGAAGTGAACGGCGTGAAGGCGCGCTTGTTCGTCGCCGATTCCGCACAGCCTGTGCTGGTAATAAACGATCTAAAACATGGGGACAGCGAAGGTGCCGTGGCGTTGTGGATTGGTCTCGGAACCGAAGGGCACTTTGCCAATTTGCGGCTTTCGAAGTGATTCGCGTCGTCCACCCGTTGATGAGTGAAATCGTGATTTTCGCCAGCAACACCGAGCCCCGCCGACCCAAGCTGCTAAACTAAGCTTCTCCAATCGCTTCTGGTGGCCGAAGTCATCGATGTAGGCTTGAAGAACTGGAGGAACGGTGCTCTTTTATATCAAGCGACATCTCTGGCTCGAAGTGATGGTAACAGTGCTCCTTGGCAGCACCGGATTGTGGGCAATTCACGCTCTCGGTCTACCGTTGCATGTGAAACCGAGGCCATTCGATGTTGTGCTCGGAGTCGTGGGTGCTGCTTGGCTCGGCTTATGGACTTTGCTAGTACAGCATAGTTATAGAGTTTTCAAGGGCAATACCTTCACCGAACAACTGACGGCCTCACTCGCCAAGGAATACGCGAACCCAAGTCCCGTGCAAATACTGCTCGGAGGGATAACGGCAGCTTGCGGCGAGGAAGTCTTCTTTAGGGGGTTTGTTCAGCAATGGTTGGGTCTTGCCGTTGCCTCACTGCTCTTCATGCTTGCTCATTTTGGAAGGAAAGACATCCGAGTCGTTAGCTACTGGTCGATTTTTCAAGGCCTGTACCTCAGTCTAGGGTCTAAGGAGCGTCAGGTCTGCCGCCGGAGTCAACCACGCTCGAGGCATCCAGCAGGAGCGCTAGCCAGTGCTGCGAGCAGCGCGACTGCCAGTCCGAGAGCGCCGATGTGCCTGATTGGTACAGCCGAGCCCGGCCATAACATCTTAAGCGGCCATAGCAGAATGTCCGCGAACCACCCCAACATGAAAAAGCGCTCTTGCCCAACGGTGCCACGAATGAACCAGAATCCGAGCCAGCAGACGCAGCAGTAGATGAACAGGTTGACAGCTATTAGCGGCCAACCGTGAAGCACAAAGAACCTTGTGCTGCCAGACCGCGACAAAACTTCTCGACTTCCTCGCGAGGCTGCAGTCGTCGCTCCTGTAACTCACCCGCCTCGGCGTCTGCAAAAGGCATTTGCTGGAAGCTCGGGTGATAATCGCATCTTAACAAGGCTCCTTTCTCCCGAGCCTTGGTTGGTTGCACACCACCAAAGTCTACTCGGGCGTGGGAGCCGACATTGTCATGGAATCAATTGCGCTCAGAGACCCGTTCATTTCCAGCCGCCGCGCAAGCGCCGCACATATTCGTCGGCATGCTCATCGGCCCAAAGGTCGTTCCCGGAACCGTAGACGGCTAACAAGGGTCGTCTTGTTTTGACTTAACCATTGGCTTAGTGCTTTTCACTGGCAACCGCGGATTCCTTCAGACCTTCCCGTAGGCAAAACTCTCTCCCCTAGCCCTGCGGATGCCAAAAAAAAGTCTACATCGATCATCGATCTGAGGAAGAGCACCGGAATTCGGCTCCGAGTGCTACATTTGCACTGATTCGCTCGTGCTCGGTACCGGCCAATCCTATCAATTACAATATTAGACTTCCTGTACCGCGAAGGTCGAACCATGTATCGCTGGTCTGAACTCTTCATACCCACGCTGCGCGAGGCGCCCGCCGATGCCGAGGTCGCCAGCCACAAGTTCCTGGTGCGGGCGGGTTACATCCGCCAACTGGCGGCCGGGATCTATTCCTATCTGTTTCTTGGACATCGCTCCTTCAACAAAATCATCGCCATCGTGCGCCAGGAGATGGACAAGATCGGACAGGAGTTTTACTTGCCCGCTCTACATCCGCGCGAACTGTGGGAAGCCAGCGGCCGGTGGGCCACGATGGGCGATAACATGTTCCGCCTGAAGGACCGCAAGGGTGCCGACTTGTGCCTCGGCATGACCGAAGAAGAGGTGATGACCGAGATCGCGCGCAAAGAACTGCGCAGCTACAAGCAGTTGCCACAAATCTGGTACCAAATTCAGAGCAAGTTCCGCGACGAGGCCCGTCCAAAATCAGGCTTGCTGAGAGTGCGGCAGTTCATCATGAAGGATTCGTATTCCTTCGACCTGGACGCAGCCGGCCTCGACGTTTCTTACCTCAAGCATTACGACGCTTACTGCCGCATCTTCGGTCGCTCTGGGCTGAAATATATCGTTGTGGAGGCCCACTCCGGAGCCATGGGAGGCTCGCAGTCGCACGAGTTCATGGTGCGCACCAACGCCGGTGAAGACCTGGTGGTGAGCTGCGAGAAGTGCGGCTACGCCGCGAACATGGAGAAAGCTACTTCCCGCCTGCGTCCCGTCGAAGACCTGCCTCCGGAAGGCTCCGGCAAGCCCCTCGAAGTCCACACCCCGGGACTGAAAACCATCGAGGACGTGGCGCGGTACCTGGGCGTCTCGCCCACGAACAAAATGAAAACTTTGGCCTACATGGCTGATGAGCGCGATCCGGAAACGGGAAAGACCAGACCTCGTCCACTAGTTGTGTTCATCCGGGGCGATCATCAGCTCAATGAAACCAAGCTTTCGTCTGCGATTGGAGGAAAACAGTTCCGCACCATGCAGGCAGAGGAGATCGAGCAGGTGTTCCGCTCGACTGCAGGTTTTCTTGGGCCCATTGGATTAAAAGATGTCGCAACCGCTAAGGATGGAGACTTCACTGACGGTGTGATTCTGCTCGTGGATGAAGCCTTGAGAGGGCGGCAGAACCTGATCGGCGGCGCCAACAAAGAGGATTACCACCTGAAGAACATCACACCCGGAAAAGACTTCCAGCCGACCACCTACGCCGATCTCCGGAGCGTGGCGGCAGGAGAAGACTGCCCCAATTGCGGGGAGGCCCTGCGGGTTGATACCGCGGTCGAGATCGGTCACATCTTCAAGCTCGGTTACAAGTATTCCAAATCGATGGGCGCGCGTGTACTCGACCGCAACGGCAAAGAAGTCACCCCCATCATGGGAAGTTACGGGATTGGAATTGAGCGGATCTTGACTGCGGCAATCGAACAAAGTAATGACGAGAACGGCTTCTGGCTCCCGCCGCAAATCGCGCCTTTTGAAATTCTTGTGACTCCGACCAACGTGGGCGATGACAAAGTGCGCACCACAGCCGAGGACATCACGCGGCGCCTGGAGGCGGCTGGATTCGACGTGTTACTAGATGACAGGGACGAACGGCCAGGGGTGAAGTTCAAGGATGCTGACCTGGTGGGCATACCCTTTCGTGTCACCGTGGGCAAGAAGGTTACCGAAGGCACGGTCGAGGTGGTTCATCGCTCGACACGGGAAATACAGGGTGTTAGCATCGCCGAAATAACGGACTATTTTGAAAAGCAATTGCGGCCCACACGCTAAGTACGCGGCGCCCGTGTGTGTCGCCTCGCGGTAAACGCTATGGGCACATTTAAATTAATTTTAGGGATAGGGCTGATCGTTGGCCTCATCGTAGTCGGAGTACAGGTCATCCCACCTTATTTCACGAACTACCAGTTTGAAGACGAACTGAATAATGAGGCTTTGGCTGCCACGTACAGTAACAAGTCCGAAGAGGATATTCGCGGCATCGTCTACAAAAAAGCCAAGGACATGGATATTCCACTCACCCCGGAACAGATCAAGGTGCATCGCACGGGAACGCAGGGGACCGGGAGCCTGTTCATCGAAGTGAACTACACCGTGCACGTGGCTTTGCCGGGTTATCCACTAGACTTGAATTTCCATGCGGCGACAAAAAACAAGGGTCTCTATTGAGTCCCCGCAACTCATCCTGATGTGATTTAGAATAGATCAAGGGGTACGGGCCAGTTGGCCGAACTGGCAAAGAGCGCTGTCCCAAAGACGGTGCGAACCATTACGAAAAAAGCTGGCTCTGGATAACTCTTACGAGCGCCTTATCGTCTGACAAAGTAGCGATTACTCCGACCATTCATTGTGGCCATTAAACTCAAGATCCCGAAAAGCACGGGCCCCAGCGCAGGAGGCAGCCGATTCCTGCCCCGTGATCCCGTGTTGCGTGCTGCTTTCCTCTTCTTCGTAACCATTTCTTTAGTCGTGGTCGCGTCCTTCTCCTACCTCTACGTCAAGTACGACCGCATTATTGAGAAGCGCTTTAGAGGACCTGTGTTCAGTAGTGCCGCGAGGATCTACGCTCTGCCGCAAACGGTCAAGGTAGGAGAAAAAATCGACGCCAAGGAGATCGCTACACTGTTGCGTCGTGCCGGCTATTCCGAGCGCGAAGGACAATCGCCGCTGGGCAGCTATCGCCTGGTGAGGGGCGGCATCGACGTCAGTCCCGGGCCGGAGTCCTATCACAGTCCAGATCCCGCGCAAATTCGCTTCAGTGGAGGCCAAGTCGATACCATCAAGGACAGGTCGGGCGAACTTGCTGCTTATGAACTCGAGCCGCAACTGGTGACTTCCCTGTTCGACGCGGAACAACGCTCCAAGCGGCAATTGGTCAAGTACGACGATATTCCCAAGATGATGGTGGATGCGGTCTTGTCCATTGAAGATCGCCGCTTCTTTCAACACAATGGCGTGAATTATTTTCGCCTGATGGAAGCGGCGTGGGTTGATTTCACCCACCAGAAACACGAACAGGGCGGTTCCACCATCACCATGCAGCTCTCCCGGGCTTTCTTCCTGACGCCCGAAAAAACTTTGAAGCGAAAACTGGTGGAGATGCTGATTGCGATCGAGCTGGAGCAGAAGTTCAGCAAGCAGCAGATTTTCGAATTCTACGCGAACCGGGTTGATCTCGGACAGCGCGGCTCCTTCACCATCAGCGGATTGGCCGAGGCGGCGCGCTCCTACTTCAACAAAGACTTGAAAGACATCACCTTGCCCGAGGCGGCCTTGCTGGCCGGGCTCATCCAGGCGCCCAGTTATCTTTCTCCCTATCGCCATCCCGAGCGGGCTCTGGACCGACGCAACCTAGTGCTCGAAAGCATGGTCGAAACCCACGCCATTACTAGAGCAGAAGCGGATAAGGCCAAGGCTACCCCGCTGAAGCTGGCTCCACCCAACGTTGAGGCAAGTGACGCGCCCTACTTTGTAGACTTGGTTCGCGATACGTTGATCAGCAAGTACAACGAGCGCGAGTTGAATGAGCAGTCCTATCGCATCTACACCACTCTGGATCCCGACTTGCAGAAAGCGGCGGCCCAAGCCGTGGAAACGGGAATAAAGCTGGTTGACGAACAAGTCAAGAAGATGCGTACGCACAAGGTCAAAGTAGGCAAAGGCAAATATGAGACGAAAGTCAAACCCGGGCCCGATGCCCAAGTTGCGCTGGTTGCGATCGATCCGCACACCGGTCAGATCCTGGCATTAGTCGGGGGGCGCAATTACGGTTTCAGCCAATTGGATCATGCCGTCGCCAAGCGGCCGACGGGATCGATATTCAAACCCTTCGTGTATGCGGCCGCGATGAATACCGCGCTTAATCCCACTACGGCGCCGGACGGACAAGCCATGGTGCTCACTCCGGCTTCGATGGTGGAGGATTCCCCCAGCACGTTTTCGTACGGTGACCAGATCTATGAGCCGCGAAATTACAAAGAGGAGTACCACGGGCAGGTCACCGCACGATACGCCCTCGCGTTGTCCTTGAACAATGCGACTGTGAAACTGGCGGAGGAAGTTGGTTACGACAAGGTGGCGGATCTGGCAAAGGCGGCGGGGATTACTTCCGTGAAGGCGACGCCGGCGGTGGCGCTTGGCGCTTATGACGCTACCCCCATCGACATGGCGGCCGCCTACACCGTCTTCGCCAACGGCGGTACTCGCCTTTCACCCGTCATGATTAATTCTTTGCGCAACACCCGAGGCGACGTTATCGAGGACTTCAACGCAGACAAAAAACCCGTTCTCGATTCGCGCGTTGCATACGTGATGACCAACATGATGGAAGGCGTGCTGAACTTCGGCACGGCGTATTCTGTGCGCGCTCGTGGCTTCATGGCTCCGGCGGCTGGCAAGACGGGGAGCTCGCATGATGGCTGGTTTGCGGGCTACACCAGCAACCTGCTCTGCATTGTCTGGGTTGGTTACGACGACTACAGCGATTTGCGGCTGAGCGGCGCTCAAACGGCTGCGCCCATTTGGGCGGAATTCATGAAAAAGGCAGTCGCTCTGCCCCAGTATTCCGACGTAAAACCATTTACCCAGCCTTCGGGTGTGGTCGATGTCCAGCTCGATAAGATCACCAATCGTCTGGCAACTCCCTCCTGTCCTGAGACGTACACGGCGGCTTTCGTTGCCGGCACGGAGCCTCGCGACACTTGCGATCAGGGGACAGGAATAAAAGGCTTCTTCTCACGGATCTTTGGCTCAGGCGCTGACAAGCCTTTACCCCCCGCTCCTCCTGGAGCGCAGGCGGGGCAAGCGGCCGACGGCCAGGACCCGGCGAAAAAGAAAAAGGGGTTGTTCGGCAAAATTGCGGGTATCTTTAAAGACGACAAGTCGTCCTCCGCACCGTCTAACCAGCCAAGCGACAGCAGCAATACCAATCCTCATTAGACGGCCTGGAGCGGAGGTGGAGTATCTGCTCGCGCGGGAGGTACCGTCATGCATCGGCAAACTGGTTTTCTGGTCGTCCCTTTCCTGATCATGTTCGCGAATCTCCCGGCTCTGGGGCAGGCTCCTTCCCCAGACCGGGTACAAGTTGGGCCTCCCGTCCGACGCATTGAACCGCCGTCTCTGACGGCATCCGCTGAAGAACTGGAACTGCGGGGAGACGAACTGCGGGGAGAGAAGGCCTACGCTGACGCGATGGATTACTTCCGCGCTGCCTTGGCGAAAAATCCGAACAGTCCTCCCATTTACAACAAGATGGGGATTGTTGAACTGCAGACTTTCCATCTGAAAGAGGCCAAAAAGAATTTCGAGCGCGCCATCAAACTGAAGCGCGATTTTGCTGACGCGCACAATAATCTTGCCGTCGTCTACTATGAACAGAAGAAATATGGCAAGGCAATCAAGCTTTACACCGAAGCCATCGACATCGACCAGACGTCTGCCTCCTATTTCAGCAATCTGGGTGCCGCCTACTTTTCCAAGAAGGAGTTCGAAAACGCGACCCTGGCCTACACCCATGCGATTCAGCTCGACCCCGACATTTTCGAGCGAACCTCCCGCACCGGCGTGGCGGCCCAGCTTCCCTCTCCTGAGGACCGGGCGCGGTACAACTACACCATGGCTAAGTTGTACGCCAAGATTGGGTTAACTGAACGTTCCTTGCAGTTCCTGCGACGAGCCATGGAGGACGGATACAAAGACATCCGGATGGTGTATAAGGACGCCGAATTCTCCAGCCTGAGGAAGGACCCACGTTTTACCGAGCTGATGGCGGCCAAACCGGCGGCCATCCCGGAATAAGACCCGGCATAAGAAAAGGTTGATAAAGTTTTGTAAAATCCGCAACTCTATGCCACCAGCTAGGTTAAAGTGAGACAAATACTCCTGAAAACAACAGGGTGAGTAAGGAGAAACGGTACCCACCGATTGCCTACCCGAGCACGCCCCAAGCAAAGGCAATCGGTGGGCTTGTTAGTACCTCTCGAGGAATCCCCTCGCGGTTTGTGCGGCAGCATACCTATTTTGCCCGATTGAACGTACTCTGCTTTTTGACCACAGTAGCGAACAGGAGGTACCTCGTCTCACGAGGAGACGTCATGCTTGGCGACGATCCGGGAGCGCTACTCGATCCCCCCGAGGGCACTCGCGAATCTCTGGACTCGCTAGAGACCAGGTTTCGCCGAGCCTATGGGCGAGATATGACGCCGGAAGAGCGGAAATATTTCGCTTTGGTGGAACGTGTGGTCCGCTTCGAACCGGATGGTAAGGGTGAACCACAGGCGATTCACGAGCCTAAGCGTGAAGACGCCCCCACGGCTGCAGCCGAACAGCCTGACGGACCAGATTCGGATAGTCCGAAGGCAGCGTAGTCCCAAAACACCGTTTGTCATTCAGCCGCACTCTTCTGCGGGGTGGTCGCGGCCGGACTTCGCTGGCTGATGTACTGCTCGACTACGCCGTCCCACTTCCCCTGTGCTTTCAGGATGTACTCCACCGCATCGCGCAACGCCCCATCGCCCCCCGCATGCTCCGTGACGAAGTGGGCCTCGTCCTTGACCTCCTTCCGCGCATTAGGAACTGCTATAGCCAGCCCGCAGTGTCGCATTACTGGCAGATCAATCACATCATCTCCGATGTAGGCGGCTTCTTCCGAATCCAGTTTTTCCTGGCGGAGAATCTCCTGAAAGACGGTCAGCTTATCCTGGATACCTTGATGGACGTGTTCCAGCTTCAGATCGCGCGCCCGCAGGGCCACCGTTTCCGAGATTCGCTTCGTGATCAGCCCCATTTTGATGCCGGCCAGCCGTGCCAGGGAAACAGCCGTACCGTCGTGGGCATTGAAGCCCTTGGCTTCCACATAAGACTGGCTGACGAAGCCGAAACCACCTTGTTCACCGTGCCTGGAGGCATGCTCCTGAGTCCTCAGTTGGGCACCGCCGGGCGCAGGAAAGATCCAGATTTTTCCGTCGGTCAGGACCCCGTCTACGTCAAATAGGAGGAGTTTGATTTTCTTTGCCCGGGGTTTGGACATGCGCGGGATTTTAGCATTCGAGCTGCCAGCCTCTAGCTACTAGCACCCAGGAAATCTGGCCTTGCTTGCTGGAAGCTAGAAGCTCTCAGGCGAACATTTTACGAAAGTCTCGACTCCGGGTAGAATGCTAGAAATGTCCTCTCTTCCTGCCAGTCTCGCCTGGGCGCACCCTCTGGTTCAAGAGTGGTTTGTGCGGCGTTTTGCCACGCCCACCGAGCCTCAGGAGCAGGGCTGGCCGCACATCCTGGCCGGGCGAACGACTCTCATCTCGGCTCCCACTGGTTCAGGAAAAACCCTGGCAGCTTTCTTAGCGTGTATCGATCGCCTGGTGCGGAAAGCGCTGACGGGAGATATTCAGGACCGCACGGAAGTGCTTTACATTTCGCCTCTGAAAGCGTTAGGCAACGACATCCAAAAGAATCTCGAAGTTCCTCTCGGTGAAATTCTGCAGATGGCTGGAGAGCGTGGGCTTCTGATGCCGGAAATCCGCGTTGCCGTTCGCACTGGAGACACGCTCATGCATGAGCGCCGGGCAATGCTGAAACGCCCGCCTCATATTCTGGTCACCACTCCAGAGTCGCTCTACATCCTGCTTACGGCCGAGGGAAGCCGAGCCATCCTGCACGATGTCGAAACCGTGATCGTCGATGAGATCCATGCCGTCGCTGACGATAAGCGTGGCGCGCACCTGACGCTCTCGCTCGAAAGGCTGGAAGCCCTCGCGAACCAACCGCCGGCGCGCATTGGCCTATCGGCCACGCAGAAGCCGATTGAGGAGGTCGCTCATTTCCTTACTGGCAGCGGCCGCCCTGATCCGGTCACCGTCAACATCGGCCACCGGCGCGAACTCGATCTCGCCGTGGAAACTCCTGCCAGCCAGCTGGGACCGGTGGCCAGCAATGAGATGTGGGACGAGATCTACGACCGCATCGCAGAACTGGTTCGCCAGCATCGTTCGACCCTGGTTTTCGTCAACACGCGCCGCCTGGCGGAGCGGGTTGCCCACAATTTGGCCGAGCGGCTCGGCGAAGAAGCTGTAGCGGCTCACCATGGCAGCCTGTCGCGCAAGCTCCGCTTAGCCGCCGAGAAGAAACTAAAAAACGGCGAGATTAACGTGCTGGTTGCGACGGCATCGCTTGAGCTTGGAATCGATATCGGCACGGTCGATCTCGTCTGCCAGCTCAGTTCGACGCGCGCCATTGCCGTGGCCTTGCAGCGAGTTGGCCGTTCCGGTCACTGGCGTGGCGCGGTTCCTAAGGGCCGAATTTTTGCCATGACTCGAGACGAACTGCTGGAATGTGCCGCCTTGGTTCGCGCCATCCGGCAAGGCGATCTCGACCGCTTGATGATTCCTGAATCTCCCTTGGACGTGCTGGCGCAGCAGATTGTCGCCTCTTGTTCCGCGGAAGAATGTCGCGAGGATGATTTGTTCGCCTTGATCCGGCGTGCTTATCCCTACCGCAATCTGCCACGGGAAGTCTTCGATTCAATCGTCGGCATGCTTTCCGATGGGATTGCTGCTCGCCGGGGACGTTACGGCGCCTACTTGTATCGCGACCAGGTCAATGGCCGCCTGCGTGCTCGCCGCGGCAGCCGGCTGGCCGCCATCACCAGCGGCGGCGCTATCCCCGAAACTGCGTTGTACACCGTAGTTGCCGAACCCGAAGGCGTCACCGTCGGCACAGTTGACGAAGACTTCGCCGTGGAGAGTCTTGCCGGTGATGTCATGTTGCTGGGCAATACCTCCTGGCGAATCCGTCGGATCGAAGGAAAGTCAGGTCGCGTAATCGTCGAAGATGCGCAGGGAGCGCCCCCAGGAGTCCCCTTCTGGCTGGGCGAGGCGCCCGCGCGCACAGCGGAACTCTCCGCTCATCTTGCCAACCTGCGGCAGGAGATAAGCGATCGGCTCCCTGGTGTCTCGCCGGTTGGCTTCTCGCCCACGCAGCCGGTCGTAGCCGAGACGATATCGTGGCTGAAAGAAGAATGCGGCCTGGATGATGCCGGAGCCGAACAGATCGTCGAGTACATCCTGCAGGGCCGTGCGGTCTTGGGTGCCGTGCCCACTCAGGAAACAATTATCGCGGAGCGCTTTTTCGATGAAGGCGGCGGAATGCAATTGGTCATCCACGCTCCATTTGGTGGCCGTATCAACAAAGCCTGGGGACTGGCGCTCCGTAAGCGCTTCTGCAGGAGCTTCAACTTTGAATTGCAGGCCGCAGCCACCGACAATGGACTGAACATTGCTTTGGCCGAGCAGCACAGTTTTCCCCTTGCCGATGTTTTCCAGTTCCTTCAGCCGGAAACCGTTCAGCCGATATTGGAGCAGGCGGCACTGGCCTCGCCCATTTTCGGCACCCGTTGGCGCTGGGATGCCACTCGCGCGCTGGCTCTGTTGCGCTTTCAGGGTGGCAAGAAAATCCCACCGCAAATCCAGCGCATGCGTTCCGATGATCTGCTGGCATCGGTTTTCCCGGACGTGGCCGCGTGCCAGGAAAATATCGTCGGCGACATCCAGATTCCCGATCACCCTCTGGTGAGCGAAGTCATGAAGGACGTGCTCACCGAGGCGATGGACATCGATGGATTACGCGGTGTCCTGCGCGGAATCTCCGACGGAAGCACCCGTTGTGTCGCCGTGGACACCCCTGTTCCTTCGCAGTTCTCCCACGAAATCCTCAATGCGAACCCATATGCGTTCCTTGACGATGCACCCTTGGAAGAACGCCGTGCCCGTGCCGTAGAGATGCGCCGCATCTTGCCGGAGTCTGTGTTACGGGAGGTCGGCAAGCTTGATCCTGCCGCCATCGCCCAGGTCCGCGAAGAAGCCTGGCCGGATGTTCGAGACCGCGATGAATTGCACGACGTTTTGCAAACACTCATTGCCGTTCCCGAATCCCCCGGTGATGTCGTCATTCCGAGCGGACGTGACCGCCAAGAGCCTGCCCTGAGCGGACAAGAGAGCAGCGAGGGGAGTCGAAGGGATCTGGCGCGCAGCGGTTCAAATGCGTGGTCGCCTTATTTCAGCGAACTCACTCACGAAGGCCGCGCTACGGTCGCCATGGTCGAGGGCGAGACACTCTCGGAACAGGCGGCGGGACGCCGGCGCTACTGGGTTGCTGCCGAGAAGGTAAAGAGCTTTACCGCTCTGTTCCCCTCCGCCAACTTCGAGACGACACTCGCTGAAATCGGGAGCGCAGTACCATCTAAAGACGATGCTCTTCTCGCGCTGCTCACCGGCTGGATGGCGCACCTCGGCCCCACGACTGCAGCCCAGTTGGGCGGCCTCCTTGGTCTTCCCGCAGCAGAAATCGACAAGGCGCTACTCCGACTCGAAGCCTCGGGCGCCATTCTGCGCGGCAAGTTCACCGATCCATCCACCTCGGATACGGAATGGTGCAATCGACGCCTGCTGGCACGAATTCACCGGCTCACCCTCGGCACACTTCGTAAGCAGATCGAGCCAGTTACTGCGGCGCAGTTCATGCGTTGGCTCTTGCGCTGGCAGCACATCGCCTCAGGCACGCAAGTACTGGGGGAACGAGGCACGTTGGAGGTCCTGCGCCAGCTACAAGGTTTTGAAGTTCCTGCGAACGCTTGGGAGCGACAGATTCTTGCGCGTCGCATTGCTGACTACGACCCCAAGGTCCTCGATCAGCTCTGCCTGACCGGCGCAGTAGGCTGGGGCCGTCTGTCGCCGCATCCGGCCACGCTTGAAGACACCGCCGAAGGCAAGCGGCGCGTGATCCCGACCAGCGTTGCGCCCATCACTTTTTTTGTCAGGGAGGAAGCCGATTGGATGATGCCGCGTCACTCCGGCACCGACCTGCCGGAGGAAACACGTGGTCTAAGCCACGGCGCGCGGGAGGTGCTGGATTTCCTTCGCCATCGAGGCGCCTCTTTCTTTGCCGATATCGTGCGCGGCACCGAAAAGCTGAAAGCAGAGATTGAAACTGCGCTTTGGGAGCTGGTCGCTGCGGGCATTGTCACCGCCGATGGCTTCGACAACCTGAGATCGTTAATCGATCCCAAGCGCCGCGCCGGACAGGGACACGGCCGCACCTCTCGCCCCCGGCACAGCGCGGGCCGATGGTCGTTGCTCTACACCGATCAGATCGCAGAGCGCAACAAGGCCGTCGAGGCCACCTGCTGGATGCTGCTCAAGCGTTATGGCGTGGTATTTCGCGATTTGCTCGTCCGCGAAACCATCCTGCCAAAGTGGCGAGAGCTGCAGATAGCTTTCCGCCGTCTCGAAGACCGAGGCGAGATTCGCGGTGGTCGCTTTGTAGACGGTTTTCTGGGCGAGCAGTTTGCTTTGCCGGTGGCGGTGGAGTCGTTGCGTGCGGCGCGTAAGGTGGAGCCCACAGGAGAGACATTGACCCTTTCGGCGGCTGATCCGCTGAACCTGGTTGGAATCCTGGTGCCGGGGGACCGAGTCCCAGCGATTTCCGGCAAAGCTGTTACCTTTCGTGACGGAGTGGCGTTCCGCAACGAGGACGCTTACCGGGCTGCAGGCGACTAGCCCCTTCCATCAGGAGCCGTGAACGCCTGGGCCAGAAAATACAAATTCTGCTGACAATAAAAGAGCAACTTATCGGGAATCGGCTTCTGTCCCTGATCGAGGTTGACAGCCGGTACCAGCACAGGTTGCGAGTCACAACCAGCCCGCCGCAGCCTCAACATTCCCAGCAGCTTGCTGGGCTCGACTTCATATAGTCCGGCCGATAGCAGCATCTCTCCCACGACGAAGTCGAACGGAACCTGCACCAGGGCCGTTCCCTCTCCTCGACCGGAGCAGCACCTCGCCAAAACCTTTATGCTCGCAAATGAGCACGTATCCGGTCTCATCAGTTGTGTATTGAAACCCACTGTGACTTCTCCTCGACAAGTCGACCGGGAACTCGCTGAGGGGTTCCTCGAGTTCCCGTCGACTACTGCCCGACCTGAAAATCTCAAAAGCGCTTCCCCTCGCTTTTGGCCGGGCCAGTCTCAATAAAATGATGGCCAACAGCTCTTGATTCTGTCAAAAAGTTCCATCAGGGACCGAAATTCGAGTCCCTGATGGCGACTTCCCGGCGAAATCCAGACCGAAAGCGCCTCCCCCAGGTCGCTTTGCCGGGACAGTTCTTTTCACACCATGCCTTGATGCAGCTCCCATGCCAACTTTCTGCAGGGCAACCTTGATCGGCCCGCGTCCATGCAACCACTTGATACCATGAAGGTTGTGGATTATTCCCAACCCTGGAGGGCTAGCACAAGTATCAGATTTGCGGGTCTTCGTACTATCCGATGGGATAGCCTCTAGCCATTCGGATAGTCTGGCTCGCTTGACGCACTTTGCGTGCAATACACCGTGTAACTATGCTAAGAACTATCTGCCGACTGAGGGGTGAGGGTGAACCCGCGACTAATAGCTATAGCCGGGCCGCTGAAAGACTCCCATTTCGTCCTGCCCATCGGAGAGCTCACCATCGGCAGGGATGAATCCAACTTGCTGCCGATTTCCGACCCCGCAGTTTCCCGCCGACACTGCGTGGTAAGTCGCGAGGCGGAGCACTTCAAGATCCGCGATCTCAAGAGCCGCAACGGCACCCTGATCAACGGAAACTCCGTACAAGAACAAGATCTGAAGCATGGCGACCAGATTTCTATTGGGGATTCCATCTTTGTCTTTCTTCTTGAGGACACCGATGAAGCTCTCTTGGGCAGGCAGGTGGAATTCGAAGACGGCGCTCTCGGCCAGTCGACAGTACGACTGCGGCCTGCCGACGTGCTTTATCTCCAGCCGGACAAGATCCTGAGCGAGTTGCCGGCAACGTCCCGTCTGGCGCGCAACCTCAACGTGCTGCTCAAGATTAGCCGCGTGGTGCACTCCATCCGCGATTTGCAGGCACTGCAGGACGAGATTCTGAGCCTCACCTTTGAGGTTTCTCCCGCCGAGAGGGGTGCGATCCTGCTGGATGGCACTCATGCCAAGGATTTTGCTTCCGTATTCGCGCGCAACCGCCTGGCCAGCGACCCACGAACGGTGCGCGTGAGCCGTACCGTCGCGCGGCAGGTTTTGGAACAAGGTGTCTCGGTACTGGGGAGTGACGTTACAGCTGACGGGAGCCTCAACGAGGTCGAGAGCCTCATCACCTCCGAGGTGCGTTCCCTGCTCTGCGTGCCGCTAATCGTGTTTGACAAGGTGATCGGTTGTATCTACCTCGATTCGACCAATCCCATCCTGCGTTTCGACGAAGACCACTTGCAGCTCGTCACCGCCATAGCGGGCATCTCCGCTGTCGCCCTGGAAAACGCCCGCCAACTGGAGTGGCTGCGCCAGGAGAACGAGCGGCTCAACACCGAGATCAACCTTGAGCACAGCCTCATCGGCGAAAGCGCGATCATGAAGAACGTCTACCAGTTCCTGGCGCGGGTCGCGCCCACCGATAGCACGGTATTGATAGACGGGGAGAGCGGAACGGGTAAGGAATTGGTGGCGCGCGCCATTCACCAAAACAGTGAGCGATCAGAAAAACCCTTCGTCGCCATCAATTGCGCTGCGATCACCGAGACGCTGCTCGAAAGCGAACTCTTCGGATATGAGAAAGGGGCTTTCACCGGGGCCACCGCTCAGAAAAAAGGCAAGCTGGAGGTTGCCAACGGCGGCGTGGTCTTTCTGGATGAGATCGGGGAACTGGCGGCCGCCCTGCAATCCAAGCTGCTGCGTGTGATTCAGGAGCGTGAGTTCGAACGCGTCGGCGGCACCCGTTCGGTCGAAGTCGATATCCGTCTGATCGCCGCCACCAATAAGAATCTGGCGGAAGCAGTCCGAGCAGGCACATTCCGGCCGGACCTGTTCTACCGCTTGAACGTCGTCTCCGTTACCATGCCGCCGCTTCGCGAACGCAAGGAAGACATCGCACAGCTGGCCACCTATTTCATCAACAAGTATGCCAAGCGGTGCAAGGTGAAAGCCAAACCCCTGTCGGAGGAAGCGCGCGCCTGCCTGCTGAACTACGACTGGCCGGGCAACGTACGCGAACTGGAGAACGCCATCGAACGGGCTCTCGTCCTCGGCGCCGCCGATCTGATTCTTCCCGAAGACCTGCCGGAAGCCGTGCTGGAGCGAGCCGCTCCCGCCGGCATGACCGCGAAATATCACTCCGCCTTAAAGGAAACTAAGAAGCAGCTCATTCTGGCGGCGATAGAAGATGCCAAGGGCAATTACACCGAAGCTGCCCGGGCGCTCGGCCTCCATCCCAACTACTTGCATCGCCTGATTCGCAATTTGGACTTGAGGCACGAACTCAAAGCCAGCGGCCGCAGATGAAGCCCTGAAAACCTGGTTTGGGGTGGCGCAGCGCTTAATCTTAATGTGTGCGTGAGAACTGCTCTGTGGATCAAAACGGTGAATCCGCAACCTACCAGCCCGGAGGGGCGAAATAGGTTAGCCCCGGACGTAAGTCCTGGGTAAAGTGGGAAATGTCCCGGAGGGGCGGCACCAGTCCTCACGCACACTTTCCAGCGCTGCAAAAAGCATTTTATTCTTGAAGCCGGCTTTTAGCCGCGTATCACCGCTACGGAACGCGCAGCTTCAACAGTCGGGCCGGGTCCAGGTAGACTCCCTGCCAGCGTACCGCGATGTGCACGTGCGGCCCGGTCGCGCGGCCGGTAGCGCCGCTGAGTCCGACCTCCTGGCCGCGTTTGACATGCTCCCCTTCATGCACCCCGATCTTAGAAAGATGCATGTAGAGACTGAGCAAGCCCTGTCCGTGGTCCAGTACGACGCAGCTCCCTTCGAAAAACAGATCGCGGGCGAGGATCACGGTTCCGCTGTTGATTGCTTTTAGTGGTGTGCCAACCGGAGCATGGTAATCCAAACCTCCATGCACGCTTTTCACAACGCCATTGAAAGTGCGGCGAGTGCCAAATGGATCGGAAACCGATGTTGACACGGCCGGAAGAAACCTTCCCGACCATTCGCGCTCGGGACTGATCACGGCGAAGACTTTAGACTTCAATTCCTTCTCCTGATCGATTCGAGTGAGCATATCCGGAGCAGGCGCGGTGAATTTTTGTGGAACATGAAGCACGATAGTCGGATACTTCGCCGCCCAAACCCTTACCTTGCTTTCCAAGTCAACGCGTGCGTCCTGCTTGTTGACACCGTGCAACACCAGAGGGTAGCGGCCCGGCTTGGTTTCAACGCTGAGTCCGGCAAACCCGATCCAAGTCTTGCTGCCAGGGTTGTAGCCGAAGAACACCTCGTGGCCCAGCCAGGCTCCAGTCAAGGACTTCAAACGCACCGGCGGACGTACACGAAGCAGAAAGGGCGAGCCGTTGACCAGTCGCGCAGGTTCCCAGCGCACGAGTGGAGGCTTCGCCCGCGATGAGGGAGACTTTTCTTCGTTCTGCGCTGCGAAGGCAATGCTGCTGGCGAGCAGCGCACACATGCTGACAGCAACTATCTTTTGAGTACGGTGATGCCCTGGCTTCACTTTTTCAGCGTACCAGAAAGCGAGACAAGCCCGAATCGAGGAGCTCGTGTTCATCCGGGGAGGGCGCCGCTCTTACAGGCTGGGGAAAAAGGCTGGGTTTGGGTGGCGCGGCGCTTCAGTGTCCATCCGCCGCCGCGCCTGCCCGGCGGCAGATCTCTATTCCCTGACCTGGTGCACTCGGCGGCACGGCTGAAAGGCCGTGCCCTCCCCAAATCACACGAAGCAATTGGAACCGCAATCTGCCTTAGTTGTGTGGCGCGGTCACTCCTGTCCGCGCTGTTGAGCCGCACTGATGCTGGCCGTGCCACCCTCGAAAGCCCCCTGAGCTTCAGGGTTTCAAGGTTCAGAGTTCAAGGGCTTCATTGTTTTCGGTTTCTTGTATCAGGGCACGCCTTGAGGCGTGCCGATTCCGCCGCGGCTATCATGAACCTCAGCCGCCGAGCCTGGCTCGGCCGCTGATGTCTGCTCCTAAGGTGCAGAAGTGACGGCCCGGCTGAAGCGGTGCCCTGATGCGAATCTGCCAGTTGACGAAGTTGCCGCATCCGCAAAGAGCGGCCACATTTCGGGCAATGCCGAAAAGCTTGCCCGGCACGAGACGCGGGGAGCCGAATCCCACGTTTGCGAAAACCAGGCAAACGTGGGCCCCCCAAGAAACGTCCAGCCAAGCGGTTGGCCCAGCTTTGCGCTCTTTGCAAAGCTGGGGAACCCGGCCGTTCAAATCTGCCGCCTACTATCTAAAACCTTGTCAAACCGGCTTCGCCCGTGAGGAATCTGCTGTTTTCGGCAGGAACAGCAAAGCAGACTCCTCGCTCCGCGGAATGACAAGAGGAAAAATCGGAACGACAAGGCGAAATCGGAGTGGGAAAGAAGAAGACAAGTTCGAAATTGTTGGTTATTGATTGTTGATTTAACAGAAAGTCGCCGCCGATTATCAGGGCAGCCGCCGAATCACCACGTCGTCATCCTGAACGGGCGTAAGTCGGTGGAGGATCTGGCGTGCACTGGCAGAACCTGTGACGACATGCACACAGTCGTGGCCACTAGGCCACGCGCGGACAGGAGTGTCCGCGCCACACGCGCGTTGAGGCTTTTCTGCCGAAGAGCTAGTCTTATATTGTGAGCCTCAGATGAACTTCCGAAACATCCTGCGGGAATCCTGGAGCGCCATGCAACGCCACTGGATCAGGAGTGTGCTTACGATTCTCGGCATTGGCGTGGGCGTTGGAGCTTTCATTTGCGTGGTCGCGATCGGAAACGCCGGAAGCAGCAGCATTGAAGACAAGCTGCAGAGCCTAGGTGACAATTTCGTCTGGGTGGAAGCGGGCAGCCGCGCCCGCAACGGCTTGCGAGCGGGCTCACGCGGCACGCGTTCGCTTGTGCTCGGCGATGCACAAGCCATCCTGCAGCAGGTTCCTTTGATCAAGAGCATGTCACCTAACGTGGATGGTCACATCCAGGTCATCTACGCAGGTGAAAACTGGGCTACCATGTACCGCGGCGTGACTCCGGAGTTTCTCCAGATACGCCGCTGGCAGGTTCGACTGGGAACATTCTTCACCACTGCAGACGTGGAAACCAGCGCGCCCGTGTGCGTACTGGGCGAAACCGTGGTCGAAAACCTGTTCGGGAACGAAGATCCGGTTGGGAAGACAGTCCGCATCCAGAGTTTGCCTTGTAAGGTGATTGGCGTTCTCGACCGCAAAGGATTTTCGGCAACGGGACAAGACCAGGACGATTTTGTTGTCCTGCCCTACACGACGGTGCAGAAGAGAATCACCGGAACGTTCTGGCTGGATGACATCTTCTGCTCCGCGGTTTCGCGCGAGGCGATGCCCGAAGCCACCGGGGACATCATGGCACTCTTGCGGGAACGCCACCACCTGAACGCTGGAGAAGACGACGACTTCAACGTTCGCCGGCCGGAGGATGTGGTGCAGGCCCAACTGGCTGGCAGCCGGATCATGACCATGTTGTTGGCCAGCGTTGCATGTTTGTCTTTGGTGGTGGGCGGCATCGGGATCATGAACATCATGCTGGTATCGGTGACACAGCGCACGCGCGAGATTGGAATACGATTGGCCGTTGGCGCCACCGAATGGGACGTCCAGGTTCAATTTCTAAGCGAAGCGGTGGCACTGAGCGTGATAGGCGGCTTGTTGGGATTAATGGTTGGCGTACTGGCCTCGGTTGGAGTTCAAAACCTCTTCCACTTCCCGACCAAGATCACGCCGCAGGTTTTTGCAATTGGAGGTTTCTTCTCCGCCGGAATTGGAGTGTTGTTCGGCTATTATCCCGCCCGAAAGGCCTCGCAGCTAGATCCCATCCAGGGGCTGCGTTACGAATAGGTTGTCCGCAGTACCTCACCTAGACGGCCTGCGACCCTGAATGAGGCGAATCACCAGAACCACCAGCGCGATTAGTCAGCAGCAGGTGGACATATCCACCCAAGGTGTAGGAACTAACCAGTCCCAGCAGCCACAGGATCAGCAGGAATCGTCCAAAGCATAGGCCCTCCCAACGTGTGCGAGCAGGCACGGAAGCCGCTTCCATTGGGAAAACTACACTGACAGCTTGCGGGAGTCGTTCCGGTAAAAACCTGACGGCGGGGCGAACTTACCTGTAATCATTGGCGGCCGGGTCATTCTGCGGCCCTCCACGGAACGTGTCTTCGCGTTGTTTCAGCACTTCGTTGAGTTCGGTTACCAAGTCCATTAACTTCTTAGGGTCACGCTCTTTACTAGCTGCTTCTGATAATTCTCTCCAGTCCCTCGGTGCAGGGTTGTAAGACATAGTCCCCCTTCCTTGGCCAGACCTAGGGTACATACCTTAGCCGACAGGGTAAGTTGCAGTTGGATTACCAAGCACGCAAGTTGATATTTTTCAGTAGGATATGTTAAGAAAGTCTCAAGTCGCGATTGGCAATCTGTACTCCAAATTGGTAATTCCTTCCTGCCGGAACGGAAAGCCGGTCCCCGGCACCCCGGTGAGCTGATTTCCACATGCTGGTCAGGACGGCCCTGGATGCCTGTTAACTAAAGAGTGAACTACTCCCGCCCAAGATGCATCCAAGCGGATACAACGTTACCTCCCGAGGTCGAGGTGTGGTATGACGCGGGAACAGAAGGTGAGAAATTCGTGGAGTTCCATCCGGGCCGGCTCCAAACGGCATGTCGGGCTGCGAAATGTCGTTCTGGGCTTTTTGACGTGCACGTCCATCGCTCTCATGCTGACTCGCTTCTTTCCGCACGCCCATGGGGATGACATTCTGCCGTTGCTCTTCCTGGTGGTGGTAGGGCTGGTCGCGCATTTCCTGGGAACCCTGAGCGCAATTGTGGGACTGGTGTCGGCGAGCTACGTGTTCGCGACTCTCCTCTTTGCGCCTCTGAACAGTTTGACGGTAAAAGACGAATCGGCGCGAACGAATCTGATGCTGATGCTGCTTTTCGGCTTGGCCATTTCCTATTTCTATGGCGGCGAGGATAGCCCGGAAGATGTCGGCCCGCCTCCCGAGGACGATTAATCGCTCGCACACGACACGAGATATTCTGTTTACATCCGAGCGCGTTGAACGTCTAATGAGCTGAAGCAGGTCGGCATTTGCCTGCCCGAAAAGCCATCTCCGGATGTTTGCTCAGCTTCATTCGAAAAGCGCAAGGCGCCGGAACACGCTGCTCTATGGTTCCGTGAGCCTCCACTGCCTGCTTCTCTATCTTCTGGTTCGCTCACCCAGTCCGATCTTCGTGGCGCCATCTTCCGTGGTCCGCGGCGTGACACGGGGTTCGGTTACCCAGCTGTACTGGACAGGTCGCTACTCGCAATCCCATGTGGCGGGAGGGAGGACTACTGCCCAGTCGCCCCTCGCATGGAATAAGCGGACCATACAGCGCAAAGCGGACTCTGCCGATAGCCCACTCACCGAGGCGGATGGGACTCGAACCGCGCGCTCCAGCGACAGACCTCCGGCCGGGTCCCCGTATGGTTCCCTATCCGAAGGTCCCTCGATTGGATATGAAATCCGGCCGGCACTGCCGGTTTACGCTTTCGATCCGGTGCTAGGTCCAGGAGACTTGGGGTATGAGGGCGATGAGGTGGTCGAGATTACGATCGACGAGACCGGGAACGTCATCCACACCACTGTACTCCAGAGTCTTGGCCGGGCAGTCGACGCAAAGGTATTGGCAGTTCTGCAAAGTTGGCGCTTTCATCCCGCCACTCGGGATGGCCTGGCCATCGCCTCCAGGCAGGATGTGCATTACCACTTCAAACCGCACTCCTGATTCAGTTGCGATTGGATGAGATCCGGTGACCTGGTCGGGTTCGAACCGACGACCTCTTCACATGCCTAAGCTTCAAGGGCAGCCGGTTATTGGTTTTCAACGAGAATGGGAACTATGCTACTGAACTCGCGGCTGGCTCGGGCGCGGGTTGGTGTTCCGCTGGGTTGCACAGACAGTCGGCGATACGTTCGCTCGCATGGCCATCCCATAGTGGTGGAATTGTTCCCCGTCGGAAGTCGCCGCTCAACACCCGCAGGCTTTCCGCACGCAGAAGACCCAGGTCTCGACCCACGATGACATTTGTTCCCATCGTCGTCGTGATTGGCCGCTCCGTGTTCTCCCGCAGGGTGAGGCAGGGCACGCCGAGGTACGTGGTTTCTTCCTGGATGCCGCCGGAATCTGTCAGCACCAGGCAAGCGTGTTGCTGCATGCCGAGGAATTGCAGGTAAGGTGTTGGGGGCAGCAAATGCAAACCGGGCGAATCTACCGGCATGTTGAATTCCTGCATGCGTCGGCGAGTTCGGGGGTGCACGGGGAAAAACACCTCGATTCGCATACTGAGCCAGGCCAGTGTTTCACAGAGCTCGCGGAGGGCGATGGGGTCGTCTACATTGGACGGCCGATGGAGAGTCACCAGTGCGTAGCGGGACGGAAGGTCTTTCGGGACCAGATTCGCAGCCGATGGCAGGAGCTGAATAAGGGTATCGATCATGGTGTTACCGACGAAACGGATCTTGCTGCGGGGTATACCTTCGCGAACCAGGTTTAGGTCGCCGTCCTTGGAGGGCGTGAGCAAAAGGTCAGCGATCTGGTCGGTCAACACTCGATTTATTTCCTCGGGCATACTCCGGTCGAACGAACGCAAACCTGACTCCACGTGTGCAACCTTAACCCCAACTTTGCTGCACACTAGGGCTGCCGCAACCGTTGAATTAACGTCGCCGTAAACCAACACCCAATCCGGCTTGTGTTCAAGCACCACCGGTTCGAAGCGCACCATGATGGTGGCGGTTTGCTCGGCGTGCGTTCCGGAACCGACCGCCAGACTGATGTCAGGCTTGGGCATCTTGAGCTGATCGAAAAAGACCTCAGACATCTCGGCGTCATAATGTTGGCCGGTGTGGACGAGGGTTTGCCTGACATTGGGTCTGGTGCCCAATGCTTTCAACACAGGTGCCGCTTTCATAAAATTGGGGCGCGCACCCACCACGTGGACAATATTCATTCACATCTCCCGACGGTCAGAATTGAACTCGATCTCGGCTGCGACATCAAGCGGCAATGCAGGTACCAATGCCGTTTCCTACGCCAGCACGCCTGGGGCCGATCACCCCATGTGTCTATACAGCAGCTTTCCTGAAGCGACTAGCAGTGAGTCAGGCAGTCTCCGGAATAGACGTTTCGCCACCAAGGTTTTCCAGTCTGACGTCCCGACACGGGCCCGCCCACGCGGATACCGATGGTAAGTCAGAGGGATTCGAGTCGCTCCCCATCGGTCCTTGAAGGTGATGAGCGAGCGGTTGTCGAGATCGGAACGCCCCATGTCGAACACGCGTAATCCATCACGAGTGGCTTCCTGCATGGCGCGCCAAAACAGCAGCGCCGTGCCGCCCAGATTGTTAAACACCGGGTCAGAGCAGCCATATTTGTATGTCATGCAGTCTTTGTAGCGGATGGTCACGATGCTTGCGATCGGCTTCGCGTCGATTGAGAGCGTGCGGATCTTCAGCATGTCCCCCAAACACTCCCCCAGGTGGCGGAACCACGCCAGAGGTTGGGGCGGTAGTTGATGGCGCCGCCGCGTAAGCAACAGCAGTTCATAGAATCTGCGCAAGAGAGATTCTGATCTTCCTTCCTCGTACGTGAGTGGTTGACGTTCGGCGTGACGAATCCTCCTCTGGACACAATCCTTGTGAAATCGTCTAAAAATTTCCTCGCAGGAACCCGAGAGCTCCAACCGATGTAGACAATATTGATCGGTGGATTCAAACCCGGTTCTGTCCACACCTGCAGAAACCGGCCTGAGCTCGACATATTTCCAGTTTTTTGAGGCGGCGCGATCAACAACGGCGCGCAACAACGACTCCCGCTCTTCGGAGCTATCGGCCAGCGGTTCGCAATGATCGGAGAAGGGAAGGGAGACCAGGCGTCCGCCGGTGACCCAACTATGAACCTCACAGAAAACGACGGCATTACTCAATGGCCCGGCAGGTGGGCTGGTAGTTAGAACAACCGGTTTATACCCGTAAGTGCGATCCAGCGCGCGGAGCCACTCGGTAGTGTGGAATACCGAAGCTCCCGCCTGCCGACACAAGAATTCAGGCCAACGCGGGTCCTGGAGCGGATTTAGTTCGTGCAATACCATTTAGGGAAAGAAGAAACGGCGCTAAGTAGTGCAGTTATCGCTTCCAATCCGATACGTCCGGAATTGAATGCCAAGGGGGCTAGCTATAGCTAGGTGAAACAACTTAGTTCTGCTTCCTTGTTCCAGACTTGGACGTACAGGAACTTCCGATACCTAGTGTTGCTTGCCATCCTCAATATATAGTTCTCGCACAGCGTCGGTTCAATATATAGTTCTCGCAAAGCGTCGGTTCCCCAAAAAATCAAGGGACCTAATTCTCCGAGGTCGTAATGTCTTCACAACTTTGTTGCTTCGGTCTTCCTGCGAAAACGCAGTCGAACGCCCTAAAACTCGGGTACTTAATCATCGTTCTTTTCTGTGGCGTATTTATCTCGGCGGGGTGTGGCACCGTGATGTCCCATCCGCCGTCATCGCCGCCGCTGTCATCAGCGCCCCTGTCGATTACAAGTGGCTCTCTGCCGGCCGCGACTACAGGGTCGAGCTACAGCACCGTGTTGCAAGCGAGCGGAGGTGTTGCACCGTACAGTTGGTCTGCCACTGGTTTGCCTGCCGGATTGGCGCTTAATAGCGGCACGGGACAGATTTCCGGTACTCCCTCGACGGCGGGCAATTACACCATGACCGCCTCAGTGCGCGACTCGCAAAGCTCGCCTGCAGCTGTGTCCAAAACATTTACCCTGGGCATCACCAGTACTCCGCCTTCGGCGCTCGCGATCACCACGTCTTCTCTGCCGGCCGGGACGGCCGGATCGAGTTACAGCGCGGTGTTGCAGGCGACGGGTGGGGCTACCCCGTACAGTTGGTCTGCCACGGGTTTGCCTGCCGGACTGGCGCTCAGTACGAATACTGGTCAGATTTCAGGCACTCCCTCGACAGCGGGCAATTACACGGTGAGCGCCTCGGTGCGTGACTCGGGAACCTCACCGGCAGCTATGTCCAAAACATTTACGCTGGGCATCACCAGTACACCGCCTCCGGCGCTCGCGATCACTACGACTTCTCTTTCGGCCGGGACGGCCGGATCGAGTTACAGCACGGTGTTGCAGGCGACGGGTGGGGCTACACCGTACGGTTGGTCTGCCACGGGCTTGCCGGCGGGCCTGGCACTCAATAGCGGCACGGGACAGATTTCGGGCACTCCCTCGACGGCGGGCAATTACACCGTGGCGGCCTCCGTGCGCGATTCGCAAAGCTCGCCTCTGACGGCGTCCAAGGCATTCAGTCTGAGCATCTCCGCAAGTACGGTGTCACCGGTATCGATCCTCACTACTTCCCTGCCCACCGCGACCTCCGGATCGAGTTACAACACCATGTTGCAGGCCAGCGGTGGGGTTTCGCCTTATCTCTGGTCCATTACGACCGGCCAGTTGCCGTTGGGCCTCAGTTTGAACGCGAGTACGGGAGTGATTTCCGGTACGCCCTCGGCCTCGGGAACCTACGGCTTCACGGCAGCGGTCCGGGATGCACAAAGCACGCCGCAAACTGCCAGTCAGGCGCTCCAGGTAACGGTGGCAGCGGGCACGGCCTCGGGAACCATCTACGATAACCGCGATATGTCGACCGGCAACCTGTCGCAGTGGATCAATCGCGACTTCGGCTTGGGCACCAATGTGGGCTCGAACCAGAGTGGGGCCGGTTACCTGACCTATCACGCCGATGTGGCCGGACGCAAGGCTGCCGGGATGACCGTCACCCCGACTGCTCATGCCTCGCCCGCGGCCAGCAGTGACAGCGTCTATCTGTGGGATCCTACCCAGTATTGGAATTACCAGCCCTATGAAATCTGGCTGCGTACCTCGCTGATGTTCCCCTCGGCGGCGACCCTGTCGACCACGGCGGCCACCGGGGAAGCGCCTTTTCAACCCACTACCGGGGACTGGAACTGGTTCCTGGAGTTCCACAATGACAGCAACTCGGTGCCCACTTGCGCGAAGGAATACGCCAACCTGTCGATGGACGTGCGGGACGACGATGCAGTGCAGAGCGGAGTGGTGGGAACCAAGAACGTGCGCATGTCGATGCGGATCATGGGCGGCAATGACTGCACGCCCAACACGCTCTGGGTGGACAGTCCACCGCTCGAATGGGATCACTGGTACGAGCTCGTGCTGCATATCAAGTGGGACCCGGCGAATGGGATCGTGGAGTGGTATCTGGATAATTTCAACACTCCTTACTATTCGAACCTGAACATTCCAACGCTGTACACACGGCCGGCAGGCTATGTGAACCCGAGCTATACGTCGCTGACCCTGGCGAACTATCGCTGGCACGCGACCTGGAATTCGACGATCTACCTGGGGCCCTTGGTGGTCGGTTCGACGAAGAGTTCGGTGCTGAACGCTTTCTGAACCCTGCTCCAGCAACGGCTTTGGCCAATTCGCCAAGTCACGCCGCAGTTTTGTCCCGCTGTGGCTCCGGTGCAGCGTCTGCCGGGTGCTCCTCACCTTGGGGCACCTCATGCTCCCGAGGTTGTACCTGGTAGCGCAACGAGTCTCCCTCAAGGACAGCATAGGCGATTCGCGCCCTATCCTTTTGCGGTCCTTCGATGACCCATTGGTCGCCTTGGAGTACCAGCCTCATCTGGCTTCGCGCTCGCCACCATTGATTGACCTCTCCCGGGCGGGCGATCCAGACCTTTCCTTCCGAGCGCAAATCAGCGAGATGGGCCAGCAGCAACTCGTATATATCCCGAGCTCGGCGTTCCATGACGTAGTCTGGATGAACAATGAAGCTGATCATCCCATGGTTCTTCATAATCAGGGCAATCTGGCGCTTCCAGAGATCGGTCGAATACTGGTTAAGAACATGAAACAGGGAGTAGTCCTGCGTCGTTGTGACGGGCAATTCGAGAATGTCGCCGACAAAAAAGGGCATTACCGAAGAACAACCGCCTCTTTGCGCCTCCAAGTGCCCCACTGACGCAACCGACATGTCATAGGAAAAATTCAGCGCGTCGTACCAGTCGAGGTTGTGATAAAGAGCGCCGGAACGAAAGCCCAAAGCTCCATACGCTTTGCCGTAACGGTTGATTTGCTCGGCGCGGCGCAGAAATAGCTCCCGGTTCCTGAACAGATGGCCATCGTGATTCAAATCATGAACATTGATTTCAAACTCACGGTGGCGAATTCTGTCGAGAAAAGACTGCGCCACCGGGTATCGGTTTTCAGGAATAACTTGGAAAGAGGACTTGACCCCGTACGCATCGTCCAAGTCCATTAGTTCTGAGCAGAAGTTCCGGCCGGACAGTGTTTCTACATCGTGCGTCATGATGGCGCAGCTTGGAGATCCGTCCGGCCAAAACCAGATGAACGGAATCTTGTCCGTGGACCCAGTCTTCAGCAACAGCACTAACAGCTTCGCAAGGATGCGCTCCACTGTCAGGTCGACAGGCCAGTTGGGGAAAGGGATTTCATGCCAATCTCTCAGCTGGATTCGCTGCAGGTGCTTCCGTACGGAGACCGGCAAGAATGGCCTTACTAGGTAATATGATTTCCGCAGAATGGAACCGCGTACCCCCCCGCCGTTGCAGGATGACACATAGCGCTCATAGCGCAGGTTCGCGACGATTTCTGAGGGGTTAAACGGGAGCCGAAGCGTGTTCTGGTCGGCGACGACATCCGTCTCTGTATCGTACAGTTCGTCCGTGGCGCGCTTGGCGAGTGAACCTCTGGACGACTGTCCGTAGCAAATCGCATCCCGGCCAAACTGGAAAAAACCTCTATTCGCAGACAGATCTCTGCTTAAGATGAGATCCGCAAAGTTTTCCGGACAACGGTAGTAATCGAGGAAAGCCGAATTCACAGCATCCCGCCGGGGTTCATGAACCGGGACGCTGATGCTGGGCGGCGCCGACTCGGCTGAGTGTTCTTGGATCTGTGAGGACATCGCGGGTGACTTGTGATTCTGCTGCTTAACGGCAGGAATGATGCCTACGTCTTTTGTGCAGTTTGGCGGGAGCGCCAGGAACCATCGGAGCTCTCATTTTGTGGACTCGGAGCTGCCGAATTCCCTGCCCCGCTCCCTGACCACGGAGGCAAACTTATTCAGACCGATACCGTCGTAGGTGTTCGAAGGGTGTTTCGCATCTGCTAAGGTGATTATCTGCTCGACCACGCGGTTCAAAATCGTATCCGCAAGTTCGCCAGGCCTTTCGGGGCGCTGGCGCCGGGCTACTACAATTTTCGTCTCGACATCCTCGAGGCTTTCAAGGAGTACAAGCCGGCCACGCCTGGCGAGATACTGATCAACAGCGCCAATCTTGCCACGGAATACGCTGTAAACCGGCACGCCTAGTGCCGCAGCCTCCCGGTTCATCGTACCGCCCGCACTGATCACGAAGTCGGAATTCCAAATCAGATTAAGGCCATTTACGACCTGCGCGGGAATGAGCATCCTGCCATCGAGGAATAGATCGGGCCAGCGATTCCTTAACTCAACGGCCTGCTTCTCATTTCGAGGGAGCGCGACTAGCTTCACGTTCGGGGACTTGGCTAGAAACTCAACCGTTGCTGAGAAGAGCTCGTCACTCTGCGGATTGTGATAGTGCGCCTCACTCGCGGGCGGACGAATGGTAGCTACCACATCCTGCTCTTCCAGCCCGAGTTGGGATCTGATGCTGGGGTCGGGAACGAACCGCGGTACGTAGATATCTTCCTTGATGCCTTGGTATTTCATAATCCGGCTCGGATCCAGTCGGATGGCATCGTTGGGGATCACCTCCGGACACAACAGCCAGGTGGGACGGATAAGCGCCCAGCCGGTTGCAAACTCGTAATCCCCCATAAATAAAGAGGGGATTCCTAACAGCGTGGATACAATCAACTGAGAACGCGAGCAGACAGCGACGGCCAGATAGGGCCTTTCGCGCAGGGCGACGGGAATCAGCCGTAAGGCACGAAAACACAATCCCGCGATCTTACGAATCGTGTTCTTGCCAGAGTGCTGGCCGATAAGTTTGTAATTCAAACGAAAGAGGTCGGCTAGCTCGCGCACCTGAAAACAATCGCGCGCGGTGACGACTACTGAATAGTTGCGTCTCTCAAGCTCCTCAATGATTGGAGCAAACAACGGGACGTGGGGCGAATTGTCCAAGTCAATCCAAATTCTTCCTCTCCTGCCGGCTACTCGACTTCGTTCGGTCTTCGACAGCGTCGGGCTTGCGGTTGACGGCGGTGCAGACTCTTCAACCTTCATCTCCAAACTCCTCTATCGATGGTTTACGGAACTGTAACTTTTGCAAGATGCTGCGAGTTCTGTTTCACCAAGTCCTGTTGGGAGGAAGGTAGGACTAAGCCGCTTTTCCGCTGAGGACCCGCTTGCCCAACGTGGCGACAACCAGTGGCAAGCCGAGCAGTCCTGGCATGGGATCATCCCAGGCGAACATGGAGCATTCCAAAGAACCTTGAAGCGACTTTAGATAAGTTCGCAACGAGAGTCGTCCGCCCAGGATTTCCTGAATTGCAACGGATAGGTCAGCACCCATACGGACCCAGCGCTCGCCTGCCCGCGCCCGCACGTCTGGTACGGGTTCGCCTCTCGCGAGCCGCCACGCGAGGTGAGGGAAGTCGACTCCCGCACGCCCGCACAGCGTGTGCCAACCCCATACGCGAGGATTCACATCGAGAACTTTGAACTTGCCGTCGCGCGGATCTCTCTTGAACTCCACTTCGACCAGTCCGGTGAAGGCCATGGCTGACAGTAACCGAACGGAGGGCTCAACCAACCGAGGTTCTTCAATCGTCTCGACGTACGTGCTGAACCGGCCGAAATCCATTGGGAATTGCCGAGTGCGCCTGGCTACAACCGAGGCTAACGGAACCCCATCCCGACAAAGAGTAGCGTAGGAGAACTGCGACTCGCCGCCTCCTGGCAGGAGTTCCTGAACCATCAGCATCTCAGGAGCGAGCAGCTTACAGGCCTCGTCGTAGCGCGCCAGCAACGATGCACGATTTTCGACACGCCAGGCTTTGTCGCGGGTGAGACGGTTGAATCCCAACCTCATGGCCGGCTTGAGAATCACCGGAAATGGACACTCCAGAGCCGCCAGCTCATCGCGATTGCGAGGACAGAATGTCCAGGGCCGATCTACCCCGAGATCCTGCGCGAGACGATACAACAGGCGCTTGTCACAACCCCAACGCAACACTCTCCAAGGTGGCGTGGTCAGGCGATAGTATTCGGAAAGCAACTGATGATGACGCGCGATAAGCGTTACGGTTTCATCCGACGTCGGGAAGACTGCCCATCCTGCTACTCCTTCTTTGACGGCCAAGTCGACGAGAAAATCGAGCAGTTTGCGGCCGTCGTCCGAAGACGGAGAAGACAAGCTGCGAGAAGCGTAGCGCGAGGCTGCGCCTAGCATTAGCCCATCCTGCTTCATCACCCAAACCGGTATCCCCCGGCGGCCCAGGCTGCGAACGATGCCCAGCCCTCGATAGTCGGCGCCAGTGACCAAGGCTCCCCCGCAAGTGTCAATGCGCTCGCTGACGAGCGGTTTCGGAGGCGTGCTTAATGCGACAGATTGCATAACTAAGGCCCTCAGAATCGGCTCTGTTGGGTTACTAAGGAGTGATCGGTTGCAACCTTCTTACGCCGACGGCTAGCGATCCGGCTAAGCCCAACCAATTGTCATTCCGAAGCCTGCAGGCAGCAGAGCATTCGCCGGATTCCTTATTTTGTCCCGCCTGACGGGTTGGCGTGAACGGGGGCAGTAAGCCTGTGGAGAGCTACACGTAGGAATAGGGCTTACACCATATTCGGTCTCGGACATGTTTGCCTCCTGGTTTATGACGTACGATTCGGTGCAGCCGGAATCGTCTTACAGAGGTCCATCGCCAAAGCGGACGTGAAGCGTAGCGCGCCGTTGGGATTGAGATGGACGTGATCTGTCTGGTAGAACCTTGCCGAAAGCGCCGTAGGATCGATGGGCACCAATGCCTCCACTCCGGCTTTCTGCGCCGCCAGAGCCATGCGGCGAACCGCGATTTCCGAAGACGGAGTCGGTGGAATCACCACAATCAGTTTGGCGCCATGCTCCGCGCATAGCTCACGGAGGTTCTGCAGCCGGGATTTCAGAACCGCTTCAAGCTCCGGGTCATCCGAGGCGCTTTGATCGGAGCGGACGAAGGGGAAAAGGTTCTCATAACCCGGAACCATGCCTCGGAGGACTCGTCTGCGAAAGAACGTGCGCATCCCCCAAAACGCGCTCACATGTGACAGTAGAACGTCGCTTGTCGCTGTGTGATCCAGTCCCAGGTCGGATGCTACGTCGAGGATGTCCTTGGCGTCGAACAGCATCATGGGCGACTCCTCCCATACGCCATTGACGAGAGAACTATTCACTTCCAGACCAACCACGACGATCTGAGGTCTGGCTCCCTGGCGAAACAGGCGGCGAAGCCCATACAGCCAGTCGTAGTAGCCCGTTCCCTCCAGGAAGATTGGGTAAATCCGCATGCTTCCGGACGTCAACTGTCGGAGCCGGCCGACATCGACGCCATTCAGAAGCAAAGAATTCCCCACCATAAGAACGGAGGTTGGTTCTCCCGCTGCGGCTGGACGCGCCTTCACGGCTTCCGCGTATTGCCGCGACACGCGAGCAAAAGTCACCGAATAGTTCGTCAACAGATAAACGGAGCACACTTCAAGAGCGATGATGAGGAGGGCGCAAATGCCTACCAGGATCTTGACGTAGCGCAGGGCGGTAGCCTCAGAACTGGAAGTAGATGAACGTGCTGAACTTAGTGCCCGAGAGGATCGCCAGTACGATGAGAACGATGGCTGCCATGGCAGTCCTAATGGCATAAGGTGCCTCCGCAAATGGATATTCGTGGTTGCTGGACTCCAGCAACAGGTCCACAAGAAAAAGCGGGAGAGAGAACACAGACAGCATCACGAAAGCTGTGAGATATTCGCTTCGCCAGGCAAAGTGGGACAATCCGGCAAGGAACTGCACCGCTGAACTGAGCGACCGTGCCCGGAAAAATGCGAAACTCAGGCAGAGAATGTTGAACGTGAGAATACGCCGCGGCCAGACGAACCAACCGGTTGTGGCATCGCTAGGCTTGCCTCCGTACAAGAAGCGTTCCGCCGCCATCACGAGTCCATGGATGGCGCCAAAGACGACGTAGGTCCAGTTCGCTCCATGCCAAAGACCGGCGAGTAGCATGGTTATGAATAGATTCCGATAGGTGTTCCCATTTCCACACCTGCTCCCGCCTAGCGGGATATAGACGTAGTCGCGCAGCCACGTGCTCAAAGTGATGTGCCAGCGTCGCCAGAACTCCTGAAGCGATTGAGACAAGTATGGCTGCCGGAAATTAATCACAAATTGGAAGCCCAGCAGCTGTGCGCTACCCCGTGCGATGTCGGTGTAGCCGCTGAAATCTCCATAGACTTGCCAGGCAAACGCATACACTCCGATGAGAAAAACCCAGAAGTTCGGAGGACCCAATTGGCCCCCAAATGCAGCGTTGGCGAGGAGAGCGCAATTGTCCGCGATCACACACTTGCGGATGAGGCCGGAGAAAATCAGCATCAGCCCGTCAAAAAACTGGTCTCCATTCAAGGACCGCTCCTTCTGAATCTGTGGGAGCAAGCTGCCCGGTCTTTGAATCGGTCCCGCAATCAAATGCGGGAAAAGACTGATGAAGAGACTGTAATCCAGGAAGGACTTTGAAGGCTCAACTTTGTCCTTGTACACATCCACGATATAGGCAACTTCCTCGAAGGTATAAAACGAGATTCCCGGAGGAAGGAGGATCCGAATCAAGGACAAGGGGACATGGTGAAAACCGAACAGATTGAGCGCGTCGACCAGCGAGTCCGCGAAGAAGTTGAAGTACTTAAACGCGCCCAAGATGGTGAAATTCAGGATTAGCGAGAGAACAAGCCACTTCTTCCGGCTGGACTCAGGCCGCCCAGGGACAACTTTGTGAGCGATGAAGAAATCGGCAGCGGTCCCGCCGATCATCAGTGCCAGAAAGCGCCAGTCCCACCAGCCGTAAAAGAAGTAGCTAGCCAGCAGGAGGAAAACGTTCTGCCGGCGGTGACTGAGGCGCCAGTACACCAGCGCTGCCAGGGCCAGAAAGACGAAGTAGATGGGCGAGTCGAAAAGCATAAGGCGAGATCAGATTCCTTCTGTTTAAGTTTGTGGCGGGGCGTTATTCCGATAAGAGGTCGTGCTCTGCTGAAAAGCTCTGCTTTCTCCGACCGCAGCGTCGCCATCTGGCCGGTAACTCCGAGCGGGTTGAACCGGAACCCGTCTGTAGGTGACAACACGAGTAGGTATCGCGGACTGCAGAATTCGCTGCCGGAGCGCTTGGGACGCGAATTCCGTGCCCGCGACGAACTTCATCAGGGGTCCGAAACTCCAGGCTGCGGCGGCTCCCAGAAAGTGCAGTCCGGGTGAGGAACTCTCGAACCCATCCCGCAGGCTCGGATATCCGTTTACGATCTCTAGTCGCCTAAGAACTTCTGGCGGCAGGAACGGATAGAGGGCAACGTTGACCCGATAGCCGGTCCCGAGCACTACATGATCGACAACTCGCTCGTCTGCATCGCTGAACCGGACGCGCAGACGCTCTCCCTCAATCCGCACCTGGTCGACTGTTGCTTCGGTACGAAAGCTTACGTTCCGGGTGCGAGGCTTGAGCCAGGCGGCGCCTGCAGGACGAACTGCACGCGCTCCCCACCAATCTTGAACTTCACGCGGCAGCCGACGAAACACGTCGGGACGCTGGATAATCAGGCTGACTCCAGCCGGACCTATTCCGCCCCGCCCATAAAACATCCATGCAACGCGCTTCGAGCTCAACCACTCGTGGCGCCCGAGCCAATGAACGTTGGATTTGCGAACCAGGACCTCGACATAGGCTCCCGCTTCCGACAAAAGGGCGGCTGTCTCCAGGGCGCTTTGCCCACCACCGATGACGAGAACTTCCTTACCGCGGAATTTGTCGAAATCCCTGTGCTCCGAAGCGTGTGCTGCCAGAGATGACGGAATGCGGTCGAATATTCTTGGGCGATGGGCAAAGACCTGTATTCCTGCTGCTACAACCACCCGACGCGCAAGCAGTTGTTCGCGGTCTTCGAACTCGAGCTGATATCCGTCAGGAGCGGGCTGGATTCGCAGGACTTTCCGTCGCTCGGCTGACAGCTTCGCATGCTCGCGGAACCAGTGCCCGTAGCGAATAAAGTCCCCCAGCGGGAGCGGCTCCGCCAGGTGACCGTTTCCGTTTACGTTCCGGAACGCATCCAGCGTCCATCGATTTTCCGGATCGGCAATGTGCGACCCGTCCCAGGGAGAGCGGAGAAGCATGTCGGTCGGCATATGTTGCTCCCAGAACGACATCGGTTCCCCAAGGAGTCTTACGTCCAAGCCTTTCACTGACACGAGGTGGGCGGCCGCGGCTAAGCCGTATGGGCCGGCGCCCACGATTGCTACGTCACATTTTTCCATTGGATCTGTATCCTCCGGGAAACTTGAACTCCAACTGCTTCCCCTTAACGCACGAGGTCAAGAACGGATCTGAGAAATCCTTCTGCATGTATCGAAGGGATACTTTTTACGTCCTGTGGGGGCCATTAAGAAATCAAACCAGTCTCCGCGCTGTTCACCTGGCCAACACGAAAAGCGTGTAACCGCCCAGCAGGCGCACGGCGAAGTCCTTGTGCAAGGAGAAAAAGAAGGCTCGAGGCAACTGGCGTATCTTCTGTTTTATTTTGGTCGACCGGTAGATGGAGCGCGGCGCGTAGAACCAATCCACAATTTCATAATGCTCGTCGCGCAGGGTTTCGAGCACGGTGTCCTTGGTGAAGAAGTGGAGATCCTCAAGCAGCCGTCGGCGGCTCGTCAGGCCGTCTCTTGTCAGGAGCGTGTATACCGACAGATCGAGGACCTGGTGGAAAAGTTTGTAGGTTGCAAGCGGCTTTATGTCACGCAGGAAGCTGAAATAGTTCTCCTGGTGTTCCAGGACGTCCAGAGCTAGAAGGACGTCGAAAAATGCATTGGGCTCCTTGGTGACATCCGCTAATTGGAAGTGGAGCCGTTCGTTCTCACGGCTTCGGCAGAGCTCGATGGCTGCCGGCGCGATGTCATATCCGAAGAAGAGGCATTCCGGGTCCATCTGAAGCTGTAATTGCCTGAGCACCTCTCCCGCCCCGCAGCCGACCTCACTGATGGTGTGCGGCGAGAGACAGTTGCGTTGGATCATCTCGAGGACACCGTTCGCTTTCCAGGAAGAATCTTCCGTGTGCCACCGAGGGATCTTTTCAAGATATTGGCCGCTTACAAAGACATTGGTTGGCATCTTCCAGTCCTTTTTGTCACGCCTCTGCCGCTCTGGCTTGCGGAGAAACTCCGCTCTGGCAAGAACGGCAGAAGCGTCGAGGTAGACACGGTTCAGACCTTCCCATTCATCGACAATGCAAGTTCCCTACCGGCATGTGACCGCCCCAGGCTGACGCATGATGGCAAGACCCTCGGGTAGCAGCGTTACACCCCGTACCGTGTCGACGACAGCATTCGTAGCGGTGTTGATGACCGAAACGGTGCTGTCGGCTTCGTTGGTCACATAGGCAAAGGCCCCGTCTGGAGTGATGGCTACGCCGCGAGGAGTCAGCCCAACTGGGACAATACTGACCACTTTGTTGGTGCTCGTATCGATCACGGATACGTTCTCGGTGCTGTCATTGGCGACGTACGCGAAGGTACCGCTGGGCGTTATTGCTATGTCCACAGGATCGTTCCCCACGGCGACCGTGGCTACCACGGTGTTAGTGGCGGTATCGATCACCGAAACATTGTTTCCCAGATAGTTCGTTACATAGGCGAAGGCGCCGTTGGGTGTGATCGACACGGCGGCTGGGTTGCTTCCCACCGGCACGGTAGCCGCGACGGTATTTGTGGCCGTGTTAATCACTGAAACGTTGTTCGAGCCGGAGTTCGTCACGTAGGCAAAGGCACCGTTCGGCGTGATCGCCACGCGCCACGGGCTGGTTCCCACCGCGACCATAGTCGTGACCGTGTTGCTCCCCGTGTTGATCACCGAAACATCGTTGGAGCCCAGGTTTGTTACATAGGCGAAAGCTCCATTTGGAGTAATAGCCACGCCGGATGGGTATCCTCCTACGGGGATAGTCGCCACCACACTGTTAGTGGCCGTGTTGATCACGGAAACAGTGTTCGACGTTATTAAACCTAGATGAGTCGTATTGACCACATAAGCGAAAGCGCCGTTCGGGGTGATAGCTACACGAAGAGGCTGATTCCCCACCGGAACCATGGCCATCAAGCTATTGTTGAGCGTGTTAAACACGGAGACGCTGTTCGTCTCGCGGTCTGCCACGTAGACGTTGCACTGGGCCGCCGCAACAGAACAACCCAGCGCCATCAGCAGGAGCAGCTCCAGACACCTGCGTGAATGGAACCGGCTCGGCTTCTGGTCGCGATTCTTGGTCGTGGATTCCGAACATGAAGCTTGATTGTGAAACATTGTTTTCTCCTATGCGGTTAACCGCTCAATCTGATGAATGAACTCTTCACGTTTCCTGTTGCCATCAAAAAGGTCCTCGCAGCGAACCACCTTGGTCCCGAACGGTGATTTCCTAGCGCACCGAGAAGGACATGTTGATGCGGAGTTCAACTGCCGAGGTGTTCTACGCGCCCAACATCCATTAATGAGTGAGGAAACTGCTTGGCCATATGCTTGATCATCCGCTTGAATGGCGGTTACAACTCGGAGGACAGCACCAGGCAGCCAGGGCTGCCTCTGCATTTTGCACCCCGCTTGGGAGTTGGGGATTTGAGTCCCGGTGAAATAGGGTCCAGACCTTCGAGTACCCATAGCCTACGAGGCTGCGGACGAAGATCCAGATTCCTCTGGGCGACAAAAACCAGAACTGGTTGCGATCATAAGAGACTTCCGATCCGGAGATGATGCCCACCCGATAGTAGTCGCCCAGCGCGCTGCGAAAAAAAACCCAGGTCTTTCTTGCATGTACTCCTACTGTAAACACGTCTACACAACAGGCGACAGTCCCCGAACTGTCAAGCCAACGCTTAACCGCCGTGGCACTGCTGAGGGTACGCAGACCGGCCGGTTCAGACGGGACGCTGATCTTGACTAGCTTCTTGGAGTCAAATCCGAGCTCCTCAAGTCTGCTCGCGGCCAGGTCCGCATATGTAAAGGGATGCTCTGATGCATTGCCTTTTGCTTGCACTGGCCCACCCACCACGACGAGATGACTGTAATGCCGCGAATTGAAAAGGTTCGCGGATTCGGCCAGTGTAGATGCAGGAATCCAGCCCTCCACGACAAGGACTCCCTCGCCAACCGGGTGGTTTACGGCAAGAAAGCCGTGTGTGATCACTATGGCGAATATGACAATCACACTGCTCATCCCACACAGAAACCAGTTGGAGCGTAAGACCTGATGCCAGTTTTTCTGCATGCCGACCTTAATCAGGGGCTTCAAGGTGTGGGATGCCAGTGCTCGATCTGCTGCAAAGGTTAAAGGTGATTCGCCTAATTACCGGAGCACCTTGGTGAAGAGCACTGCCCCACGCCAAGATTACTGTTGTTTCCGTTAAGGAGGTTTCCCATTCCTAAGTTTGTGGTGGGATCGTAGACAACGATGCCGCCGCTATTGAACGTGCCGGTCAGGATATTGTTGTTCACGCAGGCATTCGGTGCCCCAATCCACAGACCGACCGCCCCTGGTCCGTCGATGTGGGTCCCCGTCACGGCGGAGTTGGACCCCACAATGAGGATTACTGGCTCGACGTCGTTCGTCCCCGTGAACCTGCCGCCGTGGAGTGTCACATAGCTGTCTTGTCCCAAGCCAAGGGCATCATTTGAACTGACATAGAACTGGGTATTGCCGTTGCCGGTTACCGTACAGTTATTAAAGGTGTTGTACCGGTTGAAATTACCGAAACTATTGATCCCCGCGTTGCCCGTGCCCGTGCCGGTGCCCGCGCCATTGTTGGTCACAAAGCAGTTGTTGAACGTGTTGTGTGAGGAATAGTAGTTCAAGGTGATTCCGTTGTTAGCGCTCACGCCGTTCTTGACCGTCACAGAGTTGAAGGTGTTCCAGCGCGCCGCGGTCAGCTTGAACGGCCGACCGTAAGCTTCCGTCGCATCAACCGTGACGTGGCTGAACCTGCCATTGGCTACCGCATACACCCCTAGACCGAAGGCGCCGTTGGCGAGGCAGCCACTACCTGTCCCAGGGTTCTCATGGGATATCGACATTCCATAAACCTTGAGGTTCCCTGCGACATACAGATTCACAGCGTCTCCACAATTCGTACTCCCGGCCTGGCTCGCCGTGATGTTGCTGTAGGACAAGTTAAAGGAGCCGGAACTATAAACGGCTGCTCCTTGCACGTTTCTTGCCGTGATGCCCTGAACTTGGGACTCCACAACTCCATTCATCTCGAATCCCAGGAGTAGAGCTTGATTGCCCTCGAAAGTGATGTACCTTACGGTAACGCCGGTGACCGGGCTGAGAATCTTCTGAGCCACGGCGCCATTCACCACCGGATCGTAGGTATCGTGCAATGCAGTGGTGACCCTGATGGTGTTTTCTTCGACGCTCAGAACCTTGACAATTTCTCCTCTACAGGCGGACGCATCACAGTTTGTGGGATGGCCGGGCGCTGTATCGGTTGAATAGTCTAGACCTCCCTGGTGAATGTAGATGTAATCGCCAGGGCTGACTCCAAGGCTTGAAACCGTGGTGAACCGGTTGGCGAGTTCGTTCGCGGTCGCCAGCAGTGGCACGGTGGGACCGTAGGCAGGTGCCGTGGTTCCGTTGGAACCAATCACGAGAACCCCTGCTGTTCCCGAACCCGTGTCATGGATTGTGGCGCAACCCGAGCCGTCGATGGTCACGTTCGAAACGCTGACCAGAAGTTGGGATGTGGTCAGATAGGTTCCGCAAGGAAATAGCAGAGTATCCCCCGGAACCAAGGCGGCGATGGCATTGTTAATTGCAGTGGTGTCGTCGGTCGTTCCGTTTCCCATGGCGCCAAATGACGTAACGTCACGTACAGAGGCTTGAGAAATTGACAGGCCGAGAAACCAAACGAACAGAGTGAGGAGGCAGCTCCTTCGAAAGTTCTTGGCGTTCATGTTTTCTATCTCGCATTCAATGGTGCAATCGTTGGGAGTGAGGTGAGGTTTTTGTTTAGTTTTAAACTACCAAGGGTAAACTTTGATCGAGCGATCGGGGTCCCAGGGAAATTTGTCCGCTGTAACTCGGCGTTGTCGCCGGATTACCAATGTATTGTTTCCACCACAGGGCGACGTTCAGCAGTGCCCATCCTCGTTTCTTGAGAAAAGGCAGCGCTCCTTCAAACTGGAAAATGTCCGCTTCTCGGGAAAAATCCTTCATCTCCTGCGCCATGTACTCACCGAACTTGGTGTTATACCAGTCGAATACAGGTACGCCAAAGCCTTGCTTCTGCCGATCAATCAGCTCGTCCGGTATGACACCTCGGACGGCCTTCTTCAAAATGTACTTGAGGACCCCATTTCGGCATTTCACTGCGCCGGGAATACTCATTACCAGCTCGACAAATTTGTGGTCGAGAAACGGGACCCGCGCCTCCAGGCTCACTGCCATGCTCATCTTGTCGACACGCATGAGTAGCAGTTCCGGTAATCTCAGGTTCAGGTCGAGGTAACTCATCCAATGGATGGGCGATGTTTCCCAGGCCTTTTCTTCGAAGCGCTCGCGAATCGGCCGCAAGGCCTCCCAGGAACTCACTTTGGCAAATTTCTTGCGCAATCGTGGCGAGAGCAAGTGCTGTTTTTGCGAGTCATTGATTACTTCCGCTCCACCCCAGAACACGGGCCGGTTGGATAAGGCTCGCCGCAGAAGTTCGCACGACCACTGACGGCGATAGGAGGAAGTGGGTCCACCCTCAAGCAAAGAGACGCCGGCTAGCCCCAACTGTCCCAGCGGGCTGGGAATGGGGAACAAGCTGCTGTACCGCTGTAGCCGCAGGGACTGATTCCAATAGGGATAGCCGCAGAACAGCTCGTCTGAACCTTCTCCCACCTGGCAAACGATAACCCCGGAGGCACGAGCCAGTTTTGAAACGTAGTACACCGGCATGCAGACTGGGTCGGCCAGGGGTTCGTCCTGGTGTCGAATGATCAGAGGCAGGGATTCGAACAAGTCGCTTTCCCGCAATCGCAGTTCATGATGTTCTGCGCCCACCTGCTTCGCCATTTTACGGGCGTAATGCAACTCGCTGCGATAGCTGTCGTATTCCCGGTCATAGCCAATCGAAAACGTCCGGACGGGCCGCCCCTCGCCTTCGGAAAACAGCGCTGCGTTGGTGCTTGAGTCGATGCCGCCGGAGAGAAAAACTCCCACAGGCACGTCACTGATCTTGCGGAGCTTAACTGAAGTGCGCAGTTCCGACAGGATGCGTTCTGCTATCTCCGCCTCCGAAACATTCGTCAACGGCTCGGTGTGGTCCCAAACATCCCAGTATCGCGATTGCTGTACGTGACCATCCTCGTTGACTCTTATCCATGTGCTTGGGGGTAGCTTGTGGATCCCCGAAAACAGGGTGTCTGGCGCCGGCGATGCATTGAATGACAGATAGTAATAAAGCGCTTCTTCATTCACACTACGTTGCTGCTCGTCGTCCTCCAGCAATGCTTTGATTTCTGAAGCGAAGACGATGCGTCCGTGGTGAATACTGTAATAGAGCGGCTTGACTCCGATCCGGTCGCGAATCAACCAGAGCTGGTGTTCTTTCGCGTCCCACAATGCAATAGCAAACATGCCACGAAACTTGTGAACGCAATCAATCCCCCATTGCTCGAACGCGTGCAGGATGACTTCCGTATCAGAGTGATCTGTTCTCCAGCGGTGCCCGCCTAGTCTCTCCAGTTCCGCTCTAATTTCCGCGTGGTTGTAAATTTCACCATTGAAGATTACCCAGAGTGTGCCGTCCTCGTTAGTCATGGGCTGGATGGCGTTTTGCGAGAGGTCGATGATCGCCAGCCGGCGATGGCCCAAGCCAAGCCGCCCGTCTGGGGAGACGAAGATCCCCGCACCATCCGGCCCGCGGTGTGACATCACATCCCGCATGCGCGTCAGGTAAGGCTCCGAGACCTGGAAAGAACTGTTAGTGAAGGAAAGCACGCCGACTATGCCGCACATTAGCTACGCTCCTCAACCGCGGGGTAGGTTCTGGAATAAGTTTCTAGCGCTTCCATAATGCCGAGATAGTTCTTCACCAGCCGCTGCGGACGCCGGTTTCGTTCGAAACGATATCTTGGCCGGGCCGCAAACCGGATGCTCGATTGCCCGGCAACACGGCTTGAGCAACGTTCTGGCCTTCGAGTAGCCGACGAAAGAGGTTCGCGACCTCTCTGGCACGGACGTCCCAGGTGCAGTCTCGAACAGCTTCCTGTCTTAATTGGCGCTCACGCGGCGTATCGCAGGCCAGGGCCTCAGTGACGAGCGCAATGAACTCCTCAACGGTCCGGTAGATTCTCACGCCCGGCGTCTGCAGGTACTCGTACAGCGGAGCGATCACCACCGGCTTGCCGCTTGCGAGGTATTCTCGAACCTTGATCGCGCTGCCATAGCTGGTAAATACATTTTGCTGGTTCCAAGGCAACACGCATACATCGATATGACGGTAGTAACCGGGAAGGTCGGAATAGGGCTTGGGCCCGAGGAAATGGATATTTGGACCGGACAGCTTGATCAAGTTCGACTTCCCGCCGATGAAGACCCAGTGCCAATCGGGCCGCCGCCTCGATACCTCTTCGATCAGCGGGACATCCATGGTGTACCAGTCAGCGGCGCCTACATATCCGAGCACCGGGCGCGGGATTGCGGCGATTTCCGCGGGAGCCACCGGCGGCAACTTGGCGAACCGATCGAAGTCCACGGCTTGCTCGAGGAAATAGCGGTGACGGTGTTCCGCTTCCTCATAAAGCTTGCGTCCCGAATACATCACCACCCTTGCCTGATTCTTCAGACGACCGTCCATGTCGCGGATTACAGAGCGCGAGAGTGCGCTGTCTTCGTTGAAGTCATATTTGTCCGACACTTGGTACACCAATAGCTTTCTTCCCAGCGAGTTCACGATGTCGGCGGCGGTCGGAATCGCAACCCACACGATGGGCTTATGCATATTAAGCACTAGCATCACCAATCGGAGCTGCAGCACGAGCAGCAGGCGATTCAAAGCGCGCGCGATCTTCGATCCATAAATGGGCACGTTGATCGGGGTCATGACCCACAGTCCCTCGGGCGCCTTGCGCAACCAGCGCAGATAGCTGCTGAGCTTGCGCCAGATCTTTTTGAAGAAATCCGGATTGCTGACCGAGGGCAAACCCATGGTGATGGAATTCACGAACAGCACCCGATTGTGACGGGCCAGCCGTTTGAGGATATGGTTCTTGGAATGGGGATGGTGGTACCACCAGTCCTCGCCGGCGAAACACACAATGGACTCTCCGGACAGTGGGTAGTCGGCAGACTCCACGATTGGGAGATTGTCTGTAATGGGCACAGTTCTGGGCAGGGAATCAGCGGAACTCACGGTTGCTAGAGCCTCTCAGCGACGACATCGCGAATGTTGCTTTCTGTCGCGGACTCGGCGCGGGAGTGTCCCGAGTCATTTCCATCCGTCCACGAGATGTGAGTGAGAATGCGTGTGGGCAACGTGTCGCTACCCCGGTAGCACACCCTCTGGGTTGAAATCGTAGTGCCATAAGTTCTGCTGACCCGCGATTGCCGGATCGAAGCAGCAGAACCAGCAGGCCCGGTCAGCTTGAGTTGAACCTGTTGATCGCCGAATATGCGGCAGGAAATTCCATCATGGGCGTCTGCTATTTCTGCCTTGTAGTTGGGAGCAAGTTGAAGGTTAAGTTCGAACCTGTGCATCCCATCGCCCTGGATCTCATCCTCGATGACCAAGGCCGGCTCTTCATCCATAACACGAATTGTTCGAATATGCGCGAGGCCCAGCAGACGATATCCGGCATGGGAAGCGCGCAGGAATCGACCCGATGATACCTTGCCGCTTGCGATCGGAGTAACATCTGCTTCATTCCCCAGAATGAAGAGCCCTGCCGGGCCCTCGTCAATCCGGTTCTGCTCGAGGCCGTCGATCAGCAGAGTGTTATGCGCGGCGGTGCTGCGGAAACGGTTTCTGGTTCTTATGTCACGCGTGTAGCAGCCCGTGCCTGAGTCGCATAACACTTCTTTGCCCGCTACTCGCAGGACGAAGCTTAGCTTGTCATTGTGGGTGTGGCTGCCTTTACCGGCGATTCCGTTAGGGACGGCGAAAAACAGCAACTCGGCAGACCTGTGTCTCAATATGCCGATACCTGACTTCGGAAGAACTTCGACCGCGGAAGCCGAGCGTGGGTTTACCTTGCGCCCGGCACGGGAAACTCGCGACGTGCCGGTAAGGCCGTACCACGCGGCATCATCCCCGTCACCGGAGCCTTCGCAGAAGAGTCGTTGGCCGAGCCCGAGCAAACGAGGAACTCTCAGTGAGTTCCTCTCTGTAAGCGGGCAGAGAATCATCTGTTGCAGGTCGTCTACTAGCAGCTCAGTGCGACCGTCATCGCAGTCACCCAGGTGCGGCAACTCGCCTGACGTGCTCGCGACTGTGTTAAGGAACCGGAACATCATCCGGAGGCGCTCTGCAAAGTCCGGCTTTGGCGTGACTCCTTCCGCGAGCATCAACAGCAGCGAGGTTGTAAAAAGCTGCGTGACCAGCACCTGGTAACCGGTCGAGGCTTCGTAATCTCCACCGTCGTCGTAGACCTGGCGGATGATCTCAATTTCGATTCGGCGGCGGTATTCACCACGCCTTCGCACCATGCCCTCGCCCTCGAGAAACAAGGAAAGGCAGTAAAGCCCGACCAGGTCACTTAAATAATGGTTGCTGGTCAGAAAATGCGAGAACTCAAGGTTCGCTTCGATGTAAAGCAGATGTTGAGCCAATGACCGAGTTATTGTCGCCAACCAAGCTTGCTCGTTTTTCCGAAACGGTGAGAGCAAGTTCAGCAAGAAGCAGATGCTCATGGCGCGCAGAGCCGCTTCCATGGCTACTGTCCAGTTCACGCCAAACGGAGCCGGATTGGAGTCGATCCAGTGTGCCAGGAGGTCCTCAGCGGCCAATCGGTATGCATCATTACCCGTAAGAAGGTGGGCCTTGCCAAGGATGGGCAGAAATTGCAGACGCGAAAGCTCATATGGCACCTTGACGTCAGAGCCGTCGTACCGAATGCAATTGCGAAGTTCCAACCGCTGACTGGGCCACGTCAACCCCGAGACAAAGTCCAGGTTCCACTGCGGCCGTATTCCAAGCTCGGCCGTGCCGTAGCCAAGGAAGGGATACCGTCCAGACCGAATTTTGTCCGCATAAGTAATGATGAACGCTCGGCTGTGCTCATGGATCCCCTGCAGGTCCGGCTGGTAGTAAGGAATCGCCCGGAAGTTGTAGCTGAGGTGGCCATGACCATTAAGCCGGTCCAGCGTGCGTTTCTTGTTCCAGGCCCTCTGTGCCCGCCAGATCGCTTCGCGAGCCACCATGAGGGGAGATTCTCGCTTGAGGACGCGGGTAAGTTTCATTCTCATTTTGTTGGCTTCTGGAGAATCGCTTACTGCAGATCAAGCCGGCCGCAGATCGGGTGCACCGGCTGGCACTGAACGTCGAGCATAATTACGTTGCCAGACGACGGCGAAAACCATGACGAACATGAGGAAATAGCAGATGGAGGACACGATCGATGCGCCGCTTATGCCGTAGTGGGGAATCGCCCACAAATTCAGGGCGACATTGACAATCGTGTCGGCTATCCAAGCCACGATGATAACGGTCGGAAAGCCCTCGCTGTTCAGGAGTTGAACCATGACCGTTTCAAGTCCTAGAAAAAATGTTCCGGGCATGAGCCAGGCGAAAGGCACAACCGCGGGAAGGAAAGTTCGCCCGAAAGCGATCGAGATGAGGGGGCCCGCCACGAGTGGGGCGATTGACACTGCCGGCAGCATCAACGCTGCGGTAGCGAGTACGGCTTTATTTGCCAGTCGTAATTTTACTTGCCTATCGGTAATCCCCGATAACTTGGGGAACAACAGGAGTCCTACCACCACCGGAAACATCATCGTGTTTTCGGCGAGCACCTGGCTGATTGAATAGTATCCGGCTTCGGTCGCACCGAGCATGTACTTGACCATGAGCAGATCTATTCTCAGAACCAGGAAGCCGAAGAATGCAATCAGGTACGCTCTGAGGCCAACCCCAATGCTCTGACGAAAGACAGTAAAAGATAGTGTGGGAGGCAATGTCGAGACTTTTCGAAGACGTAGAAGAGCCCACCCAAAACCGAAGATCGCCGACAATAAAGTGACCGCGAAGACGGGTTCGACAGCACGAAAGTGTGCGAAAGCCAAGATACAGACCAGGAGTAGAGTTAAAACTCTGCTGCTGTATTCAATCTTGTTATAGGCGCGCACTTCATTCACGCCAAGCAGCAGGCCCTGCATCAGTTGATAGAGCAGGGCGGCCGGAACCGAGGCCAGCGCAAGGAACAAAAGTTTGCCATGAATGGGCGCCAGCTTCGGCCAGAGGACAAGGACAATTCCGGTCAAGGCCATGGGGAGGCACGCCAAGATCGAAACTGCCAGCGTGTTTCCAGTGAGCGCGGGGAGCAGCGCCCGGTCTTTCGCGACGTAGTACATGTTAGAGGCGTGCAGACCGAGATTGCCAAACTGCGCGCCGATGGCACCGATCGCTACCGCAACGGCATAAAAACCACGGCCACTGGGGCCGAGTTGACGCGTGACCACCACAGCAGTCGCAAACGTGATCGCTACCACCAATAGGCGGACGGCGTAGGTTTCCAAGACGTCGCGACGAAGCTCCGTACCGGCAACTGCGTGCCACAGCCGAGCCGTGCTTTCTTGGATTCGAGTCTTCATCACAGATTTTGTTTTGCGAGACTGTTGCTCGTGGATGGCGCTGGAGCAGAATCCACAGCGGCTCGCAACGGAGACTCGTTGGTAGTACGTCGGCCGTCCGCACAATATGCGAGCACACGTGCAGCATTTCGCCGCCACGTGTGGCGGGCCAGGACGGTTTCGCGGGCGTTGCGTCCAAGTTCGAAACGAAGTTGCGGATCGGCAGCAAGGCGCTGGATGGCCTCTGCCAGTTCCCTGGGATCACCCGGTCTGACCAGCAACGCTGTCTTGCCGTCTTCCAGAACGTCAGCAATCTGGTTCAATGCACTTGCGGCAATCGCCTTGCCCATCGACATGTACTCGAAAAGTTTGGTGGGCGAACCAAAAAACGGAATTCCCCCGGGCATGGGGACATGCGGCGACACAAGAATGTCGGCAGCATCCAGGTAGGCGCAGACGGACCTGTGCGGAATCGCCCCGGTGAAAGTGACCTGCCCCCGACGCACATAGGGCTCGAGTGCATTCCGCAACGGTGCAGCAAGGAGCCCATCGCCAACCAGAAGGAATTTCAACAGGCCGCAAGCGGCCTGGGGGTTATCCAGCAACGAGCGGATGGCCTGCTCGAGCACGCCAACGCCATGCCAGTAACTGAATGTTCCCACAAAGCAGACGACGATATGCCCCGGCCGAAACCCTAATTCCAGTCGGACGTTCGCGCCACCCGAGTCTGGATGAAACCACTCAGGATCGACTGCGTTTGGATTCACCAGGATTCGCTCTGGCGACACTCCAGCTTCCATCAGCTGTTGCTTCAACGGATGCGAAACTACAACGAGCAACGACGCCGCTCTGACCGACACTCTTTCGCACAGCCTGAGCCAGGGAGAAAAGCGCGCGGGATCCCAGTGCTTTGCCATCCAGTCTTCCGAAGCGTTGTATTCGAGCACCAGGGGAATTCCTAACAGGCGCGACAGAACGGCTCCGGCAAAGAGAAATCTTCCGTGTCTTTGATAGAGCAGGCACGGCTTCTTCTGAATCAGTTGCCTACGTGCAGCGACGATGAACGAAAAGTTGTATGACAGCGTCGCGGCCTCGCGGAAGAGGTGTAGGCGGCGAGATCCCGGCACGTAGTACACATCGGACGTGGTCTGGATCGGTTGGCCGCAAAATACGACGGAACGCGCTCCTTCTTGGGCCAGTCCAGAAAGGAAGCCTGTTACGTGAGTCAGCGCGCCACCAGGGGTATTCAGACCTGCTTGCGATGGATACAGGAACGCCAGGTCAAGCGGGCCGACCCCAGCTTCAGGTTCACGCCCAAACTTGAGCCATCTTTGGAAAAGCCTCAGGCCAATCCAGGCGAATGCGAAGACCATTACGTCGGCCAGAGCGGCAATGAGGGTCTCGGGTAGTAGACGTAAGAGTCCCGCTTTGCTGCTGACCACAGATTCTCCGGAGGAGTCCGCAATGACGGTTTCCCGGCACCGGTGCACGAGCACTGTCCATCTAAGAAGCATCGGTTCCCGCAACGACTCAAGGGCATCAGTAAAGATCAGGAGTGCCTCGCCCCGAATCTGCCGCAAATGACGCAGCTGATGTTTCCAGCCACTCTCGCGTAACTCGCTCTTCGACAGACGTACGGTCTCGCAGCCCGGATAGCGCCGCTGCGCAAAGGCAAGTGCATCTCGTTCCTGGCCAGCCAGTGTGAGAATGAAAACTTTAGAGTTTGGGCTCATTAGAGAATTGCACGAGAATTGCAGGCTAGGAGGTTCCCACGGGCGCACTGAAAGCTCTGGAGGGAACCCGGACATTGGTCGCCCGCATGGGCTCGGCCTCCGTCAATACGTACTTGTAGAAGATCGTGATCGCGAACACGTACCACAGATTCAGGAAGCCGTCATAGCCCGAGGTTTCAGTCAACCCGGTAATCCAATAAGTCAGGAACATGTAAACGAAGTATTTCCACACCAAGCGCCCGGAGCTGGACACGTGGCGGAGTCGCCACATGGCCGCCAGGAGCAGGAAGTGCATCATCATATAAGGCACAAAGCCGAGAGTACCTGTCTCTGCGAGTACAGCCGCCAGGTTACTGTGTGGCCAGTCGACCGAAGCGACGCCCTCATAAGAAGCGAAATAGCGAGGTTCGCCCGCGACATAATTGTTGAAATTGAAAAACCCAACGCCCAGCACCGGGTGCTCGGCAAAAACCACCAGGCTTTGCTCATACTGGGCGACACGGCCGTAGACGTTGTCCGCACTGCTCCGGTCTTCGAACATATCAGGTGCAGCGACCCGGGCGATTAAAACCAGCCCAACAAAAGCAAGCAGGATCGCAAACCGCCCAAGACGGCTGGTCACCCGTTTTTCCCAGAAGATGTCGATGATCAGAACGAGCAGGAGCGTGAGGGCGACAGAGCGGAACTGCGGCATGAATGCCATTCCAATCGCCCCCGCCAGCCCGATGGAGTGAAGCAATTTTCTGCCGCCACTCAACTTGGGGCCAAGGGCTACACGAAAGAACAGAAGGAAGAAAAGACTGAGAGCGCCGACCAGCGCGAGCGCATCATTCGTGGAAAACGGACCATTGGGTCGGGCGATGCCGGCCGTATAGGAAAACGACGAACCCTCAAAGGGCAGCAGATCCTGCCCAGTGACGATTTCTGCGGCCGCGATCGCGGCGCAGATAACTGAGGAAATGCACACTGCCGTGTGTAGACTCGGGAGCCAACGGCGAATGTCGAACCGTGTGCTGACAAACCAGCCAAACAAAACAGGGAGGAAGAAACCATCCAACAGAACACGCGCCGAGCCTAAAAGATCCGGCGACTTCTTGAGCGTGTAGCCCGCGACCACAATGAACGCCAGGCAGGCGATACCCGCCCGCCGTAGCGGTTTTGCCATGGCCGTGCGCTTACCGGCCTTTGCGAAGAGTAGTCCGAGGATAGCCAGCAGGACGACTACGCGTTGCAGCGTCACAACTGGATGTTCCTGGGGGAACGATGCAAAGTAGCTGAGCGGGAAGGCTGCTGCCCAGCAGACAACCACTCCGTCGACCCCACCACGAAACAGATCGCTGGCAAGCGCGACGAGTCCCAGGGCCGCGCAGCCGCCAAGTATCAGCATGCCCGTTTTGGGTTGCAGGATAGCGCCGGCAACCGCAATCGCGCATACCAGGACAAGGACAGCTTCCAAGAAGCGAGTCCGCCGTTCCTCTATTGTTAAGGAGATGCTGCTGATCACGGGAAGCGGATATTATGCCGTCAGACTGAAGTCTCGCTGCACAGCGTCGGGAAGTGCGGCCTCGGGGGCAGTCTTCGGCGTGGGCTGATTCAACCGGATTACCTGTTCACTGGCGAGCGCCTGCTGGACCAAAAAAGTCGCCTCAGTAACTTCCACCAGTTCGTCAAATGGAATGGGCGACGGCTTACCGGAGCGCATTGCTTCGATTGTCAATTGGATTTCGCGACGGTGACCCTTGTCCTGCACGCTCTTAAACTTCTGGACCTCCCCATTGCGTGCCAGTTCAAGTGTCCGAAAATCATGCAGCCGCGCGACCCCACCTTGGCAGAACACTTCGAAGAACTCTTTTGGAATGCTGCGGTCGCCATTTGCCAGGTAAAGCAGATTGGCAACGGATCCGTCGACGAACTTCAATGTGACCGCGAGATTATCCGTTTTGTATCGCGTGCCGTCCGGGAGACCGGTCGCAGCCACGCTGTGAATAGGAGATCCGACCACCGAGCGTGCCCAATCCACGAAATGGCAGAACTCGCCGACGATGCGGCCGCCATCGCCGTGAATCCAGTGGTCGTGCGGGATGTAGCCGGCGTTAACGCGCGCGTGGATCAGCATGGGCTCGGCATGATCGGCAAAGAACTGGCGGATTTTTTCGGTAAACGGCGCAAAGCGGCGGTTGAAGCCGACCATCACGAATGGCGCACGGCCGGCCTCTGCCTGCGCCGCATACAACTTTTGTAGTTGAGTTAATTGTTCGCGATCGATCGCCAGCGGCTTTTCGACGAACACGGGCTTGCCGGCCTCAATCGCCTGGGCTGTGAGGGCCGCGTGCGGGCCATGGCGCGTCAAGATGAGCACGGCATCGACATTGGGGTCATTCAGCAGTTCCGAGGGCTGTTCTGCAGTCTGAAACTTGAAGGCGCGTTGCGCCGAGGCTGCGCCCGCCCCCGAGATGGTTCCCACCGATTGCAGGCGCACACCGTTAATGGCCTGCAGGTTTGGAAAGATTACGCTGGATGCGAAACTGCCGGCCCCGATACAGCCAACCCTCACTTCATCGTTGATGCGGGCTCGCGCGGCTGCCACGGACGACACCGACCGCTGCGACACAGCAGAAGCGCCGTTGTACTTCAGAATTGCCGTGTACAAGCCATTCTTAAGATCGGAGTAAGCCCTCGCACCCTCGTCGATCGAATACTGATGCTCGACGAGCGGAGTGACGTCTATCTGTCCTGTTGCCAGCAGATCGAGGAAGGCGTCCATGTTGCGGCGCTCGGTCCAGCGGACATATCCAATCGGATAATCAGTCCCGCTTTCCTCATATTGGGGATCGTACCTTCCCGGTCCGTAGGAGCGTGACAGAGCGAGTGACAGCTCTTTGGCATACATGTTGCTGCGCGAAACGCCCAAGCCGACGTCACCGACCACAATTAAGCGACCACGATCACGAAGGATTGTGGCGGCCATCTCGGCCGGTTCGGCAGAACTGGTCGCGGCGGTGAGGATTGCGGCATCAACGCCATACCGGGAGAATTCTTTTACTCGCAGCGCTAGCGCCGGGTCGCCGGCAACAATCGCCAGCTGCGCGCCAAATTCCGCTGCCCGCTCGACGCGCTGGGGCGAAAGGTCGATCGCCACCACCCGGCATCCGGCCGCGCGGGCAATCTTAATGGTCAGCACGCCAACCAGCCCGGCACCGATCACCGCAACCGTTTCGCCGATGCGGACGTCTGCCTGCCGGCAACCTTGCATCGCGATAGCGCCAATCGTGGTCAACGACGCCGCAGCCAGGGATACCTGTGAGGGAACTTGCACCGCGAGATTCCGCGGGACGAAATTGATCTCAGCGTGGTTCGCGTAGGTTCCGCCGCCACAAGCGACGCGGTCGCCGGGGCGAAACTCATGCACGCCGTCTCCGACCGAAATTACTTCGCCGGCGCAGCTATACCCGAGGGTCGTCAAGCTGTCCAGTTTTGCGTGCACTTTGTCGTACGCCGCTTTCAGCCCGTTCTGGCGCGCGTATTCGATGACCTGTTTGAGGAGATCGGGGCGTGCTTTGGCCTTGGCTAGGAGTGACTTCGAACTCAGCTCGAGCGTGGCGCGCTCAGTGCCGGCGCTAATTGCCGAATAGTGCGTGCGTACGAGAATCCCACCCGGGCGCAGCTCCGGCGCCGGAACATCATATGTCGCCACTTCCCCTGACTTCCTATCTGTCAAAAGCGCTAGCATGCTTCCCTCTGCGCACCGTATATCGCAACTGGCTCTGCTGCGCGCCAACCTCCGGGGCAAAGATATTGACGTTTGAGACGGGCTAGTGCATGCAACATCCAAGCCTGTCCCCAACGCATGTACGGCGTACGGTTGGTCCAGAAGCGATGCCTCTGGAAGAAGAAAGCGCCGTCGTCATTGCGCATGTTTTTGAGCGTCCAGCGGGCAACTGTGAAAGCGTAGTCGCGCGCAGTTTCATCTTCTTCGGCGAAATCACAGAACGTCAGAATCGCCTGAGAACATGAATGGATGTCGATTGGGTACGCCGAATTGTGGAAGTACTTCGGGGTGCCGTCATGGAGAAAGAGATCAGAAATGTAATACCGGTAGCCGAGCTCGAGGGCGTCGTCAAAACTGCGATCACCGGTACTGCGCCGATAGTTCAGCAGGGCTGAGAGGTTGTATCCCGTATGAAAGCCATCAATCCATCGGTGCCTGAGCGCCGGCCCGTAATACCATCCGCCATCGGCTTGTTGCTCGGCCACGAGGTAATTCATGGCGCGACGAGCCACTCCGAAGTACTCGCGATCATCCGGGGCCAGGCAAGCAAGCAGTGCAGCGGTCAGGACACTTGCGTTGTAGACGCACGTGCGATCGCGGGGCGTGTAGCTGAAACACAGGTATTCGGGCGTATCCACCGGCCGATTCAAGCGCTGGATGAGGAAGCGGCCCGCCGAGTGTGCCATCTCCCACGCCTCCTTATCGCCAAAGACTTCGGTCATATCGAGCAAAGCCCGGGCGCAGAAGCAGGTGGCAATGCAATTGGGGCTATACGCCGGCATCCGTCCAAAGCGTGAGACATGATCCCAGTCATAGCCCCAGCAGTATTCAGATTCCTTGGGGCTCCGCAACAGTTTCAGTTCCGTCTTGAGATATTCGGCCGCAGCCTGAGTGTCGTACCCAGAGCGTGCCAGGTCGCAATAAGCGGAGATGAAGAGTCCCAACGCCTTCGGGTTGCGGCTTTCCGGCACCCGCAGCCAGCGGCGCAGCCCGAGTCCGCCAACTCGCTTGGCGAACTGGATGAGGACTATCCCGGGTAGCCCCTGCGCCAGCCATCGCCCCTCAAAGAGTGGCGAGTTCAGAATGTCAAAGGGCTCGTAGCCCGCGAATCTGTGTTTCTCGACCCATTTTTGCAGGGTGAGCAACGACTGGTCCACGGCCGAAGAGAGTTCCTCAGATGTACTTGCCAGCAGTGGCATTGACAGCCTCTCGTTTCAGGTGTGATTGGGGTGGCGACTAGACAACTTCAAGGTGGTTGAACGTTACGGTATGCGCCAGATGGCCATGCCCGTAGCCATGTTCAAGATCGCTTCCGCTCCGCGTTTGGCAGCACTCTTTCCCGCGCTGCCAGGCACGAATACGATGTCGTCGGCTTGGAGCGGCATGTCGGGAGCCTTTGCGGACAAGATCTTTTTAAGCGAAAGCGGGATTTCCTGGGGGCCTTCCGGCGTTTTGCGGATAAGCCGGGCCGAATTCAGCGCCGCGTTTGGGTTCGTGCCCTGAGCGAGGGCAATGGCTTGCAGCACAGTGAGGTCCTTCCCGTTCTCCATGACGAATCCACCCGGCAAGTGAACATCGCCGACGACATAAACAATTCCCGCCCGGCTTACGACGACCGTGTCACCCGGCCTTATGGCAGTATTATTCTCCGCCGAATCAGCACCACCTGAAGGGATCGGTACTCGAAGCGGATGTTGGGTGTCGTTGCGATGCGTGATGACGACTTCCCGGCCCGCTTTGGGCGTGGTGCCGCCCGCAGTGGAGATGACATCCGATAAACTTCGTGGGCCCAGCAAGGGATAAATTCCGGGCTTCTGCACCTCGCCCAGCACCGTGATTCCCTGGGTGGCATAGTCTTTCACGAATATGGTGATGTGAGGATCGTTAAAGAGACCCTTCTGCTTAAGCTGCTGTGCAATAACCGTCTCCGCTTTCGCGACGGAAAGTCCGCCGACAGCCACCGTGCCGAGCAGGGGCACAGAGATCTCGCCGGCTGAATTGATGCGCACGTCGGTCTTGAAATCAGGCATCCCGTACAGGTTGACCTCCACGAGATCGCCAGAACCAAGGATCAGGTCCGGCCCCGGCGCGTTATGATGCTCGGCAACTGCTGGGGTTGGCGATCTGGGGGCGCCATTGGCGGGAGCGCTGACTTGGGTGGAATCGACGCGGCTCTGGGCGAAGCCGTACGCCGCCACGAGAGTCACAAAAACGAACCTAGCGATAAGGAAGGTCTTGGATTTCATAACAAACTCCAATAACTGGCGATCTGTCGGCCCAAGGGCTGGCCTCTACGCCGCAATCGGAACCGGAGTACCCTCCACAACCCGCAATCGGCCTTGCGCATCTTTCTCGTAGAGTAGGCCGCAGCGGCAACCGAGGGAACTCCGCAATTTGCTGCCGCAGAGACACATATAACCGATCCTACGAGCGGGGTTGCCGACCACGATCGCAAAGTCATCAACGTCCTTCGTGACTACCGCGCCAGCCCCCACAAACGCGTTGCGCCCTATCGTCACCCCGCAAATCACGGTGGCATTAGCTCCAATCGAAGCGCCTTGGCGTACCCGCGTCGCTAGAAACTCGTCGCGCGTCTTTCGAACACCTGCGCGAGGGTTCTTGTCATTCGTGAAGACCGCAAACGGACCAACGAAAACCAGGCTTTCAAGCACCACGCCGTCCCACAAGGCGACACCGTTCTTGACCGTCACTCGGTCGCCGATGATTGCGTTGGATTCCACAAACACGTGATCGCAGAGGTTGCAGTTCTCGCCGACCCGCGCTCCTTCCATGACGTGGGCGAACGCCCAGATGCGAGTGCCCGTGCCCACGTGCGACGACTCAACCACTGCCAAAGGATGTTTGAAATAGTTAACTTCTTCAGGCATTCTCAGTTTCCTTAGTGTCCCGTGCCGAGCAATACGGTTGGAATAGTCTTGAAAAGAAGCTTGAAATCTAAACCGATCGACCAATGGCGCAGGTATTCGATGTCCAGGCGAACCATATCTTCAAAGGACAAGCGGTTACGCCCACTCACTTGCCACAATCCGGTGAGACCAGGCGGCGCTTGGAAGCGCTTCCCGTGCCAGGGCTCATAATTCTCGACCTCATAGGGCAGAGCCGGCCGGGGACCTACCAGGCTCATATCCAACTTCAAAACGTTGAAGAGTTGTGGCAGTTCGTCCAGGCTGTAGCGACGCAAAATGGCGCCCACCCTTGTCACACGCTGGTCATTTACTAGTTTGAATACGGTGCCCTTATCGGCGGGCCGATTGTCCATCCAGTCCTTGATGTAGGCGCGGTGCGCGCTGTCGGTGCAGCCCCAGTACATCGTGCGGAACTTGTAGAACTTGAATGCCCGCCCCTTATAGCCGATCCTGTTCTGCACAATCATGCCCGGGCCTTTCGAATCCACACGAATGGCGACCCAGATCACGGCCATGAACGGCAGCGCGACGAGCAGGAGAAGGAATCCAAGGACAAGATCGACCGCTTGCTTACAACGAAGCTGCGCGCCAGTCAGTGCACACGGGCGCAAGCAGAGCGGAGCCTCGTGGCTGATAACCTGAGCCACTGCCGATGTCGATACTTCCGGGAGAGGCGCGGCGTTCAAGAGTGCGCCTGGAACAAGCTGAGAACAATTCTGGTCGAGATTTTCCATACGTCGTCTATGAATGCGGGGAAATGCCGCCGAGGCTGCACTAATACAGCAGATTGAATTGTGTTATTGCAGTAAGGATGATGAGTGAGGTCAAAACTTGGAACCGCAGTGAAGTCGCACTTTCTGTTATCAGTCTGCAATCGTCATTCGGAGCAGGCTAGGGAACGTATCAGCTGTTCCGCGACATACTCGGCTTCGTAGGTGCGCAGCTCTGGGAATATGGGGAGGGAAAGAATCGTTGAAGCAGAGGCTTCGGCCTTGGGGAAATCTCCCTTGGCGTAGTGCAACGACGCCATTACGGGCTGGAGATGCAGCGGGATGGGATAGTGTATGCCGCTCGACACACCGGCTGACGCCAGGCTCTTCTGCACGGCATCGCGCCCAGCAACGCGCACCACGTAGAGGTGATACGAATGTTGCCGCCCCGGCAGCTCCCTCGGGATAATCACGGAGGAGCCCCCCAGTAGTCGATCGTATTGCGCCGCAATTCGGCGGCGGGCGTCGATCCAATCTTCGAGGTGAGCCAACTTAACCGAGAGAACGGCGGCCTGCAGGGCATGTAAACGATGGTTGTAGCCCAGCGCCTCATGTCGGTACTTGGTGCGACTTCCGTGATCGCGCAGCAGCTTGACCTTGTCCGCGAGCGCGCCGTCATTCGTCGTGACTGCCCCTCCCTCTCCATATGCGCCAAGGTTCTTCGAGGGATAAAAGCTGAAACACGTCGCATGGCTGACCGATCCTACCCGGCGATCTCCGAACCTGGCGCCGTGTGCCTGGCAGGCATCCTCGATCATCACCAGTCCACGCGACGCCGCGATGCTGGCGAGCGCATCCAGGTCGGCAGGCTGGCCATAGAGGTCGACGGCGATGATAGCCTTCGTATGTGAGCTGATCCGGTCTATCACATCCTTTGGATCCACGTTGTACGAGGTATCGGAAATCTCGGCAAAAACCGGGATAGCGCGAACACCCAGTACCGCTTCCGCGGTAGCGATGAAAGTGTTAACCGGAACAATCACCTCATCGCCTTCGCCAATTTCGAGGGCGCGGAGCGTTAGTTCTAAGGCAGAGGTGCCAGAAGATACGCCGACGCAATAATCGGCCCCTACGTAGGCTGCGAACTGGTGCTCAAATCGAGAAACGTACGGGTCCCCTACGAAAATACCTTCTTCCAGCACGGTGGCAATGGCGCTGTCGATCTCATCGTGGATCGCGCGGTATTGGCGGCGAAGATCAAAGAACGGAACGGTCAGCGCCTCCCGAGTGGCCGGAACCGTGGTCTGGAGTTGAGAATGAGCGCTCATGGAATTTTCGCGAAACTTAGGGGAGTGTAGGAGGAGCGAGTTCAGGCGAAGCCTGACCGAGTTCCGGAGCCGGCAGCGGAGCGGAAATCGCGGAATAATCGATGGTCGTGACTTGTCCATTATTGTGCATCGAATTCGACGCAGCCTCAAGCGCGAGGACAACGTTTAACCCCGTCAGCCCGTGGGTCTCCGGTTGCTCCCCGCTTTCCACACAGTGGAGGAAGTGACTGATTTCAATGAGCAGGGGTTCGGTGGCATTGAGATTGGGAGAAACAATTTCACCCGTACGATAACTCAACTGATACTCCCCGAACGACTGTGGTGTCCTCAAATCCACACCCTTATCGTAAAGCTTGACCTTCTCCGCAAGATTAGTGTCATCGTAGATCAGCATACTGCGGCTGCCGACCAGCACCGTGCGACGCAGTTTGCTGGGCGCCAGCCAGCTCACCTCCAAATTCGCCAGGATTCCCGAGGGAAAACGGTAGTGGACACTGGCAATGTCCGGAAGGGTGCCTACACAGTTTCGACCGATAGCGGAAACGCAGGATGGATTTTCTTCCAGCCAATAGAGCAGGATGGACAAGTCATGGGGCGCCAAATCCCACAACACGTCGATGTCTTTCTGGTGAATGCCGAGGTTCACACGCGATGAGCTGAGGAAGTAGATGTCACCCAGAATGCCGTCACGAATGTATTCCTTCACCTTCCTCACGGCTGGACTGTATACAAACGTGTGACCTACCATCAGCGTCAGATCCTTGTCGCTGGCCAACTCGACCAGTTCTCTGGCCTGTGATGACGAAACCGCCAGGGGCTTTTCGACCAGTACCGCTTTACCGCGTTGGAGAATCCTTTTCGCAATCTCGTAGTGGGTGCTGACCGGCGTGGCAACTACGAGCGCATCACAGCGATGAATGATGTCGTCAAGGTGTTCTACGGGGGAAACACACGGGAACCGTCGCAACACCCTCGCCAACGCAGTCGCTGACGGATCACAACAAAAAATCTGGCTACAACGGTTCGTTTCCACTGCCGAGCGCACCAGATTAGGACCCCAGTAGCCGCAGCCAATCACTCCGAGCTTCAAAGTACACCCTCCCGAATTTTCACGAGTTACTTACTTGTGAGAGATACAGACGATATATGCCGTTGACGGTTACGCAGCCGCGTCAGGATGATTGCCTTTGTACTGGCTGTAGTACCCGTAGTAATGCCGGAAGTCCGCTGAGCTGAGTTCGGCGGCGTTCAACACGAAGCCGGTGAGGTGTGCATTGACCTTGAGAAGCAGGTCCTGAGCGCGCAAGAACGCGTCCTTTACAATGTGGCCGGCGCGAACCACCAGGATTACGGAATCGGCTTCGACTGACATGCGAACAGCATCTGTCAACGGCAGCACCGGCGGAGTGTCAACGATGATGTGGTCGAATTGTCCGCGCCAGCCGTCCAGCAGATTCTTGAAACGGGCAACCAGCAGTTCGGTATCCTCGGGCAAGGAGACTTGTCCTGCGGTAAGGATGAACAGATTAGGCAGCTCACTGCAACGGATGACGGCTTCTTCGAAGGGTGCGGAAGCCCTGAGCAGCGCAGTCAGACCAACAGTGCTCGTCAGCTGCATGGCGCGGTGGACACTGGGCCGACGAAGATCCGCGTCGACGAGCAGGACTCGCCTGCCCAGTCGCGCCAGAGCAATCGCGGTGTTCATCGATACCGTGGTCTTACCTTCTGAGGGAAGCGCGCTGGTCATCATGATCACGCCAGGGGGAGTCGACCGCGAAAGCAGGATCGAGGTCAACAAAGCGCGGTACGATTCCGCCGCCGGCGATAATGGTTGCAAGAAGCTCACCAACTCAGGTTTATAAGCCGCCGGGAGGACGTTTCCATCGACGAGCAACCGGTTGCCGTTTCCTTCCAGGCGCGGCACAACGCCGAGCGCGGGCAGTGGCGACAGAATTTGCGCTTGCTCCAGCGTGCTAATCGGCTCGTGCATCTTCGCCAAACCGAATGCCAGCATTACGCCCCCGACAAGTCCGAACAGAAGAGATAGTCCAAAGTTTCGTGGAACATTTGGCTCGGAGGGCCGCTTGGGCGGTTTCGCCGGATCGATGACGCGGAGCCCGCTCAACTTCAGGGTCGCCGAAATGCCCAATTCTTTTTGCTTCTGCAGCAGGTCCTCGTAGAGCTTTCGGTTCGTTTCGACATCTCGCTTCAGGATGTTGTATTGAATCGCGCTGGCGTTCAGTTTGTCAGCCGCCTGTTTCTGCTCTTCCAACGCATTCCGCAGCATGCGTTCACGCTCTAGCGCCATGCGATATTCGTTGGTGATGCGTTCGCCGGCTCTTTTGACTTCGGTGCGAATAGACTTGCGCGTCTGGGCGAGCTGGTTGGAAAGTTCGCGAATTTTAGGATGGGTCGGGCCCAGCTGAACCGAGGCCTGGGCAAGCTGCATCTGCAAGTCTGCCTCTTGCGCGCGCAACTTGGTGACCAGATTGTCAGGTTCCGATTTGGCAATCAACTCGGGCTGCGAGGATTGCGTCAATCGGTAGGTTGCCTCTTTCTGCATCCGTTCTGCTTCCGCTGCGGTGAGCTCCTTATTCAAGTCGTCGAGCTTGGCGGTCACAATGTTCTGCTTGTCATCCAGGCCGAATATTCCATTGCTATTCTGATAATCAACTAACTTCTGCTGCGATTCTTCCACCTTGGCTTTCAGGTCATTCAGTTGATTCGAGAGAAACTGAGACACCTGATTGCTTGCGTACAACTGACTCGAATAATTTCGGTCGACGTACGCTTTCGTCACATAGTTCACGACGTCAGCTGCCAGCTTCGGATCGGTCGCGCGAAACTTCATCTCGATGAGACGCGTGCCTCTTACATTGGAAACTGTCAGATTTTTGTGAAACTCTCGCACCAGGCTGTCTTCATTATCTGGCTCGGTCTTGCTCCCGGCGAACTTTCCGTTTTCGAGGTGAAGATCGTGGATGACCTGCCAAGCCAATCCATCGCTTTGCAGAATTCCGATTTGAGTGTTGATTGCCGCCCGCTCGTCGGCATCCTCCGGCATTGACGAGGCGGCGCCCTTAAAACCTAACACCCCGCCCTCGTCCTCGCGGTAAAACATCACCCTCCCGACCGCGTCGTAGCGTGGCTTCATCAGGAGAGAGGCGGCCATAACGGTTACGACAACCACAAAGGTAAATGCCGCGATGATCCACTTGCGGCCTCGGATGACACGCCACAGGCTGCCAAGGACTGTTTCCTCCAGCGCTTCCACCACCCGCTGGGTATACGGGTTGGGGAAGCTCGGATTGAGGTCCTGCGGAGCTGGGACAAGCGTCTGGGCTGCCGAATCGGACGCCTGTTCACCCGTCAATTCAAAGTACCTGGTCATTGCTTCTCGTTGCGTGTGGAATGGCAAGAGATTCTTACCCGTGCTTCTGGGGGATGTTTTTTGGTCGGCTGCTAGATCTAAGCCGGCACGACGTTATAACCCTGCAGACTGATGGACAAGGACCTCTCGATCGTTTCGACCGAAATCACTAAGCGTTTCTCGCCGTGGCAGTCGACTAACGTGCCCTCCACACCGTCAAGGCACCCCCCGCGGACTCGAACCCGCTGACCAACTTTTGGGAAAGCATGCAGCGCGAACGGGACGTCGCACGCCAACAAGGTTCGAATCGCCTCAATTTGGCCGGCGGGGATCGCCTCCGCCCGCTTGTGAGGTCCAACAAAGGCCAGCACTCCCCACACCTGCAGCACCGACAATCGCACTGCTGGGGTTAGAACGGTAGAGACAAATGCATATCCGGGAAATAGCGGGACTCGCACAATCTTGGAGCGGTCGGTCCAACGATGCACTTGCGCCAGCAACGGCAAGTAGCTTGGAATGCCTTTGCGCTCCAATTCGGCTGTTACCTTCTTCTCATGCCGGGGACGCGTTTGCAGGGCGTACCACTGCGCGTGCCCCAGAGCTGCAACCGGCATTCCCTCCTGTGCCCAGGATTGTCCTGCGGTACTCATAGCTTCGCCCTCTGACTCCCATTCGCCAGTTCTTCCCGGCTCACTTGACTCTTCCAGTTTGCTGCCCCACTAGAGAACTGGGGCAGTTTGCCGTCTCTCCCCGGCGTTAAAGCACTACCGTAGTCCGCCTGGGACTATCTACCGAATAGTGCCAAGGATTCCCGAGATCGGGATACCCTTGGGTACTAAAAGGTCGGCCCCGCACTTTTTAGCTGCGTGATTGTATGTTTCCCCACGCAGCGCCGAGAAAACAATGATCCGCGTTTCCGGCAGCCGAGCCTTCATTTGGCGGGTTACATCAAGGCTATCGCCAGCCCCTAAATTGGTGTCCGCTAGTATCAGCTCAGGCCTGACTGCGCGGAGAGATGCAGCGTTTGATTGCTGTCCGCTTGCTCTCCAACCACCGTCAGGTCGTTTTTGGTTTTCGAGGTGCTCCGGGATGAACTTGCGGCCCATCCGGTCCGAGTTGGCGCTCAACGCTCTCATACCAGCCCCTGACTCAGGGACGTACGTTCACCTCAGTTACCTGTGAAGCCTGGCTGTGGCCCCACAATCTGCACCGCACAGGAAACTTAGCGGATGTTGGGCAACCTCACAATCCGGTAAGTTCCTTAGCACGTGGCCCGTAAATCCTGACTGACTTGTCGGGTTAATACCGTACAGTGAAGATCGGAGGGGAAATCTTCATCGTAGTTATGGCGCGATCAGGCCCCGACGGATGGCGTAACGAACTAGCCCGGCGGTCTGATGAATGTTGAGCTTAGTCATGATACGTGCCCGGTGGGTTTCAGCCGTTTTGACACTGATCTTGAGCGAAGCAGCGACCTGCTTTGTACTTTGACCTTCGGCAATCAGCTGCACCACCCGCCGCTCTCTAGGGCTGAGCGGATCGGGACTGAGGTCAACTTTTGTCTGGTACTCGTCCATTAGGGCCCGTGAAGCCTCCGGACTCAGGTAGATCCCGCCACGTGAGACCTCGCGCAGGGCTCGGACCAGATCTTCGGCAGCATGAGTTTTCAGGAGGAATCCCTTTGCGCCAGCGCGGAGCGAACGCAAAACATGGTGGTCTTCGGCGTGCATCGTGAGCAGGATAACCTTAGTCTTTGGGGAAACCCGCTTTATTTCCTGAGCGGCGTCAAGTCCGCTAAGGACCGGCATGGCTACGTCCAACACGGCCACATCGGGCCGCAGCTCGGCAGCTAGCTTAATGGCTTGCGCTCCATCATCGGCCTCACCGCTAACCTGAAAGCCTTCACGTTCCAGAAGCGCCTTCAGGGCTTGGCGAACCATTTGGTGATCATCTGCCAAGAGCACACGAATCGGCATATTAGGCGGCTTCTTCAACAGGAACTTGAAGTCGTGCCGGACCTCCTGCAGGACGGTGGGGAGACGTCCAGGTTCCCGCCTCGCGGCTTAGCCGCACCTCTAAGAACCGACTGCGATTTTGAACAATCGTAGACCCAAAGGCGCAAACAGCCCTCGCCTCGTTCTGCACCGACCGGGCGCATAAGTTTGTCAATCCAAGGGGCTCTTTGCGTGTAAGTTAGGGCATACTGCGCCCCGACTTATCTCGGGGGAGGCTATCTCGGCACAAGAATCCGAGCGAGTGGCTGGCACGCTCATGGGTGATACTGTTTCTCGGGTACGAAAGACTCCGTGCCCGTGAGATCGGCTCGCCGGAATCGAGCTCCGGCACCCTCCATGCACCCTCTCCCCTATGCATGCTAAAAGACAAACCAGCGTACCTTAACCCGACTCTGAGTCCATGGGGCATTTTCTGTAGCCGAGTCCTGAAATCCCTGTACTGCTCAGAGCAGTTCCAATTTGGTGCACGAAAATCTTGGGAGTTTACGAAAAATTTGCCAGGCTCTTACGAATGCTCTGCAGTTCCTGGATTCGAGAGACATCTTGGATCGCTCTTGCCGTGCTGCATTGGGGGGAGAATTGCCTGAGGTGATCACCTGGTTTGGCTAACAGCCTCATTCCCATCAATGGCAAGGATCGGAGTGAAACCAGCGCGAATGAATCCGGCGTGCAAACGCCCGCGCCCGAAAACAGGCTGACGACAGGAATGCCGTTTTGCTCAACGTAAGGATGCGGGAGTGTCGGCATAAATATGTCACTTGCGGGCTGCAATCAGCATCTTCCGCTTTCGCGGAGCCCATTTTTGACACGCGAACCCAATTCTTGACGGATGACAATCTCGATTATCACACCGGCATCGAACTCAACCTCGCTTACGGTGTTACCTATTGCCCGCGCATCCAGCACGTCCAGCATCCCAACCGCCCATCCCGTTCTCCTGCATGGCTGCGTAGGCCGGGCTCGCCATCTCGCTTCACCCCTTTTCCCCGCAGCCTCGGATTCGTCAGTCCCAGCTTGCGCTCTTTCAAACATACCCGCTCCCTTGGCGGCCATACCCCAGCGGACCGCGCGTCGCAGGCCTGGTTTCCGTAGCGCGGCCACCTGCTCGGCTGATAAGTGCAGGGCGCACGTTACCAGTAACAGTGCGATTGGTAAAAAAGAGTTGGCGAGGAAGGTGCAATGGATGTGTGTTGTGGATTGCAAGACACCTGCGGCCTCCGCTCTCAAGAAAGTTAGAATCCTGTCTCCAGCCAAAATGAGATGAGTGAAATTAAAAATGGGCATGCTCCTCGCCATTGGCTGCACCCCGCCGCGAAGCCTCGGCGCTTGATCGCATGTGGGATCACGACCGCGAGACGCAGGTAGTAGTCAGTGAAACTGCGATCGGTAGACAAAATCTTAGCCACTGGTCTCAGATCCTGCTCTGGTCAACTGAACTCAGAGTGAAGCCGGAAGACGATCAAGCCAGCTAAAACTTTCTGAGAATTTGCTACCAAATGCTACCAAACCGGGAAGAGCGAGGTCGGTAAGTGATCGAAGGATTGGTGGACCTGGTCGGGTTCGAACCGACGACCTCTTCCATGCCATGGAAGCGCGCTCCCAACTGCGCCACAGGCCCACTAGGAAAGAGCGGCGTACAATGCCGTAGATTGATTTTCCCGCACGGGCTTCCGATAGTCAAACCAGGGTCGGCGAATTTTACGAATCTGTGGAAAATTAGTATTCTGAAACGCTGGTAAGTGCATCACAGCACGCAAAAAATGAAGATTTCCCTGATAAGTAGCGTATCGCTCTTTCTCCTACTGACATCGTCGATTCTCACCGCTGCTCAAACGACGCCTCTGCAACCAGCTTCTGATCAGCAGCCTGTCTCCTACGCTTCAGTCACCCAGGTGAACAACATTCTCAATCAAGTCGAACAGACCGCCCAATCGGCGCAGGTCGACCTGGCGCGCTTGCGCATTGACAAGTGGAAGACTGACTCCAACAGCAAGCGGCAGGCGCAGTCGAATGTGGAGGCCTTGTCGCGGAATCTGAAGACGGCGCTGCCAGAGGTTATCACGCAGCTGCGGAATTCCCCGGAAGACCTCTCCGCAACATTCAAGCTATATCGCAATCTTGATGCGCTGTATGACGTGTTGGGATCCGTGGTGGAGTCGAGCGGAGCCTTTGGATCGCGGGATGAGTATAAGAGCCTGGCCGCCGACATGGACACCTTCGAGAAAGCGCGGCGCGACTTGGCCGAACGCACGGAGAAGCTAACGGTTGCCAAAGAAGCTGAGTTGTCGCGCTTGCGGGCTCAACTGAAGGCCGCTGAGGCGGCGGTGCCTCCCAAGAAGATTGTCGTGGATGACACGGAACCTCCTCCAAAGAAGCCCGTCAAGAAAAAGGCACCGCCCAAGACAAAGCCGCCAAATCAGCCGCCTCCGCAGGCGCCACAGGATCCGCAAAACCCCCAGTAGCGGTCGGCCAGCTATTTCAGCACTCTGAGCAGGCTGCTGTAATCATCCGTCCAAAATTGCTGACCGCCCGAAATGGCAGTACCCGCGCTGGTTATCTGCTCCTTGGCCCGAAATCCTTGTGGGCTTGCCAGCAGAATCCAGGTTGCATGATGAATCCCGCGATGGGCATCTGGCGGGTTGTCGAATAGATACGCTTTCTTGTTCAGCGTTGCGGCTGCGGCCTCGACGACCGGCTCCAGGTTCAGATACTTGTTGGAAATGTGAACTGCCAGTATGCCGTCTGCTTTGAGATGCCGGAAGTAGAGGGCAAAGGCTTCGCGAGTCAGCAGGTGCACAGGAATGGAATCACCCGAGAAAGCATCCACGGCAAGCACATCAAAGGCCTGCGGCAGTTCTCGTTCCAGGGACAAACGCGCGTCGCCGAGGATGACTCTGACCTGGGCAGCCGAATCTAGCAGAAAGCTGAACTCGCTGTCAGCAATCTGAAGTACCAACGGATTGATTTCGTAAAAGACATAGCTGTCGCCGCTGCGACCGTATGCGGCAATCGTGCCCGCGCCCAGACCAATGACCCCGACGCGCAGGGGACCTTTTCCCCCAGCCGCCTTCAAGGCTACTCCGACGCCCGAACCCGGACCGTAGTAAGAGGTCGGCTCATGTCGCCGCGCCGGCGCCAAAAATTGCATTCCATGGTCAATGGTGCCATTGAGCAACTCGCGGTAATGAAGGTCCTCCTCCGCAGGGGGTCCGTACTGGTCCTTCATCCTCACGATACCTGGCGCAATGAGATCGGCCACCCGCAAGACTCCATAGAAATTGCGCACCATCAGGTGAGTGTGTGCCCTCTGGGCTCGCGCCGTCACTGCAAGATTGGCTATCAGGGCCACTGTCAGGGTAACCAGCCCCAGCCAGGCCGGTTTCGATCGCGCGCCATAGAACACACTGTCGGGATCACGGTGAAGCACAATCAGGACGAGCACCGCGCATGCAGCCATCGAGATCGGCAGTTCGTACCAGCCCGAGAAAAGCCTAGGCGCCAGGAGAGCGACAAATAGTGCCCCGATCGCCCCTCCTACGGACACCATGAAGTAGAAAGAGGTCAGGTGTGCGGGATGCGGCTTGAGACGAGCCAGCTCTCCGTGGCACACCATGCAGCAGATGAACAGACCTAAGCAATAAAGAGGAAGCAAAACGTAGAGTGGAATGCTGCCGTAGCCGGGTGCGAGAGCATAGGCCATTCCTCCCAACGCGAGGCCAAGCAGCCTGAGCCAAAGGCCTCGTCGGTACCATGCCGTGCCTTCAAAGCACAGGATGAAACTGAGCAGATAGAGGCTCAGGGGAATCACCCACAGGAATGGGACTGCAGCGACGTTCTGCGAGATGTGATTGGTCACACCGAGCAACAATGCCGACGCGCAGGCTGCCAGCGCCACCCATAATGACTGTGTTTTCCAATCTGGACGAGGAGTCTGTTCATGAGATAGCTCGCCAACCGATTCGCCACGCGCACGCAGCGCGAGGAACGCACACAGGAACGCCACACCGCCATAGACGATGGACCATCCGACGGCCTGATGCACGCGAGAAACGGTCGGCTCGACCAGCAAGGGATAGCTCAGTAGACCCAAGAGCGATCCGGCGTTCGAAAGCGCGTAGAAGCGATAAGGAGAGACACCGGGGCGTGTCCGCGTGTACCAAGCTTGCAACAGCGGACTGGTAGAAGACAAAAGCAAGTAGGGCAGGCCGACGGTTATGGTCAGGAGCAAGAGAACACGCAGCGCCGGGTCCTCGGCTCCTGTGGGCTTCCAGGATTCTCTCGGCAAGATGGGCAACGAAAACAGGCTCAGGGCAAGAAGAGTGACGTGGATTCGACTCTGCACATGCGGCTGGAACTTATGGGAAAGCCAGTGAGCGTATAGATAGCCGAGCAGCAGGGCGCTCTGAAAGAAAAGCAGGCAAACTGACCAAACCGCCGCGGCTCCTCCCATCCAGGGAAGAATGATCTTGGCAATGATGGGCTCCACCTGGAATAAGAGGAAGGCGCCGGAGAAGATCGTGATGCCGTAGAAGAGGTTCGATGAGAAGCGGGCCTCGGGACGAACTTGCGGCATTCCATTCGCCCTAGCGGAAAATGCTACGTTGGTTGCGTCTTCAGTACTCACACTTAATTGCGCTCATGGCCCGGTTATGAGTGTAATAGGAATTATCGCCAACGATGCCCGGGTTTTAGGCGAGACGAGAACATGCGTGGTTGACAGCAATCACGCCGAACGCCGCGACGGCATAAACCACCGAATTTGTAAGCAAGAAAACGGATTCCTGTATCCAACCGTGGGCGAACCATTCCCCCGCTATGATTCCCGGTGGCAATGCATATAGGAAAAACGGTTTGGGCATCATCGGCAAGTCTCTATAGGGAAACACGCGGATTACGAGCGTCGGGAGGAACGTCAGCACCAAGGTTGTGCTTAGACCCGAAAGCAAAGAAATACAAATACGGCGTTCCGTTTGATTCAGAGCGGCCCCGATCCTTGTGTAGTCGAGAATCGAGGGAATTTCAAGATTACTGTTGCTAACAGGCGTCACGAGTGAGGGGCAGGGAAACTGGTTTGACTCGTTGTTGATGAGCCTAATCGGGATTATCGCCAAAGCTACTCTCACCACCACGGGACGTTTTGACGTCGAGGAATTCCAGTAAAAAGTTGAATGGGGTCACAGTCGTCGTCTACCGTAAACTCCTGACCGCCTTTCAGTCGACATGCTGGGAAGCAACCCGAGCGCCGACTCAGCGGCCTCGACCGATTGAGGGGGGATGCTCCGGCATCCCTTTTTAACTAATAAGGGAGGGTGGAGTCCCCTCATCGGGAACAGGCACCAAAGCGCTAAATCCTGGGGGTGCGGGGGCAAAGCCCCGCCGTCGGGCACCGCCCAGCACTCTCCTTCGACTACACAGTCGGAACACTCCATTTTTCGATTGCCGCGCAGCCAGACGGAACGAACGCGGCGCCACACCCAGCTTCGATCTTCTGAAGCGGGGCGCTCTTTCATAATGCATTGACCGTTGAAGGTCTCGGAAGCAAACGCCCGGACAGCGGTTTTAACATTGTGATCAGGTGTTGTTCCGGCTTACGAATTCAGGAAACACCTTCGAGGAAGCGCACCTCGCGCTCGACCGTACCTTCGAGGTGCTTCAAAGCGGACTGATATCGGGAACTCTCAGTAAACCTCGATTGCTTTCGCAGAACTGTCAAATTCGATCACGATGGATCGCTCTCTTATCCCGGCTTCGAACACCTTAACGGCTGTGCCGCGGGCAAGAAAACGTCCACCACCGGCTAGGATGGCAGCTTCGGCTGGTTTAGCATATTGAGCGACTGCGGCGCGATTTGAAACACTCCGATAGAACACAATCCAGTAGCCTTTGGCCATGATCTCTCCTTCGACGAGGCCCTGAGTCTACGCCCATTCTCGATTAACTGATGTAAACAGCGACCGCGCTTCAGAGACGGCACAAAGGTGGGCCAACCCTCCTAAGCCGCTGATTCTACACTTCTTATTCCGGGAACATACCTCGGGCGCGCGGGGTCTATGTAAGTAGCCGGTAGTCATGACATATTTTGTCGGCCCGATGGGCGCGCCGCAACATTCGAGAGAGTTTTTGCGCGGTGAAAATCCTATAATAGGGTAACGCCATGAAGATCATGGCGGGAGCAACCGCTTTGGGAGATCTCGCAAGCGCAATCGGAGTTCGCGCCCAGGAAGCCGCCGTTGTGGCGGAGTTAAAGGCAGGGTCGGAGGATGCCTACAACTGGCTGATCGGCGAATTTCACCAGCCGATCTACAGCCTGGTGTACCGCATCCTGGGTGATACGGCGGATGCCGCGGACACCACTCAGGAAGTGTTTTTGAAAGTCTTCCGTGGCATTGGGCACTTTCATGGCGAGTCCAGCTTGAAGACCTGGATTTACCGCATTGCGTTGCACGAGGCTTCCAATCGCCGCCGCTGGTGGTTCCGCCATAAGGTTCATGAATTGCCGATGGAGCCGCTGGAGACTGATGGCAGTCAGTTGACGAGGAGCGAGACTTTGGTGGATGACAGAGACTCGCCTTTCGACAGCGTTGCTCATAAAGAAGTGCGGGCCCGGGTAGAACAGGAACTGCGCAAGGTTCCAGAGCCGTATCGGACCACATTGGTCCTGCGCGATCTGGAAGAAATGTCGTACGAGGAGATTGCAGAAATCACAAATGTTTCTTTGGGTACTGTGAAATCACGGTTAACACGGGGGCGCGAGGCACTTAAACAGCGCTTGCTCCCCTACATTCGAGAGTGCGGCTCGGAACTGGGCTTACGCGCTCCGGAAGAAGCCCCGAAGACAAGACCAGGAAATCTTGCGATGGGGAGCCGGGAAATCGAGGTGACGTCATGACCTGTGCGGATGCCAAATCGCTGTTCTCGCCATATCTGGACGGCGCGGTCACGGGTAGCGAGATGCACGCTCTCGGTCGGCACCTCGAAGTTTGCCCGCCATGCCATCGCGAATACGAGGTTTTGTTGCAATCTCAGCGGATGCTGACCAGCCTCGGACGCAAGCGCGCACCCGCGGACCTGGCTCTCAAGCTGCGGGTTCTGATTTCTCAGGAAGCGGCTCAGGCCCGGCGCCCTCGCTTTGAGGGCTTCCGTATGCGGATTGAGAATGCGATCAACGCCTTCATGGTTCCGGTTACGGCAGGCCTGCTTGCAGCTGTCGTGATTTTCGGTGTGCTGATGGGATTCCTGGCAGTGCCGGACCAGGCGCTCGCCAACAGCAAAGACGTGCCCCTGATGCTTTATAGCGATCCCGAAATGTTGCCTCCCGAACTCCAGTCCTCTGCTTTCGCGATGACAGCCGGATCGGTGCACTCGGATTCGTTGGTCATCGAGGCGGTGGTCGGCTCGGACGGCCGGGTGCAAGATTACCGCATTCTCTCCGATCCCAAAGAGTCGGAAGAAATGCTGCCCCAGGTGAAGAACATGCTGATCCTGATGAAGTTCCGTCCGGCCATGTCGCTGGGGCGGAACACCACGGGGCGGGCCGTGCTGTCGTTCTCGAAGATTAGCGTGAAAGGGTAAAAGGGTAGTAAAAGGGTAAAAGATCAGTGGTCAGTGGATAGTGCTCAGTGGACAGCAAGGCGGAAGTGCTGACCACTAGCCACCGGCCACTGGCCCCCACTGGCCACTAACCGTTGACCCACTTTCCCGAACCTCTTAAACTTAGACAGTAGCTCCCATCCCACCCGGCCTTTCAGGAGGTTTTCCCTGGGTTTCTGGCTTCGAGGCGCGGTTTACGCGGCTTTGCTCGCGCTGATGGGCTCAGTGTGCCTGGCGGAGGATACACCCAGAGTCACACTCGAGACCAGTGAAACGCTGTTCGCGGTGCTGACGGCGATCAACACATGTGGCTACGACCAGGAACTTGGCGTCTCTGAAGCTATTCGCAGCCAGGTGCGTTCTGAGGTGGCCAGAGCTATCTCTAGTTCTGCAGAGACTGCAGCGGCTAGCAGCGAATTGTGCCGCTTCTCTCAGGAGCACTCGCAGCCGGACGCCTCGCGTGAATTGTCGCAATACA
>Ga0209154_1000016_pt1 | contig 120957 bp, 109 predicted proteins | sample GraSoiAngelo_121_FD_185878 | JGI IMG/M metagenome (GOLD analysis project Ga0209154, IMG submission 185878) | Grasslands soil microbial communities from the Angelo Coastal Reserve, California, USA - 14_0919_12_20cm (SPAdes) (version 2) | ecosystem: Environmental > Terrestrial > Soil >... | reverse complement strand
CGGCGCCGGCGGCGCGCGAGACGATCCGCAGCCGTGACACCGAGCCGATCGAGGGCAGCGCCTCACCGCGAAAGCCGAGGGTGGTGATGGCCGCCAGATCATCGAGACAGGCGATCTTGCTGGTCGCATGCCGCGCCAGCGCCATCGGCAGCTCGCCGGCGGCGATGCCGCCGCCATCGTCGCGCACCCGCACGAGAGCCACGCCGCCGCGCTCGACGTCGATCTCGATGCGCGTCGCGCCGGCATCGAGTGCGTTCTCGACGAGCTCCTTGACCACCGATGCGGGCCGCTCGATCACCTCGCCGGCGGCGATCTGGTCGACGAGCTCGCCGGGAAGAATGCGGATCCCCATGGGGGCCGCAGTTTACAGGCGATCGGCGCACGCCGAGCGGACACTAAGCGATCAGGGCGTGGTGGCGGCGGCGTCCGCGGCGCTGGTGAGCGTGCTGCGGCGCTCCTGCTTGAAACGCGTGCCGTCGGGGGGATGGAGCGTGAAGTAACTGCGCACGCCGCCGGCGATGGCGTCCGCGAGGCGCGCCTGCTCGCGGGCGCTGCGCAGGCGGCGCTCCTCGGCGGGATTGGAAATATAGGCGGTCTCGATGAGCATCGAGGGAATGGCGCGAGACTTCAGCACCACGAAGCCGGCGCGCTGCACCTGCGCCTTGCGTATTTCACCCACGCCTTCGAGCGCGCTCACCACCCGCTCCGCGGCGCTGGCACTGACGCCGATGATCTGGTTCTGCGCCTCCTCGATGAGCACCGGTTCGAGCGCGCCCTGGTCGTCGGCGCGCACGCCTCCGACGAGGTCGGCCGTGTTCTCGCGTTCCGCCAGCCAGCGGGCCGCTTCGCTGGAAGCGCCGTGCACCGACAGCACGTACACCGAGGCGCCGGTAATGCTGCGGTCGGCCATCGAATCGGCATGCACGGAGATGAACATGTCCGCGTGCGCGGCGCGCGCTCGCGCGATACGGTCGCGTAGCACGAGAAATTCGTCCCGGTCACGCGTCAGGACCGCGCGCATACCGGATTCGGCGTTGATGCGCCCGGCGAGCGCCCGCGCGATGGCGAGCGTCACGTCCTTCTCGCGCGTGCCGCCGTGCCCGATGGCGCCCGGGTCCACCCCGCCGTGTCCCGCGTCCACCGCGATGATGACGTCGCGGTCGCCCTCCCCGGGCGCGTGCGCCGCCCGCACCGTCTTCGGAGGGGCTGCCGCCAGCTCTTGCGCCGGCTCGCCAAGGCTCAGTACGAGCTGCCCGCCCTCTTCGCCCGGGGCCCATACGCTGTGCGCGGCGAGCGCGGATCGCAGCTGCACCACGACCCGCAGCGTCCCGTCGGGTTGGCTGCCGACGCGCACGTCCGTGACCACCCCGGAGGCTGCCGGCACGCGCACTTCGCTCGCCAGGCGCGTCTGCGGCAGATCAATGACCACCCGATCGGGGTGCTCGAGGGTAAAGAGCTTGTGCGTCGCGCCCTCGCTTATATCGAGCGTGACCTGCGCCGAAGAGGCGCTCGTGGACAGATGAATGCCGCGCAATTCCGCGGCATCACTGAGTGAAAGGGCGCCCAGGCCGAGCAGAACGGCAGCGAATCCTTCGCAAAAGACCTTATCTATCATTGGGTTCGCGGCGCAAGCTGCCAGTTAATCTACGGCCTTGGCGTGTCCTTTACAACTCCCGCCGCTCTTCAGCCGCCGCCGGGAGCTCCGCGCTGAAGCCGGCCGAGCCAGGACTCCCCTAGCGTCGAGCGCGCACCCACCTCGATGTCATGGCCCGCCTCACCGGCCGCAAACGCCACGGTGAGGTCCGCCGGCGGCAGACGCGTCCCGCCGCGCTCGGGCCATTCGATGAGCCAGACGTGACCGGTGCGCGCCCACTCGCGCAGGCCGAGGGATTCGAGCTCCGCAGCGTCGCGCATGCGGTAAAGATCCACGTGCACGACGGTGAGTGCGCCCACCGGGTACAGCTCGAGCAGCGTGTAGGTGGGGCTCGGCACCGCCTCGGCTACACCCAGTGCGCGCAGGAAGCCGCGCGCGAAGGTCGTCTTGCCCGCGCCGAGCTCACCGGTCAGATACAGCACCGCGAGCGCCGTATCCTTTGGGGGGCGCGATGTGGCGAGCCGCCCGCCGAAGTCCTCCGTGTCCTGGGCGGTGCGGGCGTGGGTGCGCATCGGCCATCTTCAGAGATTGACGCAGTTGTGCAGCTCGCGCGCCAGATCGCTCGCCAGCAATCCGCGCTCGCCGCTGCGGGCCGCGGCGTCGCCCGCCATGGCGTGCACCAGCACCCCGACACGCGCCGCGGTCCAGTGGTCGTGACACTGGGCGAGAATGCCGGCGATCGCGCCGGTGAGCACATCGCCGGTGCCCGCAGTCGCCATGCCGGGATTGCCCTGCTCACACACGCCCGGCGTGCGGCCGAGGGCGCCGACCAGGGTGCCCGCGCCTTTCAGCACGATGGTGCCGTGGAAGCGCTCGATGAGCCGATCGAGCGCCGCCAGGCGGTCGCGCTGAATGTCCTGCGCACCCAGGCCGAGCAGCCGCCCCGCCTCCCCCGGGTGCGGCGTGAGGATCCAGTCCTCGCGCGCCGGCGCGCCGCTCTCGGCGAGGAGATTGAGCGCATCGGCGTCGATCACCAGCGGCTTGCCGCTGGCGAGCACGGCGTGCAACGCGGCGCGCGCCCACGGTGAGCGCCCGAGCCCCGGTCCCACCGCGATGACGTCCGCGCGGGTGAGCACCTCGGCGAGCACCGCCTCATCGCTCAAGGCCACACAGATCAGCTCCGGCCGTCCGGCCGCGATCGGCGCGACGTTCTCGGGCGCCACCGCTACGGTCGTCAACCCCGCTCCCACCCGCAGACACGCCTCGCCCGCCAGACGGGCCGCTCCCGGCATGCCGCTGCCGCTGCCGACAATCAGCACGCGCCCGAAGTTGCCCTTGTTCGCCGAGCGCGTTCTGCGGGGCAGCGCCGCGTGGATCTCCGCCTCGATGATGCGCGTCAGACGTGGCACGAGCTGCGCCGCGGGTGCGGGTGAGACCTCCAGATCGTCGAAAAACACCGTGCCGGCGAACTCCGGACCCTCGCCCACCAGCAGCCCGGTCTTCAGACCCACGAACGTCACGGTCGCATCGGCGCGCACCGCCTCCCCCAGCGGCACGCCGGCATCGCCGTCGAGCCCCGAGGGCACATCGAGCGCAAACACCGGCCGGCCGCTCGAGTTGATGGCGCGGATCACCTCGGCGAGCTGCGCCTGCACGACCCCCTTGAGCCCCGTGCCCAGCAGGGCATCCACGATGACTTCGCCTGTGGCGAGCTGCCCGGGGGCAAAGGCGTGCACGGCACCGCCGCTCGCCCTGAAGTCCTCGTACGCCAGGCGCGCATCGCCCCGCAGCTGCTGCGCGGGGCTGGCGCTGAGCACCGTCACCGTGAGCCCCGCGGCGTGCGCAAAGCGCGCCAGCACGTAACCGTCACCGGCATTGTTGCCGCGGCCGCAGACGATGACGATACGGTGCGCCATCGGCCAGCGCGTGCGCAGATAGCGCAACGCCGCCTCCCCGGCGCGTTTCATGAGCGTGTAGCCTGCGATCCCGAGCTCATTGATCGCATGGGCATCGAGGGCACGCACCTGCGCGGTGGAATACAAAGCGTTCGGCAACGCCACCAGGTCATTATACTGACCCCGGTGGTAGCGCCATGACGGGCCCGGCCTCCTTTGATCTGCACGCGCTGCGAGGCGAGCTCAGCGAGCGTGCCCGCGCGCTCGGCTTCGATGCGCTCGGCGTGGCCAGCGTCGACATTCCCGAGGACGAGCGGCATCTGCTCAAGTGGCTCAGCGACGGCTTCCACGGCGAGATGCACTACATGCAACGCCACGGCCTCATGCGCAGCCGCCCGCAGCAGCTGCACCCCGGTACGGTGCGCGTCGTGAGCGCGCGCATGGATTACTGGCCGGCCGAGGCGCGTGACGCACGCTCGGTGCTCCAGGACCGGCGGCTCGCCTACGTGTCGCGTTACGCTCTGGGGCGCGACTACCACAAGACCCTGCGCCGCGCGCTCGCCACGCTCGCCGCAGAGCTGCAGCAGCGCATCGGACCGTTCGGCTACCGGGTGTGCGTCGACACCGCTCCGGTGCTCGAGAAGGCGCTGGCCCGCGATGCCGGGCTCGGCTGGATCGGCAAGCACACCAACCTCATCGCGCGCGAGCGGGGCTCGTGGTTCTTTCTCGGCGAGATCCTGACGGACCTGCCCCTGCCGGTGGATGAGCGCGCCGGCGCCCACTGCGGCAGCTGCCAGGCGTGCATCCCGGCCTGCCCCACCGGTGCGATCGTCGCCCCCTGGCGGCTGGATGCGCGGCGCTGCATCTCCTATCTCACCATCGAGCACCACAGCGCCATTCCGGTTGAGCTGCGCAAGGCGATCGGCAATCGCATCTACGGCTGTGACGACTGCCAGCTCGTGTGTCCGTGGAACAAGTTCGCGCGCGCGGCCGCGCACCCGGATTTCAAGGTGCGCCATGGCCTGGATGCCGCAGCACTACCGGAGTTGTTCGGCTGGAGCGCGGCGCAGTTCGAGGAGCGCATGCGTGGCTCGGCCATCTACCGCATCGGCTACCAGCGCTGGTCGCGCAATCTCGCCGTGGCACTCGGTAATGCCCCGAGCGCGCCGGAGGTCATCCGGGCGCTCGAGGCGCGGCGCGCGGACCCCTCTCACCTGGTGCGCGAGCACGTGGAGTGGGCGCTGCAGCAACACCGCTCCGCCGCCTGAAGACGCCGCTGCGCGAAGCGCCCCGCGCTGCGCGCTCAGGAACGGCTCACCTGCACGTTGTCGATGAGCCGTGCCTTCCCTAAGCGCGCCGCGGTGAGCACGACCAGCTCCCGTGTGCCGGGCGCCGGCATGCCGAGGTCCGCGGCCTGGCGCACGGCGAAGTAGTCGGGGCGAAAACCGGCACTCTCCAGCTCCTGGAGGCCCGCGCGCTCGATGCTGGCGAAGTCTTCGTCCCCGGAGCGCACGCGGCTCGCGGCCGCCTGCAGCGTGGCGTAGATCTGCGGCGCCAGGGCACGCTCCTCGGCCGTCAGGTACTGGTTGCGCGAGCTCATGGCGAGGCCGTCGGCATCGCGCACCGTGGTTGCGGCGAGGATCTCGACCGGCATGCACAGCTCCGCCACCATGCGGCGGATGACGGTCAGCTGCTGAAAATCCTTCTCGCCGAACACCGCGACGTCCGGCTCGACGATGTGGAACAGCTTCGCGACCACCGTGCTGACCCCTTCGAAATGGCCCGGACGGAACTCGCCCTCCAGGATGCGCGACAGGGCGGGCACCTCGACGCGCGTCGCGCGCTCGGCGCCGTGCGGATAGATCTCGCTCACCTCCGGCATGAACATCAGATCGCAGCCGGCGGCGGCCAGCATGCGCTCGTCCTCGCGCGGGGTGCGCGGGTAGTGCGCGAAATCCTCGTTGGGGCCGAACTGCATGGGGTTCACGAAAATGCTGGCCACGAAGCGCTCGCCGTGGCGGCGCGCGGCCTCGATGAGGCTCAGATGCCCGGCATGCAGGTTCCCCATGGTGGGCACGAAGGCCACCCGCCGGCCCTCGGCTCGCCAGCCGCGCACGCGCTCGCGCACGGCGGCAATCGTGGTGACGGTGTCCATGCTCTAGAAGCAGTGTTCGGGCGCGGGGTATTCGCCCTGCTTCACGGCGCGCACGTAGTGTTGCAGGGCCTCGAGGTTGTTGCGCGCGCCGTCCATGAAATTGCGCACGAAGCGCGGCTTGCGCCCGGTGGTGATGTCCAGCATGTCGTAGGTGACGAGGATCTGACCGTCGGTATCGGGGCCAGCGCCGATGCCGATGACCGGCACGTGCAGCGCCGCGGTGATGGCCTTGCCGAGTGTGGCCGGGATGCACTCCAGCAGCACGATGTCCGCACCGGCCGATTCCAGGCGCCGCGCCTCCTCCAGCAGGCGCGCCGCGGTTTCGCGCTCGCGCCCCTGCACCCGAAAGCCCCCGGTCTTGTGCACCGACTGGGGCTTCAGTCCCACGTGGGCGCACACGGCGATGTCGTGACTGGCGAGGAACTCCACGATTTCGGTCTGCTGGCCACCGCTCTCCAGCTTCACCATCTGGGCGCCGCCCTCCTGCATGAGGCGCACCGAGTGCTCGAGCGCCTGCGTCTGCGAGGGGTAGCTCATGAACGGCAGGTCGGTGATCAGAAACGGCCGGTGCAAGCCGCGCGCCACCGCGGCACTGTGATAGACCATGTGATCCATGGTGACCGGCACGGTGGTGTTGTGCCCCTGGATCACCATCCCGAGCGAATCCCCGACCAGCACCACGTCCACGTCGGCGGCATCCAGCAGCACCGCAAAACTCGCGTCGTAACAGGTGAGGCTCGCGATCTTCTCGCCGTCGGCCTTCATGCGCGCGAGCGTTGCGAGCGTGACCGGCGGGCGGCTCGCATCGCGTTGCAGGTGCGTGTACATGCGGGGGCGAGTGTCAGCTAGATCGCGCGGCTGCGCAACGGGTTGTAGTACAGCCGCCCGCGGCTCATGCGTCTGATGGTCGCCAGCAGCTCGTCGTAGTCGCGTTGGTTGGCGATCGGGTCGATGGAAGCGGCATTGACGATCAGCAGCGGCGCGGCCTGGAATTCATGGAAGAAGCGCGCGTAAGCCTCGTTCAGGCGCTCCAGGTATTGCCGGTCGATGTACTGCTCGAAATCGACGCCGCGCCTGGCGATGCGCTCGAGCAGCACGTCGACCGGGGCCTGCAGGTAGACGACCAGATCGGGCCTGGGGGCCTGGATGTCGAGCCTCGCGTACAGCTGCTCGTAGAGCGCGTACTCGGCATCATCGAGTGTGACGCGAGCGAACAGCCGATCCTTCTCCAGCAGGTAATCCGCCACCCGCACCGGCGCAAACAGGTCGGCCTGCTTGAGGGCGCCGAGCTGCTGCGCGCGCTGCAACAGGAAGTGCAGCTGCGTCGGCAGGGCGTCGGCGCGCGGGTTGCGGTAGAAGCGCTCGAGAAACGGGTTCTGCGCCGCCTGCTCCAGTACCGCCTGCGCCGACAGGCTGACGCACAGGCGCCGTGCCAGACTCGTCTTGCCGACGCCGATCGGGCCCTCGACGACGATGAACTGATGGGCTGCTTCGTCTGTCATGCGCCTACAACGGAGCCAGGCCTGCGGACGTGACGCGACCGGCGAGCTCGGCCACGCGGCCGAGCCCGGGCAGGTCGAGATCCGGGGCGATGTCCGCCAGAGGATACAGAACGAAGTTGCGCTCCACTATCCCGGGATGCGGCAGTGTGAGTGCCGCGTCCGAGCGCAGCTCACGCGCGTAGGACAGCAGATCGAGATCGATGATGCGCGGTCCCCAACGCTCGCGCTGCGCCGGCCGGCCGAGGGCCGCCTCGAGCGCGCGCAGCGCGGCGAGCAGCGCCGGGGACTCGAGCTGCGTGAGCACGCCCACGACCGCGTTGACGAAGTCCGGCTGTGCGATCGGGCCCAGGGGATGCGAGCGGTACAGGCGCGAGCTCAACACCACGCGGGTGCGCGGCAGCTGCGCCAGCCGCGCGCAGGCCGTGAGCACCTGCGCGCGCGGGTCCGCCAGGTTGCTCCCCAACCCGATGTAGGCGGGGCGCCAGATCTCCATGGCTGCAATTCCATCACGCCGGGGCGGAGGCCCTGGGCCGGCGGCGACGCCGGCGGCCCGGGCGGCGCGCTGCCCGCGGCGCACCGCCCTCGTCCGCGAGTGCATCGGCCATCGGGCCGCGCTCCTCGGCCGAGACCTCCTGCAGGCGTGTCCACCACTGCGCCATCTCGCGCGGCGCGAGCCCGTGCTCGGCGCGCAACAGCAGCAGGTCGTAGCCCGCGCGAAAGCGCGGGTGCTCCAGCAGGCGCAACGCGCGTCGGCCGCGCACGTGTTCCAGCCGCGGCTGCAGCGCGAACATCTCGCGCACGCCCAGCGAGAAGCGCTTCGGGATGGCGAGGCGCGTCTGCGCCTCACGCGTTGCCCGATCGCAGGCGTCGAGGATGGTGGCCGGGTCATGCCAGCGCTCGGGCGGAGTCGACTCGATGATGCCCGCGATCGGCCCGTATAAAAGGAGCGCGAACAGGAAGGTCGGCGACACCGGCTTGTCGGCCAGGACCCGCGCATCGGTGTTCTTCAGGCCCTGCAGCAGCAGCTTCTCCACCAGGCTCGCGGGGTGGCTGTTGAAATATGAGTCCACCGTGGGCAGCAACCCCGCCAGCAGGCCCCGGCGCCGCAGGACCTCGAAGCTGCGCGCACCATGCCCGGTCAGGAACAGCTTCAGGGTCTCATCGAACAGCCGCGCCGGCGGCACCCCGGCGAGCCGATCGCGCAGCGGGCCGATGGGTTTCGCGGTGGCGGGGTCGAGCTGAAAGCCGAGCTTCGCCTCGAAGCGCGCGGCGCGCAGCATGCGCACCGGATCCTCGCGAAAGCGCGTCTCCGGATCGCCGATCAGCTTCAGCGTGCGCGCGGCGATGTCCTGCGCGCCGTCGACGTAGTCCCAGACCGAGAAGTCGGCGATGTTGTAATACAGCGCGTTGGCGGTGAAGTCGCGCCGCCAGACATCCTCGTCGATGGTGCCGTAGATGTTGTCGCGCAGGATGCGCCCGCTGGCATCGAACGTCAGCGCGGCGCTCGCCCCGGGGTCGTGCCCGACACCGCCCCGGGCGGCGCGCTGCGACGGCGGGCGCGCCGGCGGCGCCGCGGGCTCGATCTCCAGCTGCGGCGCATCGAGCTCGGGCACCTCGCCATCCTCCGGGTCCGCTTCCGGCAGCGGCTCATCGCCCTGCGAGGGCGCACTGGTGGCACGAAACGTGGCCACCTCGATGATGTCGCGGCCGAAGAACACGTGCGCGAGACGGAATCTGCGGCCCACCAGCCGGCAGTTGCGGAACAGCCGCTTGACCTCCTCGGGCAGCGCGTCGGTCACGACATCGAAGTCCTTCGGCTCGAGCCCGAGCATCAGGTCGCGCACGCAGCCGCCCACGAGAAACGCCTGGAAACCGCCCTCGCGCAGGCGGTACAGCACGCGCAGCGCGTTGGGCGAGATGCCGGAGCGGGAAATCGCGTGCGCGGCGCGCGGGATGATCCGGGCAGTGGCGGCGGGCGTCGCGACGGACGCGTCGGGGGGGTTCAAGTTCCTGGGCTTTCGGCTTGAGCAATCAGGATGGCTCTCTATAATACCGCGCTCTTGCCCGAGGCCCCGGTCCCGCTCCCTTCGTCTAGAGGCCCAGGACATAGCCCTCTCAAGGCTGTAACACGGGTTCGAATCCCGTAGGGAGCGCCAGTAAAATCAAATACTTAGTGACGCTCGACAGCTGTAGAGTCTGCCCATAGGCCCACGACCTTGTGATGGCAGGGTTCGGGTCTGCTCGGAGTGCGGGGCAGGAAGCTCCGCTCAGATTGTCGCGGGAAGCTCTCCACGAGCTCGGCTAGTCCAAACCGATGTCCGGAGCTCGCCAAAGACTTCGGGTATCGGGCTACGCCGTCACCGGACCTATGGTTTAGGGTGTCGGCCAAGTCGAATCGCTCAGATGCTCGTCCATGGCTTTGCCGGGGGCGCATTCGGTCGAATAGTATTCGCCCTGCAGGACTCCCATGTTCCCGCGTTCCCGATAGATGATGTTGTAGTAGTCGAGAGCGTTTCGTTTTGCGATGCCATCCGGAACACCGAGTAGCTTCGCCGCACGATAGTTTCGTTGGACGGCCTCGCATTCGGTTCGGGCTTCGTTACGTTCGCCACGTACGTGCATGCTCTCGTGAGTAAATAGCGCGAGGCTCCACAGTTCATCCTCGGTTGCGCGGTCAGGGTGGTTTAGATACGACCGCAAGGTGGTACACCAGGGATGTTGGAAGCCGATTTCACCGGTGTCCGGATCGGCGTGCCCGGCGGCGAGCATCTCGGCGTCGAGCATCGTATCCCAGACGGTGTTGCAATGAACTTTGGCGCGATGATTGTCCGCAAGCTCTGTGGCTTTCGCGGATAGAAACCGTTCGAAATGCCAGGTATGAACCGGCGGCCACGCAAACAGCACGGCCAGGCTCAACACCACAGCGAGGTAGGGTTTCGATACCGGCGTCGGACGACTAAAACCGGGCGGAGCGACGATGCTCGTGCGGATTTCGTGGAACGCACCCCAAAAGAAAAACAGCGAGGTCAAAATCCAGAGCATGAGGCGAGGGCCATTGACTCACGTTTAGCCCGCAAGGCGGATGTCACTCTCTCATCGCAGATGGTCCAAATCTGTGAATTGGGTAGCGGCTTGTGCTAGGCGCGTGTAGAGCCGCGCTCAGAATGACCATCAGAAAGTAGAACACGGGGGTATGCCGCGAGCTTGTTGCCAGCCCAAGGGACTTGCCCGAATATCACCCAGTTGCAGGAGGGAGTACGCCTTGGAGGAAGAACACAGCGAACTCAGTAACGTCGAGCGGCGCGTCCGCGCGCTCGAGACGGTGATGACCCAGAAGGGCTACATCGATCCGGCCGCACTCGACGTACTGATTGACACCTATCAGACGAAAGTGGGTCCGCGCAATGGCGCGCGCGTTGTCGCGCGCGCTTGGGTCGATCCGGCATTCCGTGAACGCCTGCTGCGCGATGCGACGGCCGCTATTGCAGAGCTTGGCTACTCTGGTCGGCAAGGTGAGCACATGATTGCCGTCGCGAACGCGCCCGGCCGACACAACGTAGTTGTCTGCACGCTTTGCAGTTGCTACCCGTGGCCGGTCCTGGGATTGCCACCGGTCTGGTACAAGAGCGCACCTTATCGGTCCCGCGTGGTCCGAGATCCGCGCGGGGTACTCGCGGAGTTTGGCGTGACCCTGCCGGCGAGCACGGAAATCCGAGTCTGGGACTCGACCGCCGAAGTGCGCTATCTGGTAATTCCCGAGCGGCCCACGGGAACCGAAGGTCTGAGCGAAGAAGCGCTTGCGGCTCTGGTGACACGCGACTCGATGATCGGGACCGGCCTCGCGCGCGCCGTGGGCGAGAGCTGACGTGCCGCCGACATCGGCGGTCGCCGCGGCTTCGGAGCTGTCGTCCCGGAACCGGAAGGTGCCATGTTCCATGCCACCTGGGAGCCGCGTGTTCATGCGCTGACGATCGCACTTGGCGCGACCGGTCGCTGGAATCTCGACATGTCGCGCTCGGCACGCGAGACGCTGCCCGACTACCTTAATCTGACCTACTACGAGATCTGGCTGCACGGACTCGAAAAACTGCTGATTGAAAAGGGCCTCGTGACTTCCGACGAACTGAGCGCCGGTTGCGCGCGGCTCGCGCCCGTGCCGGTCGGCCGGGTTCTGAAGGCCGATCAGGTTGCCGCCCTCCTGGCAAAAGGTACACCGACCGAACGCGCGTCGGTGACCCCCGCGCGCTTTAAGCTCGGCCAACGAGTACGGACGCGCCGGACGCCGGCCGAGCACCACACGCGACTGCCGGGCTATGTTCGCGGCAAGAGGGGCGTCATCGAACGGGTGCTCGGCGTGCACGTGTTTGCGGACTCGCACGCACAAGGCGCGGGCGAGGACCCGCAATGGCTCTACACGGTCGTGTTCGATGCCGCAGAGCTCTGGGGCAGCGAGGCGAAACTGGGGCACAGCGTGTCATTCGACGCCTGGGAACCCTATCTTGAGGCTGCATGAACACAAACCCGCCGCCCCTTAATGCGTTGCCGAGTCTCCCTCACGATGCAGACGGCCCCGTCTTCGAGGCGCCTTGGCAGGCTCACGCATTCGCGATGACGCTGTCGCTGCACGAGCAAGGTGTGTTCACGTGGACCGAATGGGCGGCGGCGCTATCTGAGGAAATCCGGTCCGCCCAACAGGCGGGGGATCCTGATAGAGGCGACACCTATTATCTGCATTGGCTGAAAGCGCTGGAAGCGCTGGTCACGCGCAAGGGCGTCACGTCGAACGTGGAACTTGCACGTTACGAGCGTGCGTGGCACCACGCAGCAGAGCGTACGGCGCATGGCGCGCCGATCGCCCTCAGCGAGATCGATCTGGATCAGTGACTTCGGGCCCCGGAGGCTTGCAATCGGCGGCGTGAGCGCGACGCGGCAGACGAAGCGCAAGTGAGCAACGACCATGGCGCGACGACAGTCCCGAATGCTGCCCCTCGGCACGGCGGCCCCGCATTTTGCGCTCCCCGATACGGTGAGCGGCCGGACCGTCGCGCTGGAGGACTTCGCCTCATCGCCCGCGCTTCTCGTCGCCTTCATCTGCAACCACTGCCCGTTCGTCAAGCACCTCCTCGATGGGTTTGTCGCTTTCGCGCGCGATTTCACTCCGCGAGGCCTCGCCATCGTTGCGATCAGCTCCAACGACGTCGCGGGCTATCCCGCGGATGCGCCCGCCGAGATGAAGCGGATCGCGACGCTCGAAGGGTTCGGCTTCCCGTACCTGTATGATGAATCGCAGGAGGTGGCGAGCACCTACCAGGCGGTCTGTACGCCGGAGTTCTTTCTGTTCGATCGCGAGCGGCGGCTCGTCTATCGCGGGCAGTTCGACGGCAGCCGGCCGGGGAACGGGATTGCGGTCACGGGCTCGGATCTGCGCGCGGCCATCGAGGCGCTGCTGCGCGGCGGGGCGGTACCGCCGGAGCAGACGCCGAGCGTCGGCTGCAGCATCAAATGGAAAGCCGGCCGGGAACCCCAGTGGGCGTGAGAACCGGGCCGATCGGCACCGGCTCGATATAGAATTCTCCAGTGAGTGATCTCCTCGATGAGGCTTCGCGAAGAGCCCGGCACTACCTCGCCGCGCTCGATGCGCGCGCCGTCGCACCCTCCCCTCAGGCGCTCGCCGCACTCGCCCGCTTCGATGGTCCGCTCCCGGAACATACCTCGAGCGCCATGGAGGTTCTGGCCGAGCTCGATGAGTTCGGCTCGCCCGCCACCATGGCTTCCGCCGGAGGCCGGTTCTTCGGATTCGTCATCGGCGGCTCGCTGCCGGTGACCGTGGCGGCAAGCTGGCTTGCGTCCGCGTGGGACCAGAACGCTGGGCTGGTCGTCACCTCACCGATCAACGCCAGGCTCGAGGAGGTTGCGCTCGATTGGGTGAAGGGGCTCTTCCATCTGCCCGCGGAGAGTGCCGGCGGTTTCGTGACCAGTGCCACGGCCGCCAACTTCTGTGCGCTCGCGGCCGCGCGGCACGCCCTGTTGGAGCGCGCCGGCTGGGATGTCGAGGCCCAGGGTCTCTTCGGCGCACCGCCGATCACCGTCGTGGTGGGCGAGGAGGTCCACGCGAGTGTGCAAAAGGCCCTGTCGATGGCTGGTCTTGGGCGCGAGCGGGTGGTGAGCGTGCCTTGCGATGCCCAGGGACGGATGCGGCTCGAGGAGTTTCCGGCGGTCACCGAGCGCACCATCGTGTGCGTGCAGGCCGGCAATGTGAACACCGGTGCCTTCGATCCGGTCGCCGGAATCTGCCGGCGCGCCCGGGAACAGGGTGCCTGGGTGCATGTTGATGGGGCATTCGGGCTGTGGGCGGCGGCGGCTCCGGCTCGGGCGCATCTCGCCCGAGGCACGGAAGAGGCCGACTCGTGGGCCACCGACGCTCACAAGTGGCTGAATGTTCCCTACGACAGCGGCCTGGTGTTCACGCGCGATGCCGGCGCGCTGCGCGCGGCGATGGCCGTCGGTGGCGCCTACCTCGCGCAGGCTGAGGATCGCATCCCCTATCAATACACGCCCGACTTCTCGCGCCGGGCGCGCGGCATCGAGGTGTGGGCTGCGCTGCGTCAGCTGGGTCGCGCCGGACTTGCGGATCTCATCGAGCGTACCTGCCGGTTCGCGGAGCGATTCGCCCAGGGCCTGGCGCAAAGCGGGCACCGGATACTGAACGAGGTGGTGCTGAACCAGGTGCTGGTGTCCTTCGGCAGCGCCGAGCGCACGCGTGCGGTGATTGCGCGGGTCCAGAGCGACGGGACCTGCTGGTGCGGCGGCACGCTCTGGCAGGGCCACACGGCGATGCGCATCAGCGTTTCATCGTGGGCGACGACCGAGGCGGACGTCGATCGCAGCCTGGCCGCCATCCTGCGTGCAGCGGAGGGTTAGCGTCCCGGCGTGGCCTTTTTCGTTTGGCGGCTGGGCTCACATCCGTATCGAGCAGCCAGCTCACAGCTTGCCTGGCGTGAAATAATCGCTCTCGTTCATGGACAGCACAGCTCGCCACCGATGCTTGTCGACCGTGGACCGGCTGGTGCTGGAGCGCGGTGAGCTCGATCCTCTGGAATTCTTGCTCGCGATGGGCTGCCTGGACTACGCGGATTATCGGCAATGGCGGCAGCGGCGGCGGCGGGAGCTGCAGTCGGCGCTGACGATTCCCGTCGAGGAAGTCACCGCGGCCTTGGCGCACGCGCAGGCGTACGCGGCCGAGCAGCACCTCAGCATCGAGCTCTGTCCTCCGACCGCGTGGGATCAAGACCAAGGGCCGCTGTCCATCGGCCCGTCACAGACCCTGGTGCAGCTGTGCAGCCAGCGGCTCGTCCGGCCCGGCGACCGCCGGCAGGGGGATTTGTTTCAGGACAGCGCCAGAACGCTCGCCCTGGAGGCGCTGCACCGCGCGCTGGCAGAACATCGATTCGATGCGGCTCGCACCGCACTCGAGCGCCTGAGCGAGCTCCCCGACACGCAGGGGCTCGTCGAGGATTATCACTGTCTGATCCGGGCCGCCGGCCCGTGCTCCACCCCGCCGGCCGAGCGGCTGCGGGAACTGGAGGAGGACCTCGTCCCCTTGGCGGTACGCACGCTGGGCGCGCGGGCCCGGGACTATGTGGCGCCCTTGTGGGCGCAGCTGGCCGGGCGCCTGGAGGGTCGCTTGTTCACGCCCGGCTGGCCGAATTTGCACGCCAGCTACGCCCACGCGCAGGCACAGGCCTGGAACAAGGTGGCGCTCGCCATTGAAGCGGAGCTCGATGCGCGCGCGCACCCCCTGCTCCTGGTGCGCCTCGCCGAGGCGTATGCGCGTCAATCCCGCCGCGAGGATGCGCGCCGGCTGTGGACGCGCCTGTGCTGGGAGCATCCACAAACGGCGGCGCAGACGCTGGCACGTGCGCCGGGCGATGAGGGGATCGCGCAGCGTTGGCGCGAATTCATCAGCGTCGACGTGGAGCTGCCGCCGGAGGATTTTCCGGCGTGGCTGCTGATCGCCGACCTGGCGCAACGGAGCCACGTTCCGCCGGCGCTGGCTCCCGACACCCATACCGGCCGCGCCTACACGGCCGTATACCAGCTGGTCAGCACCGACGGGGAGATGACTGCGCGGGCGGCGCTGCACGGGCTGCGCCCGGACCTGCTCAAGATCTTTCTCGATCGACGCCGTGCCGCCTACGATGCGCCGCTCGATATCAAGGGACTCGCCTTGAGTCGCGAGGTGCTCAAGGATCGCGCCGACTCGGCGTGAAGCTCTTCCTCGACACTTCCGCGTTAGCCAAGCGCGAATTGACGAGCGCGGTGATGCGCGGTGTCATCGGGCTTCTGGAATCCAATCCCCTGCGGGCCATGGGTGCCATCCATGTCGCTTGGGCGGTGGCTTACGGAGCGGAGCTTTCCCCCTCCGCAGACCGCCTGCGTAGCGCCTTCATTCTCAGCCACCTGCCTTGCCCTGGCGGTCTGCATTCCCAGAACGTCCAGCCGTTGACCGGGTGTCCCGTGATGCTCATCGCGGCCGCCGAAGGACTGTCGAATCGCTTTCCCTCCAGCACCAGCGCGCCGGCGGCGACGCGGGCCAGATGGGTTTGGCCCTTGTGAGTGGCGCGCAATTCCGTCCCCGCAGGCAGGCGGACACCCTTCGTAACCCAGTCATCGGGCGCGGGGGCGTCCGACCTCGCTGTCGGGGGACTGCGGCGCGGCAGATGAAGCAATTGTCGCAGCACCTCGTTCTCGCTGACCTCCTCGGTAGGCCGCCGGGCGGTCAAGGCCTTGAAGACATCAAAATCGACCTCAATAGTGGGCATAGTAGCTATAGCTCAAATAGTGACTATAACTGCAACGCAGAGGATTCTACCACGAAAATCCAGCCTTTTTATTGACATCTTTGTCTCTTAACTGTTAAATATATTTGACATTAAAGCAAACCAAGACACCGTGAAACTGGAGGAGATAGGCCATGAAATCAGGCGCGCAAGGCTCGCTCGCGGCCTGACTCAGGCGCAACTCGCGAGTGCGGCGAAGCTCACCCGTACCACGCTCAATCAGTTCGAAAATGGCGTCATCAAGGATCTTGGCATCCGCAAGGTCGAAGCCCTCCTCGATCAATTGGGCTTGGTGCTCCTCGTCGAGCAGCCTCTGCAACCCAGCCGGCCGGATTTTCTGCGCCTCGCCAGCACGGCAGCGAGCGTGAGTTTCAGAACCGCGCTCACCGAGCGGGAGCTTTTGCACGCACTGCTGACCGGTAAAGTTCCTGCCGATCGAAGGCCCCACCTGCGCGCCCTTCTGGAAGAGTCCCCGCGGGCACTGTTGACGGGACTCACTCAGCAGGTCAGGCGCTGGATGAAGCCCGGGAAACTCGAGAGGAATCTCAATAGAATCGCCGCCACGGTCGGCCTGTCAGAGAGCGCGAGCAACCGGTGGACGAGCGACTGAAGGTTTGGGAAATCCTCTTCCAACGCGCGCTCATTCTGATCGATGATGCGCGAGCCGCGGGCCTACCCGTGGAGGATTGGACCTTTGGCGGCGGCACGGTGCTCATGCGGCGCCATCGGCATCGTTTGAGCCAGGATGTCGAGATCTTCATCAACGATCCGCAGTTCATCGGCTACTTGACCCCCAGGCTCAATCCAACCGCCGAGGCCCTGACGAGCAACTATGTGGAGGACAGCCGTTTCGTAAAGCTCAGCTTTCCCGAGGGGGAAATAGATTTTGTGGCCTCGGCGCCGCTGACCGCGAAGGCCGCGGAGTTGGAAACGCTTTTCGGCCGGCCGTTTCTCGTGGAGACCTCGACGGAAATTGTGGCAAAGAAGTTCTGGCATCGGGGCAGTGAGTTCACGGCGCGCGACATTTTCGATTTCGCGGTGGTCGCGGAGCGCGAGCCGCAAGCCCTGCATGAGATTGCGCCGATACTCCGTGATCGTCGCGATGCGGTGCTGGCTCGTATTCAGCGCGATGAACCTCACTTGCGCGAGAGCTTCGCGTCGTTGATCGCTCTGGACTATCGGCGCACGTTCGATGAATGCCTGCAGATTCTTAGGAACACGCTGTCCCTGAACCGCTAGCGGTCGTAAGGGCACTGACCACGGTGCGCCCTGCATGCCGAACTGGGCGCGACTGAAGACGGTGGCCAGCATGCGCTTGCGTTTCTTGAGCGGCTTAGCCACCGGCGGTCTGCGCAAGGCGCTGGACCTGGCCGCGGACGCCGTCCCGTATGGTGGTGTAAAGGCGCTCGGGGAAGGCGCGCGGCAGGTGCTTCTCGATGTGCTCGAGGGCCGGGGGCGCTGATTCGACGAACGACTGCATGCGAGCCCAAAGGCCCGGAACTCCGGTTCGTTCGGCGAGGTCGTGCCAGTGGCGCCCGGTGATCTCGTTCAGGCGGTAATGGGCTCGCCGGCCGCGCAGCGACATGGCGAGCCTGGCTTTCTCGAACGCGAGCTGATTCTTGCCGTGTCTGATGATCGGCCATGCGGACAAGACGTCATAGAGCGGCGTCAGTCCGTAGATGCCACCCGCCTGTTGGTACAGAGAGAAATTCTTGCCATGTCCGTCGGTCGCTGCAAGCAGCCAGAAGGCGAGCTGTGCGAGCACGAAGGTTGTCTGGTCGCGCGCGGGATGCTCGCTGTTGGCCAGCAACGCGAGCGCGTCAGAGATCGAGGGTCCGCCGTCGGCTTCGTAGCGGAGCGTATGCGGGAGTCCTAAGGCCTGGCAGAGGTCTTCCTGCGGCAGCCGTGCGATCCAGGTCCCGTTGGACGGTTTGAAGCGCTTTTTCTGGACGTCTGCGAGGTCGACGCCCATCCAGCGTCGGTCGAAGCGGGTCACGGCGAGTGCACGCTGCTCGCCGAAGCGTGCGATGGCCACATCGGCCACGGGAAGGTCTAGCTCGCGCAGCACTTGTGCGCACAGCCATTCGTTCTCGAGCGAATCGGAGAAGTCGCCGCGGAACCCGCCGATGATGCCGAGCGGGAGCTTCAAGATGTGGGTGGCCGGCGTGGCATGATGCGGTCGAAACCACGTCCCCGCCATGTGAAGCAGGGCCGTCTTTTCCTGGGCGCCGGCGAGAGATATTCGGAAGTCGTCCTGCTCAGCGCGGCCCAGTGGGGTGGCAAGGGTCACATCGTGCAGCGTCTGCGCGACTTCATTCTCGGTCAGCGGCGTGGCATCTATGCGATTCCAACCCTTGGGCTCTTCGTTCCGAGGCAGAAGCTGCACGGCGCCGGCGCAGTCCCGTCCAATCGCCGTGAGCAGATCAACCGCATGGTCGGAGCGCGTTTTGAAGCGGGTACGGATACGGCGGCGAATCTCGGCGCTGTCCGGCAAGAGGTTATCGAAGTAATACTCAACCGCGGGACCGCGCACCTCGCGGTCCGCGGTCAGAGGCAAGGACAGCGAGAGGGCCCGGCCGCGCGGAGAATTGGCCCATGATTCCTCATAGCGAAAGAAGGCTTTGCGGCCACCCCGGAGTGTTCCCCACTCCCCTACCCGCTCGCCGTTCATCCAGACGATCAGCGAGGCCATCGAAGCGCTACCAGTCCGTCGTGCGCTCGCCCACCGAGGATGGCGGCTTGGGCGTCGCGGGCTCAAGCAGCACGCGTACGTGTAACACCGCCAGCAGCTTAAGCAGTTGCCCGACGGAGACCAGCCTCGGGTCACGCTCGATCTTGGCGATCCGGGTCTGATCGAGACCTATGAGCTCACCGAGCGCGGCCTGGGTGAGACCGCGCGCCCTGCGAAAGGAGCGCAGATGGTTCGACAGCTGGACGGGAGTCTGGAGCCATAAAGGTTTCATATCGTCGCACGATATGCCCTTTACGGCATTAAACAATAAATGACCTAAATGGCATATCTTGAGTTGATGCCGTAGGAGGCATGGCCGGAAGGCAGCGTGCGGCCGTAACCGCGACCCAGCTGATTGCCCTGCCAGCAATGCTCGAGTGGCTCAACCGCACAACCGCCAAGCCGGGTCCACGCTGATTGAAGTAGCGACTACTTCTCTCCGAGATCGGCGGTGAAGCCGATGCTGCGGCGCTTGGGTTGCGGCGGGTTGATCAGGGCACGGATGGCTTCGTACACTTCCTTGAACTGTCTCCGGGTCTTGAGATCCAGCGCCACGAGGGAGCGCTCCAGCGCTGCGAGCTTGCGCGCGAGATCCTTGTTCGAGGCAAGCAGCTCGCGCAGCTTCACGAAGGCGCGCACCACGTAGATGCTCATCTCGACGGCGCGGGGACTGGTCAGGACGGTGGCAGCCATGATCGCGCCGTGCTCGGTGAAGGCGAGCGGGAGCTTGCGGCGACCGCCGCGGCCCCGTTTTGATGTTGCATTTTGCAACATCAAACCGGCGAACTCCTCGGCGGTGAGCTCGAAGAGGAAGTCGGCCGGGAAGCGCTTGCGGTTGCGGCGGATCTGCTGGTTGAGCCGTGCGGTGCTCACGCCGTAGAGCGCGGCGAGCTCCTGGCGGTGGGCGGCGCCAATCAGGCGAGCGGATGTCAATCGAATATAATCCGCTCACCCGACCGCACCGGAGATTCAAGATGCACCCCCGCTCCGCTCTGCTCGCGACGGTCGTTCTGTTCCAATCACTGCAGGCCGGCGCGGATCCCGTGGAGTTTCGCAGGGTCGCGCACGAACACTACCAATGGCGCGATGCCGCCTACCCGGTCGCGACCAGCGCCGCGGGGGATCACCGCTTCGATGCTCGACTCACTGACTACGGCATGACCGAAGTGCTCCGGCGCCGTCAGCACGTCAGCGACCTGCTCCTGCGCGTGGGCTCTCTTGACACGGCCGGGTGGAGCAAGGACGACCGCGTCGACCTCGTCCTGTTTCAGGCCGAGCTCGCTGGCGCGGACTTCTTCGGCCGCACACTGGACCCGGAACGCTCCGATCCGCAGCTGTATGTCAACGAGTGCACGAACTCGATCTTCACTTTGTTGCAAAAGGACTATGCGCCGCGCCGCGTGCGCGCTCTCGCGGCGACAGCACGCCTCGAACAAATACCCGCACTGCTACGAGTCGGCCGCGCGAACCTGACGCAGCCGGTGAGGTTGTATGCGTCGCTCGCAAGTGAGGCTGCGCGCCGCGGCGACGACCTGTACACCGTGAGCTTGATGACTCTCGCGGACGATCTTTCGGCCACGGAGCGGACGCGCTTGATCACGGCGCGTGACGGCGCGGTCAATGCCTTGCACCAGTACGCCGATTGGCTGGACGCCGGGGTGAACAAGATGCCGCAGTGGCAGCCAATGGGCGAGGTGAGCTACAACTATCTCCTGAAGCGTGTCTTGCTGCTGCCGTTCGGCGCGCACGACGTCGCGCATTTGGGCGAGGTTGAGCTCGCCCGCTATCGCGCGCTCGAGGCGATGCTCAGGGATCCAAGCCTGGCATCCCCGGATCCGTCGCGCGCGAGGCACGTGCCGAAGGACGAAGCGGAGTTTCTCGCCGCGTACCAGTCGCGCCTCAAGGAGATCGTCGACTTTCTGCAGGCGAATCGGTTAGTCACGATCCCCCAATACATCGGTCCCTTCCAAATTCGCCAGCTTCCTGAAGCGTTCAAGCCGACGAGCCCCGGGGGATTCATGAACCCACCGGGCGTATATGACAAGGATCCCGGAGGGTTCTATTACATCCCCACGTACAACCCGAAGAGCGGCAACTTTTATATTCGCGCAGCGATCGAAGATCCGCGGCCGATACTCGGCCACGAAGGCATTCCCGGACACTTTCTGCAGATTTCAATTGCCAATCATGTTGAGGATGAAATCCGCCGCCAGCAGGGCGACAGCGTATTCGCGGAAGGCTGGGCTCTGTATGGAGAAGAGATGTTGATGCGTGAGGGTCTGTATCCGGATAATTCGGCGGCGCAGGGCCAGATCCTGCGCCTCAGCCGCTATCGGGCGGCGCGCATCGGCGTAGACGTGAACCTGCACACCGGGCGCTGGAGCTTCGAGCAGGCGGTCAAGTACTTCATGGAGTCTGGCGGACTCGACCGCGAAGCCGCCGAAGGTGAGGCAGCGGGTGCAGCGTCAAGCCCGTCGCAGAAGATCTCGTACATCGTGGGTAAGTGGCAGATCATGCGTCTGCTCGGGCGGTATCGCGACAGCCAGGGCGCCGCCTTCCGCCTCGGCGCTTTTCACGACCAGTTAATCAGCTACGGAACCTTACCCCTGTCGGTAATCGAATGGCTGATGTTCGATGACGAGAGCTCGCTGCGCGAGGCGCTGAAATAGCACCGCAGTCTCCGGGCGTCATGTGCCAGGTGGCTGCGAATTCCGCGAATGTCTTGCCAGAATCCAACTATCAGGTGGATACGAGCGCTTGTGCGCACGCTGCGGGCGGTATCCCTCAGGACCTCGTTTTCTTCGAAGGTTTCGACTTGCCAGAACTGTTGAGGGCGACCGCTTGGCGAACCAGCGTCTTGAAGGCGGACTCGTCAACTTCTTCTCCTTCGTGGATGTCGATCGCGCGGCGTACGTTTCCGTCGAGACTCGAGTTGAAGAGACGGGCCGGATCCTTCAAAGACGCGCCCTTGGCGAAGGTAAGCTTCACGACACTCTTGTAGGATTCACCCGTGCAGATGATGCCGTCGTGCGACCAAATCGGGGTGCCCATCCACTTCCACTCCTCAACGACGTTCGGGTCTGCTTCCTTGATGAGCTTGCGCATTCTGCTGAGGGTCTCGCCGCGCCAGTCCCCGAGTTCGGCGATTCTTTTCGAGATGAGCTCCGGTGCCGACTGGCCTTGGCTCGCGCCCGACTTTTTCATAGAGTCTCCGCAAGGAAACCCCTGACTTCAGTCAGGGGAGGAATTGCGCTACAGTCTTGCCCGTCGCGCGTATCCCTATCGACGCATGGCGGCACAGCCGAATATCGGGGGATTGTTGGCGCAAGCCGGCCCGTCGTAGAAGTACGGCAAAGGACGTTGACGCGCTCGGCACGATCCAACAACCGGTGTAGCCCGACAAGGAAATAGGTTGGGCCGGGAGCTTCGGCTCTCGTGTAAAGCTCCGGCATGTTCGGGGAATTCTGCAAGGTCTGGTTGCTCCTCAGAATAAAGCCTCTGACTTCAGTCAGGGGTTGCTTTACCTGCAAGACAGTGGAGGATAGTCACGTAAGACTTCAGAGCAATGTTACGGCGGGCGTATATGCGCGGGAATAGCCAATCGTAATGATTTTTTCATGGGTATAGGACGGACAGCACCCGTCTTGGCCAACGTACGCAAATCATTCGCGCACGGGTGCAGCACCTGCCGCGGCTCCCGCGCACGACGACCCCGATGGATAGGACGGAACGATTCTACAAGATCGACCAGCTGCTGAAGGACGGCAAGGTCGTGCCGTTTGCCGGACTCAAGGACGCGTTGGGGGTGTCGCGGGCAACGCTCAAGCGCGACCTGGTCTACATGCGCGACCGCCTTCATGCGCCGATCGAGTATGTTCGCGCCGGCAATGGCTATCGCTTCGGCAAGCCCCGCGACGGTCCGCGCTATGAGCTTCCTGGCCTCTGGTTCAATGCGACCGAGATCTACGCGCTGCTGACGACCCTGCAGCTCCTCAGCAATCTGCAGCCGAGCCTGCTCGATGGACAAGTCCCCGCGCTCGTCGAGCGACTGCACGCGATCCTGGGCCGCGGCGATCATTCCTGGCAGGAAATCCAGAAGCGCATTCGCATCTTTCACCCCGAACGCCGGGAAGCAGACGCCGCCTGGTTCAGCGTCATCGCCGCGGCGCTCCTGAAGCGCTCCCGCCTCTGGATCCGTCACTACAACCGGAACGAGGATCGCATCACCGAGCGCGAAGTCTCCCCGCAGCGTCTGGCGCACTACCGCGACAACTGGTATCTCGATGCGTACTGCCACCTGCGGGAGGACCTGCGGAGCTTCGCCGTGGATGTGATTCAAAGCGCGGTTCTGAAAGACGCGAAAGCCAGGGAAATCCCGAAAGCCGAGCTCGACGAGTACCTCGGAAGCGGCTACGGGATCTTCGCCGGCCGGAAAGTCGAGTGGGCGACCCTGAAGTTCACCCCGCGGGCGGCGCGCTGGGTGTCCGCCCAGCGCTGGCATCCGGATGAGCGCCATCGGGTGGAAAAGGACGGCAGTTACCTGCTGGAGATCCCCTACGCCGACGACCGCGAGCTCCTCATGGAGATCATGAAATTCGGCGCCGACGTGGAAGTGCTCGCCCCGCCGTCACTGCGTCAGCGCGTTTGGCAATCCCTGAAGGAAGCGACGGCACACTACGGCTGAAGGCTCACGCCCTGAGCCACCTCCCCTCCCATACTGGCGCCTCATTGAAACAAAGGGGGCGCCGATGGCACAGGCCCACGAAATCGCCGACTCGCTGACCGCGCTAAAGCTTGGCGAATCACAGACTTATGTCAACCTCACCCTCTTTCCCCTGATCGGGGATCCGGAAGGGGCGCCGGGCTACGTCCTGCTGGACGAGGCGCTCGAGCGCCACCTGGTGCACATCACCGAAGTGTCCGCGGGTGGGCGCGTGCCGGAGCTTGCGCTCGAGAACGCCTCCGATGAGACGGTGCTGCTGGTGGACGGAGATGAGCTCGTGGGCGCGAAGCAAAATCGCGTCCTGAACCTCTCCATCCTGGTCGCCGGCGGGAAGAAGCTCGTGATCCCGGTGTCCTGCGTCGAGCAGGGGCGTTGGGCATACCGGAGTTCCGAATTCCAGGCCGCCAATCGCGCGCTCTTTGCACGCGCGCGGGCCCGGAAAGCACAGAGCGTCTCGGACGCCATGCGCTCGCGCGGCGAGCGGCGTGCGAACCAGTCCCAGGTCTGGGCAGACGTCGCCGACAAGGCTTACGCCTGTCGCGTCGAGTCCGAGACGCTGGCGATGTCCGACATCTACCTCGACAACACGGCGCAGCTCGATGGCTACGTGCGGGCCTTTCGCGCGGTGCCCGGGCAAAGGGGCGCCGTGGTCGCCATCGGTGGCAAGGTGGTCGGCCTCGAGCTCTTCGACTGCCCCGCCGCGTTCTCGCGGTATCTCGAAAAACTGGTGCGCGCCTACGCGCTCGATGCCATCGAGACGCAAGCGGCCGAGCCGCGGGTGCCCTCGGACGCGGACGCCCAGGCCTTCCTCGATCTGATCTGGGCCACGCACGCCCAACGCTTCCCGGCACTCGGTGAAGGCGAAGACATCCGGCTCGCCGGCGCGGGGCTGGCCGGCGGCGCCCTCGCGGCAAGCGGCCGGCTCGTACATCTGGCCGCGTTCGTGGTGCCGTAGGGGGGTTGCATGGCTTGGTTAAGCGGACTTGTGGGTTTGCTCCTCGGGGTCACGGCCTGCGCTCTGTACGCGCGCCTTGCGTTGACGCGGGTGCGCCTCGAGGCCGAGAGCTGGCGCTCGAGGCACGAGTCCCAACAGCTCGAGCGGGCGAAGTTCGAGGCCGAGGCGAAACGCGTCCCAGCCCTCGAAGGACGTATCGAGTCCCTGCTTACCGAGCTGACACAAGTCAGGTCCATGAATGTCGAAGCCCAGACACGATTGCAGGAGCAGGCGCGCGCGCACGAAGAAAAGATCGCGGCGCTGACCGACGTGCGTGGCGGCATCGATGAGGGCCTGAAGAGCATGACGGCGGAAGCCCTGCGTACAAACCAGGGTGCATTCCTCGAGCTCGCCAACCAGGTCTTCGAGAAGCACAAGGTCGGCGCCGACGCCGAGCTCGCGGCCCGTCAAGCGGCGGTCGCGGAGTTGATCTCCCCGCTCCAGGACATGCTCCAGAGCTATCGAGGGCAGATCGAGCAGCTCGAGCGCAACCGCTCGGAAGCCTACGGGGCGCTCTCCGGGGAGCTCAAGGCGGTCGCCGAAACCCAGCACGCGGTGCGCACAGAAACCTCCAAGCTGGTGCAGGCGCTGCGGGCCTCGCCCAAGACCCGCGGGCGCTGGGGTGAGCACACCCTGCGGAACGTGCTGGAGCTGTCGGGCTTGAGTGCCCATTGCGACTTCTCGACCCAGGAGAGCTTCTGCCGGGGCGAGGATCCGTTGCGTCCCGACACCGTCATCCGGCTCCCGGGCAACCGTCATCTGGTCGTGGATGCCAAGACCTCCATGTCCGCGTATCTCGATGCGGTGGACGCCCTGGACGAGGTGGAGCGCGAGCGCTGCCTCGCCCTGCACGCCGTGCAGCTGCGTGCGCACATGAAAAAACTCGCCGCCAAGGCCTACTGGGATGGACTTACGGTGACGCCGGATTTCGTGGTGATGTTCGTGCCGGGAGACAACTTCTATGCCGCAGCCCTCGAGCGCGACCCCGCGCTCTTCGAGGACGCCGCGGCGCAGCGCGTCATCATCGCCACCCCCTCAACGCTCATTGCGCTCGCCAAGGCCATCGCGTTCGGCTGGCGTCAGGAAAAAGTCGCCGAGAACGCGCAGCGGGTCCACGAACTCGGCCGTGAGCTCTATCGGCGCACCCTTGCCATGACCGAACACATCCAGAACTGCGGCGCCGCCCTGGGAAAGTCCGTGAAGTGCTTCAACGAGTTCATCGGCAGCCTGGAGCACTCCGTCATGCCCCAGGCGCGGCGGTTCAATGAGCTCGAAGTGGAGGGAACGGCGACGGAGATCCCACTGCTCGGGCACATCGAGCTCGAGCCGCGGCTGCTGCGCGCGGACCGCGACTTCGCAGAGCAGCTCGCAGTGAGCGCGAACTCGAACACGGATGGCGAGAAGCGGCCCGCGAGCGCGGCGTAAGCCCTCCCGGATCGCTATGGGTCCAACCCGCGCCGCGACACGAGCGTTCGACGACGTCGCCGAATTGCGAAACGCATCGTTCCGTGCGTGCCGGTGAATGAATTCCTGCCTTTCATGATGACTTGTCCGTCGCGCGGCTGCGAATTCGTGCGGCTTTCGGATCTGGTCTTGCCGGCGCGTTGTGGGAACGGGACGCGGTGATGACGATCTCGGGGAGATCGGGAGGTGGATCGGGAGAGACCGTGGGTTTAGCCGCGGCGGTCGGAGCGCTCCGGGAGCACGCGGCGAGCAGTGCTGAGAGCGCCACCGCGGACAGGGCAACAGCGTAGCGGCTCTTTGAGATCTTGTGCATCCTGCGGATCATCGGCGTCACCTTTCGCGTTGTATGGCCCGATTATTCGAGCGCGGTGGTGGACCGAAGTTCGCGGTGGATTGTGAATTCTGCATCGCCTGTCGCCTCGAGGACACATTGCAAGATGATGTACATCCTGCTAGAGGCGAAACTTCCTCGACTAACGGCGCCGCGCGCAGATCTCGAGACAAGCTACCACGCGGGGTGGCCGCGAAGCCCGATCACTCCTGATTGACCCACATGTTGATGGCGGAGGCCGAGGCGGCAGACGGCGTGAAGCTCGCGTTCCACAGGTAGCCGTTGTTCCACAGGTAGCCGTTGTTCCACAGATAGCCGCTATTCCACAGATAACCGTTATTCCACAGATAGCCGCTGTTCCACAGATACCCGCTGTTCCATAGATAGCCGTTGTTCCATAGATAGCCGCTATTCCACAGATAACCGTTATTCCACAGATAGCCGCTGTTCCACAGATACCCGCTGTTCCACAAGTAGCCGCTGTCCCATAGATAGCCGTTGTTCCACAGGTAGCCCTGCTGATTGATCGGCGAGCCGTTCTGGTCCACAACGTAGTAGGAGCCGTCGGCCGCCTGGCGCGCGGGACCACCAAAATGAGCGGTTCCGGCCAGGTCGCTTGCAATGTTCAAACCGGCATTCGCGCACCCGGTGCTCTGCGAATAGACCGCGTCATACACGTTGATCTCCCCGGCGCCTTGCTGGAATACGCTGTAGGCGAGCTGACCGTGCGCGTCGACCGCCGGGCGCGCGGAAGACATCAGCCTGCATTTCACCGTATCCGGCGTCAGCGAGGGATCCGCCTGCAGCATGAGGGCCACCGCACCGCTGACCACTGCCGCCGCCTGCGAGGTCCCCGACATGATGTACAGGTTGTCGATGTGCAGCTGAAACGCCGGGTGCTGTTGTGCGATGAGAGCCGTGTTTCCGTCCATGGTGCCGATGATGTGTCCCCCCGGCGCCAGGATCTCGGGTTTGACGAAGCCCTCGAACGTAGGGCCGGTGGATGAGAACGAGGTCAGCCGGTAATTGAGCGGGTTCGCAGGCGTGTAGTTATCGGTCATCGCCCCGACCGTGATGATGTACGGAACGTTGCCGGGCACGCCGATCGTTTGCGCCTTCGGTCCCCAGTTGCCGGCGGACGCGACGACGACGACGCCTGCTTGCCACAAACTCATCACCGCCTGGTCTATGGGGTCATTCCAGTAGAACGACTGTGGCTTCGCGGCGAACGACAGGTTGAGCACGCGGATGTTGTAGGTGGCCCGGTTGTTGAAGATCCAGTTGAGCCCGCTCAGCACGCTCGCATAAGTCGAGCTCCCGTTGCCGTCAAAAGCCTTCACCGCGATCACCGTGACCATCGGTGCGAGCCCGAGCGGCTGACCGTTGATCGAGCGGACCGGATTTCCGATGATGGTGGCCACGTGCGAGCCATGACCGCTGTAGTCTTCGAAGCGGCTTCCGTCAGCGCTATAGGTGACCAGCTGTTTGCTGTAGCCCGTGTTCTGAATGGCTTGGATCCACGAGCTGGCCACGCCAGTGTCCAGGACGGCGACGGTGACCCCGGAGCCGTCGAACCCCTGCGCGCCGAGGCGGTCCGCGCCGATCTCTACGCGCGCGTCCTGATTGGGCACGACCCCATTGCGCACGGCGTCATTGCGCACGGCGTCACCAGAGGAGGTCGACTGCCTCTGCGTCGTGACTGGCGAGCGGGCCATACCAGACCAGGTTGACCCCCACTGTGTCCTCACCGAGGAGTCGGCGAACAGGTCGACAGTGCCCAGTTGGCGCAAGCGGGTGGCCTGCGCGGGGGTGAGCATCGCCGACACGCCGTGGATGATGGGCAGGTCGTGTGTGATGCGACCGCCAACACCTGTGACGATGCGAACCGCGGACTGCGCGCCGTGGGATTGCACGATATAGGCGCTGGCCGGCATCGCATGAGGCGCAGCCGGCTGGGCCAGCACCAGTGCGGAACCGGCGACCGTGGCGGCCATAAGCCAGCGGCTAAGGATGCTTCGCATGACCGACGTACCTTGTAAGCAAAACTCTGAAACCCGAGACATCGTCACTACCTCAGCAGGCCCTCACGGCCTCACTGAAGCGAGTGTCATTCGATCACAGAGGGGGTATCCGCCCGGCCGCAGCCAATCGCCTTGGTGCCGACCCGAAGTGTGACCTGGGTCTCGTAACCGCACTGTTAAACGCGAGCGCAATTCGGCTCGGGTCCAGGCAGCGGGGCGTGCCGGGCAGAATCGCTAGGGAATACGCAGTGCCCCGACAGCGGGCATCGCGTGGATCGGCCAATCGTCAGTCAGCGGATCACTGGAGCCTGCAGCCGCCTCATCTCGTCCACGGTGTCGGTGGCATTCAAAGGACCTCGACGCACGACCAGGAAACCTTGCTTCTCGGCGGCTGCAGGATCGGCGGCGAGCGTCGCGGGCAAGGACGGCAATTCTGTCGCCCTGGCAGTACCCCCCCAGCCGACCCAGGCGTTCCTCGCCTGCTTGGCCTGGTATAGCGCAGCGTCCGCCAGGTTCATGACCTGCTCCCAACCGAGCAGCTCGGGATGGCCGGGGATGAACGGCACGGGCGCGAATCCGATCGAGCAGCTGGCACGGGCAACGGATCCGTCACTGACTTGGAACAGCCGCTTGGAGATCGCCGAGCGGACTCGTTCTGCCAGCACGCTGGCGCCCTCGAGATCGGCATGTTCGCAAAGCACGACAAACTCATCGCCGCCCCAGCGCACAATGGTGTCGACGGAACGGAACACCCGCCGCAGGATGTCTGCGATCTGGATCAGAACGGCGTCGCCGCCTTCGTGACCGTATTGGTCGTTGATGGGCTTCAGGTAATCGAGGTCGACGATCATGAGCACGCAGCGTGCTACCGGCCCGGCTCGTCGTTCCGGGTGCAGCGCCTCGGACCCGTACAAGACCGCCATTGCGTCGCGCAAACGACGACGATTGCCGAGACCGGTCAGGGAATCCGTGACACTCGCTTCCCGCAGCTGCTGGTTTGCCAGCTCCATGTCCCGATTGCGCTCGGCGAGCTCCGCGGTCCGGTCGTCGACGTCCCGCTGGAGACGTCGGGCGTACGTCGCCTCGCGGTGCAACCGACGCTGCTGCGCCAGCCACACGCTGAAAATCACGCCGACGAGTGCCAACCCATAAAGAGTTCGCGCCCACCATGAACCCCACGGAGGCGACGACACGCGCAAATTGACCGACACCGGTAAGTCGCTCCAGCGCCCGTCGCTGTTGGCTGCGCGCACGTGAAACACGTATTTTCCGCCGTCGAGGTTGGTGTAGGTCGCCTGCCGGCCATTACCGGCGTCGGTCCAGCCGGCGTCGAAGCCCTCGAGCCGATAGGCGTAGCGGTTCTCGGCCGGTGCGGTGAAGTCGAGGGCGGCGAAGCGGAACGTCACGGCCGAGTCGCGGAAGCTCACAGCCAGGTCGTGAAGCAGCTCTGGCGTCGGTGTCACGGATGTCGTGAGCTTCAGCACGTCGGTCAGGACGACGGGGGGCGGCTTATCATTGAAAAGCAAGTGTTCCGCCCGAAAGGCGTTGTACCCGTTCGGCCCTCCGAAGTAGAGCATGCCGTCCGGCGCACGATAATGCGCGCCGAAATTAAACTCGTCGCTCTGCAGTCCGTGGCTGCGACGAAAGCCGCGCACGCTGCGGTCCTGTGGTCGCACGACCGCGAGGCCGCGGTTCGTGCTGAGCCACAACCTGCCGCCGACGTCGGACTCGATGCCGTATACGGTGCTGTTCGGCAGCCCTTCGCTCTCGGCAAGGTTCTGGAACCGCATGGGAACATCACTGAATGGCGCGCCGATCGCGTGGTCGAGGCCGCCGCCGCGCGTGCCAACCCACATGCCGCCCTGGTCGTCCACGTGCACCGCGTAGACCGTATTCGCGCTCAGCGATGTCGGATCCTTCGCATCGTGTGGGAAGTGCGCGATCCGCCCGGAGGCGGGGTCCAACACGTTCAGCCCGCCGCCGTCCGTGCCGATCCAGATCAGACCGGTCCGGTCCTGGGCCAAAGCGGTCGCCCGGTCCCCGGGTAGCGCGCTAGCCGTGTCGCGACCGTTCGGGTAGCGAAATACGCGATCTGTTTCCGGGTCGATTCTCGCCAAGCCGCCCCCATAGGTTCCGACCCAGATCCTGCCTTGCGCGTCGCGCAGCATGCTCATCACCCCGCGCGCGGGCAGCGTCGTGGGATCGTCGGCGGCGTAATTGAATTGCGTGACTTTGCCGGTGGACAGATCGAGCCTCTCGACACCGGCGCTCATCGTGCCGAGCCAGAGGCGGTTGTGGTCGTCGGTCACGACGGCCATTATGTTGTCGTCGTGCAGTGCGAACGGCCCCTCCGGGCCGCGACGATAACGCTTCACGGCGCCGTTGAACGGGTCGATCGAGGCAACGCCCGCGCCAAACGAGCCGACCCACAGTACGCCGCGGCTATCGACGGCGAACGATGTGACGCTGTCGCCTTCGGCTTCGCTGAAATGGTGATGACCGAACGACCATGAACGCGGGTTCCACCGTGCGACTCCACCTGTCTTTGTGCCGACCCACAGGAGGCCGCTCCGATCCTGATACAGCGAGACAATGTTGCTGTCGGGCAGGCTGTTCAGGTTCGCAGGGTCGTGGCGCCATACGGTGCATCGGTCGGTAACGCGATCCAGGAGCACAAGGCCATTGGACGTGCCAACCCAGAGCCGCTGTTCGTCGTCTTCCAGTAGCGCCGTCACGCGGCCATCTGGCAGTGTGCCCGGATCATTGTCACGGTGCGCGAGCATGGTGAAGGCCGTGGCAGACGGGTTGAATCGCGCCAGGCCTGAATCCAGTCCGATCCACAGTACGCCGCGGGCGTCCGCGTGCAGGGCGTTGACCTTTACGGTCCCGTCTTTGGGAGCGCCCGCTGCGCGCAAGCGTGCTCCGAATTGTTCGACCCGACCCGATTCCGGGTCGAGGCGGTCGAGCCCGGTCGCCGTACCGATCCACATCCTTCCAGAGGCATCCTCGGCTAACGCGAACGTCGAGTCGTCGCTAAGCGAGTTGGGGGCGGCAGGGATGCGCCGAAACCCCTGCGACGTGCCCTGCGCGAGATCGAGCAGCCAGATACCGGCCGCGCGCGTCGCAATCCAGAGCCGCTGCCGGCGGTCGACATACAACGCGCGAATCTTGAGCTCCGGATTGAGCAGCGCCCGCCCCGCGCTGGTCACCGGTCGCCGAAACCGGCCGGACGCCGGATCGCGCCAGACCAGTCCGCCATTGTCGGTGCCGACCAAAAGGCGGCCCGACGTGTCCCGCGCGAGCGCCGCGATCCAGTTGTCGGGCAGTGCGCCGCTGTCGCCGCGCGCGTGGATGAAATGACGCAGTTCGTAGCCGTCGAAGCGGTCCAGGCCGTCCTCGGTGCCGATCCACAGAAAGCCCGTCGCATCCTGCACGATGGCCGTGATCCCGCCCTGGGACAGTCCCTGTTCGCCGCCGAGTCGCGCAAACACCATATCGGGCGCGTTCGCTGCCAGTGCGCAAGTCGGAGCAGCTATGGAAAAAGTGGCGTTGGCGAAAATAATCGCAGCGGCCCACCCGGCGCGGGCGTGGATACCGCTCGCACGCAGGGGTTGGGTCTCCGGCGCACTGGGCTCGAGGGAATTGAGTTGCTTGACCTGCTCGGTCGGGCACACTGGCTGACACCCGCTTGATTCTCGCGCTTCAGTATATCGCCTTGGATCCCGAGACTCTGAACGCAAGAGTGATACTTCGATCACAGTTGACCTCGGGTGGATATGCGCGCCTCACATTTCGCTCATCGCCTGATGCGGGAACGCCAACTCTCGGCTGCCTTCATCGGCGTCCCGCGGCCGAGATTGCGCGCCGTCAGCCGCCCGCGGCCAACCGGGCGCCACACGACTCACGTACGATCAGCTCGCAACCGAGGCGTACCTCGCGCGCAACCATGTCGGGCCGTGCGATCCGCTCGAGCATCACTGCAAGCGCTGCCTCGCCGATTTCCCGGGTCGGCTGACGCAAGGTCGTCAGCGGCACAGGCAGGAGACTTGCGTAGTCCACATCATCGATGCCCACTAACCGAACATCATGCGGAATTCGGTACTTGAGCTGCAGCAGCGAATGCATCAGATGTCCTGCGGTGCGGTCGTTGGCGCAGGCGATGCCCTGCGGGCGCGCGGATTGCATGAGCGCCTTGACACTCTCGATGCCGTCCGCATCCATGCGGTGCGTCAGGGCCCGATCGAACTGCACACCGGCCGCGTACAGTGCCTCCCGGTAACCCGCTTCGCGCTCATCGACGGTCGCGGCGGCGTTCTCGGGGCCAACGAAAAGAACGCGCCGACATCCGAGGCGCAGCAGATGCTCCGTGATGACGTGTCCGGCACGGCGATTGTCAATGCCAATGAGGTCATGACGTCCAGCCTCCGGATACGCAACGAGGGGGCGATCCAACAGGACCACGGGAATTCGAGCCTCATCGAGGGCGCGGACAATTCGTCGGTTGTACTCGTCCTTGGAGGGCGTCAGTTCCAGTGGCGCGAAGAACACTCCTGAGACCTTGCGCTCGATGTATTGCAGGCACAGTTCCCAGGCTCGTTCCTCCTTCGGCCGTTGAGCCGCGGCGGAGCCCCACAGGAGCGCGTGCCCGCGCGCTCGCGGGGAGGCCATCATGCCCTCCCAGATCGGTTCGAAGATGCCGGTTTCCTCGCGGTTGGGGATCAGGAGTCCGAACGAGCAGCCACCCGCGGCGTGCGCCCTCTTCACGAAGGTTCCGGAACCGGCCCGCCGCTCCACGAGCCCCGCCGCCTGCAGGTCTCTCACGGCGCGCCCGATCGTTATGCGCGAGACACCAAACCTCAGGACCAGTTGCGCCTCACTCGGCAGGCGCTCGCCGAGTTTCCAGCGCCCCGAATGAATGTCCCGGCTCAGGGATGAATAGACCTGGCGGTGCTTGCGCGTCGTGCCCGGACCCGATGTCTCAGGTCGCATAAATGATATATCTGCCTATCTCTCTTTAGGAAGAGGATGAATTAAGTTTCATGTATTTATGTGATATTTTCAATCACTTACAAAACAGACAAGCTTGACGCCAGTCCTCAGGCTGCTATGGTACGCCAGCGACTGCTGTTATATCTACTCAGGGGTCCAGCACTTTGAGCACGACAGTTCCCAGGCACTATCTGCTGGCGTCGGACTTCGATCGGACGCTGAGCTTCAACGATTCAGGGCTGGTTCTCAGCGAGCTGCTGGGAATCCGCGACTTCCAGGATCGGGTCGCAGGACTCGCCCGCAGCAATCTCGTTCAGCAGGGCGGCGAGCTCGCTTACCTGATCAGGCATGACCCGGAATTTCGCGGTGTTCGCCACGAACACCTGCTCGAAACCGGCAGACGAGTGCGGTTGAAGGGCGCCATCCCGGCGCTCGTGCAGTTCCTCGAACAGGGCCTCGAGGGCACTCGCTTCTCATTCTTTGTCATTTCCGCGGCGCCGCGCGAGATCGTGACCTCCGCGTTGGCTGACATCGTGGCCCCCGATCATATCTACGGAACGGAGCTGGAATTTGACGCGCAATCGGGTGAGGTACAGGCGATCAAGCGCGTGCCGGCAGGCTACGGGAAAGTCTCCGTCATCGAGGAGTTGCAGCACCACCTGGGCATTGCGCCGGATCGCGTCATCTACGTCGGCGATGGCAGCTCGGACGTTCACGTGATGCTGCACGTCAACAACCGGGACGGCTTCACCATTGCGGTGTCTGACAACAAACAGCTGGCACGCATCGCCAAGAGCACCGTCCTGAGTGACAATGCGTTCAGCATCATGGTGCCGGTGCTGGACCAGATTCTCGACTGGCGTGCGGGCGAGATACGTGGATTGTTGGAGCGCAACGGGCTGACGCTCCACGAGTGGGAAAAGGCGCGGACCGACCACGTCAGGATCGCGCCCGCACCGCCCATGCCGACGGCGGCAGGCTCGACCGCATGAGGACCATTGCGATCAGCTGCCTGGGTTGGGCGGCAACTGCGACGTTCGTGGCCTCCTATTTCTTTGCTCGCCCGGCCGCACTGCGAACTGTTCAGATGCTGGCAGCGCTGATGTGGGTGGCCTATGGATGGCTCATCGGCGCCTCACCGGTGATTGCCGCCAATGTGCTGCTCATCATCGCCGCCGCCTGGACCGCGGCGCGCGGGCCTCACGACGCAGCAGCAGACAGCGTCGGGCGAAATTGGCCCCGCAGACGCGAGCGAGCTCCCGACGCAGCGTAGGAATTCGCAGCATGGACGCGGGCGGGTCCAAATCGGCGGCCCCAGAACTCAGGTCAGGGGAAGTCGCCGAAATCATTCACTGCAGCGGTCGCCGCGTACGTCTTCGCAGGCTCCGGCGCGAGGATCGGCCGCTGCTGCAGGAGTTTTTCGCACAAATCGACTCATACGACCTGCAGATGCGTTTCTTTGCCGGACTTCGCAGCGTGCCGCCGGCACTGCTTGATTTCCTGATGCAGGTCGATTGTGAGCAGCGGATGGTTCTGGCCATCGATGACCGCAGCCGTGGCCAAGCGCAGATTCTGGCCGTTGCACACGCGCATGCGCACCCGCGGGGTGAGACAGCCGAAATAGCCCTGCTGGTGCGCTCGGACCTGAAGGGCATCGGCTTCGGCTCACTGCTGCTCGACAGATTGATCAGGCACTGCCGCAATCACGGGGTCGCGCGGCTCGAGGCCGACGTGTTGCGGCAAAACGCCCGCATGCTGCGTCTGGCGCGCAAGTACGGCTTCCGCAAGCAGGCTGCCGAAGGCGGCACCGTGCGGCTCGCTCTCGAACTGACCTCGGCCGCCGCCTGACGACCGCGATCGGGCGCATGGGGGCCGGCGACGCCCCCTCAGGGCTTTGTTACTGAGCGAAGTTGTCGCAGCAGCTGGCGATGCACGGCGAAATAGCCCCGCGCCCTCACCTGCGTGCGCTCTCCAATCAATGCATTGAGCTTCACCAGGGCGTGAAACGGCACGGATGGGAAGCAGTGGTGCTCTGCATGGTAGGGCATCCGCCAGGCGAGCAGCACAACCGCGGCGTTGGTGTAGGTCGTGCGGGTGTTGGCGAGCATGTCGTCAACGAACGCGCAGCCGGCATGCTCTGATAAAAGGAACAGGCGCAGGAAAGGCTGTCCGAGAATCGCCGGCACTACCCAATAGATGAGCGCATCGGCCCGCCGCAGGTAAAGCGAGGCCACTAGTACGCAAAGATAACAGCCCCACAGGATGCGCGCTTCGCGCACGATGAGCGCGGACTGGGCCGGCGGTATGAACGACTCCATCGCCCGCCCCGTCAGCGCATGGCGCAGCGTCACGCTCAGTCGATCGTACCAGTACGGCAGGCCCGAAACATGCCATAGATAGGACGCCAGCGTGGACGGGCGCGGCTGAGCCAGCTCCGGATCCCGCGCCGGGTCCTGTGTGAACCGGTGATGGGCGAAATGGAAGAATCGAAAATATTCGCGCGGCAACATCAGCAGGGCCGCGCAGATCCACGCGAGGAGTTCATTGGGCCAGCGACTCGCGAAAGCGGTTCGATGGATGCTCTCGTGCAGTGCACAGAACAGGAAGCTGAGCACGACCCCGTGCAGGACCAGCGCGGGCGCGAGCCACAGGCCGCCGCGACTTGCCCAAACCAGAAATCCCGTCGCGCACAGCGCCCCCGTATGGAGCGCGAGCTGCAGGAAGCCGCGAGCATCCGAGCGGCGCGAGAGTCGTCGCACGGTCTCGCGCTCGAGGCCACGTATCGCAATTGCATCGATATCCATCGCGCGTCCGGGTTTGCGAAAGCGGTGCGGTCTGCGGCCCTTCCAGTCTAACGAGATCCCCGCGCTTCGCAGGAGCGGGGCGACCAGCGGTTACGTCCGAATCGCGTTAGCAAGCGCCGTTAAATCAGTGGGTTATCATCCGACGCGTCGTCAAAATGCGCGCTGCGCAATCCGGATGTACCGCTGCGCAACAACGCAGTCCTTGCGACACCGGTCACACTCTCCTCACCGCGATCCACGGAGCATGTGACGTAATCCGCGGTAGCGGTGCTGCACTGATCGTATTTTCCCTTGGCCGTGCAAGTGCGCGAGCGACCACCGGCCCCGCTCGTGCAGGACGCTGCCGGATGGCATCCGCACGCAAGCGCGTGCAGGAGACAACTGATGTCCGTGGCGCGTAACTGGAGCTCGTTCCTTGTGACTGTGGATCATGGTGCAGGCAGCGCACGCGGTCGCCGCAGCGCTGCATTCCTGCTGACCTGGGTATTGCTTGGGGCTGTTGGCGGCCAGGCGTTCGCCAGCGCGCAGGGTGCCACGCCAACCACGGGCGAGCTGAAGCAACTGAGCATCGAAGACCTGATGAATCTCGACGTGACTTCGGTCGCCAAGGGGCCGCAAAGACTGCTGCAGGCGGCGGCCGCCATCCAGGTGATCACCGCCGACGACATCAGCCGCTCCGGAGCCTCGAGCATTCCGGAAGTCTTGCGACTGGCAGACAATCTGGAAGTAGCGCAGATCAACGCGCACGACTGGGCGATCAGTGCCCGCGGGTTCAACGCCAACCTCGCCAACAAGCTGCTGGTGCTTGTCGATGGTCGAGCCGTGTACACGCCGCTCTATGGTGGTGTTCTGTGGAACGTGCAGGACTGCCTGCTCGCGGACATCGAGCGGATCGAGATCATCAGCGGCCCGGGCGGCACCCTGTGGGGAGCCAACGCGGTAAACGGCGTGATCAACATCATCACCAAGGCCGCGCGAGACACTCAGGGGCTGTACGCGCTTGCGGCGGCAGGCAACCAACTGCAGGAACAGGTGGGCGTTCGCATCGGCGCTACGCTCGCACCCGATGTTTACCTGCGTGCTTACGGCAAGTACACCGGCCCCGACCGGGAAGTCACGACCGCCGGCACCAGCGCGGATGATTCGTGGCACGTGGGCCGCGGCGGATTCCGCCTCGATGCGGCGCCATCCCCGCAAAACCGCCTGACCGTACAGGGCGACTTCTACAGCGGCGCAGAAGACGTCGCCGCCACCGGCGGCGCGGGTCTGTCGGGCGGCAATATTCTGGGGCGCTGGACGCACGAGACCTTGGGCGGAGCGTCGATGAACCTGCAGGTCTACTACGACCGCACGCACCTGTCGCAACCCTTTCCCGCAAGTCCTGCGGCTCCTCCTTTCTTCAGCGGCTTTCCCGCCGCGTCCCTGAAGGACGATCTGGACACCTACGACCTGGATTTTCAGTACCATTTTTCGTGGAGTGCGCGCCACAAGGTCGCCTGGGGTCTCGCCTACCGCGCAACGCGCGAGTCAGATGAGGATCTTTCGATCGTGCGTTTCACTCCGGCCGTCCTCAACCAGAGCCTGTACAGCGGATTCGCGCAGGACGAGATCATGCTCGCGCGACGCGTGTATCTCACCGTCGGCTCGAAGCTCGAGCACAACGACTACAGCGGCTTCGAGTTCGAGCCCAGCGCCCGTCTGCAGTGGAATCCGGAATCCACACAACTACTTTGGGGCGCGATATCGCGAGCGGTGCGCACGCCCTCGCGCTACGACCGGGACCTGTTGGTGCCCAGCGGCCTGATCAACGCCCCACCACCGTTTCAATTCCCGACCACCTACCTCAGAGGGAGCCCGGACTTCATTTCCGAGAAGTTGCTCGCGTACGAAGTGGGTTATCGCGCGGAACTCGGGCCGAAACTCTCGACCTCCGTCTCGGCGTTCTACAATCGCTATCAGAGCCTGCGAAGCACCACGGCAACTCCTACCACGGCCGTGTACGTTTTTCCGTATCCGATCTTCTTTCAAAACAATCTCGAGGGCGAGACTCACGGGCTCGAACTCAGCGCTTCGTATCAGATGCTCGGGTGGTGGCGGCTGCACGCCGCCTACGATCTGTTCCAGGAGCACATTCACGTCAAGCCTGGGGGAGTCGATGCCACCGGTGCAACCAACGAGACTGCCGATCCCCAGCAGCAGGTGGCGCTGCGCACCAGTACGGATCTGCCGCGTAACCTGACCCTCGACGCTGCTCTGCGCTGGGTGGATTCGCCGCACATCAATAACGGCCCGGCCGGCGGCCCGGTGGTGGGAATCGTGCCGAGCTACTTCGAGCTCGACGCGGGAATTGCCTGGCACGCCACCGGGAGCCTCGAACTGTCCCTCATGGGCCGGAATCTGTTACACGCCTATCACACCGAGTACGGCTTCCCGTCACCGACGCGCGAGCAGATCGGGCGTAGCGTATTTGGCAGGGTCACATGGGGTTACTGAGAGACACCGCGACGTGCCGTCCGTGGGGCCGGCTCGCGCTGCTTCTCATCGCCGGCGGCTTACTCGGCGCCGCAGCGCCGGTCTCCGAGTATCAGCTGAAGGCAGTGTTTCTGTTCAACTTCGCGCAATTCGTCGAATGGCCGCCGGCGGCGCTGCCCGGCGACAGTGCGCCGTTTGTGATCGGCGTGCTGGGGAAGGACCCCTTCGGAGCTGACCTGGATGACATCGTGCGCGGAGAAACAGTGAATCGGCACCCGCTGTCGGTGGTGCGCTATCACAATGTCGCGGAAGTTCGCGACTGTCAGATCCTCTTCATCGCTGCATCAGAGCTGCCGCAGCTGGAGGGCATTCTCGCAGCCCTCAGGGGTCGCAGCATTCTCACGGTGACTGATGCCGATTCACCTGCGGTGCGCGGCGTGATGATCGGCCTGGTCAGGCAGGAGAAAAGAATTCGACTGCGCATCGATCTGCAGGCCGCCAAGGCGAGCAACCTGACGATCAGCTCGAAGTTGCTGCGTCCAGCCGAGATCGTGGGATCGGGGAGCTGAAGTCATGGCCGCCCACGCACGACCGATACGCCACACGCTGATGACCGTCATTCTGCTGACGTGTGGAGCGGTGATGTTGATCACCTCCGCCGCGTTCATCGCTTATGAATACGTGACCTTTCGGCAGCTGATGGTGCGCAACGTCAAGATCCTCGGGGAGGCAATCGCGGCGAACAGCACCGCGGCGCTGGCGTTTGTCAATGCGGACGACGCGCGCGAAGTGCTGGCAGCCTTCAAGGCGCAGCCTCATGTCGTCGCCGCGCGCCTGTACCTGAGCGATGGGCAACTGATCGCCTCGTATCCCGACGGCGCCGCGCGCGGCCCGACGGTGCAACCGCCGCGCGCGGATGGCTACCGATTCGAGAACGGTCTCCTCACCGGCGTTCAGGCGGTCGTGCAGGGCGGGCGGCGGATGGGCACCCTGTATCTGGAGTCCGACCTGGGTGAGATATACGAGCACTTTCAACTCTTCGTGACGATCGGCGCGCTGATCATGCTGGTCTGCTGCGTCGCTGCGTACCTCATCTCGAGACGCCTGCAGGAACTGATCTCCAGACCAATCCTGGCGCTCGCCACGACGGCCCAGAGGGTGTCCGAGCACCGTGACTACTCGGTGCGCGCCACCCGGCCGCACGGTTACGAGTTCGGGCTCTTCACCGACGCATTCAATCACATGTTGACGCGCATCGAGGGCGATCAGACCAAACTGCGCAGTCAGCTGAGCCGTCTCGACCTGTTGCACCGGATCACCCGCGCTACCGGGGAGCGCCACGATCTGCGGAGCGTGTTCAGAGTGGTACTGCACCACCTCGGGGATGATCTGCCGCTCGATTTTGCCTGCATGTGCGTTTACGAGGCGAGCGCCGCAGCGCTGTCCATCGCTGTGATCGACTCCCGGAGTGCGGCGCTCGCCGTCGGCCTCGGGCTCGCCGAATCCGGCCAGGTGCCGATCGATCAGAACGGACTGGCGCGCTGCGTCGCGGGCGAGTTGGTCTACGAGCCGGATACGCACGAGATCAAATTTCCTTTTCCGCAGCGCTTTGCTCAGGCGGGCCTGCATGCGCTCGTGGTCGCGCCGCTGCTGGTGGAAAGCCGGGTCTTCGGAGTGCTGGTCGCGGCACGCCGCGAAGCCGACTCCTTCAGCAGCGCTGATTGCGAGTTCCTCCGGCAATTGAGTGAGCATGTGGCGCTGGCGGCGCATCAGGCGCAGCTGTACGGGGAGCTGCAGCGCGCCTACGACGATCTGCGCCAGTCGCAGCAGGCGATCATGCAACAGGAGCGGTTGCGGGCGCTGGGCGAGATGGCGAGCGGCATCGCGCACGACATCAACAACGCGATCTCCCCGGCGGCTCTGTACACCGAGTCGCTGCTGGAGCGCGAGCCGGGCTTGAGCGAGCGCGCGCGCAGCTGTCTCACCACCATCCAAACCGCCATCGAGGACGTCGCCGAGACCGTCTCGCGCATGCGCGAGTTCTATCGGCCGCGCGAGACCGAGATGGTGCTCTCTCGGGTGGCGTGCAATCGCGTGCTCGAGCAGGTCATCAACCTCACGCGAGCGCGCTGGAGCGATCTGCCCCAGCAGCGCGGGGTGGTCATTCAATTGCGCACCGAGCTCGCCGAGGACCTGCCGCCGATCATGGGCTCGGAAGTGGAGCTGCGCGACGCCCTCACCAATCTCATTTTCAATGCCGTCGATGCCATGCCCGATGGCGGTACCCTCACCCTCCGCACCCGCCTCCTCAGCAGCGGCAGTCGCGGCGGCGACGACGCGGCGCGCCAGGTGCAGGTGGAGGTCGCGGATACCGGAATCGGCATGGCCGAGGAGACCCGGCGCCGCTGTCTGGAGCCCTTCTACACCACCAAGGGCGAACGCGGCACGGGCCTGGGGCTGGCGATGGTGTATGGCATGGTGCAGCGTCATAGCGCCGAGCTCGACATCGACAGCGCCGTGGGCCGCGGCACCACCGTGCGGCTGAGCTTCGCCGCCGCCGATGCGCTCGCGGTGCCCCTCGCCGCAGGAACGCTGCTGCAACCGGCCGTGCGGCGACTGCGGATTCTGCTGGTCGACGATGATCCGATGCTGATCAAATCCCTGCGCGACATCCTCGAGCAGGATGGCCATGTCGTCACGGTGGCTGAGGGGGGCCAGCAAGGCATCGACAGCTTCGCGGCAGCGCTCGCGCATGGCCCGCCCTTCTCGATCGTCATCACCGATCTGGGCATGCCCTACGTCGATGGCCGCAAAGTCGCCGCCTCGGTCAAGGCGGCCGCGACGCACACCCCGGTCATCCTGCTCACCGGCTGGGGCAAGCGGCTGCTGGCGGAGAACGACATCCCGGCGCACGTCGACCGGGTGCTCAGCAAGCCCCCGCGGCTCGGCGAACTGCGCGCCGCCCTCGCCAAGCTGGTACCCCCACCCGATCCTGCAGAGGCGCTCGTGGAATCCGCATGAGCTCCGCGGCAGCGAGACTCCTGATCGTAGACGACGAGGCGCCCCTGCTGCGGGCCCTGTGTGACACCCTCGCGCACGAGGGTTACCTCACCCAGGGGTTCACATCCGGGCGCGAGGCGCTTGCGGCGCTGCGAGAGCGGTCGTTCGACCTGCTGTTGACCGATCTCACGATGCCCGAACTCGACGGCATTGCGCTGCTGCGCGCCTGTCGCGAGATCGACCGCGAGCTGGCGTGCATCGTGATGACCGGACAGGGCACGATCGCGACCGCGGTCGATGCACTCAAGACCGGTGCGCTCGACTACGTGCTGAAGCCCTTCAAGGTGAACAACATCCTGCCGGTACTCGCCCGAGCGCTGGCGACGCGCAGGCTGCAGCTCGAGAATATCCAACTGCGCGAGTCCGTTTCGATCTACGAACTCTCACGGGCCATCACCCGGGGTCTAGAGCACGGTGACGTCGTGGAGCGCACACTGGCGGCGGCCGGTCAGCACAGCGATGTGAGTGCGGTGTATCTGCTCGTGCCCACTGACGACGGTCGCGCGCTGCGCCTCGCGGGAAAGACCGGGCCCGGTGCCCAAGCGCTGCAGAGCGCTGCAGGGCTGCTCGAGGGATCCGCCGAGCGGTGGGTGGCTCAGGCGCGCAGGCAGCTCGAGGCGCAGGCAGGGGACGGCGATCCGCGCGTGTTCTTCGCGCACCCGTTTGACGGCCGGATTGGAGTCGCCCTGCCGATCGTCGCCGGCGGAAAGTTCTTCGGCGTCCTGGGCTTCAGCTCCTCGAGATCGCAACAACGCATCAGCCCCGGACAACTCAAGGCTCTCGAGATTCTGGCGCGCACCGCCGCCACGGCGTTCGAGACCGCGGCGCTCGTCACCCAGCTGCGGCGGATGAATGAGGAGCTCGAGCTGCGGGTACGCGAGCGCACGCGCGATCTCGAGATCGCCAACCGGGATCTCGAGGCCTTTTCGTACTCCGTCTCGCACGACCTGCGTGAGCCCCTGCGCGCGATCGAAGGGTTTTGCGAAATGTTCCGCACCGAGTTCGGCTCGAGCGTTCCCGAGGCAGGTCGCAAGGTTCTGGAACGGGTCTGGACCGGCGCGAGCCGCATGACTCAGCTCGTCAACGATCTGCTGCACTTTTCACGCTTCAGCCGCGAGCCTCTGCATAGCCAGCGCGTCCCGCTGCGCGAGCTGGTGCTGCAGACCGTGGCGCGGCTCGAGGAGCAGCTCGGCGAACGGCACCCGAGCGTGCAGGTCGGGGATTTGCCGGATTGCTTCGGCGACCGCTCGCTCCTCGAGCAGGTGCTGATCAACCTGTTGTCCAATGCCTTCAAATTCAGCGCCGGCCGCGATCCGCCCCGCGTCGAAGTGGGCGCACTGCGGCAGGGCGCGGACAGCGTCTACTACGTGCGCGACAACGGCGTCGGTTTCGACATGCGTTATGCCGACAAGCTCTTCGGCGTGTTTCAGCGCTTCCATGCGCAGGAGGCGTTCGCGGGCACCGGCATCGGCCTGTCGATCGTGCATCGGATCATTACCCGTCACGGTGGCCGGGTGTGGGCGGATAGCCGCCCCGATGAAGGCACGACGCTGTATTTCAGCCTGCCCCCGGGAACCGAGGCCGCTTCGTAGCACGCGGCTTGGCCCAGGCCTGTGCGCCACGTCACTCATATAAGGATTGTGACGCGGATCCCGTGAGGGCACTGTCGCGCAGGTGTCTAATACACACACTGTGGAATCGCCCATGAATGGTCGAGCCTTCGCGCGCGCGCTCAAGCTGCCCCTCCAGGTTGCGGATGCACGCGCACACTGACCCCTCTTCAGGCAGGGCGCTGCGCGTCCTGCTGATCGAGGATTCCCAGTCGGATGCTGAGCTGGCGATGTGGCGCCTGAAGCAGGCCGGCTACACATGCACGTTCCGGTGCGTCGTGAACGAGGTCGAGATGCGCGCCGCGCTGCGCGCGGAGCTGCCTGACCTCATCCTCTCGGACTTCAGCCTGCCCGCCTTCGACGGCATGTCGGCGCTGGCCATTGCGCGCGCCGAAGCGCCCGGGGTTCCCTTCATCTTCCTTTCCGGCACCATCGGCGAGGAGCGCGCCATCGAGGCCCTGAAGTGCGGCGCGATCGACTACGTCCTGAAGAGTAACCCGAAGCGCCTGGTGCCCGCCGTGGAGCGCGCCCTGCAGGAGGCGCAGTTGCGCCGCACGAGCCAGGCTGCCGAGCGGCAGGTCGCCCGCCTGACCCGCGTGCTGCAGATGCTCTCGGGAATCAACTCGGCGCTGGTGCGCATCCAGAACCGCGACGAGGTCATGGCCGAGACCTGCCGGCTCGCGCATGGTGTGGGTGGGTACTCGATTGCGATGCTGGCGCTGATCAATCCGACCACGCGCATGGCACGGCCGGTGGGCTGGGCGGGCTACGAATTTCTTCCTCGACCGGAGCAGGAGTTTCCGGTCGCGGATCACGAAACCGGCGACACCAGTCTCATGGGGCGGGTCATCCGCACCGGGGAGGCGGTACTGTGCCCGGACCTCGTGAGCTTCCCTCATGTCATACACGGCCGGGACAAGCTCATCGCCGCGGGCGTTCGTTCGCTCGCGTGTCTGCCGCTGCGTGTCGACAACACCCCGGTCGGCGCCTTCCTGTGCGGCACCGGCGGCAGCACCGTCATCGGTCAGGATGAGCTGCTGCTGCTCGAGGAGGTCGCCGCCAACCTGTCCTTTGCCCTGCAGTACCTCGACAAGCAGGACGCACTGCACTTCCTGTCGTATTTCGAGCCGCTGACGGGCCTTGCCAAGCGTGCGCTGTTCTGCGAGCGGCTGAGCCGGCTGCTGATGCGCGGCACCGGCAGTCTGCCGCGTCTTGAGGTGACGGTGTTCGATATCACCCACCTGAGCGTCATCAACGATTCCTTCGGGCGGCACACCGGCGACCGTCTGCTGCAGTGTGTCGCGGATCGGCTCAAGGCCCACTTCCCCGACACCGAGCAGCTTGCGCACCTGGGCGGCGGAACCTTCGCGTGCGTGAATGCCTCGCGCGAACGTGCCGACGCGGAAATTCGCACCTTGCACGAGGACGTCGCACGCGTCTTTGCACGGCCCTTCAGCGTCGATGGCCGCGAGATCGTCGCCGAGATCAAGAGTGGGCTTGCCTGCTATCCGGACGACGGCCGCGAGGCGAACGAGCTGGTGCAGAATGCGGAAGCCGCCCTCAAGGAGGCCAAGACCTCGGGCGAGCGGTATCTGCACCACCGGATCGAGATGAATTCCGAGCTCGCCCGGCGCGTCGGCCTGGAGCAGCGGCTGCGCACCGCGCTCGACGAAGGGCAGTTCCTGCTGCACTACCAGCCCAAGATCACGCTGCACACCGGCAGGATTGCCAGCGTGGAGGCCCTGCTGCGCTGGCACGACCCGGAAAACGGACTGACTTCGCCGGCGGTCTTCCTGCCGTTGCTGGAATCCGCCGGCCTGATGGGGGCGACCGGCGCCTGGGTGCTCAGACAAGCGGCATCCGACTGTCGCGCCTGGCGCTGCAAGGGCCTGCCGCCGATCAGAGTGGCCGTCAATATCTCTCCTCCGGAGCTGCGACAACGCAATATTGCGGGCGAAATTCTCGAGGCCATCGGCGATCTGGCGGGCGATCCGGCCTGGGGGATCGACATCGAGATCACCGAGGGGGCGCTGTCCGGCGACTCCTCCTCCTGCGTCCACGCGCTCCGGCTGCTGCGCGCCGCAGGCATCCGCATTGCAATCGACGACTTCGGTACGGGTTTCTCCTCGCTCGGCCGCCTGTCCGAGCTGCCCATCGACACTCTCAAGATCGACCGCCTGTTCACCAGTCGTCTGCCCGCGGATCGCCGCAGCTGCACCCTGGTCTCGACGATCATCGGTCTGGCGCATGCGTTCGACATGACGACCGTCGCGGAAGGCGTCGAGACCCAGACGCAGTTGGATTATCTGGTGCGCGAAGGCTGCGATGAATCACAGGGCTACCTGCACAGCCGGCCGCTGCCGCGAGCGGACCTGGAAAGCTGGCTCATCGGTGTTGGCAGCGCTGCGACGGGCGGGAGCGATCTCAGAAGCGCGCGCGGCTGAAGCTGGGGGATCCGCCGGCCCCTCCCCAGGGATGTGGATCGGTGCTCACGGCGGTCTCGGTGCCTCCCGGCCTCCAAAATGGATCAGCAGGCCGATCAGCGCCATCGCCCAGACGATGACCGGACTCGAAGGCAAGTCGAACGCGGCTGACAGCACGAGCCCGATCACGTAGCTTGCGAATGACAGCGCATAACCCAGCGCGAGTTGGCGGCGGACTGGGTATCGGTAGGTCGCGACCGCGGGCACGATGAGACTCGTGAACACGAGGTATACCCCGACGAGCTGCACCGAGATCGTCACCACCAGCGCGAACAGGACATAGAATCCGACTCGGCCCAGTTGCCGGCGCCAGCGGAACCACGCGATCAGAAAGACGCCGGTGAGTATCGCTGCGTGGACGAGCTGCGGCGGCGTGACCCAGAGGATCTGCCCGGCCAGCAGATCCTTCAGATCCTCCCCGCCGTGTGGATCGTTTGCCAGGATCAGAATCTGCGCGGTCGAGGCGAGCACGAACAGCACACCGATCAAGGCTTCCTGCACCTCAGGTCGCCTGCGCTCCGACCAGGTCAGCAGTAACGCGCCGGCCAGGGCGGCGGCCGCGGCCGCGACCTGGGTGGTCCAGCCGGTCGCGCCGAAGCCAAAGGTGTGAGCGGCAATCACGCCCACCCCCGCCACCTGCGCGATGGCGAGGTCGATGAACACAATGCCGCGCGAAAGCACCTGCTGTCCGAGCGGCACATGGGACAACACGACGATAGAACCGGCAACCAGCGCCGGCCACAGAATGCTCAAATTCGCTTGCAGTGTGTTCACTTGAGTGCCGCCAGCAGTCGATTGATCGTGTCATCGAACAGACCGAAAAGGTCTTTCGCCTCCGGCGTGCCTCCTACCGAGTAGGGCAACAGCACGACCGGCGCATGAATGCGCTCCGAGAGCCACTCGGCAGCCCGCGGATCGTTGTACGCGTTCCGCAGGATCATCTTCGGCGGCGTGGCGGCGAGCTTGGTGACGAGCTCGACGAGGTATCCGGCGCTCGGAGGCACACCCGGCTTGGGCTCTATGGAGGCGAGCTCCTTCATGCCGAGCCAGCTGCACAAGTAAGCCTGATCGCGGTGAATCACGACGACGCCGACGCCCTTGAGCGGCGCGGCCCTCGCCTCCCACCCCACGGTAGCCTGCTGCCAGCGCTTGTCAAAATCCTCGCCGCGCGCCGCGTAGTACGCGGCGTTGGTGGAATCTATCAGCACCAGGCGTGCGGCGAGCGCCTTCGCGATAATTGCGATGTTGTGCGGATCGAGGGTCACGTGCGGGTTGCCCAGGGGATGGATGTCGCCCATGGAGCGATCCACGGCCGACGGAACCTCGAGCAGGTGAACGAGCGGCGCGGCCTCGAAGTAGCCCGGGCTGCCGGGTTGGATCTTCGTGTTGCCGGAGTCCTGCAGCAACACCGGCATCCAGCCGATTTCGAGATCGGCGCCGGTGGCCACGACCAGATCCGCCGTACGTGCCCGAGCCACGAGACTGGGCTTCGCGTCGACGCGATGGACATCCTGAAACGCGCTCGTGGCCGTGTAGACATTGACCTTGTCGCCACCCAACTCCGTGACCAGCGCGGCCCAGTCCGGTGTGGTTGCCAGCACTCTGAGTGCCGCCTGCGCCGGCAGAGCGCCGGCGCACAGCGCGAGGGTTGCGAGCGCGAGCAGAGTGCGAATGTGCTTGCCCATGGTCGAGAGTCCTAGAATTTATGGGCGCCGTGCGCACCCATTGCGAAGATGTACTGGAGCATGAGCTGCCGATCGCGCTCGGTTGCGCGGGCGTCGTCCCAGGCGTACTGCGCCCGAAGCCGCGAGAACTCGCTCAGGCTCCAGTCGATCATCATCGTCGTGCGCTCGGGCGATGCAGACGCGAGCGATGGGAAGGCTGCGGAGGGCAGGAGGCCCAGCTGCACGAGCCCGATGCTCGGTGTCCGCGACTGCATCGAATCGTAGCGCAGCCCCGCGCGCCAGCGCTGCATGAAGCCATACACGGCCTGTAGATACCAGCCCGACTGCGAGCTGTCGTAGTCACCCGCGAGGTTGCGTCCCGTGACGTCGAACGCCAGCCGTCCGCTCTCGGTGCGGTGCAGGTACTCGCCTTGCAGTTTGAATTGATGGTACGTCGGGTCACCGTGCGGAGCCCATTTCAGCGTGCCGTCGGCGATCCAGGTGCGCGACGTACCGGTGAATGCGTTGGTGACCGGGGCTCCAAGCTGATCCACGTCGTCGTAGGCTCGATCAGTGGAACGGGCATCGAGCCAGGACACGCCCAGCCGCCAGCTGGTGGAATCGCCCGCATCGCCCCCCAGGTGCGCGAACAGTGCGTCGCTCGCCAAGGAGTTCGAATTGCGCTGAGTGCCGGGGAAGCTGCGGCCGCTGCCGGCCTCCGCTCCCAGCTCGATGAAGTAATCCGCCGGCGCGAGCCACCGGATCTGCGCACCGTCCTGCGCCAGCTGGCCGCCAAGAAACACCTGGTACACCAGCGGTTGATCCACGAAGTCCCAGTTGTGCGAGTGGATCTCGTTCAGGTAGCCGGTACCGGAGAAGAACCGCCCCCCTTTGATCGTGAAGCCGTTGTTGAGCGCAAGCGTCTTGAAGTACGCCTCCTCGATGTCGATGCTGTTGCCACCCTGGATCGCCGCCGTGACGTTCCCAAAGAAGTACGGATCGACGTTGGAGGCGACCGTCAGCTCGGATTCGTCCAGGTTGAAGCTGCGATCGCCGGGGCCTTCGCCGGAGGGAGGCGGGATGAAGCCGGCGACGCGGTAGGTCGCAGGATCCTGCGAGAGGCTCGCGTAGTTGCCTGTCAGGATCATCGAGATCGCGGGGTTGAAGGCCGTCGCATTGCTGCTCTTCCCGCTCGGTGCCACCGGCGAGGGCTGCGGGAACGCCGGCGGCGCGGGAGCCGCTCCGGGCTGCGCGAGCTGCGCGGTCGCAACGGCGCTTTCCAGCTGTTTGATCCGGGTCTCGAGGGCCTGCACCCGTGAGGTGTAGTCGGTCTTCAGAGCCTCGAGCTCGGCTCGTAGCGCGGCCACATCGTCCGTGGCTGCTTGCCCGGCATTCGGCAGCAACAACAAGCCAACTACGATTGCCCCGGCAATGGGCGCGAGCTTCGCCATGGATTGCCTCTCCGTGTCCGTTGATTACACGGCTGGCGGCAATGCAATGCCGGCAGCCGGCGATCGTCATCGGTCAGGCTGGCAATGGTGGAGCGCGAGACAGAAAGGCGTGTTGCGGTGAATACCCGACGAGCGGGGCAACCAGCGTGCGGTACGTCGTGCCGATTTGAGCCCGCGCGAAGGCTGGCGAGTGGCTCGTGCCGCCCGCTGCCGCAAGCACCGGGGCATACGCCAGGCAGTCCGGACAAGACTGACTGGAGGCCGGGGCACCCCGCGATTCGCCGGACGCGCCCAGGTGAACGTATTCGTGCATCACCGCGCCGGTCTGTGCGACCAGCAGCGCGAGCGCGAGGAGCTCGCCCAGTCTCGCGCAATACCGACGACGGGGCAGGAATTGGACCTGTGCCATCCTTGGAGTATAGCTTGCACGAGGAATCCCCCGGAGGCACCGGAGGCGGCCACGACCTTACGGCCGCACCCTGCTGATCGCCGTGCCTGCAGCTTGCGGCTGCCGCCAGAGCGGCGCGGGCATATCCCGGGCCGTTTCAGCTCCCCGAAGCAAGAAACGGGTGGGGCATCGAGGTCTAAGCAGCGATCATTTCACCTGGTCCCCGCAACCAGGAGAACTGCCGTGAGCTTTCAAATCTCCGCCCTGCCCGTGGAGCCGTTCAAGCACCTGTTCGGGCGACCCGATAGCACCCTGGCAGCGCACGCCGCGGCTCGACTCGTGGTCGACAGGAAACCGGGGTTCCCTTGCCGCGTTTCGCTCATCGACGCCGAGATCGGCGAGAGCGTACTGCTGGTCAACTACGAGCACCTGCCGGGAGCCTCGCCATACCGATCCCGTTACGCGATCTACGTGCGCGAGAATGCCACCCGGGCTCACCCCGAGGTCAACGAGGTGCCGCAGCAACTGCGGCTGCGGCTTCTGTCCGTACGCGCGTTCGATGCAGCGGCGATGCTGCTCGAGGCAGATGTTGTGGATGGCACCGCGGTCGAGCAAGCCATCGAGCGCATGTTCGACAACCCGCGCGTAGGGTATCTGCACCTGCACAACGCCAAGCCGGGCTGCTATGCCGCACGAGTCGACCGGGTCTGATGCGCTCTCCCCGCGCGCTACTCGACGCACTATTCGAGCCGCTCATACACGGCCCGGGCGTCCTTGAGCTTCTGCAGCACACCGGCCTTCTCGGCCGCCGAGTTCCAGTCGGGATAGCTGGCGGTGGTTTGCAACAGGTGATCGATCCACGCCTCGAAGTAGCGCGCATCCGCGGGTGAGCGCGGCGCCTCGCTGCGCACTGACACATAGACCGGGCTCGTGGTCGCGTAGACGAAGTTGTCGAGCACGGGATATTCCGCCTTGGAACTGAAGGCCCGCAGCACACACCAGCCGCTTCTCCGGATCGGCAGCGTGCCGCTGACTTCGAGCCCGTCGCGATGGGCGCCGAGGGCGAGCTCGCGCGCGACGCGGCCGTTACAGACGACCTGGGCGTGATCAACGGGCACGATGGAGCGCAGGCGCGCGCTGAAGGGCACGCCTTGCCCGCGCGCGAGGCGCAGGGTCGAGCCGATGGGACTGCCGGCGACGGAAAACTCGAGCAGCGGTCCGTTGGTGGCGAACGTTCGCCCCTGCCGCAGCGCATCCAGCCAGGACTCGCTGCTGAGCGGGCCGTTGGCCACCGAGGCGTAGACGCGGTTCAAGCCGACCGGCCCGCGCAGGGTGGCGTAGTTGGCCATCGCATCCGTGCCCCCGGCGGCCGGAATCCGGAAACCAAGGTTCAGCAGCCGGTACCACACCCCGGCGGTCGCCTGATGATCGGCGAACGCGACGATCTCGAGGTAGTCGACCTTGCCCAGCGCCACATCGACGGGCAGCTCGTCGGCGTCGGTATGAGCGGGCCTGGTCAGAGGCCGCGGCTCTTCCTCGAACGGATGCACGTAGCCGACCAGCGCGCCCTGCGCATGCGCCAGGTCCGCCACATCCGCATTGGTCGGAAACAGGCTCGCCGCCGCCGTGTTCGGGTAGCCGGCATAGCCGGGCAGCAGCGTGTTGCCATGCATGCCGAGCACACCCAGGTGGCCCCAATAGCTGGTGTGGAATTCCTGGCCGTGAACCACCAGCGTCCCGGGCTGCGATGCCGGGTCAACTCCGACCCCGCTGTAGGCGATGTCGGGGAAGCGCTGCTCCTTGTTCACGATGAGATTCTCGACAATGTCCAGATCCTCCGCCTGCGCCTGCAGCACCAGGTGCGCCGGCGTGTTGCGGAAGTGTCCCCCGTAGTTCATGTGCACGTGCACGTCCGCGCTCACCCAGCGCCGCTGCGTTCCGTCAAGCCAGGGGTGCGCGGGCATCACGACCGCGACATCCGCCGTCGCCCCGGCCGGCACCTCGAGCGTGTGACGCTCGGGTTGACGCGCGAGACCCTTCATCACCTCGACGCTCACGGTGCCCGCCGGAACCTCGATCAGGTCCTCGCCGGCGGTATGGAAGTAGCGCGCTTCGAACGGATGCTCGTCACGGTCGAACTCGGCATGCTGTGTCCAGGCGTGCGCAGGAGCGCAGAACCGCCCGCTCGCATCCGTGACCACGACCCGGGCGGGCGTGGGCAATCCATGTTCGTCCCGCACCCACAGGTGCACGGTCCCGCTCGGGCGCAGACGCTGTCTGTGCGTCACCTCGAGCACCCGTGAGCTGCCCCCAGGCAGCCGCAGCAACCGCAGTTGCGTGTCGCCGTCGCGATTGGAAATGAAGGCGATGTGCGCCCCGTCCGGCGACCATCGCGGGCTGGTCTCGTCCCATTGTCCGTAGGTCAGCGGCAACGGCTCGCCGCCATCGGCGGGCATCAGCCACAGCTGCAGCCAGTTGCGCCCGAGGTACGAGCTGTAGACGATCCGTTTGCCGTCGGGCGAAAAGTCCGGTCGTGCCTGCCAGTTGGTCTCCTCGTAGCGCAGCTCGAGCGCTTGCGCACCGGGAACCGCCGCCGCGCGCCACAAGCCCCCGGTGCCGTGAATGCGACCGCGATTGGAAACGAACACGATCGCCTCCCCGTCGCGTGTCCAGGTCGGGTTGATCTCGTGGTCGTAAGCGCTGTAGTAGTAGCGCGGCAGTGAGCTCTTGTTCTCCCCCGTCAGACGGACCGGGTTGGTCAGCTGCCCCTCGCGCACCTCGGCTGCAAACACGTGAAAATGGCGGTGGTAGGCGCTCGACACGTAGAGGACCCGCGCACCTTGCGGAGACCAGCGTGGCTCGACGTTGACCGCACCACCCTGGGTCAGTTGCCGTGTGCGACCCGAGCTCAAGTCCAGCAGCCACAGCTCGATCGCCTCCCCCTGAGCGGACGCATAGACGATGAAGCGCCCGTCCGGCGACCAGTCCGGCTGGTAGTCGTAGCCCGGGCCGTCGGTCAGCTGCTCGGCGCTGGTTGAATCGATCTTCTGCCGCCACAGCGAGCCGGCCATCGAGAACACCACCTCGCGGGAGTCCGGCGCCCAGGCGACACTGCTCGGGCCGCTGGTGAGCTGCGGCAGGTACATCTCACGGTAGTAGTAGGAGTGCGGCAGGTCGATCGGCGGCACCGGCCGGGGCTGGGCGCACAGTGAATGGCTCGCCAGCACGCCCAGCAGCAGTGAGATGAGTTGCAGGCGCCTGGTCATGGGTTCTGCAGGCGACGCTAGACGACGCACGGGGGCGAATCAAGCAGCTTTACCGGCTCGCTCGCCGTGACCTATCAGGTGAAGATCGGCACGTGATCCTCGCGTCTCGGGTATTTACCCTACCCTGCCACAGGGGCTGCCCCGATGTCCGCGACAGCAGGAACCTGCTACTTGCTTCGGTTCCACACCGGGCCTTGCGCCGGGTTGTGTCCTGGGAGAGCCGCATGCAAAGAGACAAGACCGCGCTGAATCAACCGGCAATTCAAAGGAGCCGCCCCACCGAGCTCACCCGCGGCGAGCCCAAGTTGGAGTTGCTGCGCGAGCTGGTGGCTCACCTGCGCCAGAATCGCACGCTGTTGCTCGAGGAGTGGGTGGCGCGCATCGCCGAAGCCCAGTTGCTCACGGCGATGACCGAGGAGGAGATCTTCGCGGAGGCGACCTTGGTCTATGACAGCTACTTCGCGGCTCTCGAGACCGGCACCTTCGAGGCGCTGCAGGCCTACGCGCGCAACCTCTCGGAACGCATCATTCCGCGCGGCGTCGAGACCCACGAGGTGGTGGGCATCGTGCTGTTGCTGCGCGACGTGCTGGCCCGCTCACTGTTCGCCAAGTACCAGACCGACTTCGAGAAGCTCAACCGCATCCTGGACGCCTACGAGCCCGCAGCCAACCGCGTCGCCAATACCGTGGCGGTCGGCTTCGTGCAGGAGCGCGAGCGCGTCATCCGCCAGCAGCAGGAAGCGATCCGCGAGCTGTCGACGCCGGTGCTGCAGGTGCGCGAGCGGCTGCTCATCCTGCCGATCATCGGTGTCATCGATCCGATGCGCGCCCGGCAGCTGACCGAACAGCTCCTGCGGGGCATTCGCACCAACCGCGCCAAGGTCGTCGTCATCGACATCACCGGCGTGGCGGCGATGGACGTCACGGTCGCCAATCACCTGGTGCAGACCGTGGAAGCCTCGCGCCTGCTGGGTGCGACGGTGATCGTTACCGGCCTGTCGCCCGAAATCGCGCAGACCCTGGTTACAATCGGCGTGGATCTGGGCAAGATGAACACCGTCGGTGACCTGCAGGGCGGCATCGAGCAGGCCGAGCGGCTGCTGGGCTACAAGGTCGTTAACCCTGAGCTGGGTCCCGGGAAGGCAGGTTAACAGCCGCGTGCAAGTACCCATTCTCAAGCAGGGGGGCGTACTCATCGCGACCATCCAGGCCGCGTTGTCGGATGCGGATCTGCTGGAACTGCGCACCGCGCTGGTGCAGCAGGTGGTGCGCTACCGATCCTCCGGGGTCATCGTGGACGTCACCGCGATGGACGTCATGGATTCGTTCGCCTCGCGCACCCTGCTCGAGATCTCGCACATGATCCGCCTGCGCGGTGCGGCGACCGTCATCGTCGGCATCCAGCCGGAGGTCGCCTTCGCGATGGTGCAGCTCGGACTGACGCTCGAGGACATTCCCACTGCACTCGATCTGGAGGAAGGCCTGGAGTATCTGCAGCAGAAGGCCAGGAGCATCAACTGAACGCGGATGCCTTGGCCGCCGACACGCAGATCCTGATTACCTCTGACCGGGACGTCGTCGCCGCTCGCCAGCAGGGCCGGGCGGTGGCGCTGCGCACGGGCTTTTCGATGAGCGAGGCGACGCTCATCGCCACCGCCATCTCCGAGCTCGCCCGCAACATCGTCTCTTACGCGAACCAGGGCAGCGTCACGCTGAGGCCGGTCTACGGGTCCAACGGCGCGATCGGCCTGACGATCGTCGCGAGCGATTCCGGTCCCGGGATCGCCGACGTCACCCTGGCGCTGCGCGACGGCTATTCCAGTTCCGGCGGCCTCGGCCTGGGATTGCCCGGCGTGCGGCGCCTCATGGACGAATTTGACATCGTCTCCAGGGCCGGCAGCGGCACCACGGTCACGGTCACGAAATGGCTGCCCTGATGCTGGAGTTCGGAGTCGCCGGCCGTATCGCACCTGGTGAACGCATTTCCGGGGATCTCGAGGTGGTGCACTACTATGACGGCGGTGGTGGCGCGCTGGTCGCCGCCATCGACGGCATCGGTCACGGCGAGCAGGCCGCGGCGACGGCGCGTCTCGCCGCGGACACCATCCTGCGTCATCCCGAGGAAGAACCCGCGGCCTTGCTGACGCGCTGTCATGCGGCTCTGCGCGGAACACGCGGCGTGGTCCTTAGCATCGCCAGCATCGATCTGCGGCAGGCCGCCTTGAGCTGGCTGGGAATCGGCAACGTGAGCGGCGTCGTGTGCCGTGGAACTGCCAGCGTGCTCACCGCGCGCGAGGAGTTGCTGGCGCGTCCCGGGGTGGTAGGCTACGGCGAGTTGCCAGCGTTGCACGCTTCTGTTATTCCCTTGCGGGCGAAGGACATGCTGATATTCGCCACCGATGGGATCAGCCGGCATTTTTCCGATGACCTCGCGTCCGCGGCCTCCGCGCAGTCTCTGGCCGATGCCATCGTCGCGCACCACTGCCGCAGGAGCGATGACGCGCTGGTGGTGGTGGCGCGTGCCAGCTGACGGCGCATGCCCATGAACGCGACGCATCCGCAAGCTGAGTCGTCCGACCGCAATTACCAGCAGGCGCTGTCGGCCTACGTGGAGCGTGGCGGCGAGGCGCTGCTGGCGCGTGCCTACGACTTCGGGCGCGAGGCGCTGGCGCAGGGCCGCAGCATTCCCGAGCTGGTGGGCCTGCACAGCCAGGCCCTGCGGGCGATCGTCGCCGCGGCGGATCGGCGCCGTGATAGCGCGTCGCTCATCGACTCGGCGACGACTTTTCTCGCCGAAACGCTGTCGCCGTTCGAAATGACTCATCGCGGCTACCGCGATTCGCTCATCGCCTGGCGGCACATCAACGAGACGCTCGAGCAGGAGATCCGGCGCATCGCGCACGCGTTGCACGACGATTCGGGCCAACTGCTGGTGTCGGTGCACCTGCAGCTCGCGCAGGTGGCGCGCGAGGTGCCCGCCGCCGAGCCGAAGATCCAGGAGTGCCAGAAGCTCCTCGATAAGGCCGAGCAGCAGCTGCGGCACCTGTCCCACGAGCTGCGGCCGATGGTGCTCGATGACCTCGGATGGCTCGCGGCGATCGAGTTTCTGGCCGCGGCCGTGTCCGCTCGCACGCTGATCCCCATCGAGGTGCGCTCCAGCGTCACGCAGCGCCTGCCCGCCGCCGTGGAAACGGCCCTGTACCGCGTGGTGCAGGAGGCTCTGACCAATGCCGCCCGTCACGCGCACGCGACGCGCATTCGCATCGAGATCGATCAGCACCAGGACTGTCTGCGCTGCCTGATCGGTGATGACGGGGTTGGCTTCGAGGTCGACTCGTGCGTGCGCCGCGGCGGCCTGGGCCTCAAGGGCATGCGTGAGCGCCTGAGCGCACTCGGTGGGTCGCTGCACATCGGCTCCGCACCCGGTCACGGCGCGGAGATCCGGTTTCAACTGCCCCTGGGAAGCTAAGCGGTGGGGATCCGCCTGGTACTTGCCGACGATCACGTGCTCGTCAGACAGGGTTTGAAGACGCTGCTGGAGAGCGCGGGGTTCGTGGTCGCGGGGGAGGCGGCCGACGGCCGCGAAGCGGTACGCCTGGTGCGTGCCGAGAACCCCGATGTCGCCGTGATGGACATCAGCATGCCGCTGTTCAACGGGTTGAACGCGGCGCTCGAGCTCGGAAGGCTCTGTCCGCGCGTCAAGCTGGTGGTGCTCACGCAGCATGACGAACAGCAGTACGTCACCGAAGCGCTGCGCTGCGGGGTAAAGGGCTACGTCCTCAAGAGCCAGGCGGCGCGCGACCTGGTGCAGGCCATCGAAGGTGTTTGCCGCGGTGAGGTGTACCTGTCTCCTGGTGTCGCCGGCGCGGTCGCCGAGGCGTATCTCGCGCCCCAACACGCGAGCGCCGCGCTCTCGGTGCGCGAGCGCCAGGTGCTGCAGCTGATCGCCGAAGGTCATTCCACCAAAGCGATCGCGGCGCGGCTCGCGATCAGCGCCAAGACCGTTGAATCGCACCGCTCCAAGCTCATGCAGAAGCTCGACATTCATGACACCGCCAGTCTGGTGCGCTACGCGATCCGCCACGGGCTCACGCAGGCGTAAGGAAATTCCTGATCCCCTGACCCGTCCTCGGCCGACCCCCAATTGAGGGGCTTCGCTGTCCTGGCGCACTGCGCGGCGCGGTTATGCTGGCTCTCGCTCGACTTCTACAGGTGAGGAACAGTCATGATGGGAAGCGGCCCGGTCCCGCGATCCCCCGAACAGGGGCAGCCACACGTCCGCCGCAGTGTGGACGCCCCGCGCACCCGCAGTGCTCCGGAGGCGTCGCGAGGCGCCCGCAATGCAGAGGCGCTGCGCGCCCGCAATGCCGAGCTCGCCGGCCAGCTGCGCGCCGCCGCCCTGGAGGGCGATGAGGCGCGCATCACGCAGCTGTTGTCGGAGCTGCTGCACATACAGGGGCTGACCAGGGGACAGCGAATCTCCGTGCAGCTCACGGCGCTGTTGAACCTGGTGCACGCGCTGCGCAGTGCGGCGTTAACGGACGAGCTCACCGGGCTGTATAACCGGCATGGCTTCATGCAGAGCGGCGCGCGGCTCCTCGACGTCGCGACCCGCGATGTGCGCGCCGCTCATCTGATCTACTTCGGCGTGAACCGCCCGGAAGTGACCAATGACCCCATGGGCCGCACCGCCGGCGATGTCGTGACCCGGCAGATGGGCAACTTCATGCGTGACCTGTACCCCAGCTACGGCGTCTATGAGGTGCTCGGCCGTCTGGGTGGCGATGAGTTCGCCGCCCTGACGACGTGTGCGGAGTACGCCTCGCGCGGCGCGATCGTGTTGCGTGCCGGGAGGCAGCCAACGTACAGCAGTGATCTGCCCGCGCTGTCCCTCAGCGTGGGCGTCGCGCACTTCAATCCCCGGCGCCCCGTGGGGCTCGACGAACTGCTGGAGAGTGCCAGACAGGCAATGTATGAGCACAAACGAGTAACTCGAATCGCGTCGTCCGAGATGACCCCCCACCCGGTATGACGCGCTTTAACGGCCTCGAGGCGGGACGCAACGAGGAGCCTGGCAGGATGGCTGATTACTCCCAAGGACGGCCCCGGTGTCAGACTCGCAGCGTTCTGAGGTTCTACCCTCCCCTTCGAGGTCGTTCTTTCTAATCTCGACCGCCGCGCAGGATGCGCCGGCGGAGCAAGGAAGCCGGTGCAGGGACGCCGGCGCAAGGACGGGCCACCGCGGTGCACGGATGCACCGCCTGCCGCCGGCGCAGGGACGCGCCGGCGGCGCATGGACGCATCTGGTATCCTCGCGAACCCGTGGCGTTGCGGTAACGCACAGGGGGCGATCCGTGACTCTTACGCCATTTCATGTGGCCGTCCAGGTTCGGGACCTCGAGGAGGCACGACGCTTCTACACGCAGGTTGTCGGCTGCGCCGAGGGCCGCAGCGCGACCGACTGGGCCGACTTCAACATGTTCGGCCATCAGTTCGTCTGCCACCTCAATCCCGAGCTTGGGCGCAACGGAAGCGTCGCGTCCCACCGTAACCTGGTCGACGGTCACGGTGTGCCGGTGCCGCACTGCGGGGTGGTGCTCGAACCCAGGCAGTGGGCGGAGCTGGCGGCGAGACTCAGACAGCACAAGGTCGATTGGGTGATCGAACCCTACGCCCGGTTCGTGAACACACCGGGCGAGCAATCCACGCTCTTCATCCGCGACCCTTCCGGCAATGCCCTCGAGTTCAAGTCCTTCCGCGACATCGCCGGGCAGCTGTTTGCGACCTGACTGCCATGATGTCTCATGGGCGGTGGCCGGGAAATAGCGGCCGCTAGCGGCTGGCGCGCTGCAGCAGCGCGGTGAGCTCCTCGAGCCCCTCGCACTCGCCAGCACTGCTGGCTCGCTTCCGAGCAGGCGGGCACACGCGAGGTTGCCGGTGCACACAGTCCTTTTCGACGAGCGCCGCAATACCCTCGCCTTCTGGTTTGGCTGCGTCCTGGTCACCACGGGTGTCGTGCTTCACCTGCCGATGTTCCTGATGGCGCGCGACAGCGGCTACATCCTCGCCGGCATGCGCATGGATGCCGGGATGCTCGCCGGCATGGCTGCCATCGTGGTGGGTGTCGGCTTCGCCGGCTACGGCCTGTTGCCAGGGTCTGCGGGCCATGCGCCGCCTGAGCCGCTGCTCGACGTGATCGCGCCGCTCGAGAATGCGCCGCTGACGCCCGCGCACTGGCGCGTCGCGGCGCTGCTCACCCTGGCGCTGGTGATCGACATCATGAAGCCGGCGAGCCTCGGCTTCGTGACACCCGGGATGCGCATGGAATACCGGGTCAGCGCGGACACCGTGGCATGGCTGCCGTTCGCGGCGCTGGCCGGCACCGTGGTCGGCTCGTGCGTGTGGGGCGTGCTGGCGGATATCTACGGGCGACGCGCCTCGATCGTGCTGTCATCGGTCATGTTCGTCGGCACCTCGATCTGCGGCGCCATGCCGAGTCTGTGGTGGAACGTCGGCATGTGCTTCATGATGGGTGCAGCCGCCGGCGGCATGCTACCGGTGGCGTACGCGCTGCTGGCGGAGATCATGCCGACGCGCCATCGGGGCTGGAGCCTGGTGCTGGTCGGAGGCATCGGAGCACTGGGCGGCTTTTTCGCCGCCAGCTCGCTGTCGGCACTGCTGCAGCCGGTGTTTGGCTGGCGCATCATGTGGTTTCTGAACCTGCCGACCGGGCTGATCCTGGTTGCCTTGAGCCCTCTGCTACCCGAGTCGGCGCGTTTCCTGCAGCAGACCGGCCGCACCGACCTGGCGCGCGCCGCGCTCGCGCGCTTCGGCGTCACGCTGACCGCGGCCGCGAGCGCCGTCGCCCCGCCGCAGCCCGAAAGTCACGCGCCGGTGCCCCCCGTCAGCCATGGGTTTCTCGGCATCACCACCGCCCTCACACTGGCCGCCATGGCCTGGGGCCTGGTCAACTTCGGCCTGCTGCTGTGGCTGCCCACGGCACTGGTTGCGGAAGGGCGCAGCGTGGGCGCCTCGAGCGCTCTCATCGCCAAATCGACACTCATTGCCGCACCGACCATCGTGATCTGCGCGTGGCTGTTCAGCGCCTGGAGCACGAAGTGGTCGCTGGTCGCGATGACCGCGGTGATGGTACTGGGCATGTTGGGATTGGCTGTGCAGGAGCTCGGCGCGGGCGGGCTGTCCCGGCCCGTCATTCCCCTGACCCTGCTCATTCTCGGCTCGAGCGGCGTGATTTCGATGCTGCTGCCGTACGCGGCCGAGAACTATCCGCTGCGCATCCGCGGCCGCGCCACCGGCTGGGTCGCCGCGTGCAGCAAGCTCGGCGGACTCGTGGCCCAGGCTTTGAGTGTGGTCGCAGGTGTGCCGCCGTTTGCGGCCGCCATACTGAGCATCGCCGTGCCGGCGGTCGGCTCCACCATTCTCATCGCGCTGTTCGGGCGCGAGTCACGCGGACGCAGCCTCGGCGAGCTCGATGCGCGCGACGCAGTGCGCCGGGCTGAGTCGCCGATCTGAGCCGCTCAGTCGACCACGGACGACTGGATCGCAATGCCTGCGCGCAGCACGCTGGTCACCGGGGTGGTGTCGGCGACCTCGAGGAGGCGGGTCTTCTGCTCGGGCGTCAGCGCCCGGGTGAAGGACAGGCGCCGCTCGATGTGCTCGGTACCGGATGGGTTGCGCGACCAGCGCACGCCCACCGTGATCTTCCCCAGCGCCCAGTCGTTCTGGGCGGCGTGCTTGCGCAGCGCCACCGCGGTGCATGCCCCCAGGCTTGCGAGCAGCAGCTCGCGCGGCGCCAACCCGGCGTCGCTCCCACCGGCGGCGACCGCCTCGTCGGCCGTCAGGTGGTGATGTCCGGAGACAATCTGCTGCACGTGCTGGTGTTCATTGATCACGGTGACGTAGGCCATGCACGGGTCCTCCGCCGGGCGTCTGACGCCGCCCGGAAAACACACCGGCGCGAGTCGCGCGCCCGAGCATACTGCGCGCGATGCTGCCGACGCTCGCGCCCGTCACGTCCTCGAGCCGGTAAGGCGTACCCTCGACAATGGCTTGCGCCGCGCGCAGAGCGCTGCGGATCGCAGGTCCAATGCCCTCACCCAGATCGCGGGTCGCGAGCCCCGCGGCGTCCCCGGTGATGAAGGCGTTGTCGCGGCGTACCACGTCCACGCGCCCGCGCAGGTAGTAGCTGTAGCCGCTGGGATCGTAGTGGGCGCCCGGCGCGAGCCGGCCCCCGAGCCTCGCGGCCAGATGCGCCCAGTGTTGCCGGATGTCGTGCCCGCCGCGCTTCATGCGCTCGGCGATCCCGCCGACGCCTACATTGAGCCAGCCCTGCTCCTTGGGCACGTACCAGGAGTAACCCGGCAGCCCGTGGTCGAAGAACCACAGGTGGCAGTCGCGGTCCTGCCAGTCGTACTGGATCTCGTGCTCGAGCGTGACGATCTGCAGCTCGGCGGCGCGCGGGTTCAGCTCGCGGAACAGCGTGCGGTACACCGGGCAGCGCGTGCCGCCCGCGCCGATCAGCCAGCGGCAGCGAAACGCATCGTCTATGACAAAGCCGTTGCCGTCGCGCGCGATGCGCCGCACGTTGTGCTGCTCGAGCGGCGCGCCCGAGCGCTCCAGCAGCCAGGCGTCGAATTCGAAGCGGCGGATGGAATGTTGCACGCACGGGACCGGAACGTGCAGCCGTCCGAAGTGCACCCGCAAGCGCGGGAAAGTCAGCAGGCGGTGCGGATAGGACCGCAGGTCCATATCCAGATCGCGCACCACCTCGGGCGTGATCCAGCCGGCGCACAGCTTCAGGCGCGGGAAGCGCTCGCGATCGAGCACCAGGACGTCGGCGCCGGCGCGCCGCAGCTTCCAGGCGGCGGTAGAGCCTGCGGGCCCCCCGCCGACGATGAGGACGTCACATGAGCGCATCAGCCGGTCAGCGTGTGTACAGATGCGCGCGCGTCCACGCGATGTCGTTATTCTCGCCGGGCGCAAACAGAACCTGGAACAGTTGCATGGTGCCGGTGGTGAACGCCGCCACCGAGCCGGCAAGATACAGCCGCCACATGCGCACGAACCTGTCGTCGAACATTTCGCGCACGCGCTCGCTGGCAGCGTCGTAGAGGCCGAGCCAGTGACGCAGCGTCTGCGCATAGTGCAGGCGCAGGTTCTCGACGTCCAGGATGGACAGGTTCCAGGGCTCGAAGATGCGCGTCATCTCCCCGAGCGACGGCGGGTAGGCCCCGGGGAAGATGCGCTTCTGGATCCACGGCTGCAGCGTCGCCGGGCGGTTGCGACCGATCGAGTGGATGAGCCCGCGACCGCGACCGCCCAGGCAGCGGTGCGCGACGCGCCCGAGCACCGGGTAGTTCGCCAGGCCCACGTGCTCGAGCATGCCGACCGACACGAAGGCGTCGTAATGACCGGTGATGTTGCGATAGTCGTCCTCCACGTACTCCACGCGCGCGCCGAGGCCCTCGCGCGCCGCCCGCTCGCGGGCATACACGATCTGCTGGTGTGAGATGTTGAACGCGCGCACCCGCACCCCGTAGTGGCGCGCCATGTGCAGGGCCAGCGTGCCCCAGCCACAGCCCGCCTCCACCACGCTCTCGCCGGCATTGAGACGCAACTTGCGGCAGACGTGATCCATCTTGGCGAACTGTGCCTGGTCGAGCGTCGCGGCAGGGGTCGGGTAGTAGGCGCAGGTGTACACCATGCTGCTGCCGAGCCACAGCGCGTAGAAATCGTTGCCGATGTCGTAATGATGATGGATGTTGTCGCGCGAGCGGGCGAGCGAGTTGAGGTGGCGGCGGCGCAGGACGCCGGCGGCGCGGCGCAGCAGCGATACACGCCGCTCGTCGCCCATGCCGCTCGCGTGATAGACGGTCTCGAGCAGGCTCACCAGGTCACCCTCGATGGTGACCCTGCCGTCGCTGTACGCATCCCCGAAGCGCAGCCATGGATCGGCCAGAATGGAGGTCAGGGTCGCGCGGCTGGCGAAGGTCACGCGTGCCACCGCCGTCGCGCTTGCGGGTCCCACCCGCGTGCCGCTGCGCACCGCGAACTCCACCGGCGGATTCCCCAGCAGCGAGCGCAGCTTGGACAGGAGCCAGTAATCAAGAGAGCTGCGCTCGAGGGGACCGGGTTCGGTCAGCGGCTGCTGCGGCGCCTCGGCAGCAGGCGGCGCCGATGGGCGGGCGGCCCTGGTGCGCTCTGTTGCGGCTGTTGCGGCGGCCACGCTCTCGTCACAGGCGTTCACAGCTGGTCCTCCTCGGAATCCACCCTAATCTAGCACGGGCCGCCCCCTTGAGCCGTCACCCCCGCTGAACGGTCCGCTCAGTGCGCCGGGCTCAGCACGCCCTCATGAGCGCGGCTGGACCAGTAGCGGACCTCGGCCGCGAAACCGGCGCGCGCCTCGGTGGCGGACAGCCGCCGCGGCTCAGCCCCGATCTGGTAGGAGATGGCCTTGCGCAGCTTGCCGCCCGGGCCCAGGAGGTAGGCGACGGTCGCCTGCGTTCCCTCATCGACGGAAAAAATGACCAGATCCCGGTGATGGGCGACACTGACGTTGAAGGTCCGGACCTTTTGCTCAGCTCGCGTGACGAGCTGTTTGACCGGGACGCTCTTACCCCCGGGGGCCAACCCCAGAACCAACGACACGTTGGGCGGCAGCGTGGCCGGGTAGCCGGCAGTCAGAGCCTGTTGAGTGAGTGTGGCGGTCCAGGGCGTTTCGGCGCGCGCCGCCGCGACGCCCAGCACGCACCCCAGCACCGCCGCGAACGACCTGAGCATGATAGCCGCACTCATTACAAGCTCCTTTGCCCTGCTGACTCGCCGGTCAGTATTCACGCAGCGCGCGGCGGGATTCAACACCCCGGCCGTCGTGTAGACTTGCCCGCCTTGGCGCGTGCACCGCGACCAATTGGAAACCCGCACCATGATCCGCCCTCCTCGCTCCATCCCCTGGCGCGCGCTCACCCCGACAGTGGCGGTTGCCGGCCTGCAGCTCGCCACCGGCGCGCTCGGCACCGCATCGCCGGCGGCAACGCCGGCCCAGAGCCCCCACGGCGTGGATCTTGCCGGCATCGACCGCTCGGTCGCGCCCGGGGATGACTTTTTCCGCTACGCCAACGGTGCCTGGCTCAAGGCGACCGAGATTCCGCCCGATCGCAGCAGCTACGGTCCGGGGGAGCAACTCACCGAGCTTACCGCGGAACGTACCGCGGAACTGGTCCGCAACACCGCCGGTGCGCCCGCCGGCTCCGAGGCGCGCAAGATCGACGACTACTACGCGAGCTTCATGGATGAGGAGGCGATCGAGAAGCGGGGCCTCGAGCCGTTGCAGCCTGCCTTGAGAAGCATCGATGCCGTCAAGGACCGCGCCGGGCTCGCGCGCTCGCTCGGCGCCACGCTGCGCGCGGACGTGGACGTGCTCAACGCCACCAACCTGTATACCGGGAACCTGCTGGGTCTGTGGGTGGCGCAGGACCTGGATGATCCCGCCCGCTACCTGCCGTTCCTGCTGCAGGGCGGCTTGGGGATGCCGGACCGCGACTACTACCTCAATTCGTCGCAGAACATGGCCGACATCCGCGCCAAGTACCAGGCGCATATCGCCGCCGTGCTGGCGCTGGCGCATCTGCCGGACGCGCAGGGCAAGGCCGCCCGCATCTTCGACCTCGAGCGGCGCATGGCGCAGGTGCACTGGGACCGCGCGCAATCCGAGGAGGTACTGAAGGGCAACAATCACTGGGCCCGCAGGGACTTCGCGGTGCGCGCACCGGGCCTCGACTGGGAAGCGTTTTTCGGCGCTGCGGGTCTCGCGCGGCAGGAAGAGTTCGTGGTATGGCAGCCGAGCGCTCTCACCGGACTGTCCGCGCTCACCGCGAGTCAAGCGCTTGAGACCTGGAAGGATTACCTGCGCTTTCACGAAATCGAGCGCAACGCCGCGTATCTGCCCAAAGCCTTTGTCGAGGAGGACTTCGAGTTCCACGGCCGGGTGCTCTCGGGCACGCCGCAGTTGCGCCCCAGATGGAAGCGCGCGGTCGATGAGACCAACGCGGCGCTGGGCGAGGCGGTGGGCAAGCTGTACGTACAGCGCTACTTTCCGCCGAGCGAGAAAGCGCGCGCCGAGGCGATGGTGCGCAATCTGCTGGCTGCCTTCGCGGTGCGCATCGACCGGCTCGAGTGGATGGCACCCGAGACGCGCGCCAGGGCAAAAGCCAAGCTCACTACCCTGAAGGTCGGGGTCGGCTATCCGGACAAGTGGCGGGATTATGCGGGGCTGAAAGTGGTCCGCGGCGACGCGTTCGGCAATGCGCAGCGCGCCGAGCTGTTCGAGCTGCACTACAATCTCGCCAAGCTCGGCACCGCGGTCGATCGCTCCGAGTGGTGCATGACGCCGCAGACGGTGAACGCCGTGAATCTTCCGGCGATGAATGCGCTCAACTTTCCGGCCGCGATGCTGCAGCCGCCTTACTTCGACCCGCAGCGGGAGGCCGTCATGGATTACGGCGCCACCGGCGCCGTCATCGGCCACGAGATCAGCCACAGTTTCGACGATCAGGGTGCGCTGTTCGACGCCAGCGGGCGGCTGAAGCACTGGTGGACCAAGAGCGACTTCGCACACTTCGAGGCGGCGGGCGCGCGTCTGGTCGCCCAGTTCAACGCTTACCGGCCCTTCCCGGACATCGCCGTCAACGGCAAACAGACGCTCAGTGAGAACATCGCCGACGTCGCCGGCCTGTCGGTTGCGTACGACGCCTGGCGGGGCACGCTCAAGGGCCAGCCCGCGCCCGGGACTGCCGGCTTCAGCGGCGGGCAGCTGTTCTTCCTGAGCTTCGCGCAGAGCTGGCGTCAGAAGATCCGCGAGCCCGCCTTGCGACAGCGGATCGTCACCAACGGCCACGCCCCGGCCGAGTATCGCGCCGACACGGTGCGCAACCTCGATGCGTGGTATGACGCGTTCGGCGTCAAACCGGGCCAGAAGCTGTACCTCGGACCCGCGGATCGCGTACGCGTGTGGTGAACGGAACGCTCTATGAACATCGAGCTGTCGGCACTCGAGGCGCGCGTCATCGGCTGCCTCATCGAGAAGCAGATCACGACGCCTGACCAATACCCCCTGTCGCTCAACGCTCTGGTGAATGCGTGCAACCAGAAGAGCAATCGCGATCCGGTCATGGAGGTGGACGAGCGCACGGTTCAGGACACCCTGGACCAGCTTGCCAGGAAGCACTTCGTGATCGAGAAGTCCGGCTTCGGCAGTCGGGTTCCGAAATACCAGCACCGCTTCTGCAACACCGAGTACGGAACACTCAAGCTCACCGCGCAGGAGCTCGCGCTCGTGTGCGAGCTGCTGCTGCGCGGCCCGCAGACTCCCGGTGAGCTGCGCACTCGCGCGAGCCGCATGGCCCCGTTCTCCGACGTCCCTCAGGTTGAAGGGGCACTCGAGGGCCTGCGGACCCGCGAGGATGGCCCGTTCGTGGTGCGCCTGCCGCGCGAACCCGGACGGCGCGATGCACGCTACGCGCACCTGTTCAGCGGCGCGGTCGCGCTGCCGGCAGCCTCACCCGAGCCGCAGACGGTTGCTCTGTCGAGCGCCGCTGGGGAAACGTCCGCGCGTCTGGATCGCCTGGAAGAACAGGTGCAGCGCCTGCGCGAAGAGCTGCAGGACCTGAAGGGGCGGCTGCCGCCGTAGCCGCGCTGGCGGCCGCGGCGCTCTAACGGCCCGGCGGCTGCGGCTGTCCGAAATACACCAGCGTGCGGTAGGGGAACACCACCTGCCCGCGCTGCTGGTGGCGGCCGAACAGCTCCCGCAAACCCGCCATCATGGGCTCGTGCTGCGGATGACCAGGCCCGGGCGCATAGCTGGAGGACATCAGCCGGCCCTTGAGTCCTTCGAAGTCGAAGGTCTGCCGGTTGGGGAACGTTTCCAGTTCCATGGCGCCGCCGAAGAAAGCGCGCATGCTCGCCTCGTCCGCTCGGCTGGACGTGATCTGCGCATACTCGGCGGCATGGCGCAGCAGCAGCGCCTCGTAGTCGGCGAGGAAGCCCGTCGCTTCCGGGGGGCGTTCATTCCACAACAGCGCCGCAAAGCCAGCGCTCCTGAGCAGCCGCAGCGCTTCACGGCGTGCCTGGTCGACGTCGAACCAGTGAAAGGCCTGGCCGGCGACCAGCAGATCGATACTGGCCGGCGGCAGCGTGGTAGCCTCCGCCGTGCCCTTCACGCTGCGAAAGCGCGCCCGAGCACCCAAGCGTGCCTCGGCAGCTGCGCGCATGGCGTCGTTCGGCTCGACCCCAATGACCTGCGCCCCGCTCTCGAGCAGCAGCTCGGTGAGGATCCCGGTGCCGGAGCCGATATCCGCCACCACGGCGGCGGGCGATAGTCCGCAGCGGGTCGCGAGCAGATCGATGGCGGCGCTTGGATAGCTCGGGCGGGAGCGCACGTAATCCTCCACCCGGCTGGAGAAGCGCTCGGTCGCGTGCATGGAGACACGGTAGCGTATTCGAGTGACAATCGCACTTTCGCAAGCCACCAATGTCCGAATCCTCCATGCGTATCGAAACCAAGCTGGTACACGCCGGCGAGCCGCTGCCGCGCATCGCGGGCGCGGTGCAGATGCCGATCTTCCAGTCCGCGACCTATGAGTACGGCGGCGAAGGCAGCTACCACGACGTGCGCTACCTGCGTACCAACAACACCCCGAGCCAGCTCGCGCTGCATGCCAAGCTCGCGGCCCTGGAAGGCTCGCAGGCCGCACTGGTCACCGCCAGCGGCATGGCGGCGATCTCCACGACGCTGCTCACGGTGCTGTCGGCGGGGGATCACCTGCTGGCACAGAGCTGCCTGTATGGCGGCACCCATGACCTGCTGACCCGGGACTTCGCCACATTCGGCCTGGCGGTGGATTTCATCGACGCCGACCGGCGCGATGGGTGGCAGGCGCTATTGCGGCCCAACACGCGGGCCATCTATGTGGAGGCCATGACCAATCCGCTGCTGCAGGTTGCCGACCTCAATGCGGTGGTGGAATTCGCGCGCGCCCATGGCCTGGTATCCATCATCGACAATACCTTCGCGAGTCCCATCAACTTTCGCCCCATCGAGGCGGGCTTCGATCTTTCGATCCACAGCGCGACCAAGTATCTGAACGGCCATGCGGACATCGTGGCGGGCGCGGTCGCAGGCGGTGCCGAGCTGATCGAGCGCATCCGGCACAAGGCCAACCACCTCGGCGGATCGCTGGACCCGCACGCGGCGTTCCTGCTCGGCCGCGGACTGAAGACCCTCGCCCTCAGGGTGCGCTACCAGAACGACAGTGCGCTCAGGATCGCGCGGTTTCTCGAAGGCCACCCGGCGCTCGCGCGCGTCAATTACGCCGGTCTCGAGACGCATCCGCGCCATGCGCGCGCCCGCAGCCTGTTCGCCGGCTTCGGCGGCGTACTGAGCTTCGAGCTCAAGGGCCCGGCGAGCGGCGCCGACGAGTTTGCCCGCAAGGTCCGCATTCCCATCGTTGCGCCGAGCCTCGGCGGCGTGCACACGCTGCTGACACGGCCGGCGAGCACCTCGCACGCCGGGCTCGAGCGCGAAGATCGCCTGCGCCTCGGCATCGGGGATGGGCTGCTGCGCCTGTCGGTCGGGATCGAGGCGACCGAGGACCTGCTGGAGGATTTCGAGCAGGCGCTGCGTTGAGGGTGCGCCGCCGCGGCCGCAAGGATCGGGTGGCGGATCGGCCGGTCCTCTGCCACGCTTCAGCGCCTGCCAACCGTTCGAATCTGCACCGGAGAGTGTCGAGTCTCATGTCCGCATCTGAATGCACCACCACGGCGGCCGCCCCGGCTGCAGCGGCCGCCGCGTCCTCCGCTCCCGCCGTATCCGCCTGCGGCGCGGCCGCTGCGGCCCATGAGGCGTCCTGGCGCAGTCCGCTCGAGCTGACGCTGCTCGGCGCCATCTGGGGTGGATCGTTCCTCTTCATGCGTGTGGCAGCGGCGGACTTCGGGCCGTTCCCACTCGTTGAAGCGCGTCTCGGACTCGGCGCGCTCGTCCTGCTGCCGCTGCTTTGGGCGGCCCGGGCGCAGTTCACCCCGGCGCTGTGGCTGCGCATCGCCGGCATCGCCGCCATCAACTCCGTCATTCCGTTCACGTTGTTCGCCTGGGGCGCCGAGCGCGCTCCGGCGGGCATCGGCGCCATCACCAACGCCATGACCGTGATGTTCACTGCTCTGGTGGCGTTTCTGTTCTACGGCGAGAACATCGGCCCACGTCGCCTGGTCGGGCTTGTGGGCGGGTTCGTGGGAGTCGCCATCCTCGCGAGCGGCAAGACGGCCGGCGAGAGCGTCTGGCCGGCGGCGCTGGCGGGCACCGCCGCATCGCTCTGCTATGGCTTCGGCATCAACTTCGTGCGCCGCTACCTCACCGGGTACCCCTCAGGCGCCGTGGCCGCCGCCAACCTCGTGAGCGGCACGGTGCTGCTCGCACCGCTCGCGATCTACAACTGGCCGCACCATCCGATCGCTGCCGCATCCTGGGCGAGCGCGCTGCTGCTCGGCGTGCTGTGCACCGGTGTCGCGTTCGTGTTCTATTATCGTCTCATCGCGCGTGTCGGCGCGCCGCGCACCTCGACCGTCACCTACCTGATACCGCTCTTCGGCGTGATCTGGGCGTGGCTGATTCTCGGCGAGCCGCTCACGCTCACCATGGGACTTGCGGGTGCGCTGATTCTCGCGGGCGTGGCGCTCAGTCAGAGTAACGCCAAACGCTAGCCGGTGTGGGTGGATGTTAGATCAGGAACGGATGCAAGATCACGAGCGGCTGCTGCACTTCCCGAATCTGCTGAACGCGCGCGACCTGGGCGGCTATCCGACCGTGGATGGGGCGCAGACGAGCTGGCGCTCGCTGGTGCGTGCGGATGATCTGGCGCAGTTGACCGCGGAGGGCGTCCGGGCGCTCGCCGACTACGGCGTCGAGACCGTCGTGGACCTGCGCTGGCCGGAGGAAGCGGCTCTGTACCCGAGCCCGGTGCCGGCGGCGCTGCCGCAGGTGCGTTACCAGCGCATCTCGCTCCTCACGCACACCGAGGACGAATGGCGGCTGCGCAGCCGCGATGTCGCCAAGGAGCTGTGGAAGTGCGTGGTGCTCGAGCACGTGCGCATCGAGCTGCGCCACGTGCTCAGCGCCATCGCGGCCGCACCGGCCGGTCCGCTGCTGTTTCACTGCGTCGCCGGCAAGGACCGCACCGGCCTGATCGCCGCGCTGCTGCTGGCGCTGGCCGATGCGGAACCGCAGGCGATTGCCCGCGACTACGCCATGAGCTCGGCGAATCTTCGCGACGCCTATCTCAAGCGCTACGCCGGGGCTGACCCGCAGCGCATTGTGGAAGCGCTGCGCTGCCCCGAGGAGGGGGCATACAACATGCTGAAGTTTCTCGCCGATGCGGGCGGAGTGCGCGCCTATCTGGCGCAGATCGGCCTGAAGGAGCACGTGGTCGAACGCCTGCGTGGGCGGCTGCGAAGCTGAGCCGCCGCGCGCTCGAGGTATCTGCTCGAGCCCGGCGCCGAGTGTCTGGAATATGCGACGGACGTTGGCGTTCTGCAGAGCGAGCCATGGGGGTTTCACCTCCTCGGCGACATGCGCCTGTGGCTCCGCCGTGCGACACGCCGCTCACGCCAGCGAGTGATTCACCGAGCGTTCAGGGCCGGCGCAGGATACTCCTCATCGCACCGGATTGAACGCGCTCCCGAGCGGCCCAACTTTTTCAGCGCGGGCACATTTTTCAAGACGTTCGGATTCGAGCCCGCGTCATTCCGGTGCACTCCCTTCCGCCATGCTCGCCGCGGCGAGCATTTCCCGGCCCAGGAGGCGAGGAGGTAAGCAATGGAAATTACCGGTGGCTGCCTGTGCAGGGCGGTCCGCTACTCGATCAGCGCCGCGCCCATCGTCACCCGCACCTGTTGGTGCCGCGTGTGCCAGTACCTCGGCGCCGGCAACGCCACCGTGAACGCCTGCTTCCCGAGCGCAGCGCTGACGGTGAGCGGTGAGCTGCGCGACTACTGTCTGATCGCCGACAGCTGCAACGTGGGGCACCGGCGCTTCTGTCCGGCCTGCGGAACGCATCTCTTCAGCGCCTCGGAAGCGCGGCCGCAGCTGGTTTTCGTGCGCGTCGGCACGCTCGACGACCGGGAGCTTGCCAGGCCCAGCGTGACGATCTGGACCTCGAGCGCGCCGAGCTGGGCGTGCTTCGACGAGCGGCTGCCGAAAGTCGAGCGTCAGCCGCCCCCGGTCGGCTAGCGCGATTACTTGAGTCCGAGTGCCTGGCGCAGCTGCGCCGCGGTCATGAGGCGCGTGTAGACCGCCGTCCCGACATCGAACTCGCGCGCACGAGACAGTGGCCCGACGACCACCGGTTCGAAGCCCGCATCTCTCACCAGCCGCTGCGCCACCTCGAGCGCCTGGCGGTCGTCCCCGGCGAGCGGGATGGCGATCCGCTCGCCGCTGCGGTGCGCTTCGCTCGCGAGGTCCCCGGAGTTGATGGCGTTGAATGCCCGCACCAGGCGCACGCCGGACAGAAACTCCGCCGAGCTCACGCCGGTGCCCTTGCGGCGTGCCTCCACCGCCATGTCGCCATCGCGCTGCGGATAGGGATTGCCGGTGTCGAGCACGATCTTGCCGTTGAGCTCGGCCTTCAGGTCACGCCCGACCTGCGGCAGCGCCCCGTAGGGTACCGAGATCAGCACGACATCGCCGAACAGCGCCGCCTCGCGCGGCGTACCCGCCCGGGCCTTAGGTCCGAGCGAGCGCACCAGGCCCTCGAGCTGGCCGGGGTGACGCGAGGACACCAGCACCTCATGGCCGGCTTTCACCCACAAGGAGGCGAGGGTCCCGCCGATGTGTCCCGCACCGATGATGCCGATCTTCAGCGGCGCCTGTGACGCGGGCGCCGCGCCCGCGGCTCCCGCGACCGCCACCGTGCACGCCATGAGCGTAACCGCGGCCGCAGCGCCCAGTGCCCGCAGGTCGCGGGTCGCGCCGCTCATTTCGGCGAGAACTCCACCCGCGTCTGCCAGTGAGCCATAGTCGGGGCCGGATGATCGGTGTCGATGACCAGCGTGCCGTGCGCGTGCGGGTCCGTCGTCGCCAGGCGGATCTCGGCCAGATCGCCGCAGCCCGCCACGACCGGAAGCGGCGTCACTACCGAGATGGCCTTCGCCGCCTTGACGTCCGCCGGAGCCACGCTCGAGGGCTCGATATGCGCCGCGGTGATCTGCGCGCTCGGCACCGTCACGAAGCGATACTGCACGCTCCCCACCCAGCCCCCTTTGGGCGGCTTGCCGGAGGAGTCGAAACTCGCCGAGTAGCTGAGCGATGGCTCGTCCAGTTTGATCTCCCGGGGTTGCAGCGGCACCAGCTTGTGGCGCACCGACAGCCCCTGCACTTTCCACTCGGCCAGGATCTGCAGCGGGAAGCTGCCCTGACAGCGCACCGAATACAACCCGTGCCACTCGGGGCCCTCCTGGCTGAGTGGAATCCTCTGATTGTTGCCGAGCGCAAACAGGAATACGGAGCCTGGCGTCACCAGCGCGTCGCGCGTCACGGTCGCCTTGATCTCATACATGCCGATGTCGTGGTTGGCCGGATATTCGGCCGGCGTCTCATCGTGCACCTGCACATCGCAGGCGCCAAGCATGAGCGCCACGGGAATCCACGCGAGCCGGATGAGCCTGAACATGCTGCCCCCTTCATTGCTGGCAGACGCCGATCGCCCGGGGGAGCCGGTGTTGTCAGGGAGTCAGGGCCCGCCCTTGCAGGCCGGCATCTTCCGGATCGGCAACCCGCATCCCGTTACTTCTTTCTCCGGGCTCCGGAGCGCTTCGCCGCTCTGAAGGAGATGCCCGCGCGCATCGCCTTCTGCTGAACCGCAGCCGCCGTGCGCCCGAGCTTCCTGGCGACCTGTCCGGTTGGGGTTCCCGCCTTCGCGAGTGCCTTCAGAGTTTTCAGTTCACGGGCGCTCCAGGATGCGCCATCGTTCGGTGGACGTCTTGCCATCGTTCCTACTCCACAATCACCCAACGGAGGGCCGGACTGGTGATGATACACCGATAACTGGTTAATCATAACATGTTGGAAATGTCGCGGCCAGCGTATTGTCAGGGGTTAGATGTTGCTTCGGCGCAGCGCACCATCAGGGTCTGTTGCCGCGCCCGTGCCCGCGGTGCACCGGCCTGCGTCACGCGCTTCAAGCATGTGGGTGAGCATGTCGGTGATCAGGGCTGACTGCGCTGAAAAAACGCCGCACGCAAGCACCGCAACTCACCGGGGTCGGGTCCAATGCACGAGGTTGCCGCGCGGCGGCCGATCGCCGGGACCGTGACAGGTTGATGATGCGCAGCGTCGGTGATAGACGACAACCGCGACCGTCAAGATGACGAGGCGGTGGCCGGTGACAGGCGCGCCGTCACACCGGGGTGCCGGTCCGCAGGTATGCGGCATCGACCGCGTTGGAGAGCAGCATCGCGATGGTCATCGGACCCAGACCGCCGGGCACCGGGGTGATCCAGCCGGCACGCTCGGCCGCTCGCTCGAACTCGACATCGCCCACGAGTTTGCCGGAAGCGCTGCGGTTGATCCCAACGTCGAATACTGCGGCCCCGGGTCGGATCCAGTCCCCGGGGATGAAGCCGGCTTTGCCGACCGCGGCCACCAGCAGCTCGGCGCGCTCGACTTCGGCCCTGAGGTCGCGGGTTCCCGTATGGCACACGGTCACGGTCGCACGCGCCAGCAGCAGCTCCAGCGCCATGGGCCGGCCGACGATGTTGGAAGCGCCCACCACGGTCGCGCGCAGGCCCGGGAGCGCCAAGCCGTACTCCTGCGCGAGGCGGATCACGCCGAAGGGCGTGCACGGACGGAGCCTGGGCCTCTTCTGCGCCAGCAAGCCCGTGTTCACCGGATGGAAGCCGTCGACGTCCTTGGCGGGGTCGACGGCGTCCATCACCCGGTTGGTATCCACCCCCGCAGGCAGAGGCAGCTGCACCAGGATGCCGTCGACGCGCTCGTCGTGATTGAGCGCGTTGATGAGCGCGAGAATCCGCCCTTCGCCGGTGCTCACCGGCAGGTCGTGCGCGAAGGACTCGATCCCGGCCTCCTGCGAGGAGCTGCGCTTGTTGCGCACGTACACGCTCGAGGCCGGATCTTCCCCCACCTGCACCACCGCAAGTCCGGGCCGCCGCCCGTGGCGCGCGGCGAACGCGGCAGCGCGCGAGGCGACCGCGGCGCGCACCTTCGCGGCGACCGCCTTGCCGTCGAGCAGCAGCGCACCGCCCGCGGTGCGCACCGGGCCGGCCGGCGAGTGCGCGGGGCTCGCGCCCGCTTTGACGGTTGGGCCGCTCATCAGTAGCGGTAGTGATCGGGCTTGTAGGGACCGGATTTGTCCACACCGATGTAGCGCGCCTGGGCTTCGGTGAGCTCGCTCAGCTGGACGTCGAGCCTCTTGAGCTGCAGCCGCGCCACTTTCTCATCCAGGTGCTTGGGCAGCACGTGAACCCCGATCGGGTACTTGGCGGCCTGGGTGAACAGCTCCACCTGTGCGATCGTCTGGTTCGCAAAGCTCGAGCTCATCACGTAGCTCGGGTGTCCGGTGCCGCACCCCAGGTTCACTAGCCGCCCCTCGGCCAGCAGGATCAGCCGCCGGCCGTCGGGCAGGATCACGTGATCGACCTGCGGCTTGATGTTCTCCCACGGGTAGCGCTTCAGGCTCGCGACGTCGATCTCGTTGTCGAAGTGGCCGATGTTGCACACGATGGCGTTGTGCTTCATGCGCAGCAGATGCTCGTGCGTGATCACGTGAAAGTTGCCGGTCGCGGTGACGAAGATATCGGCCTTGTCGGCCGCGTACTCCATGGTGACGACGCGCAAGCCTTCCATGGCCGCCTGTAGCGCGCAGATCGGATCGACCTCCGTCACCCACACCTGGGCCGAGAGCGCCCGCAGAGCCTGGGTGCAGCCCTTGCCGACATCCCCGTAACCGCACACCACGGCGATCTTGCCCGCCACCATGACGTCGGTGGCGCGCTTGATGGCGTCCACCAGCGACTCGCGGCACCCGTACAGGTTGTCGAACTTGCTCTTGGTGACCGAGTCGTTGACGTTGATGGCCGGGAACGCCAGCGTGCCCTCCCGCGCCATGCGGTAGAGGCGCTGCACCCCGGTGGTGGTTTCCTCGGTGACGCCGCGGATCTGCCGGATGCGCGTGGAATACCAGCGCGGATCGCTGTTGAGCCGGGAGCGGATCGCGGCGAACAGCGCACGCTCCTCGTCGCTGCCGGGTTTGGCGATCACCCCAGCATCGCTCTCCGCTTTTGTCCCCAGGTGCAGCAGCAGCGTCGCATCACCGCCGTCGTCGAGAATCATGTTGGAGTAGCCGCCGTCGGGCCACTCGAAAATGCGGTGCGTGTACTCCCAGTAATCCTCGAGCGACTCGCCCTTCCAGGCGAACACCGCCGTGCCACGCGCGGCGATCGCGGCGGCGGCGTGATCCTGGGTGGAGAAGATGTTGCACGAGGCCCAGCGCAGCCTCGCCCCGAGCGCCTGCAGCGTCTCGATGAGCACCGCGGTCTGGATGGTCATGTGGAGCGAGCCGGAGATGCGCGCCCCCTTCAGAGGCTGAGTGCGCGCGAGCTCCTCGCGGATCGCCATGAGGCCGGGCATCTCGGTCTCCGCGATGGCGATTTCCTTGCGTCCGAAATCGGCGAGCGTCAGATCCGCGACCTTGTAGTCGCTCGTGCTGGCGGCGGTCTTCAATGTGGCGTTCATACTCGATCCTCCGAATGACAGAGTGAGCGCCGTATGGATGACCCGAGGTCTGCTGAGCCTGGCAGGCGCGGCGCTTCTTTCACGCACCGGTCTGTCGCAACGCTCCTCAGCAGGCGTGGCTGCCGCGATGCGGCTGGTTGCTGTGCTTCAGGCTGCGCGCACGTCCTTGGCCTCGGCGGCCAGTGTCTCGGCGAGATCGGTGCGCTCCCAGGTGAACTCCGGCTCGGTGCGGCCGAAGTGTCCGTAGGTCGCGGTCTTCTGGTAGATCGGGCGCAGCAGGTCGAGCATCTCCCGCAGACCGTAGGGTGTCAGGTCGAAGTGCTTGCGGATCAGCTGCGTCAGGCGCTCGCGCGACAGGTGGCTGGTGCCGAAGGTCTCCACCATGATCGAAGTCGGCTCGGGGACGCCGATGGCGTAGGACACCTGCACCTCGCAGCGCTCGGCGAGTCCCGCCGCCACGATGTTCTTGGCGACATAGCGCGCAGCATACGCCGCCGAGCGGTCGACCTTGGAAGGGTCCTTGCCCGAGAACGCGCCGCCACCGTGGCGGGCGTAGCCCCCGTAGGTGTCGACGATGATCTTGCGTCCGGTGAGTCCGCAGTCACCCACCGGCCCGCCGATCACGAAACGCCCCGTGGGGTTGATGTGGTACTTGGTGCGCTCGTCCACCCACTCCGCCGGCAGGACGGGCTTGAGGATCTCCTCCATCACCGCCTCGCGCAGCGCCTTGGTGGAGACTTCCGGGCTGTGCTGGGTTGACAGCACCACCGCCTCCAGACCCACCGGCTTCGCCTCCTCGTAGCGCAGCGTGACCTGACTCTTCGCATCCGGACGCAGCCACGGAAGCTTGCCGGCCTTGCGCACCTGGGCCTGGCGCTTGACCAGCCGATGGGCGAGCGTGATCGGCGCCGGCATCAGCACATCGGTCTCGTTGGTGGCGTAGCCGAACATCAATCCCTGGTCGCCCGCTCCCTGCTTGCGCTCGTCCTTGCGATCCACGCCCTGGGCGATGTCGGGAGACTGTTTGCCGATCAGGTTCAGCACCCCGCAGCTGGCCCCGTCGAATCCCATGTCGGAGGAGTTGTAGCCGATGTCCAGCACCGTCCTGCGCACCAGGGCTTCGACGTCGACCCACGCAGAGGTGGTGACCTCGCCGGCGACGATCACCACGCCGGTCTTGACGAGGGTCTCGCAGGCGACGCGACCGCGCGCATCTGCCGCGAGGATCGCGTCCAGAACCACGTCCGAGATCTGGTCCGCGATCTTGTCCGGGTGGCCTTCGGAGACCGACTCGGAGGTAAACAGATAGTCATTGGCCATGGAGATCGTTCCGCCGCAATCTAAGCGCCAGGGCAGGTGAGTTTAACCCAGGTGGCCGCGGCCTTGGGCAAGCGCCGGTGCGAAGGCCCCCGCCAGCCGCGCGTCGAATTCGGCGCGTGTAAAGCGATGATTCTGCGTGCCGCGCGACTCGATCTTGATGGCGCCCATGAGGGAAGCGATATGTCCGGTGCTCAGCCAGTCGAGACCGTGCAGCAGGCCGTGGATGAGACCGGCGCGATAGGCGTCACCGCATCCGGTGGGGTCCACCACCGCTGCTGCCCTGGCACACGGGATCGCGATCTCCTGATCGCGGGTATGAATGACCGAGCCGGCCGCGCCGCGCGTCACGATGAGCGCGGTCACGTGCTGCGTGAGCTTCTCGACGCTCCAGCCGGTCTTCTGCTTGAGCAGCTGCCATTCGTAGTCGTTCACGGTGACCCAGGTCGCCTGGGAAATGAAGCGCGTCAGCTCCGCGGCGCTGAACATCGGCAGCCCCTGACCGGGATCGAAAATGAAGGGGATGCGCGCGGCGGCGAACTGCGCGGCGTGCTCGATCATGCCCTCGCGCCCGTCGGGCGCCACGATGCCGATGGCGATGTCACGCGCATCCGTGACACGGTTGAGGTGCGCGTGCTGCATCGCCCCGGGGTGGAACGCGGTGATCTGATTGTCATCCAGGTCGGTGGTGATGAACGCCTGGGCGGTGAGCTCGGTGTCGATCACTTTGACGTGATCGTCGGGCACGCCGGCGCGCGCCATCCATTCCCGGTAAGGGCCGAAGTCGCGCCCGACCGTGGCCATGGGATAGGCGCTGTCGCCGAGCAGCTTCAGGTTGTAGGCGATGTTGCCGGCGCAGCCCCCGTATTCGCGGCGCAGCTGCGGCACCAGGAACGCGACGTTCAGGATGTGGATCTTGTCGGGCAGGATGTGATTGGCGAAACGGTCGCCGAACACCATGATGGTGTCGAACGCCAGTGAACCGCAGATCAACGCCCGTCCCGGCCGGGCGGCCTTCATGTCTTGGCGCCCTGCGAAGCGGCGCCCGCGGGCGGTCGAGCTTTGCTCTCGGCCACCATCAGCGCCACGGCGCTCCTGGCGAGCTCGGTGAGGCCCGCGCCGTTACGCTGCTCGAAGTAGCTGATCATCTGCGCCCGCATGCGCGGCTCCCAGTAGCGCTTGAGGTGATTGGCCACGGCCCGCGCCGCTTCCGGCGCCTCCGCGGTGCCGGCAAAAAACTCGCCGATCTCGTTGGTCATCTTGATGAGCAGATCGATGTTCATGTGCCTGCCCGTTTTTGGTCTGTCAGCCGGTGCGGGTGCGCATACACGACGTGCTGGTCGGCCCGCGCGAATGCCACCAGCGTGAGCCCGGCGCGCTGCGCCAGGCGTACCGCGAAGGCCGTCGGCGCCGACAGCGCGACCAGGAGCGAGATCCCGACGGTGGCGCACTTCTGCACCATCTCGTAGCTGGCACGGCTGGTGATCAGCATATAACCCGCCGTGAAATCCGCGTGCGCGCGCGACAGCGCCCCGATGGTCTTGTCGAGCGCATTGTGCCGGCCGACGTCCTCACGCACCACTTTGATCCCCTGTCCCGGAACGACCCACGCCGCGGCGTGCACGCTGCCGGTGCGGGCATTGATCGGCTGCCGGCCCGACAACTCCCCGATCGCCGCGTGCAGGGCGGCGCTCGTGACGCTCACCCCGGCGGGCACCGGTCCGCACTCGCGGATGGCATCCGCGGCGCTCTCCGCCCCGCACAGGCCACAGCCGGTTCGGCCGGTGAGGTTGCGGCGGCGCTGCAGCAACTGCGTGAACCGCTCCCAGGCGACCGTGATGCGCACGTCCGCGGACAGTGCCCCGTAGCTGACCTCCACGCCGCGGATCTCCTCCGCGCGCGCCACCAGGCCTTCGCTCAGGGTGAATCCGACCGCGTAGTCCTCGAGATCCGCCGGCGTCGCCAGCATCACGACGTGCGGGACGTCGTGGTAGACCAGCGCCACCGGCACCTCCTCCGCCACCAGGTCGGTGGTGCGCTCGAGCGCGCCGCGCGTCCAGCGCTCGACGCCGAGCTCCGCGCTGACGGCTCCCGGGGCTTGCGCCTCTGCCACCGGTTCCGGGCTCATCGCGCGCTCAGGTTGCAGGCGGCGGCGCCTCGCTCAGGCGGGCGCGCGATCCGGCTTGCGCTGGCGCGCCGGTCTGGGTGCGGCGCGCTCGGCCTGCGCGCGCTTGCGCCACGCGTCCTTTTGATTCACCAGCACCACCTCGACCGCGGTGACCTTGTACTCGGGGCAGTTGGTCGCCCAGTCGGAGTTCTCGGTCGTGACCACGTTGGCGTTGGTCTCCGGGAAATGGAACGTCGTGTACACCACGCCCGGCGCGATCTTCTCGGAAACCTTGGCGCGCAGCACGGTCTCGCCGGCGCGGCTGGTGAGCCCCACCCAGTCCCCGTCGCTGATGCCGCGCACCTCGGCGTCGTGCGGATGGATCTCCAGCAGGTCCTCGGTATGCCACACGACATTGTTGGTGCGGCGCGTCTGCGCACCGACGTTGTATTGCGTCAGGATCCGGCCGGTGGTGAGGATCAGCGGGAAACGGCTGGTCGAGCGCTCGCTGGTCGGCACGTACTCGGTCGGCCAGAACTTGCCCTTGCCGCGCACGAACTGCTGCACGTGCATGGTCGGGGTGCCCTCGGGGGCGGCGTCGTTGCACGGCCACTGGATGCTCCCCAGCCGCTCGATCTTCTCGAAGCTCATGCCGGCGAAGGTCGGCGTGAGGCGCGCGATCTCCTCCATGATCTCGCTGGCGTGCTCGTAGTGCATCGGATAGCCGAGCGCCTCGGACAGCAGGCAGGTGATCTGCCAGTCCTGATAACCGCCCAGGGGCTCGATGACCTTGCGCACCAGCGAGGTGCGTCGCTCCGCATTGGTGAAGGTGCCGTCCTTCTCGAGGAACGAGGAGCCCGGCAGAAACACGTGCGCGAACTTCGCGATCTCGTTGAGGAACAGGTCCTGTACTATGACGCATTCGAGCGAAGCCATCGCCGCGCTCACGTGGTGCGTGTTGGGGTCGGACTGCACGAAGTCCTCGCCCTGCACGTACATCCCCTTGAAGGTGCCGTCGAGCGCGGCCTCGAACATGTTGGGGATGCGCAGGCCCGGTTCGGACTGCAGTTGCACCCCCCAGACCTCTTCGAAGGACTTGCGCACCACCGGATCGGACACGTGGCGGTAGGCGCTGAACTCGTGGGGGAAGGAGCCCATGTCGCACGAGCCCTGCACGTTGTTCTGACCGCGCAGCGGGCTGACGCCCACGCCCTCGCGGCCGAGGTTGCCGGTGGCCATGGCGAGGTTGGCGATGCCCATGACGGCGGTCGTGCCCTGACTGTGTTCCGTCACCCCCAGGCCGTAGTAGATGGCGCCGTTGCCGGCGGTGGCGTACAGGCGTGCGGCGCGCCGCACGCGCTCCGCCGGCACCCCGGTGATCGCTTCCGAGGCCTCCGGGGAGTTGCGCTCCTCGGCGACGAACGCCTTCCACTTGGCGAACGAGTCCGGCTCGCAGCGCTCGGCCACGTAGGCCTCCTTCACGAGACCCTCGGTCACCACCACGTGCGCCAGCGCATTCAGCAGCGCCACGTTGGTGCCGGGCTTGAGCTGCAGATGCGCGTCCGCCTCGATGTGCGGCGTGCGCACCAGCGCGATCTCGCGCGGGTCGGCGATGATGAGCTTGGCGCCCTGGCGCAGGCGGCGCTTCAGTTGCGAGGCGAACACCGGGTGCCCGTCGGTGGGGTTCGCGCCGATGATCATGACGACGTCCGCCTTCATGACGGAATCGAACGCCTGCGTGCCGGCGGACTCGCCGAGCGTGTTCTTCAGCCCATAGCCGGTCGGTGAATGGCACACGCGCGCGCAGGTGTCGACGTTGTTGGTGCCGAAGGCCGCGCGCACCAGCTTCTGCACCAGAAAGGTCTCCTCGTTGGTGCAGCGCGAGGAGGTGATGCCGCCGATCGAGTCGCGGCCGTACTTCGCCTGGATGCGCCGCAGCTCGCTGGCGGCGTAGCCGATCGCCTCGTCCCAGGAAACCTCGCGCCACTCGTCGCGGATGCTCTTGCGGATCATGGGCTTGGTGACGCGGTCGGCGTGCGTGGCATAGCCCCAGGCGAAGCGCCCCTTGATGCACGCGTGCCCGTGGTTGGCCAGGCCCGCGCGATCCGGCGCCATGCGCACCACCTCAACGTCCGCGCCCTCGCCGCGCAGCTCCGCCTTGAAGCCGCAGCCCACACCGCAGTAGGCACAGGTGGTGGTCACGGCGCGCTCGGGCATCCCTAAGCCGATGATAGATTTTTCCGTGAGCGCCGCGGTCGGGCAGGCCTCGACGCACGCCCCGCAGGAGACGCACTCGGATTCGAGAAACGGCTGGTCCTGGCTCGCCGCCACCTTGGACTCGAAGCCGCGGCCCTGGATGGTGAGCGCGAAGGTGCCCTGCACCTCGTCACAGGCCCGCACGCAGCGCGAGCACACGATGCACAGCGTGGGGTCGAAGGCGAAGTAGGGATTGCTCTCGTCGGTGGCCATGGGACGGTGCATGGCGCCGCGCGCGTAGGAGCTGGCGGTGATGCCGACGCTGTCCGCCATGTCCTGCAGCTCGCAGTGACCGTCCGCCGGACAGCTGGCGCACTCGAGGGGATGGTCCGAGACATACAGGTCGATCATGCCGCGGCGCAGCTGCAACAGCTTGTCGGATTGCGTGCGAATCTTCATGCCCGAGGCCACGGTGGTGGTGCACGAGGCGGGGTAGCCCTTGCGGCCCTCGATCTCCACCAGGCACAACCGGCAGGAGCCGAACGCCTTGAGGGTGTCGGTCGCGCACAGCTTCGGCACCTTGATCCCGGCGAGCGCCGCGGCGCGCATGACCGAGGTCCCTTCCGGGACCGTGACCGCATGGCCGTCGACCTCGAGCGTGACGGTACCGGCGCCGTTCACGGGCTGTGGAGTGCCGAAGTCCTCGTAATCTATCGCGTACATGTTCCGCCTCGCTCGCCTTACTTTGCCCGTCCGCGAAAGTCTTCCCGGAAATGCTTGAGTGCGCTCTGCACCGGGAACGGCGCCATGCCGCCCAGCCCGCACAGCGATCCCTGCACCATGGTCTCGCACAGCTCTTCCAGCAGCCGCACGTTCCGCTCGCCGTCCACACCCGCGAGAATACGGTCGATGACCTCGACCCCGCGCGTCGAGCCGATCCGGCACGGCGTGCACTTGCCGCAGGATTCGATGGCGCAGAATTCCATCGCGTAGCGCGCCATGCGCGCCATGTCGACGCTGTCGTCGAACACCACGATACCGCCGTGACCGAGCATCGCGCCGATGCCGGCGAGCGCCTCGTAGTCGACCGCGGTATCGAACTGGGAGGCGGGAATGTAGGCGCCGAGCGGCCCGCCGACCTGCACGGCGCGGATCGGCTTACCCGTAGCGGTGCCGCCGCCGTAGTCGTACAGCAGCTCGCGCAGCGTGAGCCCGAAGGCGCGCTCCACCAGGCCGCCGCGGCGGATGTTGCCCGCGAGCTGTATGGGGAGCGTGCCGCGCGATTTCCCCATGCCGAAGCTCGCATAGGCCTCTGCGCCGTGTTGCAGGATCCACGGCACGCTCGCCAGCGTCACCACGTTGTTGACGATCGTGGGTTGCCCGAACAGGCCCTTGACCGCCGGCAAGGGCGGGCGCACGCGCACCTCGCCGCGCCGGCCCTCGAGGCTCTCCAGCATCGAGGTCTCTTCACCGCAGATATAGGCGCCGGCGCCGAAGCGCACCTCGAGATCGAAGCGCCTGCCCGAGCCGGCGACGTCGCTGCCGAGGTAGCGCGCCTGGTGGGCCGCCGCGATGGCGGTTCGCAGCGCGCGCAGCGCATGCGGGTACTCGGCCCGCAGATAGATGTAGCCCTGGGTCGAGCCCACCGCGATGCCGGCGATGGTCATGCCCTCGATCAGCGACAGCGGATCGCCTTCCATCAGCATGCGATCCGAGAATGTGCCCGAGTCGCCCTCGTCGGCGTTGCAGGTGACGTACTTCTGCCCCGCCGGCTGATCGAGCACCGTCTTCCATTTGATCCCCGTCGGGAAGGCCGCCCCGCCGCGTCCGCGCAGGCCGGAAGTCGTGATCGCCTGCACGATGGCCGCCGGCTCCATGGACAGTGCCCGGGTGAGCCCCTGGTAGCCGCCGTGCTTCACATAATCCGCTACGCTCGTGGGGTCGATGATGCCCACGCGCTCGAAGGTCAGGCGCTGCTGACCCTTGAGCCAGGGGATCGCCTCCGTGGCCCCGAGGGACAGGGCGTGTGAGCCGCCGTCGAGAAAGTCCGCGTTGAAAAGGCCGGCGACGTCGCCGGTCGTGACGGGGCCGTACGCCAGGCGGCCGCGAGGTGTCAGCACTTCGATGAGCGGCTCGAGCCAGTAGGCGCCGCGCGAGCCGTTGCGCACCACCTTGACGGCGGCCCGGCGGCGCGCGGCCTCCTCGGCGATCGCGCGCGCCACCTCACCGGCGCCGAGCGACAGTGCGCCTGCGTCCCCGGGTACGTAGACCAGCGTCGTCATGACGAGGCTGCACCGCCCGCGACCAGCTCATCGAAGCGCTCGGGCGTGACCCGCCCATACAGCCGGCCGTCGATCATCACCGCGGGCGAGCAGGCGCAATTGCCCAGACAGTAGATCGGCTCGAGCGAGAAGCGCCCGTCGGCGCTGGTCTGGTGAAAGTCGATGCCCAGACGGCGCCGGGCGTGCGCCGTCAGCGCTTCCGCGCCCATCGACTGGCAGGCCTCGGCCTGGCAGACGCTCACCGTGTGAGCACCCGGGCGCGAGCGGCGAAAGTAGTGATAAAAGGTGACTACGCCATGCACTTCCGCGCGCGAGAGGTTCAAGACCTCGGCAACTATGGGCACGGCGGCGCCGGGAACATAGCCCAGGGCAGCCTGGATGGCGTGCAACACTTCCAGGAGCGGTCCGGGACGTCCTTTCAGATCCGACGCGATGCGCTGCACTACGGCGCTCTCGGCCGGGGGTAATGTCTCCATAGATATATCAATTATACCGCCTGCGCGAGCTTGGCCCTACACTTACTGCGACCGACAGGGCAATCCGTGGTTCATTCGCACCCTGCCAAGCTCACACCGGCGCGCTGGCTGTTGACGTGGACACTCATGACAGTGGCCGCACCGCACGCGGCCGCGACGGCCCTGGGCACCGAGCTCGCATGGGGCGGCAGTCTCGCCGTCACCAGCGATTACATTTACCGCGGGGTCTCGGAGAGTAACGGCCGTGCGGCCCTGCAGGCCGACGTGCACGCCGACACGCCGCAGGGCACGTTTGCCGGCGCCTGGGCCTCGACGCGCGACCGTGCGCTGGAACCGGGCGCCGGCTACGACTTCGAGGTCTACCTCGGGCACCGCTTCGACCTGAGCAGCGCCTGGAACGCGACCTTGAGCGCGCGCAGCCACTATTTCCCGGGCGCGACGGGGGAGGTTTCCGATGACTTCCAGGAACTGTCGGCCGTGCTCACCTGGCTCGACCGCTGGACACTGTCGGCATCCGCGATTCCGAATGCGGTGCGCTACTGGTATTACAGGCGCCTCAGCCGCAGCCCGGCGGGGATCGCCGAGACGACCGGGCAGTGGCTGATCGGTGAGGGGCTGTTCGTCACCGCAGGCGCCGGGTACTACCGCTCGAGCGGCACCGGCGCGCGTCGGCTGGCGGCCACCGGCTATGCGTATGGCAACGCGGGCCTCGCGTTCGAGCGGCGACGCTGGCGGCTGGATATCGGCTACTTCTTCGCCGAGGAGCAGGCGCGCGAGCTGCTCCCCTATCCGCTCGCGCGCCACCGCGTCGCCGGCACCGTGAGCTGGCGCTTTTGACCGCGCGCGCCGCGCGGCGGATAGTCCCCGGTAACGGTTTTGAACCCGCGAGGGCCGGCCGGCCACTTACCGTAGCAAAGGGTGTGGAGTGAAGCCGACAGGTTACAGTAACAGGGACATGGTGGAACCGACGTACCGCGGGTCAGCCTCGGTGGCGCGTGAGGTGGATCTCATGGCGCGCATTGCCAACGGCGACCGCAAGGCGTTCGAGGAGCTGTACAACCTGTACCATCGCCGCATGGCGCGCTTCCTGACGCGCCTCACGCACCGCTACGACCTGGCCGAAGAGGTCATCAACGACACCTTCTGGGTCGTGTGGCGCAAGGCGCGCGACTTCCGCGGCGACTCCCAGCCCTCGACGTGGATCCTGGGGATTGCCTACCGCAAGGCGCGCAATGCACTGCGCTCCTCGGCACGCCTCGGACAGCAGAACCTGGAGATCGAGTCCCTGGCACTCACCAGTGAGGAGCCGTTCCGCACCGAGGAGCTGCGCGACTGGCTGGAGCAGGCGCTCGAGCAGCTTCCGGTCGAGCAGCGCATGGGAGTGGAGCTGTGCTATGAGCTGGGGTATTCCTGCGAAGAGATCGCAAGGATCATGGGTTGTCCGGTGAACACCGTGAAGACGCGACTGTTTCATGCGCGCGCGAAACTGCAGAAGCTGCTGCCGCAGCTGGCCGGGGCCGGCGCAAGCGCGCCCCGCGGCGCGGGGCGGCAGGCCGCGCCGGAGCGTCAGTCATGATGGCGAGCCGTGCTTGCCATCACGAGGAGTGCTGGCTGCTGTTGCCGTGGCTGGCAAACGGCCGGCTGCCGCAGGCCGAGCGCGCCGGCGTGGAGGAGCACCTGCGCGAGTGTGCGGCCTGCACGCAGGAGCTCGCGCGCCAGCACCTGCTGTGCCAGGTGTTGACCGAACCGGAGCGCGTGAGCTATGCGCCCGGACCGTCGTTCCGCAAGCTGATGGATCGCATCGACGGCCGTACGCCGGCAGGTTGGCAGGACCTGCGGCCGGTCGGCCACCGGGGCGTGCCCTCGGCGCGCGCGGCCGCATGGCGGCCGCCGGGGCTGGCCTGGGCCGCGAGCTTCGTGCTGGCCGTCGGGCTCGCCGCTTTCGCACCCACCGCGTATCGCTGGTCGCAATGGCGCTACACCACCCACACCACGAGCGCGCACGGCACGCCCGGCGTCCTGCACGTTGCCTTCGAGCGCTCGCTGCCGGTCGGGGAGCTGGAGGAAATGCTGCGCTCGGCCGGCGCGCGCGTGGTCGAGGGACCGGGAACGAGTGGAATATTCGGCATCGCGCCGGTCACTACCACGGCGCGCGGCAGCGCGCCCTCCGGCGAGGCGAGCCCGCAGATGCGCGCGCTCGCGGCGCGATTGCGCGCCGACGCGCGGGTGCGCTGGGTCGAGCCGCTGACAGGGACCGATGGGGCAGAGGGCGCGCAGGGACGACGCACGCGGGAACCGTAATGCGCGCCTTCACCCGCGCCGGCATCGTGTGCCTTGCGCTTCTGGGTGGGACCGCTCGGGCCGCGCCGCCCGCTGCGGCGCCCGCCTCCCCGCCGCCGCGGATCGTGGTGGCGTTCGCCAACGAGCCGCACACGACTCCCGCTCCCGCCGGCACCACCGGCAGCCACTACGCCGGGGACGGCTACCGCGTGGCGCAGAGCGCGCAGCAGCAGGCGCGCCGGGTGGCGGCCGCCTACGCTCTGCGGCCGGTGGCGAGCTGGCCGATCAAGGCTCTGTCGATGCATTGCGTGGTGTACGAGATCACCGACGGCCGGCCCGTGTCCGAGGTGCTCGCCGCGCTGTCGAAGGATTCGCGCGTCGTGCTGGCGCAGCCGCTGCAGGAGTTCCACACCCTGAGCGATCCGCCCGCTGCGCGCCCGCCTTACAACGACCCGCTGTATGACCTGCAGACCAATCTGCTGACGCTCGGCATCGCCCGTGCCCACGAGCGCGCCCAGGGCGCGGGCGTGCGCGTCGCCCTCATCGACACCGGTGTCGATGCGCGGCATCCGGATCTCACCGGAAGGATCGTGCGCACGCACTCCTTCCTGACAACACGCACCCCGGCCGCCTCCTTCCTGCGCCACGGCACCGCGATGGCCGGGCTGATCGCGGCGGTCGCCAACAACCACGTCGGCATCGTGGGCATCGCGCCGCAGGCGCAGCTCGAGGTATTCGAAGCCTGCTGGCAGCTGCGGCCGGACGACGACGCGGCGGCTTGCAACACCTTCACCCTCGCGCAGGCGCTCGCCGCCGCCCTCGCCTCCGGCGCGCCATTGATCAACCTGAGCCTCGCCGGGCCCGCGGACCCGTTGCTGTCCGCGCTGGTGCAGAGCGGCCTGAAGCACGGCGTGACCTTCGTCGGTGCCGCCGGTGCGGCCGACGAGGGCTTCCCGACGGCGATCCCGGGTGTGATCGGCGCCTCGGGGAGCGAGCAGGCGCTGCCCGCAGGTGCCTTCACCGTTCCCGCGGAGCACGTGCTCACTCTGCGCCCCGGCGCGCAGTACGATTTCGAGTCCGGTACGTCCGTGGCGGCCGCCGAGCTCACCGGCGTGATCGCGCTGCTGATGTCGGGATCCTCGGCGCGCCTCGCCACCGACACCATCGTGTCGCTGCTGCGCGAGGGCGCGGCGGGGGCTGCCTCCGCAGCGGCGGATCCGGTGGATGTCACGGCCGCGCTGGCGCGGCTCGACGCGCGCCAACACCGCGGCGCGGTTGCGGTGCGCGCCGGGCACTGAAGCGCGCTGCGGGCGCGCGCCCCTTGCGCGTCGCCCCGGGGCGGCTTGACCGGCCCGCAAGCCGTGCCATGCTGATGCGCCCATGCCCGGCAACCCCCCAGGTCTCACCTGGAATCTCATCCAGGAGGCGCGCGAGCGCATCGCCGGCAAGGTCGGCCTCACCCCCGTGCTCACGAGCGCGACGCTCGATGCGCAGGCCGGCGCGCAGCTGCACTTCAAGTGCGAGAACTTCCAGAAGTGCGGCGCCTTCAAGGCGCGCGGCGCCACCAACGCCGTATTCGCGCTGCCCGAGTCGCAGGCGCGCCGCGGCGTCGTGACGCATTCCTCGGGCAATCACGCCGCCGCGCTGGCGCGCGCCGCGCGGCTGCGGGGCATTCCGGCCTACGTCGTGATGCCGGACAACACCGTGCAAGCCAAGCGCGCCGCGGTGCTGCGCTACGGCGCCGAGATCAGCTACTGTGAATCAACGCTGGCGGCGCGCGAGGACGGCGCGCGAGCGCTCATCGCCGCCACCGGCGCAATCCTGGTTCATCCCTATGACGATCTCGCGGTGATGGCCGGCCAGGGAACCGCCGCGGTGGAATTGCTGACGCAGGTCCCCGATCTCGACCTCATCCTCTGCCCGGTGGGCGGCGGGGGACTGCTGAGCGGCACCGCGGTCGCGGCCAAGACGCTCAAGCCCGCCATCCGCGTGATCGGCGTCGAGCCCGCCGGCGCCGACGACGCCGCGCGCTCGTTCCGGGCCGGCCGCATCCTGCCGAGCCTCAAGCCCGCGACCATCGCCGACGGCCTGCGCAGCGCGCTCGGCGAGCGGCCGTTCGCGGAGATCCGCCGCCTGGTCGATGACATCACGACGGTATCCGATGAGGCGATCGTGCGCGCGATGCGCCAGCTGTGGGAAGTGATGAAAATCATCGTCGAGCCCTCCGGGGCGGTGCCGTACGCGGCGCTGCTCGCGGACGCCCCGCAGCTGCGCGGCCTGCGCATCGGGCTCATTCTCAGCGGCGGCAACCTCGATCTCGAGCGGCTGCCGTGGAGCGCGGCTGCGCCGCCACCTTGAGAGCCTCAGGGACGCTCGAGGATGAGCGCGATGCCCTGCCCCACGCCGATGCACATGGTGCACAAGGCATAGCGGCCACGCACCGCGGCAAGCTGCCAGGTGGCGGTGGTGGCCAGCCGTGCGCCGGACATGCCGAGCGGGTGGCCGAGCGCAATGGCGCCGCCGTTGGGGTTGACGTGGCTCGCGTCGTCGGGAAGCTTCAGGTCACGCAGCACCGCGAGCGCCTGGCTCGCGAATGCCTCGTTCAACTCGATCACCTGCAGCTCATCGAGCGTGAGTCGCGCGAGCGACAGCACCTTGCGCGTGGCGGGCAACGGGCCCATGCCCATGATCCTGGGCTCCACGCCCGCGGTGGCCGCGGCGAGGATGCGCGCGCGCGGTGTCAGACCAAGGCGCCGCGCCGCCTCCTCGGAGGCGATCAGGAGCGCCGCGGCACCGTCGTTGACCCCGGAAGCATTGCCGGCGGTGACCGTGCCGTTGGCCCGAAACGGGGTCGGCAACCCCGCGAGCTGCTCGAGCGTGGTCTCGGGCCGCGGATGCTCGTCGCGCGTCACGAGCGCCTTGCCCTTGGCTCTCGCAATCTGCACCGGTACCAGCTCCGCGTCATAGAAGCCGCGGGCATAGGCGGCCGCGGTGCGCTGCTGGCTGCGCAGCGCGAAGCGGTCCTGGTCGGCGCGCGCGATGTTGAACTGCGCGGCGACGTTCTCGCCGGTCTCGGGCATCGAGTCGATGCCGTAACGCTCGCGCAGGCGCGGGTTGACGAAGCGCCAGCCGATGGTGGTGTCATAGATTTCCGCGCTGCGGCTGAAGGGGGCGTCGGCCTTCGGCATCACGAACGGCGCGCGCGACATCGATTCGACCCCGCCCGCCACCACCACCTGCGCTTCGCCGGCGCGGATGAGGCGCGCGGCCATCGCCACCGCATCCAGCCCCGAGCCGCACAGGCGGTTGATCGTGGCGCCCGGCACCGACACCGGCAGTCCGGCGAGCAGCGCCGCCATGCGCGCGACGTTGCGATTGTCCTCACCGGCCTGGTTGGCGCAGCCGAGCAGCACTTCCTCGATCGCGGCGGGCTCGAGCGAGGGATTGCGCGCGAGCAGCGCGGCGATGGGCACGGCCGCGAGATCGTCGGTTCGCACGGCCGAGAGCGCCCCGCCGTAGCGGCCGATCGGGGTGCGCGCGGCGTCGCAGATGAAAGGCTCACCCATGGGCTTAGGATGATACGTGGGCGCCGTACCGGTCTGCACCCGGTACAGTACCGGCGGCCCGCCGCCCGGGCGTATCTGCCTGCGGGTGCGGGGGTGCGGCACTATGGTGCTCATGATCGACCCGCTGCCCTTCGTGACCTATACCTTCGTCATGTCGATCACGCCCGGGCCCAACAATGTGATGCTGACCGCCTCGGGAGCGCACTTCGGTTTGCGGCGCACGCTGCCGCACATCGTGGGCGTCGGTGTCGGATTCGCAGTACAGCTGCTCGCGGTGTGCGCGGGCCTCTCCGCGCTGTTCGCCCGCTGGCCGGCGCTGCAGCGTGCGCTCGGCTGGGTGGGCGCGGCGTACCTGCTGTATCTCGGCTGGCGGCTGCTCGGTCGGAGCGACACCGAGGCGCGCGCCGGCCGCCGGCCGGTGACCTTCCTCGAGGCCGCGATGTTCCAGTTCCTCAACCCCAAGGCGTGGGTGATGACGCTGACCGCGGCGACGCTGTTTCTGCCCCAGGAGCTCGGACTGCTGCTGCGCGGCGGCTACATGGCGGGAATCATGGAGGGCATCGGAGTGCCGTGCATGACGGTCTGGGCGCTGTTCGGCAGCTCGCTGCGCGGCCTGCTCGCCGCCCCGCGCGGGCGCCTGGCGTTCAACCTCGCCATGGCCCTTGCGTTGGCCACGACGGCCGTCATGATGCTGAGGTGAGGCGACCCGGACGCCGAGGGTTTCAGATGTTCGAGCTGAGCCGCGATTCGCACCAGCCGCTGGTCGATCAGATCTGCGAGCGCGTCACACAGCTGGTGCGGGACGGGCAGCTGCCGGCGGGCGCGCGTCTGCCGTCGATCCGCAAGCTCGCCCGCCAGGTCGGCGCCAGCCCCTTCACGGTGGTGGACGCCTACGACCGGCTGGTCGCCCGCGGGCTGATCGAGCCGCGCGCCGGGCGCGGATTCTTCGTCACCCAGCGCCTGCTGTCGGCGCCGCTCGCCGCCATCGAAGCCCTGCCGGAGCTCGGCTCGGATGCCCTGGAGCTCGCGCGCCAGTGCCTGCAGCAGCGCGGGGACGTCATCGCCGCCGGCTCGGGCTTCCTGCCCGAGAGCTGGCTGCTGGAGGCGGGCTCCGCGGGCGTGCTGACGCGCCTGGTGCGCGGCCGGCGTACCCGCCCGTGGCTGCCGTGCCCGGCGGAGGGACTGGGTGAGCTGCGCGAGCAGATCGCCGCGCGCCTGCTGCAGCACGGCATCGCCGCGCCAGCCGCCAACATCGTCACCACCTACGGCGCATCGCACGCCTTCGACCTGCTGGCGCGCATCCTGCTCTCGCCCGGGGACGCGGTGCTGGTGGAGGATCCCGGCTACTTCGTATTGTTCGAGCAGCTGCGCGCGCATCACGTGCGACTGATTCCCGTGCCGCGTCATGCCGACGGCCCGGATCTCGCGGCGCTGGAAGCGGCGGCCCGCGCGCACCGGCCGCGCGCCTTTTTCATGCAGACCCTGGTGCACAACCCGACCGGCTCGAGCGCCGACCCGGCGCACTGCCACCGCATTCTCTCGCTCGCGGAGCAGTTCGGGTTTGCGCTGGTGGAAGACGATGTGTACGGGGACCTGTACGCCGGTAGCGCGGTGCGCCTGGCGCAGATCGACGCGCTGCGCCACGTCATCTACGTCGGCAGCTACACCAAGCTCATCGGGCCGGCACTGCGCGTGGGTTTCATCGCCGCCGACGCCGCACTGATCGCGCAACTCGTGCAGCGCAAGGTCCTGTCGGTGCTCTCGGGCTCGACGCTGCTCGAGTGCTACGTGTCCGAGGTCCTCGATACCGGGCGCTACAGGCGTCACGTGGAGCACACGCGCGCGCGGCTGGCGCGCCTGCGGCGCGACACGCGTGCCGCGCTCGCGTCCGCGGGCATCGAGTTCGAGCCGGCGCCGGGGGAAGGCATCTTCCTGTGGGGCCGGGTGCCCGAATCGGCCCCGGTCGATGAGCTGGTGCGGCGCGCCCGCGCTCACTCGATCCTGCTGGCGCGCGGCTCGCTGTTCTCCGCCGCGCAGGGCTGCCGCCAGTGGCTGCGCTTCAACGTCGCCCATAGCAACAGCCCGCCGCTGGTGCAGTTCCTGCGCGAGTCGCTGCGCGCGGCCTGACGGGCGGGAGGCGCGATTTGGCAGAGGCGGCGGCGCTCCAGGCACAGATCCACGACGCGGCCGAGTCCGACCTCGAAGGTCTCCTCGCCATCTACAACGACGTGGTCGCGACCTCGACCGCGATCTACTCGCACCTGCCGGTGACGCTCGATGAGCGGCGGCAGTGGTGGCGCAAGCGCGTCGCGCAGCAGTATCCGGTGCTGGTGGCGCGGGATCCTTCCGGCGTGCTCGGCTTTGCGAGCTTCGGCGACTTTCGCGCCTGGCCGGGGTACCGTTTCACGGTCGAGCACTCGGTGCACGTGCGCGCCGATGCCCGCGGTCGCGGGGTCGGCACGGCCTTGCTGACGGCGCTGTTTCCGCGCGCGGCCGCTCTCAACAAACACGTCATGATCGGCGGTGTGGATGCGGACAATGCCCCCTCCATACGTTTTCACGAGCGCCTCGGGTTCGAGCGGGCGGGGCGGCTGCGCGAGGTGGGCTACAAGTTCGAGCGCTGGCTGGATCTGGTTTTTCTGCAGCGGCGGATTTAAGGACCGGCAAGGATTCAACACCGGTTAAGATGGGTGGATGTTCAGTCTGCTGCCGCCCGCCACGCGGGCCCTGATCCTCATCAACGTCGCGGTGTTCCTGCTGCAACAGCTGGCCCCGGATCTCATGGCCGGATTGTTTGCGCTGTGGCCGCTCGGCAGCCCGCTGTTCAGACCCTGGCAGCTGCTCAGCTATGCCTTCCTGCACGGCAACCTGGTCCACATTTTCTTCAACATGTTCGCGTTGTTCATGTTCGGTCGCGCGCTGGAGGCGTACTGGGGAGGCCGGCGCCTGGTGACGTTCTACCTGGTGTGCGTGCTCACCGCGGCGCTGACACAGCTGCTGGTGCAGAGTGGCTCCGGCGCGCAGGAGGAAGTGATCGGCGCCTCGGGAGGCGTGTTCGGCGTGCTGCTCGCCTTTGCCTGGTATTTCCCCAGGCAGCGCATCATCCTGCTGTTTCCGCCCATTCCGATGCCCGCGTGGCTGTTCGTGACGGTGTACGGCCTGCTCGAGCTGTTCTTCGGCGTGACCGGCCGACAGCAGGGCGTGGCGCACTTCGCCCATCTGGGCGGCATGCTCGGCGGTGCGCTGTGCATCCTGTTCTGGCGCACGCGGCGGCGCTTCAGTTCCTAGTGCGCGCGCTCGCCCGCTCCCTCGGTATCACATGAAGTACGCAGTATAACACCAAGATATTACTAGAGAATTTATCCACAGTTGAATTCCGCACCACGCCCCGGTCAAAATCGCGCGCTTTGAAAGCGACGGGACTTCCATGATCAAGACCGAACGCCTGACCAAACACTATGGCTCGCTCACGGCGGTGGAAGACGTGAGCTTTCAGGTTGGCCCGGGTGAGGTGCTCGGCTTCCTCGGACCCAACGGCGCCGGCAAGACCACCACCATGCGCATGCTCGCCGGGTTCGTCACGCCGACTTCCGGCAGCGCCAACATCTGCGGTCACGACGTCGCGCGCGAGCCGCTCGCCGCCAAGGCGGCCCTCGGGTATCTGCCCGAAGGAGCGCCGAGCTACGGCGAGATGACGGTGCGGCGTTTCCTGGCGTTCATCGCGGACCTGCGCGCGCTCGAGGGCGCGCGCCGTGAGCAGCGGCTGGCGCACGTGATCGAGCACCTGCAGCTCGGCGGCGTACTCGACCAGACCATCGAGACGCTCTCCAAGGGCTTTCGCCGCCGCGTGGGCCTCGCCCAGGCGATCGTGCACGACCCGCCGGTGCTGATTCTCGACGAGCCCACCGACGGCCTCGATCCCAACCAGAAGCACGAGGTGCGCACGCTCATCAACGACATGGCGCGCGACAAGATCATCGTCATCTCCACGCACATTCTCGAGGAGGTCGACGCGGTGTGCACCCGGGCGATCATCATCTCCCGCGGTCGCATCGTCGCCGACGACAGCCCCGCCGGGCTCGCCGCCCGCTCGCGCTATCACAACGCGGTGTCCATGCAGCTCGAGGAGCCCGGCCAGCTCGCCGGCGCCCGCGACGCCGTGGCGGGGCTGCCCGCGGTCGCGCAGGTCGAGGTGAGCGAGCGCGATGCGCGGCTCACCGCCCTGCCGCGCTCCGGCGCGACCATTCTGCCGGCCCTTTCCGAGCTCGCCGCACGCCAGGGACTGAAGCTGAAGGAGCTGCACCTGGAGTCCGGGCGCCTCGACGAGGTGTTCCGCAGCATCACCGCCTGAGGATCGTCGGGTGCGCAACGTGGGCATCATCATGCGCCGCGAGCTCGCGAGTTACTTCGCGACCCCGCTGGCGTACGTTTTCATACTCATCTTTCTGGTGCTGGCCAACGCCTTCACCTTCTACCTGGGGGGCTTCTACGAGCGCGGCCAGGCGGATCTCGACCCGTTCTTCACCTTCCACCCCTGGCTGTACCTGTTCCTGATTCCGGCGATCTCGATGAAGCTGTGGGCCGAGGAGCGCAAGTCCGGCAGCATCGAGCTGCTGATGACCCAGCCGGTGGAGCTGTGGGACGCGGTGCTCGGCAAGTTTCTCGCCGCCTGGATATTCACCGCGCTCGCGCTGGCGCTCACCTTCCCGCTGTGGATCGCGGTCAACTACCTGGGCAGTCCCGACAACGGCGCGATCCTGGCCGCCTACCTCGGCAGCCTGCTGCTCGCCGGCGGTTTTCTCGCCATCGGCTCGTGCATGTCGGCGCTGACGCGCAACCAGGTGGTGGCGTTCATCCTGGGCGTGGCCGGGTGCTTCGTGTTCCTGCTGGCCGGCTTCCCCCTGGTGCTCGATGTGTTTCGCAGCTGGGCACCGCAGGCGCTGGTGGATGCGATCGCCTCGCTGTCGTTCCTCACCCATTTCGAGTCCATCGCCAAGGGCGTCATCGACGTGCGCGACCTGCTGTACTTCGCGATGCTGATCGGTTTCTTCCTGCTGGCGACCGCGATCGCGCTCAACCTGCGTAAAGACCTATGAACACACGCTCGACACTCGGCGGCGGCACGCTCCTGGGGCTCGCGCTGCTGTTCATCGGCCTCACGATACTGTTCAACCACGCGCTGCGCGGCTGGCGGCTGGATCTCACGCAGAATCGTCTCTACACCACCGCGGCGGGAACCGACCGGATCCTCGCCAGCATCAAGGAGCCGATCAACCTGTATTTCTTCTTCTCGGCAAAGACCGCGGCGCAGCTGCCGCAGCTGAAGACCTACGGCGTGCGGGTGCGCGAGTTCCTCGAGGAACTCGCCGCGCGCTCCGGCGGCCGGCTGCGCCTGCACGTGATCGACCCGCAGCCGTTCTCGGAGGAGGAGGACCGCGCCTCCGAGCTCGGCGTGCGCGGCACTGCGGTGGGAGCCACCGGTACGCAGTTCTATTTCGGCCTGGCCGGAACCAATTCCACCGACGGCCACGGCGCCATCGAGTTCTTCGATCCGAACAAGGAGCAGTTCCTCGAATACGACGTCGTCAAGCTGGTCTATCAGCTCGCCAACCCCAAGAAGCCCGTAGTGGCCTGGCTGTCGTCGCTGCCGATGGGTCCGGGCTTCGATCCGCAGACCGGTCAGATGCGCGAGCCGTGGGTCGTGTACAGCGAGGCGCAGCAGCTCTTTGACCTGCGGCCCCTCGAACCGACCGCGACCCGCATCGAGCCGGACGTGAACGTGCTGGTGCTGGTGCACCCGAAGGACCTGTCCCCGGCGACGCAATTCGCCATCGACCAGTACGCGCTGCGCGGCGGACACATCCTGGCGTTCGTCGACCCGCTCGCCCAGTCCGATCGGTCCGGCGCCGAGGCGGGCAATCCGATGGCGGCCATGGGCGCGGACAAGTCATCGCACCTCACCGCACTGCTTGGCGCCTGGGGCGTGCAGTTCAACCCCGCCGAGGTGGTCGCCGACCGTGCCCACGCCTTGTCGGTGACCATGCGCCAGGGAGAGCCGCCGGTCGAGCACCTGGGTGTGCTCGGGCTCGACAAGGGCAGCTTCACGGCCTCCGACGTGATCACCGCCGGACTGTCGAACGTCAACCTGGCCACCGCCGGCTACCTGGAGCCCGTCAAGGACGCGAAGGTGCATTTCGAGCCGCTGGTGCAGTCGAGCACCGACGCGCAAGCACTGCCGGCCGCACGCTTCCGCATGCTGTTCGATCCGGCGACGCTGCGCGACGGATTCAAGCCCACCGGCCGACGTTACACGATCGCCGCGCGCGTCAGCGGCAACGTGCACAGCGCCTTCCCGGCGGGCCCGCCGGCGGGCGTGACGCTGCCCGCCGGCCAGAGCGCCCTGAAGGAATCCGCACGACCTCTCAGTCTGGTCGTGTTCGCCGACACCGACCTGCTGTCCGATTATCTGTGGGTGCGTGAGCAGAGCTTCTTCGGCCAGCGTATCGCGCAGGCGTGGGCGAGCAACGGCGATCTCGTTGAGAACGCGCTCGACAATCTCGCCGGCAGCACCGACCTCATCAGCGTGCGCGGCCGCGCCTCGTTCACGCGACCGTTCGAGCGCGTGGAAAAACTGCGGCGTGCGGCAGATGAGCGCTTCCGGGTGAAGGAGCAGGAGCTCGAGCAGCAGTTGCGCGAAACCGAAGACAAGCTCACCGCGCTGCGGTCCAAGGGCAGCAAGCAGGCCGCGCTCATCATCACACCCGAGCAGGAGAAGGAAATCGAGCACTTCCAGACCGAGAAGCTGCGCATCCGCAAGGAGCTGCGCGCCGTGCGTGCCGGGCTGGACGCGGACATCAAGGGCCTGGGCACGACCCTCAAGATCATCAACATCATGGTGGTGCCGGCGCTGTTCGCCGTGGGGGCGCTGCTCATGGCCGCGTGGCGTCGCCGGCGACACCGGCCAGCGCTGACCTCAGGGTGAGCCATGAGTGCAGGCCGTGTCGTCGCGCTTCTGGTCGCCGGGCTGGCGCTGGTTGGCTTCGCCATGTGGGTCGCGTCCCAACGGCACCTGGAGCGCGCCACGCTGGCCGGGGACCTGGTGTTGCCGGACCTCGAGCATCACGTCAATGCCGTGACCGAGGTCGCGCTGCGCAAGGCCGACGGCACCCACGCCACGCTGAAGAGGAACGGCGCCGGCTGGAGCGTCGGCGAGCGTGGCTGGCCGGCCGACCCGGACAAGGTGCGCAAGCTGCTGCTCGATCTCGGCGCGCTCAACATCGTCGAGGAGAAGACCCGCTTGCCGGCAAACTACCCGCAGCTCGGCGTGCAGGACGTCGACTCGCCCAAGGCCACAGGGACGCGCGTCGAGGTGCGCACCCCCGCTCGAACCTGGGCGCTCATCGTCGGCAAGTCCTCGAGCGCCAAGTCCGGGTACGTGCGCGTCGCCAACGCCCCCCAGACTCTGCTCGCGGCGCCGTTGCTCACCGTGGATGCCGACCCCAAGGGATGGCTCGACCGCGCGTTGATCGACGTGGCGCCCGAGCGCGTACGTCAGGTCGAAGAAAAACCCCACCAGGGTCCGGGCTTCAGCGTCACGCGCGAGAAGAAGGAGCAGACCGACTTCACCGTGACACCTCTCCCCGGGGGCCGCGAGCTGACCAGTCCAGGCGCTGCGGACGGGATCGCGGGCTCCCTGAGTTCGCTCACCTTCGATGATGTGCGCAAGGCGAGTGCCACCGCGGACGCGGGTGCGGCGCACGCCCTGTTCCGCACCTTCGACGGCCTCGAGGTCGACGTCGCAGGCCGCAAGGACGGCGCGCGCTCGCTCGTGACCTTGAGCACACACGCCACCGCGAAGCAAACCGAAGCGGAGGCGCAGACGCGCAATGCGCGCCTCGGTGGCTGGGAGTTCGAGATCCCCGATTACAAGTACGCGGCCATCTTTCGTCCGCTCGAAGAGCTGCTCAAGAAGCTGCCACAGCCGGTGAAGAAGACCGCCATGGAGTCCGCCCCAGGCAAGGTGCCCGCAGCCGGTAGGACCCCAGCCGGCAAGACCCCGGCAGCCGGCAAGCCCCCAGCCGGCAAGGCGGCGACGCCCGGCAAGGATGCATCGCCGGACAATCCCGCCCCGCCTGATACTCCGAAATAGCGCCCGGGATCTACGCCGCGCTGCGCGCCATCGCCAACAGCTCCGTTACGGTGCGCCAGTTTCGGGCCGTCGCCGCGACGCCGAGCAGGGTTGCGGCGCGGGCCGCGAATTTCGAACGCCCGATGCCTTGCGGGGCGCAGAGGTACAGGACCTTGCCGCGCAACGCGACCTTCTCACTCGCCGCCCGCAGGGCCTGCAGTCGCTCGAGACGCGCGGACCCCGGGGCTTTCTGGAGAAACCACAGGTGCAGCGACTGCGGTCGCGCCTGCGCCGCGGGGAAGGGATTGGCCGCCGCCGCCTGGGCGAGTTGCTTCGCATCCAGGAGTACCAGGAACGGGCGAAAGCCAAAACGCCGGGAGACCGCAGCGCCGATATCCTCGATGAGCGCGGCCGCGGTACCCGAGGCCCTGAACACGACATTGCCGCTTTGAATGTAGCTTCTTACTTCCTCAAATCCCAGCCCGCGCAGCACGGTCACCAGATCCTTCATGGGCACTTTGTGGTGGCCGCCCACGTTGATGCCGCGGAACAGTCCGATCCAGGTCCGCACCGGCTTCAGGGCTTCACCTGCGACATGATCGCCAGGGGTCGTCCCTCCGGGTCATTGAAGTGCGCCATCCACTCCTCGGTTCCGTCCGCATGGCGGTGAATCAGGTGGGGTGCGTCCATGAACTCGATGCCGCGCGAGCGCAGCAGGTCGTAGGCCGTCCGGACGTCCGCGACGCGCAGGTAGAGAATGGACTCAGGGGCGGGCTTTTCCTGCGCGCTGAGCATCAGCCGCGTCCCACCACAGTCGAAGAACGCCAGCGAGCCGAAGGTGTACAGGTGCGGCAGACCGAGCGTCGCGCCGTACCACGCCTCGGACTCCTTGATGTCCCGGACTGTTCGCGCGATCTGGGCCAGTGGCCCGAGGGTCAGCGTAGTCATGTAGGTCTCTCCCGCAGGCGCAGGCTTGGGATCCTAGGCTGTGAGGGGTCGAATTACCCTCCCCTGGAGGGATATTGCGGGGCATTAAGTCAGGCGCACACCCCACGGAAACGGGGGGAACAGCCGATCCACGGGCTCAGGGGCCAGGCGTAGAATTTTTTCCGTGGGCCAAGTCACTTACTCGGCAGCAAGGGCCAGGAGACGGGCATGAGCGCTGTGTTACTCGCCGTGTTCAACGAGTACGGGGTCGCGGACCGTGTGCGCACCCGGCTGGTGGGCGACGGGTTTCCGACCGACCGGGTCGAGCTGACGGCATCCTGCGAGCCGGGACGGGCGGGACTGCATCCCGCAGCCTCGGCACGCGCAAGGTTCGCGCAGTATTTCCTCACCCTGCTGACTGAGGACGAGGAGCGGCCGTTCGTGGAGCTGCTGGTCGAGCGTGTCGAGTGCGGCGCGGCCACCATCGCGGTCCACCCACGCGGCGCGATCGAAACGGCGCGCGCCGCCGAGATCCTCGAAACGGAGGGGGCGGTGGAAGTGGTCGGACACGACCTCGAGAGCCAGACCTTCGAGTTCGCTGCTTCGCGGGAAGACGGCTACTGGGTCCGCCACTTCATGGTCGACAACCCGAGCGGCGCGGACTGCATCTACTGCCGGCTGTTTCCCGGGCACCGCTACCACTGAGCGGCTGACCCGACGCGCGACAAGACGCGCCGGAAGCCTCGCGGCTCCCGGGCGCGCGGCGCTGTCACATCATTGCTTCTGCTTCTCGAGCGTGTAGGTCGTCGTCTGCCCGTGCGCTACGTCCTTATCGGTCACTTGCACGGTCTTGCCGTCCTTCGCCACCGCGAGGCGAATCTCGTCGACGACTTTGCCCTGGCGATGGTCGGTCTCTTCCACGGTGTTGTCGTCGAGCCTCTTGAGCGTCACGACGGTGTGCCCCGGATCACCGGCGACGGGATACTCCTTGCCGTCGAACTTTGCGTCGTAGCTCTGACCGTTCCAGTGCATGATGAAGTGGTCGGGCATCATTTCGTACTGCACGGTGCGCAGCGCATCGTTTCCCGCGCTCACCTGATCCGTCAGCCACGAGCCGGAGACCGCGTGTGCTCCGGACGGCGCGGCCCCGACACGCTTCTCAGTGAATGACCCCGTGGCCTCCTTCGCTCCGCTGTGGTCTACGAACTTGCCCGCGAGCGTCGCGCCATCCGCGGAAACGCTGTAGGTCGTCGTGCCGATCTCCTTGCCTTGCTGTTTGATCGTGAGCTCGATGGAAGTCGGGCTGATGACCTTCACCATCGCCTCGTCGTAGTACGCGTGCCCGGTCACTTTGTGCGAGACGCCGTCCGCCTTGACCTTCAGCTCCGGATTGCAGCTCGAACAGGTGTACTGCCCGTCCACGAGCAGGAAGCTGTCTGGCTTCCCGGCCACCTTGAATGAGTCCAGGCGCGACTTCCACGTGCCATCGAACGCGCTACTCGCGAGCGCAACCGCGGGCACCAGCAGCAGTGCTGAGATATAGATTCTCATGAGTCTCCCCCCGTTGGTTTGTTGGCCGCGCGTCAAAGCGACGCGCGGCAAAGCGCGCAAGTGTATGCGCCCGGAACCGGGCGCGCCAACGAGCCGGGGCGGCGCGGCCAGGTCCCAGGCTCAGCCAAGTCCGAGGCTCAGTTGGTCCGCGCCTTCAGCACCTCCGCCAGGGTGTCGGGCCGGGCATCGACGCGGGCCAGGTGCGGGTAGCGCGCGCCGTCGAAGTACGCCACGCTGAGCGTGCGGTAGTAATCAGCGCTTTCCACCAGCAGCTCGATGGGCTTGCGGGTCTCGTGCGCCGCGGCAATGGCTGCATCGAGCACCTCGACCGAGTACTTGCGACCGTTCACGGCGATGATCTTCATGCCGGGGCCGGCGCCGGCTTGCGCGGCTGCGCGGTCCTCGACGGTGTCGATGATCGTGCCCTTGTCATCGCCCTTGTCATTGATCCTGAGGCCGATGGACCACTGGCGCTCGACGGTTTTCCTGCGCTTCTGCCGGGTCTCGATGTAGGAATTCCTTTCGGGCGAATAGCTCAGCTGCCAGCCGGCGCTCTGCAGGCCCGCGAGCAGCGCCTGCGTACCGGTCGTGTCGAGATGACGGCGAATGAGGGCGCGCCAGTCCCCGGGTGCGATGGCCGCCAGCGTGGCATAGACGTCCGCTTCCACGTACGGCTTGAGCGCCGGTGCCCCGCCCGCTCCGGCGTAGAAGCGCTTGACGAAATCATCCAGCGAGGCGCGCCCGGCGCTGCGAGCGCGCAGCTCGGCGTCGACGTTGAGCCACAGGAACACGGACGCCTCGTAGAAATCGACGCTGCGGCGGCTGAGCGTCCAGGCATCCGGGGCGCTGAACAGAATCTGCGCCGCCGCCGCGGTGTCCGCCATGGGCCGCCAGCGGTTCCCAGGCTCTGTGTCGAAGCTCCCCGCCAGGCTGGCGAGCATTTCGCGGTAGCTCTCGGGTGTGACCAGGCCGGCGCGCACCGGCAGCGCCGTGCCCCAGAACTGGGTAAGGCCTTCGTACACCCACAGGAGCGACCCGTCCATCGGCTGCTGGTAATCGGGGCTCAGCAGGCCTGCCGGACGGCGGTACTTGCCGTTCCAGCTGTGCACATACTCGTGGGCGAGAAGGTCCGCAACGCCTTCACGCAGCGGCGCCTCCGCGAGCGAGTTCTCATCCACGCGATCGTCACTGGACTCGTGGTGCTCGAGCCCGAAATGCGCCACGTGGTCCGAGAGCGTCAGGAGCCAGGTGTAGTGGCGGTACACGCGAGTCCCGAACAGACTCCCTGCCTGCTGCACCAGGCGGCCGTACCCGACGGCAAAGTCCCCGGGCACCGTGAGCGCCGCAGCGCTGTCGGCGACCAGCGAGAGGCGGTGCTTGAGCTCGGGAAACGGCGCCGCTCCCGGCAGCTCGATGCGCTTCGCGTAGCGGCCCATCTGCAGTGGCGAGTCGATCAGGCGCGCGAGTGAGGCCGGCTCGAGCTCAACGCCCCCGTCCGCCTGCGGGCGCAGCTCGAGCGCGCAGATGAGCTGCCACCCGGGCGGCGCGAATACCGTGGCCTCGGTGCTCAGGGTGCCGGCGTCGCGCCCCTTGGGCAACAGGACGAATTCGTTCCACGGCAGGACGGCGAGCTGCTCACTGCTCGTCGGCCCGGTGCTGAAATGTCCGCCCTCGGTCGGCAGGCCGGTATCGAGCGCGATCTCGAGGTGCGTGGCCCCGCGCGGCACGGTCACGCTGAGCGCGTACATGTCGCGCGGGTCGCGTCGCCAGGGCAGCGGCGCATCGTTCGCGCGGATCGTGAGCGCGATGATGGACTCGAGCGGCCCGCTCGGTCCGTGCTCGCCCGGAATCCATTTCGGAAACACCAGCGTGAGCGGGCCCTGCTGCACGGCCAGTGTCAGATCGGTATGCACGCGCTTGCGCGCGACCTCGCGCGCATCGACGCGCACCCTGAGATCCGCGGCCTGCCCCACTGCGCTCGCGAGCATGAGGGCCGCGACCAGTGCGCCGTTGAACCCTGCGGCTCCCATCATTCGGGCCTCGCGGCGGATACCAAGGGTGCGCGATTGTCGACTGAATGGCTCCGCCGGGCAACGAGTGGTACCGTCGCTCCATGGTCGAGAGCTGCTACCTCGGCGGCTGCCTGTGCGGCGGCGTGCGCTACCAGGTGTCGGGGGCGGTGAGCAACCCGTGCTTCTGCCACTGTGCCAGTTGCCGCAGGGCCGCCGGTGCGCCCATGGTTCCCTGGGGGACTTTTGCGCGTACGAGTTTCCGCCTCACCCGCGGCGCCCTCGCCGAATACCGCTCATCGCCGGGTGTCACGCGCGGATTCTGTGGCGTGTGCGGCACCTCGCTGACCTATCATAACGAGGCCCGCGCCGCCGAGATCGACGTGGCGCTCGCCACCCTGGATGACCCGACGGCGCTCGAGCCGCAGGTGCACCTGTGGGTCGGTGACAAGCTGCCGTGGGTGTCGATCAACGACGGCCGCCCGCAGTTCACGGCCGGCACTTGCGGAGGACCCCCATGACGCACGCGGTGGTAGCGGCGGAGGAATGGCTGGCGGCGCGCAAGGAATTGCTGGCGAAGGAAAAGGAGTTCACACGTCTGCGCGATCAGGTGAGCGCGCTGCGGCGCGAGTTGCCGTGGGAGGCAGTCACCAGGGAGTACGTCTTCGAGGGACCGGACGGCCGGCAGACCCTGCCACAGCTGTTCGCCGGCCGCAGCCAATTGATCGTCTATCACTTCATGTTCGCACCGGACTGGGACGCCGGATGCCCGCACTGCTCGCACTGGGCCGACAACTTCAACGGCGGGATCGTGCACCTGAACCAGCGCGATGTCACCATGATCGCGGTGTCCCGCGCCCCGTACGCCAGGCTCGCCGCCTACCACAAGCGCATGGGCTGGAGCTTCAAGTGGGTGTCCTCGCTCGGGAGCGATTTCAACTTCGACTACCGCGTGTCCTTCACCCCGCGGGAGCTCGAGGCTCGCAGGGCGTTCTACAACTACGTCTGGCAGGATCCTGGGGTCGCCGAACGCGAGGGAGTGAGCGTGTTCTTCAAGGACGAGCAGGAGCGCGTGTTTCACACCTACTCGGCGTACGCACGCGGAATCGACCTCCTCAATACCGACTACAACCTCCTGGACCTCACGCCCAGGGGCCGCGATGAAGCCGGCCGCGGTCCCTACTGGGTGCGCCGCCACGACGAATACGACCGCTAGCGCTGCGCCCGCCTTGGCGTTGGGCGCGCCGCTGCTCAGCGCGCGCGGGCCAACAGCCCCACGGTCACCGTCGCGAGCAACGCGGTGGGCAGCCAGGCGAGCACCACCGGATTGAGATCGAACACGATCGTGCCGCTCTCGATCAGCCGCTGCAGCAGGAAGAAGCCGATGCCGAGAATGAGCCCCAGCATCATGCGCGTGCCCGCGCCCGCGGAGCGCAGCGAGCCGAGCACGAACGGAATCGCCAGCAGCACCGCGAAGGCGATGGCGAGGGTGCGCGCGATGCGCGACCAGAACGCGAACAGGTACTCGCGCGTGTCGAGCGCATTGCTGCGGTAGTAGCGGATCAGCCGCCACAGGGCGCGGCTGGTGAGCTGCTTCGGATCCTCGACCGCGAGACCGAGGAACCCCGCGGTGAGTTTCGATGCGAGCAGGCGCTGCCCGGGCGGGCGGGTCGTCACCGCATCGTCCGCGAAGCGCGACTCGGTGTAGTCACTCAGCAGCCACTTGCCCCGGGAGCCGGCGGTGGCGCGCGTGGCGTGCCCCAGGGCGATGAGGCGGTGCTGCGGCGACAGCTCGAAGATCTGCATGCTGCCGAACTGGCGCTGGCTGTACTGCCCGGCCACGTTGAGGATCAGGTCGCCGTCGCGCACCCAGGCGCCGCCGCCGCCACCGAAGCTGACGTTGCTCAGCTTGCTGAAGGCCTTCTGCTCGCGGGCCGCCTGTTGCAGCGGCGGGGCGAGCACCTCGCCCAGCAGCAGCTCGACCAGGATCAGCAGCAGCCCGGCAAGCAGCGCAATACCGGCCAGGCGCACGATCGACACACCGCTGGCGCGAACCACCGTCAGCTCACTGCCCCGCGCCAGCGAGCCCAGCCCCAGGAGCGAGCCGATGAGCGCGGTGATCGGCAGCAGCTCGTAGGCGAGCTGCGGCATATTGAGCAGCGTGTACCAGAAGGCGCCGAGCGCGGTGTAGTGGCCGGTGCCGATGTCATCCTGCTGATCGATGAACACGAACAGCGCGCCGAGCACCAGCACCACCAGCATCACCAGCAGCACCGAGCTCAAGATGGCGCGCACGACGTAGCGGTCGAGCACACTCATAGTCCGCGCACCCGGTAGCGCAGCCGGTTACTCAGCCCCGGCCCCACGATCACCATGAGCGCGAGCAGCACCACCGCCGCGTGCGTCCACCACAGCCCGAGGAATTCCGGGATCGTGCCACGCGCAATCCACACCTTGCCGACGGAGATGAGATTGACATACAGGAAGAAGATCACCACCGCGAGCCACACGCGCGCGTAGCGACCCTGCCGCGGCTTCAGGCGCGCCAGCGGCACGGCGAGCAGCGCCAGCACCGCGCACATGAGCGGCATGGCGATGCGCGAGTGCAGTTCGGCGCGCTCGCTGGCGTCGCGCGAGTCGAACAGGCTCGCGGTGGATCGGGCTTCGAGAGTCCTGACCGCGTCGCTGCTCACCGGCACCTGCACCGGCATCACGTGCTCGGCGAAGCGCACGATGCGAAACTCCGGCCCACCGGGCACGCCTTCGAAACGCTCGCCGTCATACAGAGTGAGTATGTGTGTCATGCCGTCCGCCGTGACTGTGTGCCGCGCCCGTTCGGCGAGCGCCACCTCGACCAGCGCGCCGCGATTGCGCTCCACGAACACGCCGGCGAGCGTGCCGTCGGGATTGATGTCGTGCGCGTACACCACGACGTTGCCGCCGCTGAAGATGCGAAACTTCCCGGGCGAGAGCGGAGCGAACTGCCCGGCGCGCAGCGCCGCGCTGCGCAGACTGAGCGCACGCGCGGTGGCATCCGGCGCCAGCAACAGGGTGAGCCATGCCAACCCGGCCGTGCCGAGCACCGCGAGCAGCGCCACGGGCAGATACAGGTTCGCCGGCCCGACCCCGCACGCCAGCGCCGCCGCCATCTCGCTGTCGTGATACAGCCGGCCGAATGCCAGCACCACCCCGAGCAGCAGCCCGACGGGCAGCAGCAGCGAGAGGTTCTGCAGCGCCCCCAGGACGATCAGCTCCAGCACGACGCCCCCCGGGTATTGGTTGGCGGCGGCGCGCTCCAGCACCCCCACCAGCTGGTTCGCCAGCAAAATGACCAGCAGCACGGCGGTGACGACCAGCCAGGCCGTCACCACCTCGCGCAGAACGTAGCGACCGAGGGTATTCCCCAACGAGTCGCTCCCCTACCCAAACCCAGCGGGCTCTTGAGTTACACTTGTCATCGCTTGCAGCCGTGGCGGCGCCTCGCGCGTTCAATAAGCATCAAACGGAGCGCGGCACTCGCGAGGCGCGACTAAGGTAAATCGTAACGTACGCGCGGCTCAACGGTGAGGGGATAGGGCATGGAATTCGGGGTCTGGACCAAGGGCTTGGCGACTGTCGGCGTGGATTGCCTGGTCCTCGGCGTGTTCGAGGAGGCAGAGCTCAGCGGCGAGGCGCGCAGCGTGGATGCGGCCTGCGCGGGCCGGCTGAAGGCTCTGCTCGAGCGTGGTGACTTCGCCGGCCGCGCGGGCGACACGCTGCTCGTTGGCGAGCTGCCCGGCATCAAGGCCTCGCGCGTGCTGCTCACCGGGCTGGGGGCGAAGAAGAGCTATCACCGCAGGAGCTGGCGCAAGGCCTGGGCGGCCGCGGCGGCGGCCTTGGCGCGCACGCGCATCGCCAGCTGTGCGGTCGCCATCGACCGCCCCGAAGCGAAGCAGCTGGATGATTATTATTTCGGCCGGGCGGTCGCAGAGCTCACCGGCGCGGCGCTCTATCGGGTCAATGACCTGAAGACCGGCAAGAAAGCGCCCGCGCCCGCCCTCGCCAGGGTGCTGGCCGGCCCGGTGCGCAAGGCGGCCGCCGCCGAGCGCGGCCTGGCACACGGCGCGGCGGTGGCCGCCGCCGCCCAGGTGCAGCGTGATCTGGCGAATCTGCCCGCCAACGTCTGCACGCCGACGTTTCTCGCCGAGCAGGCGCGTGCGCTCGCCAAGCGCTCGGCGTCGCTCAGCGTGCGGCTGCTCGATGCCGCCGCCATGCGGCGCGAGAAGATGGGGTGCCTGCTCGCAGTTGCGCAGGGCAGCCATCAGGCGCCGCGTTTCATCGTGCTGGAGCACCGCGGCCGAGCCAAGGCGCAGCCGCCGATCGTGCTGGTCGGCAAGGGCGTTACTTTCGACAGCGGCGGCATCTCGCTGAAAGACCCCCCCGGCATGGATGAGATGAAGTTCGACATGAGCGGCGCGGCGGCGGTGATCGCCGCGCTCACCTTCGCCGCATCGCTGCGCCTGCCGCTGCACCTGGTCGGACTGATCGGGGCGGTGGAGAACATGCCGGGCGGCAGGGCGGTCAAGCCGGGGGACATCGCCACCAGCGCCTCCGGACAGACGGTGGAAATTCTCAACACCGATGCCGAGGGGCGGCTCATTCTGTGCGACGCTCTGCACTACGCGCGCCGCTTCCACCCGCAAGCGGTGATCGACGTCGCCACGCTGACCGGCGCGTGCGTCATCGCCCTGGGGCATCATCACTCCGGCGTCATGGGGAACGACGAACCGCTGGTGCGCGAGCTGCTGGAGGCGGGGGTACGCGCGGACGATCGCTGCTGGCAGTTGCCGCTGACCGAGGAATACGCGGAAGCGCTCAAGAGCAACTTCGCCGACTTTGCCAATGTCGGCGGGCGCGACGGCGGCGCAATCACCGCCGCGACTTTCCTCAGCAAATTCACCCAGGGACTCAAATGGGCGCACCTCGACGTCGCGGGCACCGCCTACCAGGGCGGTGCGCAGAAGGGCAGTACGGGCCGGCCGACGCCGCTGCTCGCGGACTTTCTGCTGCAGCGCGCGGCTCGCTGACCCGTCACGGCGCCAGCCACGACCGCAACCTGCGCCACGTGCGCTTCTGCCGTCCGCGACAGCAGCCGACGCGGCGCCGCCGCCACGCCACATAACTCCCGCACTTGGCGGCGCGGCACCCGCAGCGGCGGCGAAGGCGGCGCTGCCCGAGCCGCTATAATCCCCCGACGTTCCCGCGGGATCTCAAGACCGTAAATGGAAAAGGTGTACGCGCCGCAGGCCATCGAGCGGCGTATCTACGAGCGCTGGGAGTCGCACGGCTGGTTCGCGCCCAGCGGCCGGGGCGCCCCCTATTGCATCATGATCCCGCCGCCGAACGTGACCGGCACGCTGCACGTGGGGCATGCCTTCGCGCACACGCTCATGGACGCGCTCACCCGTTACGAGCGCATGCGTGGCCGCGATGCCCTGTGGCAGCCCGGGACCGACCACGCGGGCATCGCCACGCAGATGGTGGTCGAGCGGCAGCTGAACGCCCAGGGAGTGAAGCGCAGCGACATCGGCCGCGAGGCCTTTCTCGAGCGCGTGTGGCAGTGGAAGGAGCAGTCCGGCGGCGCCATCAGCGCACAGATGCGGCGCCTGGGAGATTCGGTCGACTGGTCGCGCGAGCGCTTCACCATGGACCCGGGGCTGTCGCGCGCAGTGACCGAGGTGTTCGTGCGGCTGCACGCTGAAGGGTTGATCTACCGCGGCAAGCGCCTGGTCAACTGGGATCCGGTGCTGCTCACGGCGCTGTCGGACCTGGAGGTGCAGGCGCAGGAGGAGGAGGGGCAGCTGTGGCACGTGCGCTACGCGCTCGAGGGCGGCGCGGGTCAGCTGGTGGTGGCGACCACGCGCCCGGAGACCATACTCGGCGACGCCGCGGTGGCGGTACACCCGCAGGATCCGCGCTACCAGGAATTCATCGGCAAACGCGTGCTGGTGCCGCTCGTGGAACGCTCCGTGCCGGTCATCGCCGATGCGTACGTCGACCCGGCCTTCGGCACCGGCTGCCTCAAGGTCACACCGGCGCACGATTTCAACGACTACGACATCGGCCAGCGCCACCACCTGGCGCTGATCAACATCTTCACGCCGCGCGCCACGCTCGCCGACACCGTACCGCAGCGTTTCCGCGGACTCGAGCGCTTCGAGGCCCGCAAGCGCGTGCTGGCGGAACTCGAGGCCGGCGGACTCATCGAGCGTATCGACAAGCACCGGCTGGTGGTGCCGCGCGGCGATCGCAGCGGCGCGGTGCTCGAGCCTTATCTCACCGACCAGTGGTACGTGAAGATCGCCTCGCTCGCCACGCCGGCCATCGCGGCCGTGGAGCAGGGTCGCACCCGCTTCGTGCCGGAGAACTGGGCGCGCACCTATTTCGAATGGATGCGCAACATCAAGGACTGGTGCGTGAGCCGGCAGCTGTGGTGGGGGCATCGCATTCCGGCGTGGTACGACGGCGATAACAACATCTACGTCGGCCGCGACGAAGCCGAGGTGCGCGCGCAGCACCGTATCGGGGCCGGCGTCGCCCTGCGCCAGGACGAGGATGTGCTCGATACCTGGTTCTCTTCGGCCTTGTGGCCGTTCTCGACGCTCGGCTGGCCCGACAGCACTGCCGCGCTCGAGCGCTTCTACCCGGGAGACGTCCTGGTCACCGGCTTCGACATCATCTTCTTCTGGGTCGCGCGCATGATGATGATGGGACTGAAGTTCATGGGTGACGTGCCGTTCCGCGACGTCTACATCACCGGGCTCATCCGCGATGAGCACGGCGACAAGATGTCCAAGTCCAAGGGCAACGTGATCGATCCGCTCGACATCGTCGATGGCGTCTCGCTCGAGGACCTGGTGGCGAAGCGCACCACCGGGCTCATGCAGCCGCAGCTGGCGCCGGCGATCGAGCGCGCGACCCGCAAGCAATACCCGGCCGGCATCGCGCCCCACGGGACCGACGCGCTGCGCTTCACTTTCGCCGCCCTCGCCTCCCCGAGCCGCGACATCAGCTTCGACCTGGCGCGCGTCGGCGGTTACCGCAACTTCTGTAACAAGCTGTGGAATGCGGCGCGCTTCGTCACCATGACCCTCGGGGAGGGCGTGCCCGGGGCGGCCGGCGTGCCCGGGGCGGCCGGCGTGCCCGTCGAGTTGTCGGTCGCCGACCGCTGGATCCGCGCGCGCTTCGGCCGCACGATCGAGGCGGTCGAGAGCGCGCTCGCTGACTACCGCTTCGATTATGCGGCCGGCGCCCTGTACGAGTTCACCTGGTACGACTTCTGCGACTGGTACCTGGAGCTGGTGAAACCGGCCCTGCAGTCCGAGGCCACCAGCGCGGCGGCGCGGCGCGGCACGCAGCGCACGCTCGCGCAAGTGTTCGAAGCACTGCAGCGTGCGCTGCATCCGCTGATGCCGTTCATTACCGAGGAGATCTGGCAGCGCGTCGCACCGCTCGCCGGGGTGGCCGGCGAGAGCGTGATGCTGCAGCCCTACCCGGCCCCCGCCGACTTCCCGGGCGACGAGCAGGCCGAGCGCGAGACGGCCTGGATCCAGGCGGTCGTGCTCGGCGTGCGCCAGATCCGCGGCGAGATGAACATCGCCCCGGGAAGGCGCATCCCGGTGTTGCTGCAGGACGCCAGCGCGCAGGATCGCGCCTGGAGCGAGCGCCACCGCGCCTGGCTCGAGCGCCTGGCGGGCCTGGCGAGCATCCGGGTGCTGGAGGCGGGTGAGCGTGCGCCGCCCTCGGCGGCGGCGCCGGTCGGCACACTCACGGTTCTGGTGCCCATGGCCGGTCTCATCGATGCCGCGGCGGAAGCCGAGCGCCTCGGCAGGCTCCTCGCCAAGACCCGCGACGATCTCTTCAAGGTGCAGGCGCGGCTCGCCAACGACAGCTTCGTGCGCAACGCGCCGAGCGCGGTGGTGAGCCTCGAGCGCGAGCGCGCCGCGGAGCTCGAGCGCACCGCCAGCGGCCTGAGCTCGCAGCTCGACCGGTTACGGCCGCTGCTGTGAACGCCGTCAGCGCAGCCGACCCCGACGCCGCGACCCTTGGGACCGTGCTCGGCGCGCTCGAGACCGTCATTCTGGGCAAGCCGGACCAGATCCGCCTGTGTCTCGCGTGCCTGCTGGCGCGCGGGCACCTGTTGATCGAGGACGTGCCGGGAGTGGGCAAGACCACACTCGCGCACGCGCTCGCCCATGTGCTGGGACTCGCCTGGCAGCGTGTGCAGTTCACCAGCGATCTGCTGCCGGCGGACATCATCGGCGTGTCGATCTTCGATCGCGCCAGCCAGCGATTCAACTTCCGCCAGGGTCCGATCTTCACCCAGCTGCTGCTCGCGGACGAGGTGAACCGCGCCAGCCCCCGCACGCAAAGCGCGCTGCTGGAAGCGATGGAGGAACGCCAGGTGAGCGCCGACGGCACCACCTACCCGCTGCCCGAGCCGTTCTTCGTGGTCGCCACCCAGAATCCGCACGAGCAGCTCGGCACCTACGCCCTGCCCGAATCGCAGCTCGACCGTTTCCTCATGCGGGTGACGCTCGGATATCCCGACGCCGCGCACGAGCGCGAGCTGCTGCGCGGCGGGGAGCGCCGCGAGCTGCTGTCGCGCATGGCGCCGGCGCTGTCCGCCGCGGCCGTGCTGCGCGTGCAGCGCGCGGCGCGCGCGGTGCACGTCGCCGATGCGCTGCTCGATTACACCCAGGCGCTGATCGCGCGCACCCGCGAGCGCTCGGATCTGAAAATCGGACTCTCGCCGCGCGCCGGCCAGGGTCTGCTGCGCGCCGCGCAGGCGTGGGCCTACCTGGCGGGCCGCCCGGCGGTGCTGCCGGAGGACGTGCAGGCCGTGCTGCCGGCGGTGGTCGCGCACCGGCTCGAGCGGCGCGACCCCACAGGCGGGGGCGACGGTGAGGCGCTCGCCCGCGAAATCATCCGGGCAGTGCCGGTGCCGCCCTGAAGTGCCCGATCGGCTTCAATCCGGCGTAGACCGGCGTCGCTGGAACCCGCTCGCGCCGCTGCCGGCCCTGGTGCGCGCACGCGTGCACGATTGGATGCGCCGCCGCCAGGGCCCGGATGTCCTGCCGGTCACGCTCGAGCGCCGCCGGCTCTATATCCTGCCGACCGGCGCCGGAGCGGCGTTCGGCCTGCTACTGTTTCTCATGCTGCTCGCCGGACTCAACTACGGCAACAGCCTCGCCCTGTTCCTGACGTTTCTGCTCGCCGCGTTTGCGCTGGTGGCGATGCAGCAGTGCCACCGCAATCTGCTCGGGATCGCGGTGATCGCAGCCCACGCCCCCGCGGTGTTCGCACGCACCACCGGCGCCGTGCACCTCACGCTCGCCAACCCGGCGAGCCTCGCCCGGGCGCAGGTCGAGGCCGCCATGCCGCAGCGGGCGGCGGTCGCCGCGGATCTGCCGGCCCACGAGCGCCAGCGGCTCGAGCTGCCGCTGCCCGCCCCCACGCGCGGCATCGTAAGGATCGAGCGGCTGCGCCTCGCCACCACGCATCCCTTCGGTCTGTTCCGCGCCTGGACCTGGGTGCACACGCCGATCGAGATGATGATCTATCCGCGGCCCCACGGCGCGCTCCCCATGCCCGCGCACAGCGGGCACAAGAGCGGCGCGCGCCCGCGGGGCGGCTCGGACGCGGACGAATGGCTGGGGCTGCGGCCGTTTCGCGACGGGGACTCGCCGCGTCAGGTCGACTGGAAGGCCTACGCGCGCGAGGCGCCGCTGCTGGTCAAGGAGTACCGCCCGGCGGGATCGGAGTTGCACCTGTTCGACTTCGCGCAACTGACCGATCCGGACACCGAGGCGCGCCTCTCGCAGCTGGCGCGCTGGGTGCTCGAGGCCGAGGCGCACGGCGAGCGCTACGGCGTGGCGCTTCCCGGGGTGCTGCTGCCTCCCGACCGCGGCCCCGAGCACCGGCATCGGTGTCTGGCGGCGCTCGCGGTGTTTGGAACCGATGACGGAGCAAGGCATGGCGGCGGCGCCTCCGGCTGACCGCGCGGCGCTGCGGCCGCTCGCGTGGGCGTGCGCGGCGTTCGCCGGCGGGGTGCTGTTGAGCTGCGATCGCGTGCCGGCCTGGACGGCAGCCACGGCGCTCCTGCTGATCGCGTGGCGACTGAGCACCGAGCGCAGCGGCGCGCGGCTTCCGGGTACCGTGGCGCGCGCGCTGCTCGCGCTCGCGGTGGTGGCGGTGGTGCTGTGGAGATTTCACACGCTCAACGGACTCGCCGCCGGCACCGCGCTGCTGATGCTGATGTCCGCATTGAAGCTCCTCGAGACGCGCGCGCGGCGCGACCAGCTCGTCATGGTGGGCGCCGGGCTGTTTCTGCTGCTCTCGGCGTGCCTCGACCGGCAGAGCCTCGCGCGCGTGCCGCTGTACGCGCTGCAGGCGTGGTTGTGCTGCAGCGCGCTCGCCGTGGTCGCTTCCGCGGGCTTCGGCGCTCGCGCGGCGCTGCGGCTCGCGGGACGGGCGCTGCTGCTGGCTTTGCCGCTGGCGGTGCTTCTGTTCCTGTTTTTCCCGCGCCTGGCGGGCGCCTTCTGGGCCATCCACCGCGCAGGCGAGGCGCAAACGGGGCTGTCCGACACCATGAGTCCGGGCAGCATCGTGAAACTGGTCGCCGACTACGACCCTGCCTTCCGCGTGCAGTTCGCCGGTCGCGCGCCGCCGGCGGAGGAGCTCTACTGGCGCGGTCCGGTGCTGCACGACTTCGACGGTCACACCTGGCGGCGCACCGCCGGGGTGTTTCACCTGCGCCAGCGGCTGCAGTATCTGGGCACGCCCTACCGTTACCGCGTGGCGCTGGAGCCCACCCGGCAGCGCTGGTGGTTCGCGCTCGACACGCCCGCGCAATCCCCCGACGCCAACGTGCTGCTGACGTATGACAATCAGCTGCTCGGCGCCGAGCCGCTCACCGAGCCGATCAGTTTCGATGTCCTCTCGTACACCCGCACCCGCGCCCTGGAGCCCCTGGGCGCCTTCGGCCGCCAGCAGGACACGGCCCTGCCGCCGGGAGCCAATCCGCGCTCGCTCGAGCTGGCGCAGGCGCTGCGCCAGCGCGCCGGCTCGGATGCGGACTTCGTGCAGGCGACTCTCGATTACCTGCGCACGGGCGGCTTCGAGTACACACTCACACCGCAAGCCCTGGGCGCCGATGCGGTGGACGACTTCCTGTTCAACACGCGCGCGGGCTTCTGTGGCCACTACGCCTCCGCGTTCGTCACGCTGATGCGCGCCGCCAGCGTACCGGCGCGCGTGGTGACCGGCTATCTCGGCGGGGAATGGAATCCGATCGGCGGCTACTTCCTGGTGCGCCAATCGGACGCCCATGCGTGGGCGGAAGTCTGGCTGCAGGGCCGCGGCTGGGCGCGCATCGATCCGACCGCCGTGGTCGCGCCCGAGCGGCTGCGCCGCGGGGTTTTCGACCTGCTGCCCGATGCGCTGGCGACACGCGCACGGCTGCTGCGCAGCTCTGCCTGGCTCACGGGTCTGCTGCAGCGTTGGGATGCCGCCAACGCCTGGTGGAGCGATCACGTCGTGAAGTTCGACTATTCCGCACAGCTCGATCTGCTCGGCCGCTTCGGCGTCCGCTCGCCCGACGTGCGTACCCTCGGGTGGGCCTTCGTGCTCGCGCTGCTCGGGTGGCTCGTGCTCATCGCCTGGCACATCGGCCGCGGCGCGCGCCCCGCCCCGCCCGATACGCTGGCGCGCGCCTACGCGCGCCTGTGCCGCAAGCTCGGGCGCATCGGTCTGCCGCGCGCCCCGCACCAGGGTCCGTTGAGCTTCGCCGCGACGGTGACCGCACACCGCCCGGACCTCCGGGGGAGCGTCCACGCTCTGCTGGCGCGCTATGCGCACCTGCGCTACGGGCCTGCGGCGCCCGGCACCCGGACCCAGGACATCGCGGAGTTCCGGCGGGCGGTTGCGCGGCTGTCGCTGTCCCGCGCCAGCGGGCGGGGGTGAGTGAACATATCCCGCTGACGCGCTACATATCCTGCTGACACCGTAACGGCGTCGCAACAGCGCGCGCCGACCGTGAACGCGGTCCAGCGCCGACGTCGCCAAGCGGGACGCTGTCACAAACGAGGTCCGGCGCCGACGTCGCAAGCAGGACGCCGTCACACTCGCTCGGCCAAAACCGCGCGCAGTTCACAACAGTTGCAGCTCACCGCGCACAGGTGTTGGTGCCTCCTGTCGGTCGGCTTCGACCGTCCATCGGAACCCCTCGAGGACATCGATTCGTGCACAGAACAACGGGGTGAATTGCGGTGGGATAGCGCTCGCGTAATGGTGCGAGGAAACTGACATGTACCGGCCTGGAACTTGCCGCACGGCAGACACAGCGCGCAGCCGCTTGCGCGGCATGACGCTCATCGAGCTCATGGTGGCGGTTGCCATCGTGTCCATTCTGGTCTCCATCGCCGTGCCCTCGTACGCGTTGTTCATGAAAAAATCGCGCCGCGGGGACACCGAATCCACGCTGCTGGACATCGCGCAGCGCGAGCAGCAGTACCTCATTGACGCGCGCGCCTACGCGCCCACCGTCGCCGCCCTGCTCGCCAACGCGCCGCTTCCGGTGGCCGTCTCGGCGTACTACAACGTCACCATCTGCCAGCTGCCCCCGCCCGCCGCCTGCAACCCACCGGGCGGTGCGCCGCCGACCTTTGCGGTCATCGCCACCCCGATCGCCGGGTCGCCCCAGGCCGGCGATTACACGCTGACCCTCGATAGCACCGGCGCCAAGACACCGACGAGCGTCTGGTGACCGAGAGCAACGGAGCAAACGTGTCTACCAACGCCACCACGCGCAGACTCCCCCGCAACGCCGGCCCCGCACGCCACAGCGCGCGCGGCTTCACCATGGTGGAGCTCGTCGTGACGGTGTCGCTGGCCGCCATCCTGGCCACCCTCGCGGTGCCGAGTTTCAACGGCATGATCGCCAGCCAGCGCGCCCGCACCTTCGCTGCGGACCTGTACGTGACGCTCGCCAAGGCGCGCTCCGAAGCGCTCACGCTCAACCAGAACGTGACACTGCAGGCGAACGCCGGCGGCTGGCAAAACGGCTGGCAGATCCGCGATGCCAACAACAACGTGCTGGACAATCACGCCGCAGCGACCGGAGTGACGGTCACGCCCACCGCGACGGTGACCTACCGCGCCTCCGGCCGGCTGCCCACCGGAGCCGCAGCCCCCGTGTTCGTCATTTCCACGACCAGCGGCGCCACCGTCAACCACCAGTGCGTCTCGGTCGATCTGGGGGGTCGTCCTTACATGACGGCGGCGGCGGCATGTTGAGCATCCATTACCCTTCCGCGGCGCGCGCACGCGGCACTTCGCTGATCGAGGTGCTGGTGACAATCGTGATCCTGGCGTTCGGGCTGCTCGGGGTCGCCGGGCTGCAGAGCAAGATCGGCGTCGCCGAAATGGAGTCCTATCAGCGGGCGCAGGCGTTGCTGGCGCTGTCGCAGATAACCGAGCGCATGAGCGCCAATACCGCCCAGGCGGCGAGCTACGTGACCGCCGGCACCGTGGGTACCGGCGACGCCCAGCCTGCGGACTGCAGCGGCATCGCGGCGGGGGCGAATCGCGATCTGTGCGAGTGGAGCAACGCCCTCAAGGGTGCCAGCGAGCAGCGCTCCGGCGCCAACGCCGGCGGCATGCTGGGCGCTCGCGGCTGCATCACCCAGCTTCAGGCGGCTAACCCAGCGCTCGGCGTGTGCACGGCGGGCGTCTACCAGGTCTCGGTCGCGTGGCAGGGGATGGTCGCCACCGCAACACCCACGCTCGCCTGCGGGACGGGCTCGTACGGCGCCAGCGACACCTTCCGCCGGCTGATCACCAGCACGGTCTCCGTCGGCACCACCTCGTGTTACTGAGCGCCTCATGAGACTCAACCGTCCGACACGTCCGCGGGGATACTCGATCATCGAGCTGATGGTGGCCATCACCATCAGCCTGATCGTTCTCGCCGCGCTGGTCGGGCTGTTCGCCGGCAACAGCCGTGAGCGCGGTGAGATCGAACGCGCCAACCAGCAGACCGAGAACGGCCGCTATGCGCTGCAGATCATCGGCGATGACCTGCGCGGCGCCGGCTACCTCGCTTCGTTCAACCCCGGCACGGTCGCGGGGCCTAACGCGCAGCTCGTTATCCCTGCGGCGCTGCCCAATGCCTGCGCGACCGATGTGCCGACGCTCAACAGCGCCCTGGCGCTCGCGATACAAGGCTACGACAACGGCGCCAACGCTCCGGCTTGCGTGGCGGACCTGCGCGCCGGCACCGATATCCTGGTGGTGAGGCGGGCCAGCACCTGCGCCGTGGGCGCGGCCGGCTGCGATGCGCAGGTGGCCGGTGATGTCTACCTGCAGCCCTCGGGGTGCGCGACGGAATTCACGGCGGGGACCTACTACGCGCTGGACTCCAATGCCGGCAATCTCAACCTGCATCAGAAGGACTGCGTCACCGCCGCCCTCGTCTACCAATTCCGCACCCACATCTATTTCGTCGCCAACAACGACAAGCCCGGCGACGGCATCCCCACGCTCAAGCGCGCCGAGCTGGGTGTCAACGCGGGGGGTGCCGCCGCATTCAATGTCGTGCCGCTGGTCGAAGGCGTGGAAAACCTGCAGCTCGAGTACGGGCTCGACACCGCCGTCCCGACCACCGGCAGCCCGGCCGTCTACACCGCCGACCCGAGCAGCTACAACGGCTGCGCTCCCGCCACCTGCGTGAGCTACTGGCGTAACGCCGTCACGGCCAAGATCAATGTGCTGACGCGCAACCTCACACCCACTCAGGGGTACACCGACACCAAGACTTACGCGCTCGGCGTCACCTTCGGCGGCGTGGTCAATACGGTCCCCGCGTTCAACGACGGCTACAAGCGTCACGTGTACTACTCCGTGGCGCGACTCAACAACCCCGCAGGCAGGAACTCGCCATGACCCCACTCCCGCACCGCCAACGGGGTGCCACCCTGATCGTGAGTCTCATCATGCTGCTGCTGATCACGCTGCTGGCGATCAGCTCTTTCACGCTCGGCAAGGGCAACCTGCAGATCGTCGGCAACATGCAGCAGCGCCAACTGGCGTTCGCCGCCGCCCAGGCCGCAGTGGCAACGGTCATCAGCAGTACACGGTTCACGACCACCCCGACCGACGCGGTCGCGAATCCCTGCAACGCCATGGCCAACACGACCTGTGCGGACGTGAACGGCGACGGTGTCCCCGACGTCAACGTCGCGGTCACGGTGACCTGCGATTTGATTCAACCGATTCTCGTCACGCAGCTCAATTTCGCCGATCCGAACGACGCCGGCTGCCTGGTCGGTGCCTCGCAGACCTTAGGCACCCCCGGCGCCAGCAACAACAATTCCATGTGCTCCAACAGCGTATGGGAGGTGCAGGCCTCCGCTACCGATGCGGTGAGCGGCGCCAACGTCGTCGTCGATCAGGGAGCCGCGGTGCGGGTTGGCTCGAGCGCGATCTGCCCGTGAAACGCAATTCGTCTGAACTTATGCACGAGACCTTCATGAACAGCTTACGCAAAATCCCTCTGGCGCTGACGCTGATTCTCGGCGCCTTCGCTCTGGCAACGAACGCCTGGGCGGACGACATCGATATTTTTCTCGGTACTTCGGCTGGTACGGCCGATTCGCCCAATATCATCTTCCTTATCGACAACAGCCCGAACTGGAGTCGTGCCTCTCAACATTGGCCGGACAACGGCGGCAACCAGGGGCAGGCGGAACTTGCCGCGGTAAGCTCTACGTTGAACAGAATCAACAGCACGCGGCCGGCGAACGTGGGGCTGGCCATGCTCACCGCCTATTCCGGCACCGCCGCCAACGGAGCGACTCCCGGTACCGGCGGCGGCTACATCCGTTTTGGCGTCCGCGACATGACCAACTCGACAAACCGCACCGCACTGCAGAACATTCTGGCGGGCATTGCCGCCAACACCAACGATCCCGCCGAGAAAGTGGCAGGCATGGCGAACAAGGATGAGGATGCGGGGTTTTACGAGATCTACAAGTATCTCTCGGGCCTTTCGCCCTTCACCGGCCTCTACAGTCAGAATTCTTTCGCCGACGTGCCCCATAACCCGCAGTCCCTGTCGGGCGCGGGACAGGGATTGACGTCGGGCTTTGCGCTCAGCAACCCCGGCAACGGGGCCGTGTACCAGTCCCCCATCAGTTCAGGCGCATCTTGCGCAAGCACCTACATCATCTACATCGCCAATAATGCGAACAACTCCGGATCCAGCGGTCAGGCGGCCTATGAATCCACGGTGGCCAATGCAAGTCCGGCGCTGGTCGCGACCGCGTTGCTCGATACCTGGACGGACGAGTGGACCTACTTTCTGAGGACCAACGGGGTCGTCGTTCCCGCCGGCAACAATAACGGCGCTGTCGTGACGTACGTGCTGGACGCCTATAGCGCGCAGCAAAATGTGGGCTATTCAAACTCGCTGATGAACGCCGCCAAGGTGGGCGGCGGCAAGTATTTTCAGGTCGGCAGCCAGACGGATATCGCCAACGCGCTCGGGATGATCCTGGCCGAGATCCAGGCGGTCAACAGCACCTTCGCCTCCGCCAGCCTGCCGGTCAACACGACCAACCGGACGCAGGATAAGAATCAGGTCTTCATCCCGATGTTCCGTCCCGACTCGCAAGACAGGCCGCTGTGGATGGGCAATCTGAAGCAGTACCAGCTGATCAGCCTGGCCGGCAGCATCGATCTGGGTGATAACTCCACGACACCGATAAACGCGGTGAACCCGCTGACGGGCTTTGTGACGCCCTGTGCTCAGAGTTTCTGGACGACGGATTCCGGTACCTATTGGCAGTCCGATATCTTCGACACCCCTCCTGCCAAAGGAACCTGTCCGCGCTCCGTCTCCGGCTTCAGTTCCTGGTCCGATGACCCGGATGGGCCCCTGGTGGAGAAAGGCGGGGTCGCCGAAGTGATCCGCAAGGGCAACAATCCGCCCGTCACCAACACGACCCCGACGTGGACGGTCAATCGAACCGTCTACACGCTCCCAAACCTGACCAGCACGACGCTGACATCCTTCACCTCGCTCTCCCTCGGAGCTTTGCCGGCGCAAGTGTCCCTGGCCAACTTCATACTGGGTCGCGATGTCAATGACGAGAACAACAATCTCAATACGACGGAAGCTCGCCCCTCGCTGCATGGAGATGAGATTCACTCGCGACCGCAACCCGTCGACTACGGCAACGGCAGTGTGACCGTCTATTACGGATCCAACGACGGAACGCTGCGGGCCATAGATGCCAGCAGCGGGGCTGAGCGCTGGGCATTCATCGCCCCGGAGTTCTACACTCCGGCTCCGCTGCTGCCGCCGGCGACGCCCACCGGCTTCTCGCGTCTGATGAACGAGAGCCCGCTGATCAGCTATCCCTCGATGCCATCGGGAATCACGCCGGCGCCTGTGGCCAAGGACTATTACTTCGACGGCTCGATCGGGCTCTACGAGGGCCCCCTCGATGTCCACCATGTCCCCAATCCGGTCTGGATCTATCCGGCCATGCGCCGCGGCGGCAGGACCCTCTACGCGCTCGATGTCACGAACCCGGCATCGCCGCAGGTCAAGTGGAAAGCGGGCTGCCCCTACCCGCAGCCCAACAATACCGGATGCACGGCGGGGATGAGCGGCATCGGACAGACCTGGTCCACCCCAATGGTGGCCGCCAGCGTCCTCGGCCACAGCGGCCCGGTCGTCATAGTGGGTGGCGGATATGACACCTGTGAGGATGCGAATCTGCTCACTCCGAGCTGCACGAGCCCGAACGGGGCCGCCGTGTACGTGCTCGACGCCGCTAGTGGCGCAGTCCTCGCGTCCTTCGCCACGACACGCAGCGTGGCGGCGGACGTGGCGCTGATTGCGGTGACGACGCCCGGGGTGGTCGACCATGCCTACGCGGTCGACACGGGCGGCAATGTCTACCGTCTCGACTTTGCCTCATCGCAGAGCAATTGGGCCATGAATAGGGTCGCCTATACCAACGGCGCAGGACGAAAATTTCTGTTCGCTCCGGCGCTGCTGGCGGCACCCGGAAACCAGGTGTACCTGGCGCTCGGCTCGGGCGACCGCGAGCATCCGCTGCAGAGCGAGTATCCCTACAGCGCCGTCGTCAACCGCTTCTACGTGTACCGGGATAGTCTGGCGTCGACCAGCGCCACCAGCCTGGACGACACGACCAGGATGTACGACTTCACGTACGGCGTCGGGGACCCCGGGCCCGGCAACGCCACCACTGGCACCGCCTGCAGCACCGCCGGCGTTCTGCCGACCTCGAGCATGAGCGGCTGGTTCATGAGCCTGAGCGCGAACGGCCTGGGTGAGCAGACCGTGACCTCGGCCATCATCGCCGCGGGCATGGTGGCCTTCAGCACCAACCGGCCGGTGCCACAGGCGCAGGGCACGTGCGCCACGACTCTGGGCGCCGCGTACGGCTACTGGGTCAACCTGTTCAACGCCTCCGGCGGCATCAGCGCCAATGGCGCCGCGTGCGGCGGGGTGCGCGACAGCTCGTTCGTCGGCGGGGGCCTGCCACCCTCGCCGGTGATCGCGACGGTACCGGTCAATAACCAGGTGGTTACCATCGTCATCGGTGCCGCGCAGCTCGGCTCGGGTTCGGGTTCGGGTGGCGCGAGCTGCGGCATCTGTCCGCAGCAGGTCAGCCCGGCGATCGTTCCGGCCCGCAAGACCATCTTCTGGAAGTCCTCGGGCGAGAACTGAGCGCCTCGCCGCGCACTGCCGGCTTCGCGGCCGCGCCCGTGGCAGACGCGCTCAGCCGGACTT
>Ga0209154_1000014_pt1 | contig 129865 bp, 118 predicted proteins | sample GraSoiAngelo_121_FD_185878 | JGI IMG/M metagenome (GOLD analysis project Ga0209154, IMG submission 185878) | Grasslands soil microbial communities from the Angelo Coastal Reserve, California, USA - 14_0919_12_20cm (SPAdes) (version 2) | ecosystem: Environmental > Terrestrial > Soil >... | reverse complement strand
CGGGCTTTACGGTCGGCCAGTACCTGAAGGACCTGAACATCTGCCTCGACCTCGCGGGAGAGATGGGCGCGCCGATGCTGCTCGGATCGGCGGTCCGCCAGGCCTGGACGACCGCCGCGCAGGAGGGTATGGCCGACCTGGACCACACCGCGCTGGTCGACCTGCTGGCACGCCGGATGGGGGTCGAGGGGGAGCCGCAGCGGTAGGAGGCGCCCCTGTTCACCCTCCTCGGCCCGACGCCCCTGCCCCCGGCAGCCAGCGGCCCCACCCGGGTTCCCCCTGCGGGCGCCCATCGCGCGCCACGAGGCGGCCCCGGCAGAAGGTCATGACCGGCCCGCCCACGACCGCCATTCCCGCGTAGGGGCTCCACCCCGCCTTGCTGATCACCTGGTCGTCCCGGATGACGCGCGGCCGCGCCGGATCGACCAGCGTGATGTCGGCGTCGGCGCCTGGGAGAAGGCTGCCCTTGCGGGGGTAGTACCCGTACAGTTGGGCGGGGCGCGCGCACAGGACGTCCACCACCCGCTCGAGCGTCACCCACCCCTGGTGGGCCGCGTGCAGCATCAGCGTCAGGGTCGTTTCCACCCCAGGCAGACCGAACGGCGCCTTCCAGATGTCACCACCCTGCTTCTGCGCTCGGGTGGCCGGCGCGTGGTCGGTCGAGATGTGTGTGATGTCCCCGCTCGCCAGCAACTGCCACATCCGGCCCGCATCGTCTCCCCGGGCCAGACGGGCCGGTGGGGTGAACTTGCGGAACGGACCGTGCGTCAGCACCTCGGCTTCCTCGAGGAAAAAGTACTGGGGACAACTCTCCACCCAGAGGCGCGCGCCGCGGGCCCGCTCCCGCTGAATGAGCTCCACGGCCTCGGGGTGGCTGGTGTGGGCGATCACGACGCGGGCGCCGGTCAGGCGCGCGACCAGCGCCGCCTCCGCCGCCGCGATCTCCTCGGCCTCCCGCGACCGCCACTCCGGGATGATCCCGTAGTCGCTCCTGCCGGCCTGGCGCAGCGCCTGCTCACGCTCCCGGGTGACCGCGTCGTCCTCGCAGTGGATCAGCACCAGCCCGTCGAACCGGGCGGCGGCGCGGAAGCACTGCAGGAGGTCGCCGGCCAGCAGCGCGGGCACGCCGTGGGTCTCGCACGTGAACACCTTGAGGTACGCCGCGCCGGCCTCCCACACCTCGGGCATCCCGGCCAGGCGGTCCGGCCAGACGTGCGCCGCGAGGCCGAAATCGATCAGCGACCTGCGGTGGAGGTGGGCGACCTTTTGGCGCAGGCCGGCGGCGTCGCGCACGGGGGCGCCGTGGGTGTGCTCGACCACCGTGGTGGTCCCGCCGGCCGCCGCCGCCGCGCTTCCGGTGATGAAGTCCTCGCGCTCCGGATCACCGGGGTCCATGAAGTGGACGTGGCTGTCGACGACTCCGGGCATCGCGAACAACCCGCCCGCGTCCACGACCTGCGCCGGCGACGCATCGAGGGCGCCGAGGGCCACGATCCTTCCCTCACGAACGTGAATGTCCGCGGGGAAGCGGCCGCCGGGCGTGACCACGGTCGCTCCGCGGATCGTGAGATCGATCACGCGATCCGCACCACGACCCTGCCGGTCGCCCGATCCTCCCGCACCATCGCCAGAGCCTCGTTCGCGTTGGCCAGCGGGACCATCCCCGAGATCACCGGACGGACGAGACCGCGGGCCACAAGGCCGAGGGCCTGGCGCAGATCCAGGCGGGTCGCATACCGGGTGCCGAGCACGGTGATCTGGCCCAGCACGAGCCGTTCGGTCGGCAGGGGTGGATAGTCTCCCGCCTGGGTGGTATACCCCACCACCACGATCCGGCCGCCGGGGCGAACCAGCGCGGCCGAGGCCGCGAGCGAGCCCCGCTGCCCGACCGTGTCAACGACCAGATCCGCTCCCCGCCCGCCTGTGGCCGCGCGCACCTGTTCGTTCGCCGCCTCGCCGGCCGGGAAGGCGTCCTGCGCCCCGACCTCCCGCGCCGCATCGAGCCGGTGCGCCTGGACGTCGATGGCGAAGACCGAGGCGCCGGATGCCCGGGCGATCTGCACCACTTGGAGTCCGACGCCGCCGGCCCCCAGGGCAACCGCGGTTTCACCCGCGCGCAGCGCGCCGCGCCCCACCACGGCGTGATAGGCGGTCCCGAGCGCGCAGGTCAGCGGGCCGCCGTGCTCCGGCGAGATGTTCGGCGGCAGCGGGAGGACGCAGTCGTCCGGGACGGCGAGATACTCCTGGAACCCGCCGGGCGAGGAGAACCCGACCCACCCCTGGAGATTGGCGCAGAGGTTCTCCTCTCCGGCCTGACAGGACGCGCAGGCGCGGCAGGGCCAGTAGTGGTACACGACCACCCGCTCGCCGACACCGCCCCGGGCGCCGGCCCCCAGGGCCACGATCTCACCGGAGATCTCATGCCCGGGAACGTGCGGGAGCGGCAGGGTGGGAGAAAACGGCATCGCGCCCGCCACGACCTTGAGGTCGGACCGGCACACCCCGCAGCCGATGATCCGCACCAGCACCTGCCGCGGTCCCGGCGAGGGCATGGGGAGGTCGACCATCTGCAGGGGCGCTCCGTACCGCTCCACCACCATGGCGCGCATGCGCTCACCTCCGGGGGGCCCGGCCTTCACGCCTCAAACGTCACCGCTCCCCTCCCGAGCAACCGGCCTTCCCGCAGCAACGCGTGCAGCGTCTCGACCTCCTCCAGGGGCGCCGTCCGCGACACGACGGGCCGGATCATCCCGTCCTGCACGAGCCGGGCGGCGGCGAGCACCTCGGCGCGGCTGCAGTAGCGCGACCCCAGCACCTCGAGCTCGTCGAGCACCATCCGCCTGGAGATGACCTGAAACCCGATGTCGGGAAACGTGGTCAGCGTCACCATCCGGCCCCCGCGGCCGAGGAGCCGGAACGCCCAGGCGAGCGTCTGCTCGCTGCCGACGAGATCCACGGCCACCGTGGCGCCCCCGTCCAGGGCCGCCCGGGCCTGCGCTTCGGCGTCGGCCGCCCGAAAGTTGACCAGGGCCTCGGCCCCGAGCTCCCGGCACCGGGCCAGCTTGGTATCGTCCACATCCACGGCGACCACGCGCGCGCCGAAGAAGCGCATCATCTGGAGCATGTGAATCCCGACGCCGCCGCCCGCGCCGACGACCACGGCGCGGTCGCCCACATGGACGCGGGCCCTGGACACGCACACATGGTACGGCGTGGCGATGGCGTCCGGGATGGCCGTGCCTTCGATGAAGGGCACCCGCTCCGGGAGCGGGAGAACGTTGGCCTCGGGGAGCGCGACGAACTCCGCGTACCCGCCGTCGCGGTGGACGCCCAGGTTCCCGCGGGGGTCGCGGCAGAGCGCATCGCGGCCTGCCCGGCAGAACTCGCACCGCCCGCAGGTCAGGTAAAAGAACGTCATCACCCGGTCGCCCGCGCGAACCGCGGTCACGTCGCGGCCGACCTCGGCGACGACCCCGGTGATCTCGTGCCCGGGAACCCGCGGCAGCGTCTCGGGCCGCCCCAGCTGGCCGCTCATGTAGTTGAGGACCGTGAGCCCCACGCCGCACGCGCGGACGGCGACCAGGACCTCGCCCGCCTGCGGCGCGGGACGGGGCCGGTCGACGAGCGTCAACCGGCCTCCCCAGGATTGGAGGACCTGCGCCTTCACCGCCGCCGGATCCGTGCGCGGCCGGTCGCCCCTGTCATGCAGGCGCCGGCGCCTTCGCGGCGCCGAGGACGGCCAGGATCTCGTCGGTGGTCAGCACCCACCCGAGGCAGCGCCGCAGGTTTTCCAGGCCGAAGATGTGGAGATCTTCCCCGTACATGCTGGCGACGGCGTCGGAGGCGACGACCACCCGGAGATCCCGGTTGAACGCGTCGAACGCGCTGCAGAGGACGCAGGTGTTCGTGTTGATCCCGGCGATCACCACCGTCTCGGTCCCGAGCGAGCGCAGCAGCACGTCCAGGTCGGTGCCGTAGAAGGCGCTGAGGCGCTTCTTGCTCCGGATGACGAAGTCGCCGGGCTCGGGCGCCAGCTCAGGGGGCAGCTCGGTCTGGGGAGACCCTTCCTGGTTGTGGTGCACGATCGTGCTGCGCCGGCCGGGGGTCAGGGACTGCCTGACCGCTTCCACCGCCCGCCAGAACGGGTTGCCCATGCTCTCCAACCCCGGGGGCGTGGTGCGGCGGTAGGTCAGGAGCACGTAGATGACCGGGACCCGGGCCGTCCGCGCCCCGGCCAACAACCGGGCCAGCGCGGCGCGGCATCGCGCGGCGTCGGAGGCCTCGACAGGCATGGTGCCGATCTCCGGGTCGAGGTGCCCCCGGTGCACGTCCACGGCCAGGATCGCGGTCCGCCGCGGGTCGACGGTCAATTGACTGCGCAGCGTCTCGACGAACTCCCGCCGGTCGAGGATCTCGGCCATCGTCGGTCCCTCCTCTGTCATTCCGGCCGCGGGCCTACCCGGCCCGGCCTACGGATGGGCCGGCGGCAGATCCCGCGTGTAGACGGGCTTCTTCAGATACTCCTCCGGGTTCATCGTCCAGAACTGCGAGACGTTCGGATAGGTGAAGATCACGGTGTTCTGGGGCTCGCCGTTCACGAGGTCCACCCGCCGGACGTACTCGTTCTGAATCGGGTTGCCCCACTCGTCGAGGCGCACCGGCCCCCGCGGAGCGTCGGACAGCACCACTCTGCGGACCGCGGCGACAAATGCGGCGCGGTCCGCCGTGTTGCCCCGCACCGCCTCGAGGCCCCTGAGGATGAAGAGCCCGCCCGTGTACGCCGACTCTGAATAATACGACGGCACGCGGTTGTAGGTCTTCACGTACGTCCGGACGAACTCGCGGTTCGCCGGCGTGGCGAGCGCAGCGCTGTAGTGCAGCGGCGTGACGATCCCCTTGGCCAGATCGCCCTCCTGGAACAGGATGTGCTCGTCCGTGAGGGTGCCGTTGCCGATCAGGGGGATCCGGCCTTCGAACCCGAAGTCCCGGTACTGCTGGAGGAACCGCAGGGCGTCTCCTCCGCTGAAGGTCGCGTACACGGCGTCCACGTCCCTCGGGATGCGGCTGAGGTACGGGCTGTAGTCGGGCGCGCCGATGGGAGGCCAGAGGTGGGCCACGACCCGGCCGCCGTCCTGCTCGAAGGTGTCCTGGAACCCTTCGACGGTCTCCCAGCCGAACGCGAAATCGTAGGCGACCGTGACCATCCGTGTGTACTTGAGCACCCTGGCCGCGTACTCGCCGAATGCATGGTTCGGCTGGCTGCTCGACCAGCCGGTCCGGACGATCCACGGCGTGCGCAGGCGTTGGGTGATGTCGTCGGCGGAGACGATCAGGTATATCGCCGGAATCTTCTGCTGATCGATGTAGTCGCGCAGGGCCAGTCCCGAATCCGCGCGCAGCGGGCCCGCCAGCATCTCCACCCGGTCGAGTTCCACCAGCTTCCTCGCCTTGGTCAGCGCCTGCGCGGGCGTCCCCTCGTCCTCGGCGAGCACCTGGATCTCCCGCCCGGCGGCCTTGCCGCCGGCCCGCGCCAGCGCCAGGGCGAGGCCGTTCGCCATGTCGCGGCCGTTGGCGGCGAACACCCCGGTCAGCGGGACGATCAGCCCGACCTTGATCGGGCCCTGCTGGCTCGCCGCAGGGCTCCCCCAGACCGCCAGCAGCGCCGCCATCCCCAACGCCGCGATCAGGTGCAGGCACCGTGCCATGATCCGCCCCCCCCGCGCCCCCTGATCGAGAACAGGGGGATTCTGCCTGAGGCGAGTTCTCCGGGGGACCACCCGGGTCCTTGAGCGGCCTACACTCCCAGGTACCGGTGCTTCACGGCCGCGTCCGCCGAGAGCGCGGCCGGCGTCCCCCGGTACACGACGCGTCCCTTGCTGAGCACGTAGACCTCGTCGGCGATCGCCAGCGCCATCGGGAGGTTTTGCTCCACCAGCAGGATGCTGAGCCCCGCCTCTTTGAGCCGGCCGATCGAGCCGCCGAGCTCCCGGACGAGCAGCGGGGCCAGCCCCTCCGACGGCTCATCCATCAGCAGCAACCGGGGGTTCGTCGTGAGCGCGCGGCCGATCGCCAGCATCTGCTGCTCGCCCCCGGAGAGCATGCTGCCCCGGTGCGCGTGGCGCTCCCGCAGCCGGGGGTACAGCGCGAACACGCGGTCCAGGGTCCACGCCCGATCTCCCGCCGCCCCGTCCACCCTCGCCGCGACGTTCAAGTGCTCCAGCACCGTGAGGGAAGGGAAGATCCGCCGGCCCTGCGGCACGAGCCCGATGCCGAGGTGGGCGATCTGGTGGCTGGGCAGCGCGGTGATGTCCCGTCCCTCGAAGAGCACCCGGCCCTGCCGCGGCCGGGCGAACCCGATGATCGAGCGGATGAGCGTGGTCTTGCCCATCCCGTTCCGGCCGAGCAGCGCGACGGCCGTCCGCGGCCGCACCTCGAGCGAGACGCCCTGCAGCACGTACGAGTCCCCGTAGTAGGTGTGGATGTCCTCGATGTTCAGCATGGACCCTTCAGCATGATCCCCGGGAGGCCTCGGTGCCCAGGTAGATCTCCTGCACCGCGGGGCTCGCCCGCACGGCTTCCTTGGACCCCTCGGCCACCAGGCATCCGAGATGCAGGACCGCGATCGTCTCGACCACCTCGAACGCCACGTCCATGTCGTGCTCGATCAACAGGATCGTCAGCCCGGCGTCCAGCCCCTTGATGAACCGCGCCATCTCCCGGCGCTCGCCGGGGGAGAGGCCGGCGGCGGGCTCGTCCAGCAGGAGGAGGCGCGGCTCGCCGGCCAGCGCGAGCAGGACCTCGATCTGACGCTGCTCGCCGTACGAGAGCACGCGCACGGGCATCGCCCGCTTCGCCCACAGCCCCGCGCGTTCGAGCAGGGCGCGGACCCGCTCCTGCACGTCGGCGTAGGCGCGGACCGGACGCGTCATCACGTACCTGGACGGCCTGAGCGCCTGGACCGCGAGGAGCACGTTCTCTTCAACGGTCAGCGACCTGAACAGGTTGGTGATCTGGAACGTCCGCGCGAGGCCCATGGCCGCGCGGCGGTGCGCGGGGAGCGACGTCACGTCCCGGCCGAACAGGCGGATCCGTCCCGAGCTCGGCGCGAGCTCGCCCGTGATCAGGTTGAAGAGCGTCGTCTTGCCCGCGCCGTTCGGCCCGATGATCGCCTGCCGCGCGCCGCGCGGAACGGTGAGCGTGACGTCGCCGACCGCTTCCAGGCCGCCGAACCGCCGGCAGAGTCCCTCCAGCTCGAGCGCCCTATCCACAGTACCGGCACGGCGGGTAGCCGCGGTCATACACGGGCTGCCGGAGGAACTCCTCGGGCGGAAACTTCCAGAACTGTGAGACATTGTGGAACGTGTCGATCACCGCGTTCGCGGCGTGCCCGCCCTGGACGTCGACCTTCCGGACGTAGACGTTCTGGATCACGTTCTGGTAGGCGTCAAGCCGCATGGGCCCCCGGGGCGCATTCGGAAGCTGCACGGCGCGGAGCGCCCGCAGGAACGCTTCCTTGTCCTCGACCTTCCCCCCCAACTGCTGCACCGCCGCCTCGACCCACATGGCCCCCGAATAGTTGGTCTCGGCGTAATAGGACGGATCCTTGTGATACCGCGCGGTGTACGCCTCCACGAATTTCCTGGCCTGGGGAGTGGACAGCGCGGCGCTCCACATCAGCGGCGTGATGATGCCCGCGGCATCCTCCAGGTCCATCCCCCTGATGTTGCTCTCGTCCGTGAGCAGGCCCCCGCCGACCAGCGGCAGCCGGTCCTTGAGCCCGTACTGCCGGTACGCCTTGACGAACCGGAGCACGTCCGCGCCGACCGGGATGGCGAACACGGCATCCACGTCCCGGCGGATCTGGGTGACGTACGGGCTGAAATCGGGCGTCCCGAGCGGGGCCCAGAGTTTCTGCACGATCTCCCCGCCGTGCAGTTCGAACGTGCGCTGGAACCCCCCCACCACTTCGTAGCCGAACGCGTAGTCGCTGCCGACCGTCGCGACCTTCTTGTACTTGAGGGTCGCGGCGACCCATTCGCCGAACGGGTGGGAGGGCTGGCTGCTCGCCCAGCCGGTGCGGACCAGGTTGGGCGCGCGCTTCCGCTGGGTGAGGTCGTCGGCGGAACTGACCGCGAACAGCGTCGGCACGTTTCGGTCGACGATGTAGTCCCGGATGGCGTACCCCTCGGAGGCCAGGAGCGGCGCCGTGAGCAGGTGCACCCGGTCCTGTTCCACCATCTTGCGCGCCTTCGTCAGGGCGTTGGCCGGCACGCCGCCCGCGTCCTCGACAATCAGCTGCACCTGGCGGCCGGCCATCACCGAGCCCCGCTCGGCCAGGTAGAGTTGAAATCCGTCCAGCATATCCCGGCCGCTCTGCGCCACCGTGCCCGTGATGTCCGCGAGAAACCCGATGCGGATCGGGGCCGCGGGCGCGGTCTGGGCATACACGAGCGGACGCAGACGCTCCAGGCCTGCCGCGGCCGTCGCGCCGGCCACCGCCACCCCGCCTTTGAGGAGCGCCCTCCGCGCGATGCGTGCCGCCATCTCCCTCACCTCCCGTTGATGCCGTGCCTGTGGATCAGGACCCGGTGACGCCGTTCGGCCCCGCGGTGGGCGCGGCCACGGCCCGCCCCCGCGGCGGCCCCAGGAGGCGCCGGAGGAGGATCTGGCCGGCCCCGACGATGCCCGCCGGCGCGTACATCACCGCGAGGACCAGGATCGCGCCCAGGACGGTCAGCCACCGCTGCGTGATCCCGCTGAGGAGGTTCTGGAGGAATACGAGCAGCGCGGAGCCGACCACGGACCCGAACAGCGTCCCCGTCCCGCCGAGGATGACCATGAGCAGCGCGTTGGCGGACGCGACCAGCGACACGTCGGTCGGGCTCACAAATCCGTTGTAGAACGCGTACACCGTGCCGCCGACGCCGCAGAACGCCCCCGCGATCACGAAGATGAGGTACTTGTGGAGCCAGACGTCGTAGCCGAGGACGCGCATGCGCGACTCGCTCTCGCGGATCCCCCGGAGCGCGAGCCCGAACGGGGACACGGTCACGAGGTACATCGCCCCGGCCGCCGCCGCGGTGACGGCCAGCGCAAAATAATAGAAGGCGTGGATCTGATCGAGGTGGATCCCCCACCCCAGCACGGGCCGGGGAATCCCCCGAAGGCCGTTGTCCCCCCCGGTCACCGAGACCCAGCGGTACGCCAGCCCCCAGATGATCTGCCCGAGGGCCAGGGTGATGATCAGGAAGTACGCGCCGGTCGCCCGGATGGCCAGGAAGCCGAACAGCGCCGCCGTGACGACGGCCGCCAGGACGGCCAGGCCCGCGGTGGGCCAGAACCCCAGCCCGAACCGCGTCGACAGCACCCCGACGGTGTACCCGGCGACGCCGAAGTACGCGGCGTGCCCGAGCGAAGACAACCCGGTGTACCCCACGAGCAGGTCGAGGCTCATCGCCATGATGCCGTAGACGAACGTCAAGGTCAGCAGGTGCAGGTCATACGTCGACGCCGCGAGGGGGACAAGGGCGAGGGCCGCGAGGACCGCCGCCGTCACGGACCACCCCTGCAGTCGGGGGCGCGGCCTGGGCATCGCCGGTCACGGCCTCCCGAAGAGGCCCGTCGGCCGGATCGCCAGGATCATGGCCATCGGCGCGAACAGGGTGAAGTAGGACAATTCCGGGAACAGGGCCTTCCCGAAGTTATCCAGCAGCCCCACGAGCAGGCTGCCGGCGAGCGCCCCCTTGAGGCTCCCCAGCCCGCCGACGATGACGACGACGAACGCGAGGGGCAGCACGTCGAAATCGGCGCCGGGGTAGATCGACAGGAACGCCCCGCCGATCACCCCGCCCGCGGCGGCCAGGAACGCGCCCAGCGCGAATACCCCGGTGAACACCTTCCAGACGTCGATGCCCAGTCCGCGCGCCATCTCCGCGTCGTCCACGGCCGCCCGCACCGTGGCCCCCATCCGGGTCTTCTCCTGGAGCGCCCACAACCCCAGGTAGACCGCCAGGCCGACGACGATGACGAAGAGGCGGTACGCCGGGAAGTAGACCGGGCCGAGCAGCAAGGTGCCGCCTAGGGCGCGCGGGACCGGCACGCTCTGGGGATCGCCGCCCCAGAGCAGGAGCGCCTGATCGGAGAAGATGAACGCGAACCCCATCGTCAGGAGGACCTGGGAGAGGGTCTGCTGGTGGAAGCGGGCGAGGAACCACCACTGCATCAGGCTGCCGATGAGGGCCACCGATGCGCCCCCCGCCAGGATCGCCAGCGGGAACGCGTGCGTCCAGCGCATCACGGACAGGCCGACGTAGGCGCCCAGTAAATAGTAGGATCCGTGGGCGATATTGGCGACGCGCATCAGGCCGAAGATCAGGGTGAGGCCGCTGGCGAGCAGGAAGAGCAGCAGCCCGAACGAGATCCCGTTGAGGCTCTGCTGCAGGTAGAACGGGAGGCCCATGATCGGATCACGCCGCGCCGTCCAGCCGCAACAGGCGGCGGGCATTCCGGCGGGAGATCGCCTCCACGGCGGTGGACGAGAGACCCGTCCGCCGAAGCCGGCGCACCGGCGCGGGGTCGGCCATGTCGTACGGGTGATCGGTCCCCAGCAGCACCCGGCCCGGCCCCGCCGTCCGGATCAGCAGCGCCAGCGCCGCGTCGCCGTGCGTGATCGTGTCGAAGTACAGGCGCCGCAGGTACGATGAGGGACGCTCGGCGATGGCCTCGCGGCATTCGCGGCGCACCTCGTAGGCATGGTCCATCCTGGCCGCAATGAAGGGCAGGGACCCGCCGCCGTGCGCCAGGACGACCGCGAGGCGGGGGTGCCGGTCGAGCGTCCCCGACATGATCAGGCGCGCGGCCGCGAGGGCCGTCTCGCCCGGGTTGCCCACGGAGTTGCCCAGGTGCCACCGGTCCATCCGGTCCTCGCCGGCGTTATTCAATGGATGGGTGAACACCGGAAGGCGGAGGCGCGCGGCGGCGTCGTACAGCGGCGCGAACTCGACCGCGTCGAGGTACCGGCCGTTGACGTTCGTGCCGACATACACCCCGCGGCAGCCGGCGCGGGCGGCCCGCGCTACTTCCGCCACGGCGCCGTCCACGTCCTGGAGCGGCAGCGTGGCGAGCGCGACGAACCGATCCGGATGCGCCCGGCAGATCGCCTCCAGTTCCTCGTTGAAGGTCCGCGCCAGGTCCCGCCCGAGGGCGGGCGGCGCCCAGTAGAGCATCGGCGGCGAGAGGGACAGCGCCTGCAGGCCGATCCCCCAGCGGTCCATCGCCTGGAGGCGCGCGGGCACGTCGTAGAACACCGGGCCGATCTTGGCGACCTGGTGCGGGCTGCTCCACACGAGGCGCTCGCCCCCCCGCTCTTCCACCCGCGCCCCGTGGGCCGCGCCCTCGCGCATGAGCGCGCGGAGGAACCGGTCGGGAAAGAAGTGGCTGTGGACGTCGACGACCGGACGCCCCGGCGGGCGTCTCACTTCAGCAGATCCTCCGCGTGCTCGCAGAGCGTGAAGATCTCGTGGCCCCGGTCGGTGACGACCAGGTTCTCCTCCAGCCGCACCGTCTGCTCCAGTCCCGGGTGGCCGGCGAACGTCTCGATGGCGAAATACATGTTCGGCTTCAGTTCGGCCGGGTATTTCAGCGAGTAGGCCCGGGAGATCCACATGCCCTCGTACAGGCTGAGCCCGATGCTGTGGGCAAACTGCTGCAGCGAGACGCTCCCGTACTTGTCGTCGTCGTACTCGGGGAAGTGCCTGGCCACGTCGGCCGTGGTGGCCCCCGCCCGGACGGCCGAGATCGCGGCATAGAGCGAGTCGTAGCATTCCTTGTAGAGGTCCTTTTCCTTTTGCGTCGGCTTCTGCGCCACCTTCCAGCAGCGGACGAAATCGATGAAGTAGCCGCCGGGCCCGATCGCGTTGATATCGATGATCATCAGGTCGCCCTGCCGGATGACCTTGTCGGTGTGCCAGCGGCGGTAGGGGCTGGTGTTGCCCCCGGAGGCGACGATGATGTCGTAGACGAAGTCGAAGCCGCTGCGGTAGAGGTACTCGTTGACCTTGGCGCAGATCTCGGCCTCGCGCACCCCCGGCTTGGCCCACTCGTGCTTGGCCATCCACATCGCGGCGTCCCCGTGGGCGGCGGCGATCTTGTGGCACTCCAGTTCGTCCACCGTCTTCACAACGCGGGCCTGGGACATCGCGGGCCAGCCGTTGACGATGTTGAGCCCCTCCTTCGTCAACGCCTGGTAGGCGACCATGTCCATGACGTCGATCCCGATCTTCTCCTTGGCGACCCCCGCCTCGCGCAGCACGTCGGCGACTGAGCGCGCCATGCGCGCGGCCATCTCCGGCTCCGCGCCCTCCGACCACTTCCACGTGATCGCCGGCCGGACGGCCTGCCGGAGCCACGGCGCGTCGATCTCGGCGTTCACCATGTCGCTGCCCACGGTCTCGAAGAGCACGGGGTCGCCCCCGCGGGGGAGCACCGCGTAGCGGATGAAGATGTTGTTCTTCCAGTTGCCCTGCCAGACCGAGGTGACGTACCGGACGTTCTCGCCGACGAAGAGGATCAGCCCGCCCAGGTCGTGTTTCTCCATCATCTCCCGGGCCCGGCCCAGCCGCTCCCCCCGCATCCGGTCGAAGTCGACCCGGTCCTGCCAGTCGGTGCCGGAGGTGCTGAACACCCGCCGGGGCTGATACTCGTGCCGGCCGGCGAGAAACGAATGCCCCCGCCGGTCGCCGTCGCCTGGATCCTGCGCCGTTCTCTTGCCCGTGCCTCGAACCTGTGCCATACCGTCCTCCCCCCCGTCAGGCCAGCAGCGCGTCGGCGTAGGGACTCCGCGAGAGACACCGCGCGCCGCCGTCCGTGATCACCACCATATCCTCCAAGCGCACCCCGCCGCCCCCCCGAATCCCGGGGACCCAGATCAGCGGCTCGAGCGCGAACACCATCCCGGATTCGAGGGTGACCGCGGCCGCGCCCGGGAACGACTCCCCGATGTAGGGCGGTTCGTTCGATCCGCAGCCGATCCCGTGCCCGATGAACAGGCTGAGGAAGTGCCGCTCGAGCCCGTGCGCCCGCGCCCGCGCATGAATGGCGCTGGCCACCTCCACGTTCGTGGCGCCCGGCCGCATCGTGTCGATCCCGGCGTGGAGAGCCTCCCACACCGCCCGGTAGATCCGGCGCTGCTCCGCCGACGGCGCCCCGCACACGACCGTCCGGCCGATGTCGCCGAAGTACCCATTCGACATCGCGCCGATATCCACGAAGACCAGATCGCCGTTGCGGATCAGTTTGTCGGTCGCCAGGCGGGTCGGCGGGGCCATGCGTTCGCCGCTGGCGACGAAGGGCGTGGTCACGTGCGGGTACTCTCCGCCGAGCCGCAGGAGCGTCCGCAGCGCCTCGCCCGCCACCTCGCACTCCCGCGCTCCCGGCCGGACGTGGTCCAGGGCGGTGGCCGTGACCGCCTCGGCCAGGGCCGTGGCCTCCTCGATCAGCGCGAGTTCCTCGGCGGCCTTGATGCGGCGCGCGGCCTGCATCGCCGCGTCGCCGTCGACCCAGCGCACCCCCTGGCAGGACTCCGCCAGGGCGTCGGCCAGCAGCTTGCCCGTCAGGTCGAGCCCGATCCTCGCCTGCCGGAGGCTGTGACGGCCCAGCACCCCGGGCACGATCTCCGAGGCGAAATGGCGCACCAGCCCGGCCTCTTCCAGGATCGGGATCGTGTGGAACTCCCGCACCCACGGCATGGTGGCCTCGGCCCGATCCCGGTCGCCCCCCGACACGAACAGCACCGGCGCTCCATCACGGGCCAGCAGGGCCCCGTTCAGCACCCCCGACTTCCCGGCGATCACCTGGGGCCGGAGGCTCGTCAAGTAGCGGACGTTCTCTTCCTTCCAGACCAGCACGGCATCGAGATCCGCCTCGGCCATCGCGCGCTGCGCCCGGGCGAGGCGGGCCGCGCGGAGGGCGCCCATGTCCACCCGCGCTTCGTAGTCCACGGCCCCGGACCCCCGCGCCCATCCGTCGGGCCCCCGGTCACCGCCCGCCGGGCTCACCGGGCTCACTGCGCGTACACCTCCGGATTGAACACATTCGGCGGGCGCTCCCCCCGGGCAAAGGCCAGGATGTTCTCCACGACGGTGCCGGCGATCGTCTCGCGCGTCTCCAGCTCCGCGCTGCCGATGTGGGGCGTGAGCACCGCGTTCTGCAGGTCGACCAGGCCGGCGGCAACCCGGGGCTCGTGTTCGTAGACGTCCAGCCCCGCCCCGGCGATCCACCCCTCCCGAAGGGCGCGCACGAGCGCCGCTTCGTCGACGAGCGGGCCGCGCGCGGTGTTGATGAGGTAGGCCGTCGGCTTCATCCGCCGGAGTTGCTCCTCCCCGATGAGGTGGTGGGTCTCGACGCTCTGCGGCGCGTGCAGGGACACGACATCGGACTCCGCGAGCAGGCGGTCCAGCGGCGCGTACTCGACCCCCTGCGCGCGCTCCTCATCGGGGGGAAGCCGCCGGCGCTTCGTGTACAGCACACGCATGCCAAAGCCCCGCGCCCGGCGGGCCACGGCCGCGCCGATGGCGCCCAGCCCGACGATGCCCAGCGCCTTCCCATGGACGGCCCCGCCCACCAGGTACGCCGACTGTCCGCCGGGGAACACGCCGGACCGCAGCAGCCGGTCCGCCTCCACCACCCGCCGGGCGACGGCCAGGAGCAGCGCGAAGGCCACGTCGGCGGTGGCCTCGGTGACCAGCGGCGGGATGACGGTCACCGGGATGCCGCGATCCGTGGCGGTCGCGACATCGACGTTGGCCGGATTGATCGCCATCGACGCGACGAGGCCGAGCCGGGGGTTGGCTTCGAGCACGCCGGCATCCACCCGATCGTGGAGCAGGCAGAACAGCACGTCGGCCCGGCGGACGCCGGCCACCAACTCTTCCCGGCTGACCATGTGCAGGGGATCGGCGTTCATCTCCACCTCGGCGGCCGCCCGCAGGCGGGCCAGGGCCTGCGGGGCGATCGGCTGGGTGAGGTAGACACGGAGCCGGGCCATCCGCGCTCCCCGCTCAGGACGTCCAGCCGCCGGTTAACATGCGTGCGCTGTTCGTAGGGGTGACAAGCGATTCCTCCCTCGGACCGGGCGCCTGCGCCCGGCGGCCGGTTTGCTACAATGGAGCCGCGCGACCCTGATCGGGGGGGACACCGTGTTGAAGGTCGTCATCACCGACTCCGTGTTTCCATCCCTGGACATCGAGCGCCAGGCGCTCGGCGCGATCGGCGCGCAGGTGGTACCGCTGCGGTCCTCCGCCGAGGCCGACCTGCTGGACGGCGTCGCCGATGCCGATGGGCTCCTGGTCTGCTATGCGCCGATCACCCGCCGGGTGATCGACGCGATGGACCGGTGCCGGATCGTTGCGCGGTACGGCATCGGCGTCGACAACGTCGACCTCGAGGCGGCGGCGGCCAAAGGCATCATCGTGACGAACGTCCCCGACTACTGCATCGACGAGGTCAGCGACCATGCGCTGGCGCTCCTCCTGGCGTGCGCGCGCAAGGTCCCGCTGCTCTCCGCCCGCGTTCGCGCCGGGCGGTGGGAGGCGAAGGACGCCGCCCCCATGCACCGGCTGCGCGGGCAGACCCTCGGACTCGTGGGGTTCGGGAAGATCCCCCGGCGCCTGGCCGAGAAGGCGCGCGCGCTGGGGATGCGGATCATCGCCTTCGATCCGTACATCGGCGCGGAGGCGATGGCGACGCAGGGAGCCGGAAAAGTCACCCTCGAGGCGCTGCTCGCGGACTCCGACTTCGTCTCGGTGCACGCGCCGCTGGTCCCCGAGACGCGGGGGTTGATCGGCGAAGCCCAGCTGCGGGCGATGAAGCCGACCGCCTATCTGATCAACACCGCCCGGGGGCCGCTGGTCGCGACCTCGGCCCTCGTCCGGGCCCTCGAGGAAGGGTGGATCGCCGGGGCGGCCCTGGACGTCCTGGAGACGGAGCCGCCGGCCCGCGACCATCCGCTGGCGCGGCTCGAGAATGTGATCCTCACCCCCCATGTCGCGTTTTTCTCCGAGGAAGCGGTCGTGGAGCTGCAGCAAAAGGCCGCGGACGAGGTCGTCCGGGCCCTCTCCGGGCAGCCCCCTCGTTCGCCCGTGAACCTCCCTCGGCCCGCGCCCCGGTAGGCCGGGGCACCCCGGCATGCCGTCGGGCGCCGCATCCCTCGCCTTCCCTGAGATCCCGGGGATCGTCCGGATCCATCACGTGGGCATCGTGGTGCGGGATGCGGAGGCGGCGGCGGAGACGTACCGCCGCGCGCTCGGGGTGGAACCGATGGCCTTCGAGGACTACCGGGGCACGGCCAAGGTCGCGTTCCTGCGCGCCGGCGACACCCTGTTGGAACTGATCGAGCCGTTGACCGACGACGGACCCTGGGCCGCCGCGCTGCGGGAACGCGGAGAAGGCGCCCACCATTTCGCGCTGGAGGTGGTCGATCTGCGCGCGGCGGTGACGGCCCTGGGGGCTGCCGGCCTCGGCTTCCTCGACCCCAGGCCCTCGCGGGGAACCGGGAATACCCTCAGCGTCTTCCTCGACCCGTCCGGCACCGGGGGCACGCTGATCGAACTGGTGCAGCAGATCCAAGTCCAAGCGACATCCTGACCGGCGTCATCGCCGGTGTGCCCGAGCATCCAGGCTCAGCGGCCCGGCGCCGAAGTGCGCGATCAGCAGGGCGCCGCCGACCCTCGACACATTCGCCATGAAAAACCCAAACTGCATCTGCGCCATCATCGGGTCCCGGATGGCCCAGAAATTGTGCATCCAGTATGTCACGGGGACGAGAAACAGCATCAGCAGGCAGGCGCCGGCCCTGGCCCGGTACCCCAGAACGACGCTCAGCCCGCCGGCCAGCGAAATCACCCCGGCCAGCGGGACCAGCACCCCGGGCAGCGGCACGCCCTGCTGGGCGGCGAACGCAACGCCCTGAGGGGTAAAGTCGCCCGGCGCGAACACCACGAAGACCCCGGCGAACGCGGCGCGCCCCAGCGGGACCAGATACCGCGTCCACGCGCCGGAGCCGCCGAGGTCGCCGGCCGCGCCCCGCGCCTCCCGAGCGGCAATGCTGGTATTCATGGCCTCCTCCCTACTTGCGAATCGTATGCCTGCTGCAGCGCGCGGATGTCGATCTTCTTCATCTTGAGCATGGCTTCCATGACTCTTTTTGATTTCACGGGATCCGGGTCGCTCAGCATCTCGCCCAGGACGGTGGGATTGATCTGCCACGAGAGACCGTACCTGTCTCTCAGCCAGCCGCACGGCCCTTCCGCTCCCCCCTTCGAGAGCTGTTCCCAAAACCTGTCGACTTCCGCCTGGGTCGCGCACTCCACGGAAAACGAGATCGCCTCGGTGAATTTGAACTGGGGGCCGCCGTTCAACGCGATGAAGCGCTGTCCATCGAGCTCAAAGACGACGGTCATCACGCTCCCCTTGGGTCCCGGCCCTGCGTCTCCATAACGGTTCACGCTCACGATCCGTGAATTCCCAAAAATGGACACATAGAACTTCGCCGCATCTTCGGCCTGGGTATCGAACCACAGGAATGGGGTGATCGTGTGCATCGGGGTTCCCTCCTCAGCCGCCCGCCATGGCGCCGATGATCAGGAAGGGCTCGGTCCCGCCCGCGACCGCTTCCGGCAGCGGGACGTCCGGCAGCTCGTGCGACAGATCCTGCCCGCAGGCAAAGAACCTCACGAACGCCCGGCGCTGCTGGGTGACGTGGTCGCGGATCGTCCCGCGCAGCGCCGGGTAGCGCGCCTCGAGCGCGTCGAGGACCGCCCGCTGCGTCACCCGGCCGGCGACGTCGAGCCGCACCTCGCCGTCGACCTGCGCCAGCCTGCGGAGGTGCTGCGGCAGCACGACCCGGATCATTCCAGCGTCTGCACTTCGACGGACAGCACGGCCGGCAGGTCTCGAACGATGGGCGCCCAGCTGTCCCCGGCGTCGGCGGAGGCGTACACCTGCCCGCCGGTGGTGCCGAAGTACACGCCGCAGGCATCGAGCGAGTCGACGGCCATCGCCTCGCGCAGCACGTTGACGTAGCAGTCCCGCTGCGGCAGACCCTTCGTCAGCGCCTCCCACTCGTTCCCGCCGGTCCGGCTGCGATAAACGCGCAGCTTCCCGTCGGGGGGGAAATGCTCCGAGTCGCTCTTGATCGGCACCACGAAGATCGTGTCCCGTTCGTGCGCGTGCACGTCGATCGGGAACCCGAAATCCGTCGGCAGGTTGCCGCTGACCTCGTGCCAGGAGTCGCCCGCGTCGTCGCTGCGCATGACGTCCCAATGCTTCTGCATGAACAGCACGCCGGGACGCGACGGATGCATCGCGATGCGGTGCACGCAGTGGCCGACCTCGGCCTTCGGATCGGGGAGCATCTCAGACCGCAGGCCGCGGTTCACCGGCCGCCACGTCTTGCCCGCGTCGTCGGTCCGGAACGCGCCCGCGGCCGAGATGGCGATGAAGAGCCGCCCGGGATGGCTCGGATCCTGGACGATCGTGTGCAGACACATCCCGCCGGCGCCCGGCTGCCATCGGGGGCCCGAGCCGTGGCCGCGCAGGCCCGGGAGTTCCTGCCAGGTCTGGCCGCCGTCGGTCGTGCGGAACAAGGCGGCGTCTTCCACGCCCGCGTAGACGGTATCCGGATCGGTCAGCGACGGCTCGAGATGCCAGACCCGCTTGAACTCCCAGGGATGCTGGGTGCCGTCGTACCACTGGTGGGTGCCCGGAACACCGTCGTACACGAACTGGTTCCCCACCGGCGCCCACGTCTTGCCGCCGTCGTTGGAGCGCTGGATCACCTGCCCGAACCAGCCGCTGGTCTGCGACGCATAGAGCCGGTCCGGATCAGCGGGAGACCCCTTGACGTGATAGATCTCCCATCCCGCAAAGTGGGGGCCGCTGATGTCCCACCGCTGTCGCCCGGCGTCCGACGTCGCGACGAACGCGCCCTTGCGTGTCCCGAGCAGCACCCGAACTCCGCTCATCGCTCACTCCTTCCTGGGTTCCGCGCCCGGCGCACACGATCACGATCGCGCCCCGGCGCGGCCGCGCGTGCTGACTTACTGGCTGGGCAGGCCGGGGATCTCCATGATCGGCCGAATTTCGACCGTCCCCAGGGAGGCGCCGGGAAGCCGGCCCGCGATGTCGATCGCCTCGTCCAGATCCCCGACGTCGACGATGAAGTAGCCGCCGAGCTGCTCGCGCGTCTCCGCGAACGGACCGTCGGTCACGACCCGTTTGCCGTCGCGCACCCGGACGCTGGTCGCCGTCGACACAGGGTGCAGCGGGGCGGCGGCGAGATATCGCCCCGTCGCCCTGATCTGATGCGCAATCTGCGCCGACTCCCGGTAGCACTGCTCCTTCTCCGCCTCATCCGAGGCCCGCTCGTCACCGTACACCAGCAGCATGTATTTCATCCGGCCTCCTCCACCTCGTTGTCCTGATCGGCGTCACATCCGGCGGTCGGGCGCGACACGTGCGGAAATCCGGGCATCACGCGGGAAAAACCCTCCCCAGAGTAGCACACCGGCGGTCCCGCGGTCTTCTCAACAAGGAGATCCCCATCCCCGCCCCGCCGCAATCGTTTCGGCCCCCGCGCTTCACACCATAGTCGAACGGCCGGACTCGAAATCGACAGGCCCGGCCACCCTGAATGGTTCAAGAGGCAGCCTGGCCGCCGTCGATTCGTCGCCCGTTCGGACGACCATATCATGCGCGGCGCGCGTCCATCGGGCGAGGAGGAGTTATGCGATACGTGTGCTTGATCTACAATGAGACCACGGGGCCGGACACGGTGTCCGGCGGGGGTCGGGAGGCCGCGGCGGCCGAGGCCCTGATCTACGGCGAGGACCTGAGACGGCGGGGATACCTCATTGCCGCCGAGGCCCTCCAGAGCGCGCGGGCCGCCGTGACCGTGCGGCTCAGGAACGGCAGGGCCTCGACCACCGAGGGCCCCGCCGCCGAGACCGGGGAGCAATTGAACGGGTTCGTGCTCATCGAGGCGCGGGACCTGAACGAGGCCATTCAGGTGGCGTCGAAGATGCCGGAGGCGAGAGTGGGAAGCATCGAAGTGCGGCCGATCAGGGAATCCCATCGGGCCGACCGGTGGTTGCGCGGCGGATGAGCGGGGACAGCGCCGAATCGGCGCGCGGGGCGGTCGACGCCGTCTACCGCTCCGAGTCGCGCCGCGTCCTCGCCACCTTGATCCGCCTGCTCGGCGACTTCGATCTCGCCGAGGAGGCGCTCCACGACGCGTTTACGGCCGCGGTGGAGCAGTGGCCGCGGGACGGCGTGCCCGGCAACCCCCGGGCCTGGCTCGTCTCGACCGGCCGTTTCAAAGCCATCGACGCCCTGCGCCGGCGGGCCCGGTTCGACACGTCGCTGGCGAGACTCGCCGAAGACCTGGACGCCGGGGCCGGTGACGCCGCCGGGGCGGCCGGCGAGGATCTCGAGGACGACCGGCTGCGGCTGATCTTCACCTGCTGCCACCCGGCGCTGCCGCCGGAAGCCCAGGTGGCGCTGACCCTGCGCGAGGTGTGCGGGCTCACGACCGAGGAAATCGCCCGCGCCTTCCTCACCACCGCGCCCACGGTGGCCCAGCGCATCGTCCGCGCCAAACGGAAGATCCGCGACGCGCGCATTCCCTATCGGATCCCGTCGCGCGAGGATCTGCCCGGCCGGCTGGACAGCGTGCTGCGCGTCCTCTACCTGGTGTTCACCGAAGGCTACGCCGCATCGTCGGGCCCGGCGCTGACGCGTGCCGATCTCTCGGGCGAGGCGATCCGGTTGGGGCGGCTGCTCATGGCGCTGCTGCCGGAGCCCGAGGTGGCGGGACTCCTCGCGCTGATGCTGCTCCATGAATCGCGCCGCGCGGCCCGTACCTCGCCGGCGGGTGAGCTCGTGCTGCTCGCCGACCAGGAGCGCTCGCTCTGGAACCGCGACCAGATCGCCGAGGGACTGGCGCTGGTGGAACGGGCGCTGTCGTCACGGAGGGTTGGCCCCTACACGCTCCAGGCGGCGATCGCGGCGGTGCACGCCGAAGCGCCCCGCGCCGCCGCGACCAACTGGGACCGCATCGTCGGATTCTACGAAGTGCTGGCCAGGGTGGACCCCTCGCCCGTGGTCGACCTGAACCTCGCCGTGGCGATCGCGATGCGCGACGGCCCCGCGGCGGGGCTGTCTCTCATCGACGCGCTGCTGGCGCGCGGGGACCTCAGGACCTACCCCCTGGCGCACGCGGCGAGGGCGGACCTCTGCCGGCGGCTGGGGAGAACCGCGGAAGCCCGCGCCTCGTATGAACGCGCCCTTGTCCTGACGCGGCAGGAGACGGAGCGGCGGTTTCTGCAAAAGCGCCTGGCCGAATTACAGAGTTGAGCCCGGCCCGGCAACGCTACCGCCGGCCCGGCTGCCGCCCGCGCCCTCTGCGGGGCGCCCTGGACCGGTCGCCGTCCTCGGCGGCGAGGGCGATCTCCCCGCGGAGCGCATCCACGAACTGCCTGGCCGTCCGGCAGGATTGGCCGTTGTGCCACTGCGACCAGAGCCGCGCCCGCCGCCGCACCTCTTCGGCCGGCAGCCGGATGCCGTAGCGGGCGGCGAGTTTCTCGGCGATATCGAGATACCGGTCCTGATCGGGGAGCAGGAACGGGACGTGGAGCCCGAACCGGTCGGCCAGCGACAGCTTCTCCTGCACGGTCTCATCGATATGCACATCGTCATCGCCGTCCGCCGCCGGGCCGCGCCGGTCGCTGAAGCGCTCGCGCACGAGATGCCGGCGGTTGCTGGTCGCGTAGAGAACCACGTTGTCCGGACGGGGTTCCAGGCTCCCCTCCAGCGCCGCCTTCAGCGCCTTGTACTGTGTTTCGTGCTCCTCGAACGACAGGTCGTCGACGAAGAGAATGAACCGCTCGCGCCGACCGGCGAGCGGGGCGATGATCTTGGCGTACGCGCCCAGGTGCTCCTTGGAGACCTCGATCAGGCGGAGCCCCTCGGTGTGAAACTCGGAGAGCAGGGCCTTCACCGTCGAGGACTTCCCCGTCCCCCGGTCGCCGTACAGCAGCACGTTGTTGGCGGGCATTCCCGAGACGAACTGACGGGTGTTGTCCAGCACCGGCCGGCGCTCCAGGTCGTAGCCCACGAGATCGCTCAGCCGGACGGGATCCGGGTTCGGCACGCCCTCCAGGTAGCCTTCGCCGTCCCCCCGGTGGACCCACCGGAACGCGTGGTAGCGGCCGAAGATCCCGACCCCATTGGCGGCAAAGTAAGCGGCGAGGTCCCCCACGAGCGAGCCCCAGTCGCGGGTTCCGGCAAAACGCTCCATCATCAGGCGCTGCGCCGACCGCTCGCCGGATGTCTCCATGGGCCTGAACCCCTCCCAGGCGACCGGGTCCGTTCCGGTGACGCGGCCCACGTCGCGAGCGAGCGGGGCGCCACCGATGCGGGCGCATCGCTGGAGCGCCGAGAGGTCCGCCCGGGTCTGCGCCAGGAGCGCCGGGCCGATCGCGGACACCGGGACGCGCTCCGCCTTGCGGCTGAAGGGGTTCTCGTCGTCGAGCAGGCGCCGCAGCAGGTGGTGCTGCCAGGCATCGCCGGCGGGCGGCTCGCTGGCGAGTTCGATCTCTGAGGCGAGGACGGCGAACAGCCGCCCGTACGACGCGGCCAGACGGGAGGGGTCGGGCGAGGGCGCGGCGAGCCCCTCGATCAGATCCAGCCAGAGGCGCCCCGCGTCATCGTCGAGCACGCCGCGCAGCACGCCCAGCGACGCCGCCGCGGCGCGCGCCTCATCGTACACACTGCGCGGTCCCGTCACGCCCGCAGCGCCTCCGGCGGGTGGGCCGGCTCGAAGGTGGGCAGGGTGGGGCGGACGAGATCCACGTATTTCATCCCGGCGCCGGTGTTGAACAGGACCACCCGCTCATCGGCGGCGACGAGCCGGTCGCGCACCAGCGCCTTGAGCGCGCCGTAGGTCGCCGCTCCCTCGGGACAGGCGAACAACCCCTCGGCGCCGGCCAGCTCGCGCATGTCGGCCAGGATCTCGTCATCCGTCACCGCGTAGGAGGTGCCCCCGCTCTCCCGGACCGCCTGGAGGATCAGGTAGTCTCCGATCGCCTCGGGAACGCGCAGGCCCGCGGCGACGGTCCGCGCGTCCTGCCACGGCTCGGCGTGCTCGCGGCCCTCACGGTGCGCGCGGACCATCGGGGCGCATCCCGCCGCCTGCACGATGACCATGCGGGGACGGTGCGATCCGATCCACCCCAGCGCCTCGAGCTCCTCGAAGGCCTTCCACATCCCGACGATGCCCGTCCCGCCGCCCGTCGGGTAGATGATCACGTCCGGCAGGCTCCACCCGAACTGCTCGGCCAGCTCGTACCCCATCGTCTTCTTGCCCTCGACGCGGTAGGGCTCCTTGAGGGTCGACATGTCAAACCAGCCCTGCTCGCGCCCCCGCGCTCGAAGGCTCCGGCCGGCGTCGTTGATCAATCCGCGGATGAGAAAGGTGTGCGCGCCGCAGATATCGCACTCGACCTGGTTCACGTGCGGGACGTCGGCCGGCATGACCAGGTAGAGCTCGATTCCCGCGCGGGCGCAGTAGGCCGCGGCCGCCGATCCCGCGTTGCCGGCCGACGGCATGGACGCCGCGCGGACCCCCAGTTCTTTGGCTTTGCTCACCGCCGCCGACAGCCCGCGCGCCTTGAAGGAGCCGGTGGGGTTGAGCCCCTCCTCTTTCACGTGCACCCGGCGCAGCCCCAGCCGCCGGCCAACCTCCTTGAGCGGCAGCAGCGGGGTCATGCCCTCTCCGAGCGTCACGATGTTCGCGGGATCGTTGATGGGCATGACTTCCCGGTACCGCCACATCGTCGGCTCGCGGCGCGCGAACTCGTCCCGCGATACCTCCGCGCGGACGCGCTCCAGATCGTAGCGAGGAAAGAGCACCTTGCCGCATCGGGGGCAAAGGTTGTGCAGGGCATCGGGCGAGTGCTGAGCGTGGCAGTGGGTGCATTCGAGGTGGCGCAGATACCCCATCGGACCGGACCCCCCCTAAACGAAAAAGCCCGCGCCGCAGGCGCGGACCTTCAACTGCCGGGTATTATACCATACCGCGCCGTGATTGGGAATACGCAGATTCTTTCTACTCTTTCCGAAGATCATTTCGATCCGTTGGCCCAGGAAGCCCTGCTGGACTGTTTTTTGGCGGCTGCTGCGCCTGGGAACCCTGGCAGTGGAATAAGAAGAAATGGGATGTGTGGGGCCGCCGGCAGGGCCGACCGCGGGCACCGCCGGCTGAGGAGAAGAGCATCCCTGCCCCGGCATGGGAACGCCCGTGAGGGGGCCGGCAAACGCCTGGAGATCGCCGGGGAAGCCTAAGCCTGCGTCCGGGCGATGAACTGCAGCCAGAACCGGGGGACGCCGCCCTGGATTCCGGCGTCGCGCATCGCGACGCGCACGGCCTGAGCCAGGGCGTCGGCGCCGATCTCCAGCGGCACCCGAGGGAGGGCCCCGCGGACAAAGAGGGAAAACTGCCCGATGTCCTCGAGGCTCTCCGGAGAGAGCGTCACCTCATGGAGGCGCCACGTCGGCTCGACGAACCCCGCCGCGCTGACCAGCGCGCCGTACTCTTCGGGGGTGACCCACTCCAGCGACTCGGACTTCTCGGCCCGGAGGACTGAGACTCCACGTTCGCGGAGGTACTGGGCCGCCCTGAGGATCCAGTAGCGGTAGAACCGCTCGGTGCCGGGGGGATAACAGCCCTTGAAGAACGTCGTGTTGAACGCCAGCGTGCCGCCGGAGCGCAGGACCTTGCGGATCTCGCTCAGGACCTGGAGCTTGTCCTTGATGAGGTGGATCGCATTGCAGAACACCACGACGTCGACCTGCGGGACCAGGCGGCTGAGATTTTCCGCGCTTCCCTGGATGAACTCCACGAGCCCGGAGGCGACCCGCCGTCGGGCGCGGTCGAGCTCGGACAGCGAAGGATCGACCGCGTAGATCAGCCCCCGGCCGCGGTCCATCAACCTCTGAAGGAGGAGCTCGGTGACCGCGCCCGGCCCGCAGGCCAGATCCACGAACCGGTGCCCCAGCGAGGCGACGCGCTCCACCAGCCAGCGGTTCACCTCTCCGAAGAACGGATGGCTCGCAAATCGAGAAAACCCGTACCGCTCGTTATCCTCGGCGGAGGTCGCGGCCTCCGGTGGAACTTGACTGTCAGCGATGCGATCCTTCATGACGTCACCTCTGAGCCGGCGCCCATCGAGGATATTACCCGAAGCATGACAACATCCAGACAGGCCCCGTTATGTGGCAGGCGCCCTACTCGCCCGTCGCGGCCGCTCGGGTCTCCCGCATGGCAATGGCAACGTAAATCGGATTTCGCAGGTACCGTCCGACCATGGTTCTCACCGGATCGCCGACCGCGGAAGCAAACAGCGCAGTCTGCCGCGTCGACGGCGTCCGCACCAGGATCTGCTCCACGTCCGAGCGAAAGCCCATCTCCAGCATCCGATCCGCGGCATCGAGCACCAGGAGCGACACGCTGCGCAGGGTCAGCGTCCCCTTCCCCAGATGATCGAGGACGCGGCCGGGAGTGCCGATCACGATGTGCGGCTTCTCGCGGAGATGGGCGACCTGCCGGGCGCCCGGCTCGCCCTCGAAGATCGCCACGATCCTGAGGCGGGTGTACGTGCCGAGCGCGCCGAGGTCGGCGGCCACCGCCCGGGCCAGGTCGCGGTTCGGAACGAGGACGAGACCCTGGACCGCTTTGCTGCGCGGGTCCAGACGCTGAAGCATCGGGATGCCGAACGCGGCGGTCCGGGCGGAACCGGTTTCGGCGCGGGCGACCAGGTCGCGTCCGGTTTTCAGGGCGGGAATGACCTGGGCTTGGATCGTCGTCGGGGCGGTCCACCCCAGGTCGCGGATCGCCCGCTGGATCCGGGTATCCACCAGGCCGTCGTATCCTGTCCCGCGCGACTGTCCCGCCATCAAACCCACCCACCGAGGTTGTTCGCGCCATGAACCCGCACGGACCCGCGTGGGAGGTCGTGGGGACACGCACAACGGGAGAGCCCGGGCCCTCCCGCCGTCAACGGACGCGATTTTGAGTTGGCCGGCATCTGTGACCCCCTTATTGTATTATAGAGGGACGCGGCGGTCAATCGCGGAGGGATCGATGCTCGGACGGCAGCGCGCGGCTCAGCAACGCGGCTCCCGGCGCCGGAATCCGGCGGCCCCGGCCGAGGGGGCGGAGGCGGCGGCTCCCCCGGCCCCCGATCTGCGGCTGGAAATCCAGGATCCGGAGGCGGTCCGGCCCGGCCTCCTCGAGACGTTCCCCTACGAGTATCCGGGGTCGCCCGCGACGGTGGAAATCTCCACCGATGAGTTCACGGCGGTCTGCCCCTGGTCGGGGCTGCCGGACTTCGGAACCGTCACCATCCGCTACCTGCCCCGGGAGCGCGTGCTCGAACTGCGCTCGTTCAAATACTACCTCCTCTCGTACCGGAGCGTGGGGATCTACCAGGAGCACGCGGCGAACAGAATCCTCCAGGACCTCGTGCGCGCCTGCGCGCCGGAGTGGATGGAGCTGGACCTCGATTACCGCGTGCGGGGCGGGATCCGGACCGTCGTTCGCGTCCGGTGGGCCCGGCCCGCGGCGTGAGGGGACGCGCCGCCCGAATCGCGCAGATCGGCGCCGTGGCCGGCGCGTACGCGGCGCTCACGCTCCTGCTGGCCCCGGCCGCGTACGGTCCCCTGCAGCTGCGCTTCGCCGAAATCCTCAAACCCCTCGTCATCTGGGAACCCCACCTGATCCCGGCCTTCGTGATCGGAAATTTCCTCAGCAACCTCACGAGCCCGTTCGCCGGAGCGTGGGAACTCCTCTGGATGCCGTTCGCCAACCTGGTCGGCGCCTGGGCCTGCTGGCGCCTCGGGCGGGTCAACGCCTACTTCGGCGCGGCGGCCTACGCGCTGATCATCGGGACGGCCGTCACCACCATGCTGTCCGCGGTGCTGCCGGCCCCCTTTCGGGTCCTCGTCGCGCCGCTCGTGGGGAGCGAGTTGCTGCTGCTCCTCGTGGGGGTGCCGGTGATGCGGCCGGTCCACCTCGCGCTCCAGCGGTTGCTCGGCGGGGTCCCGGGGACGACCGACGCGCGCTAGCCGGACGCGCGTTCTCTAGAGGTGTTCGGGCGGGTCGGGAGGGCGCCGGGTGTGCCACGGCGTCGCCTGCTCGTAGGCGTGTGCAACGGCCAGGAGCGTCGACTCATCCATGGCCCGGCCGATGAACTGGAGGCCCACCGGCAGCCCGTCCGCTCCAAATCCGCACGGCACCGAGATCGCCGGAAGCCCCACGAAGTTGATGAGCCGGACGAGCCGGGTCATGGCGCCGCGCACCTCGATCTCGCGGCCGGCGAGCGCCACCGTCTTCTGACCGATCGCCGGCGCTGCGACGGGCGTGGTGGGCGCCACGAGGACCGCGTAGGGCCGCAGGAACTCGTCGATCTCTTTGAGCATCATCGCCCGGACCTTCTGTGCGCGGAGGTACTGGGTGGCCGTGAGGAACAGGCCCTGGCGCAGCAAATCGAGCGTGTCGGGACCGTAGTCGCCGGGCCGCTCCCGCACCCATCCCTCGTGGACGCTCGACGCCTCGGCCAGGATCACCGCCTGCGCCGCGGCCCGGGCCTCCGCCGGGCGGGGAAACCGGACCTCTTCCAACCGGAGCCCGAGGGCGGAGAGGGTCTCGAGGGCCGCCCGAAACTGCGACCGGACATCGTCGGCCATCTCCTGGTGGTATTCGTCGGCGAGCACGCCCACGCGGGCGCGCGCGACAGACGTCCGGAGCCCGGCGCGAAAATCGGGGACGGACTGCCCGAGCGTCGACGGATCCCTCGGATCCGGGCCGGCGATCGCCTGGAGGACCAGCGCGGCGTCCTCAACGGTGCGGGTCAGCGGGCCGACGTGATCGAGGGTCCATGAGAGCGGAAATACCCCATGGCGGCTCACCCGCCCATACGTCGGCTTGAGCCCCACCACTCCGCACAGCGCCGCCGGGATGCGGACGCTTCCGCCGGTGTCCGTCCCCAGAGACACCGGCCCCAGCCCCGCGGCGACCGCGGCCCCCGACCCTCCGCTCGATCCCCCCGGGATCCGGTCCACCCCCCACGGATTTCGGGTCGGGCCGAAGTGGGGGTTGTTGGTCGTGATCCCGAAGGCAAACTCGTGCAGGGCGTTCTTTCCCAGGAGCACCGCGCCCGCGTCCCGAAGCCGCTCGGCGGCCGCGGCGTCGGCGGATGCCACGCGGTCGGCCAGGATCCGCGATCCACAGGTACAGCGCACGCCCCGCGTGTCGATGAGATCCTTGAGCGACACCGGAATCCCGTGCAGCGGGCCCCTGTACTGCCCGCGGGAGATCTCGCGCTCGGCGTCCCGGGCCTCGGCCCGGGCGGCGTCCGCCGTCACGGTGATGAACGCGTTCAACCCCCGGCACCGCTCGACGCGGGCCAGCACCGTCTCGAGGAGCGTGACGGGGGAGAGCGCGCCCGTCCGGATCTCCCCCGAGAGTTCCGCCACGGACCTGAAGACGAGATCGGTCATCGCGAACGGCCGCGCCCCGGAGGATCGGGCTCGCCCCGCCGCCCTGGACGGCTCTGGGGGGTGGACTCCTCCCAGCGCCTGGGGGTGAACGCCGGCTCGAGCCCCGCGACCGGCAGGGCGCTCAGCCGCTCCAGGTCCGCGTACAGCGCGTTCAGGACCGGCAGCAGCCGCTCCAAGTCCGAGCGGGCGATGCGCAGCCCGGTCAGGGCCGCGATCCGCTCCAGATCCTCAACCGTTGCCATACGTGGCTTTTCTTGATCGTGGCCGCCGGCCCGGCTAGACGCGCGCCCTGGCCTGCCCTGTCTGAACGCGCTTCCAGGACAGCAGCACGGCGAGCGCGACGATCACGGCGACGATGATCTCGGGGATGCCGTGTGTGACGCCGACCGTCCACGCCACTTTGGCCGGCAGGTAGTGGCGGGCCACCCCCAGCCCGAGCACGAGGATCGTGTTGGTGGCCGTGCCGACCACCGCCGCGAGCGTGATGGCCCACCACTCCCCCAGCGGGCGGGCGGCCGTGTAGGCCCACGCGGCGAAGATGCCGATGAACACCCGCGGGACGATCGCCACGATCGGGTCCTTGAAGATGGGGAGCGTGGCCGTCATGAAGCTGAAGATTCCGAAGATCGTCCCGACCAGCGCGCCCACGAGGGGCCCTTCCAGGATCCCCCCGATGATGGCGGGCACATGCATGATGGTGGCCTGGATCCCCGTCGGCATGGGAATGAAGCCAATGCGGGTGGCTCCGAGGACGATGGCCACGGCCCCGAGGACGCCGGAGATCACGATCCCTCGCGTCGAGAGGCCTCCCTGCCGCACCTCCTGCATCGCTGCTCCCCCCTCGCGGCCCGCCCGTGCCGCGGCGCGAGCCGCTCGTGCCCCCAAACGCGGCCGCCGGCCGTACCCGCAGATTCCGTGCCGCGCCGCGCCCCCCCTGCCGCGGCGGCCGTTCCCCTCGGGCGGCCTGCCCGGACGGGCGGTGGGGAATCAAAATGCGAACGGCGCCCGGAGCAGCACGATGAGAAAGATCAGCGCCACCGCGGGGGCGAGCCAATCCCGGAGCGTGCCCTGGAGGACCGAATACGTGGTCCGTCCCCCGCCGCCCGTGTATGCCCTCGCCTCCATGGCCACGATGAGCTCTTCCGCCCGAGTCAGCGCAAAGGTGAACAGGGGCACGAGAATGGGCAGCAGCCGCCGGGCCGCCGCCACGAAGTTCCAGCGCCGGCCGCCGAGGCTTCCGCCGCGCGAAGCCTGCGCCCGGAGCAGCCGCTCGGCCTCGAGGGCGAGCGTGGGGACGAATCGAAGCGCGATCGTGGCCACGAGCGCCAGCTCATGCGCGGGAACCCGGAGGGGCCGCAGCGGCCGCAGCAGGCTCTCGACGCCGAGCGTCAGCTCCGTCGTGCGGGTCGACAGGGTGAAGACGCTGGTGACCATCAGCAGCTCGACGAACCGGGCGGCGGAGACCACGACCAGGCGCCCCACCGCCGCGGTCACGACGATCCAGCCCCACTGGAAGATGACCGGGCTGGCCGGATCGTAATTGCGGCCGTAAAACACGAGCTGCAGGACGGCCAGGATCACGAGGAACGGGACGGCGGGGACGAGGCCGCGCAGGGCGTACCCGAAGGGGATCCGTCCGAGCCGCACGACCAGCGCGCACGCCGCGAGCAGGCAGGCGTTGCCGAGGATCGTGGGCGCGAAGCTCACCGCGGCGGTCAGCAGCAGCGCCGCGATGATCTTGGGCCGGGGGTCCAGCCGGTGCAGGTACGACCCGGTCGGGAGATACTGGCCGATCGTGATGTTGCGGAGCAGCTCGAACTCGCTCACCGCGTCCGCTCCAGCAGCGCCGCGAGGGCGGTCTCAGCCTCCTCGAGGGTCAGCGCCTCCCGCACCGGATAGCCGCGGTCCCGCAGGCGCTGCACGACCTGCGCCGCCTCGGGCGGCGCGAGGCCGGCCGCGGCGAGGCGGGCGGCATCGCCGAAGACCTCGCGCGGAGATCCGGACGCCGCCACCGCGCCGTCGTGGAGCACGTAGACCCGATCGCTGAGCCGGACCACCTCCTCCATGTCGTGGGACACCAGCACCACCGTCATCCCCTCGCGGTCGCGAAGCTCCTCGATCCGCGCCCGCAGGTCGTCCCGCGAACGCGGATCCAATCCCGATGTCGGCTCGTCCAGGACCAGGACGCGCGGCCGCAGGGCGAGCACCCCGGCGAGGGCCGCCTTGCGCAGCTCGCCGCCGCTCAGCGTGAAGGTGTAGCGATCCTTGAAGGTCTCGAAGGGCAGCCCCATGATCTCCATCGCCCACCGCACCCGCTCGCGGATCTCGTGGAACGGGAGGCGCAGCCGGCGGGGGCCGTAGGCGACATCATCGCCGACCAGCCGCTCGAACACCTGGGTCTCCGGCTCTTGAAACGCCAAGCCGACGGCCCGCCGCACCGCCGCGACGTCCGCGCGGGGACTCCCCAGGTCGTGCCCGGCGACGATCACCCGCCCCCTGATGGGCCGCATCAGCCCGTTGAAATACTGGATCAGGGTCGACTTCCCGGATCCGGTCTGCCCGATGATGCCCACGACCTCGCCATCGTGGACGTGCAGCGTGACGCCGCGCAGGGCCGGATGCTCGAAGGGAGTCCCCCGCATGTAGGTGTGCCAGAGGTCCTCGATCTCGATCGCCGCGGACGCGGCGACCGGCCGCGGGGACTGCGGCGTTACCGCCCCCGGATCACCGGTCACGGCGGGCCGGGAGGGAGGCGGCCACGGCCTCCACGACCTCGTCCACGGTCAACAAACCCGCGGGAAAGGTTGGGAAGCGCCGACGCATCCCGGCGGCCAGCGCCGCCGCCGGCGGGAGGTCGAGGCCGACCGCGCGCAGCGCCTCGGGATCGGCAAAGACCCGGCGCGGGGTCCCCTCGGATCGGACCGCCCCGGCGTCGAGGACGATCACCCGATCGGCCGCGGCCGCGTCGTCCATCCGGTGCGTGATGGAAACGACCGCCGTTCCCCGGCGGCGCAGCTCCAGAACGACCTGGGCGACCTCGGCCCGCCCCCGCGGGTCGAGCATGGAGGTGGCTTCGTCCAGCACCAGGCACTCCGGCCGCATCGCGAGCACGCCCGCGATCGCCACGCGCTGCTTCTGCCCGGCCGAGAGCAGGTGCGGAGGCCGATCGCGCGCCTCCCACATGCCGGTGGTCTCCAATGCCTCCCGCACCCGCCGCCGCAGTTCGGCGTGGGGGACGCCGAGGTTTTCCGGGCCGAACGCCACGTCCTCCTCGACGATCGTGGCGACCATCTGGCTCTCGGGGTGCTGAAACACCATGCCGACGGTCTGGCGGATCAGACTCACGCCTGCCGGGTCTCGCGTATCGATCCCGCGGACGAGAACGGTCCCCCGCTGGGGTCGCAGCAGCGCGTTCAGGTGGCGGGCGAGGGTGGATTTTCCGGAGCCGTTAGGCCCGATGATCGCCAGATGCTCGCCCCGGTGGACGGCCAGCGAGAGCCCCCGGAGGACCCGCGGGTCGGGAGTCAGGGGGGAGGGAGCGCTGTATGAAAATTCGACGGCGTTGCAGACGATCAGCGGGTCAGGCATCAGGCGGTGCGGCCTCCGGCCCTGCGCCGCCGGCGAGCGCGTAGCAGGCCGCCGCGGCATAGATGCGGCACGCCTCGACGAGGTCGGCCACCCGGACGAACTCGTCGATCTGGTGGGGAATCGTCACATCCCCCGGTCCGATCGTCACGATGGGGACCCGCGCCCAGGCCGACAGAAAGGTTCCGTCCGTCGCTCCGGGCACGCCCCGGCGCCGCGGGGGCCGTCCCTGGACGCGGCGGCAGGCCCGCTCGACCGCGCCGGCGATCGGCGCGTCCGGGGCCGTCTCCGTCCACGGCCGCTCCTCGATCACTTCGACGGCGCTCTGACAGCCTGGGACGCCGGCGGCGGCGGCCGCCGCCGCGGCCGCGAGGTCGTCTCGGATCTCCGCGGGCTCCTGCCCCGGGACGGTCCGGACATCGAGCGCGACCAGGGCATCGGCGTGGATGACATTCAGCTGCGCCAGATCGCCAGCCCGGAGCACCGTGGGCGTCACGCTGGGCTCGCCCAACAGCGGGTGCCGTCCGTGGCGCCCGCGGTAGCGTTCCTCGAGGGCCTGGACCCGCCCGACGAACGACGCGGCGGCGGGGACGGGGTTGATGCCGCTGCGCGGCATCGCCCCGTGGGCCATTCTCCCCCGGAATCGGACCAGCGCGCGCAGCGCGCCTTTCTGCACCAGGCAGACGTCGTTGCCCTCGGGCTCGCAGATGATGGCCCCGCAGGCGTCCTCGGCCCAGCCGTTGCGGATGAAGGCCTTGACGCCGAGCATCATGCCTTCTTCGTCCGCCACCACGGCCACCCGGATCCGCCCGGGCAGCGCGGCGCCGGCGGCGCCGATCGCCCGCACCGCCGCGATGGCGGCGGCAACGCCCCCTTTCATGTCGGCGGCCCCTCGCCCGTAGAGGCGGCCGTCAACGACGGTGGCGCCGAAGGGAGGGTACGACCACGCCGCAGCGTCGCCCTCGGTGACGACGTCGCTGTGCCCTTCCAGGATCAGCAGGGGGCCCGCGCCGCGCCCGACCCAGTCGCCGATGACATTGGGCCGCCCGGGGGCCGCGTCCTCGCAGTGCACCTCGAGGCCCAGCCGCCGCAATTCGCCGGCGACCAGGGCGGCGACGGCCGTCTCGTTGGCCTGGGGATCGTCGGGTCGAAACACGCTCGGGATCCTGACCAGCCGGCAGGCGAGGTCGAGCGCGTACGACTCGTCGATCGCCGCCAGCACCGCGTCCACAAGGGACTCGAGCCGCCGCATCCTGCGAGGCTCACCCTGCGCGGAGCGCGCGGCCCGGGGCGCTCACAGCGTTCCGGGACTCAGTAGACGTTCGTCTGCCGGGCCCGTCCGGTGTAGTCCCAGAAGACGCTTTTGAGTTCGGTGAAGAACTCCAGGCCCTCCTCGGCCATCTCCCGCCCGCCGACCCCGCTCCACTTGATGCCCCCGAAGGGGATCTGCGCTTCCCCTCCCACCGTGGGCGAGTTGACGTGCACCATGCCGGCCTCGATCCCGTCGACAAACCGCATGATCGTGTTGGCGTCCGAGGCGTAGATCGACGAGGAGAGGCCGTAGCGAACCCCGTTGGTGACGCGGAGCGCCTCGTCGAGCGAGCCGACCTCGATCGCCGACAGGACCGGCCCGAAGATCTCCTCCTGCGCGATCCGGGATCCGGGCTGAACGTCCGCAAACACCGTCGGCTCGACGAAGTAGCCCTGCGCCAGGGCGCCGTCGGTCAGGCGCCGCCCCCCGCACGCCAGGCGGGCCCCCTCGACGCGGCCGACCTCGATGTAGTGCAGGACCGTGGCGAGCTGGTTCGCATCGACGAGGGGACCCATCCCAACGCCGTCTTCCAGGCCGTTGCCCACGCGGATGGCCCGCGCCCGATCGACGATCGCGTCGATGAGCCGGCGGCCGACCTCCCGGTGGACGACGCACAGGCTGGTGGCGGTGCAGCGCTGGCCGGTGCTGCCGAAGGCCCCCTGAACGATCCCCGCCGCCGCCAGCTCCAGATCGGCGTCCGGCATCACCACGACGGCGTTCTTGCCGCCCATCTCGCAGGACACCTTCGCCAGCCGGCGGGCGGCCCGGGCATACACCTCGCCGCCGATCTCGCACGAGCCGGTAAACGACACGGCGCGCACCGCGGGATGGGCCACCAGCGCGTCGCCGACCTCCGAGCCCGGTCCGACGACGAGCGTGAGCACGCCTTTGGGAAGCCCCGCCTCCTCGAGGATCTCGAGGTAGCGCCGGGCCACCAGCGGCGTCAGCGACGCGGGCTTGAGGATCACCGCATTCCCCGCCACGAGGGCCGGGGCGACCTTCCAGGCCGGCTCCGCCCAGGGGAAGTTCCAGGGCGTGATGATCGCCACGACCCCCAGCGGCTCCCGGAGGGTAAACAGCACGGTGGTGGGCATCTCGGACGGCCGCGTCTTGCCGCCGATCCGGAACCCTTCCCCGGCGTACCATTCCAGGAGGTTGATGCCTTTCATCACCTCTCCCCGCGCCTCGCTGAGGATCTTGCCCTCTTCCCGGGTCAGAAGACGGGCCAGCTCGTCGAGGCGGGTGCGGGCCAGGACCGCCGCCTTCGCCAGCACCCGTCCCCGTTCGGGCGGCGGGGTCGCGCGCCAGACGCGGAAGGCGTCCTGCGCGCGCTCAACCGCCCGCGCCACGTCGTCGGCGGTCTGCTGCGGGACATCGGCCAGGACGTCGGAGACATCCGCCGGGTTCGTGTCCACGATCACCCGGGGGCGCGCGCCTGACCCGGCCTGCGGGCTCGTCCCCGGCTGCGGGAGACCTCGGGTTGTGCTCATCCGGTCCCTCCTCCTGATGCCTATCGGCCGGTGGCGACCTCCCGGCGCGGGCGTTGTTCAGTTCCGCGGAAGCAAAGTCCTGCCGCCCGCGGCGGGCCGGCAGAGCCCGCCTCGAGGAAGCGTCCTGGGGGAGGTCACGCAGATGTCATTATTATGGAGGGTGGCCCGGCGGGAAGCGGCGAGATGGGCGTCGCCGTTACCACCAGGTGGAGATAAATGGTGTAAGACCAGAAACGAAGGAAGGAGCACCGGTGCACGGACAATCGCTCGAGGAAGCGCGGGCCACGGGGTTCGCGGCACCCCCGCCGCGGAAGGCGCCGGGGCCGATCGTGGACATCCACACCCATATGACCGAGCCGGCGACGAATCATGAGTTGATCGAGGCCGCGCGGCTCTACCGGATCGCGACGCTCGTCGCGATCGCTCCGCTCGACGCCGGCCTCGCCCTCCGCGCGCAATATCCCCGGGAGATCACCCTCGCCGTCCGGCCCGCGCTCACGGAACCCCGCGGCCAGACCTCGCTCCTGGACCGAGCCGTCGAAGCCGTTCACGGGGCGAAGGCGCACGGGGCGCCCCTCATCAAGTTGTGGTTCGCGCCCCGGATCCGCGACCGGCTGGATTTCCTGCTCGACTCCCCCCGCCTGGATCCGATGTTCCAGGCGATCGCCGAGACCGGACTCGGGGTGCTCGTCCACGTCAGCGACCCCGACCGCTGGTTCGAGCGGAAGTACGATCCGGCAAAGTACGGGACCAAGGCGGAGCAGTACCCGATGCTCGAGGCGCGGCTGCGCCGGTTCCCGACGATCCGGTTTGTGGCCGCCCACATGGGGGGCGACCCGGAGCACCTGGACCACCTCGCGGATCTCCTGACCCGGTACCCGAACCTCTACCTCGACACGAGCGCCACCAAGTGGATCGTTCGCGAACTCGGCCGGCAGCGGCAGGCCGCCCGCGACTTCTTCCGCAGGTGGGCGGCCCGCATCTGTTTTGGGACAGACCAGGTCGTGCTCAAGGACTCCGAACCTGTGCGCTACACGATGCGGTACTGGGTGCACCAGATGTTCTGGGAGACCGATCTCGTCTGCGAATCGCCAATCGCCGACCCCGACAGCGACGGCGTCCCGTCCCTGCGCGGCCTCGACCTGCCGCAAGACGTGCTGGAGCAGATCTACTGGAAAACGGCAGAAGACGCCTTCGGCATCAGGGCCCGTCCCCCTCAGCACACGCCTTCCATCCCGCTGCCGAACGCGGGCCTGTAGCCCCGGTTGGGTGAGCTCCCGATGCGGTGTGTCCCGGTCGACGGGACGGGGCCGGCGCCCGACGCCGCCCCTCCTCGGCCCTACCGGTTTTGCGGCGGCTCCTGCGCTCCGGTGCCCGTCAGCACCCGCGCCGCCGACCCGGTCCCCCAGGCGAAGACGACGGCCGTCCCATACGCGGCGGCAGCGGGCGGGGCAAACCGCACGACCACCGTCTGGCTGGCGCCGGGGGGAAGACTGAACGCGCCGCCGGAGACCACGCTGAACGGCGGGCTGGCCCCGCTCGAGATCGTGCCACTCGCGGTGCGCCCTCCCAGGTTCGTGACGGTGAACGCGCGATCGGCCGATCCGCCCACGGTGACCGTCCCGAAGTCGGTGCCCGCGGGGGTGATCGACACGGTGGGCGGAGCCGACTGCGCGGCGGGGTTGATCCCGGAGACGGCGAACGCGGTCGCCGTGCCGAGCGCGTCGATATTGGCGCCGATGTCCTTGCCGTCGGTGCCGGCGTGCTTGTAGGGGCTCCCCGCCGCCAGGTGATAGTCGCCGCCGGCGAGATTCGCGAAGCCCACGTCGGCGGGTGTCGCGGGGAAGAAGTTGTTGGGCGGATAACTCGCCGCCGCCCCGCCCGGGAGCACGTTGCCGGCGACCACGGCGCCGGGGAAGTACGTGGTCAGGGTGCCCATCGGGTTGGCCATCGTCCCGTCCCCGCTCACCCCGTAATGGTTGTTGGGGGTGATGGTGTTCGTCAAGACAAAGCCGGTATGGGGCCCGCGGCCCACGTTGTGCACCTGGGCGTAGAGCGGCCACTCGGTCTGGAGGGCGGTGTTGTGGTCGATGACGACGTTCGCCGTCCCGTCCTGCAGGAGGAACAGCAGCCCCGCGTAGCCGCCGTTGCCGGCGAAGGCGCCGATGTCGGTGAACAGGTTGTTCTGGATGAGCACCCGCTGGAGCTGCCCGCTGGCGGTCGAGAGATCGTCCCACCCCATGAGGTTGATGCCCCCCGTCGAGTGCCGGACGATGTTGTTCGTGAACGTGACATCCTGGACGGTGGACCACGGCGCGGTGCCGTTCTGGTTCCGCGGGGTGAACAAGATGGCCAACCCATCCTGGTCGGCCTGCATCCAGTTATTCTCGAAGACGTTGCCGTCGATCAGCGCCCGGCGCGCGTTCTTCAATTCGAGCAGGTTCTTGACGCTCCAGCGGGTGCCGGCGTACGTGGGGTCCCCGATCCGCCACGACAGCGGCTTGAAGAAGTAGTTGCCGCGGATCTCGATGTCGGCGGGCACGAGGTTGGGAATCGTCGGATCTTGCCCGCCGAACATGACGTTGATCCCGGCCGCTTCCAGGTAGTTGTTGACGATCTTGAAGGGCCCCGGGCCGTTCGCGCTCATGATCGCCTCGGTATCCCGGTCCGTGAGCCTGAAGCCCGACAGGTACGAGTCGATCACGGCCGTGGACGCCGTGTTCATGAAGATGCCGCGGGCCCCCCCCACGGACGGGTCGCCGTGGATGTAGCACCGGTCGAAGATGATGTCGTGCGGGACGGCGTCTACCGTCGTCTCGCCCCACCCCAGTTCGATCACGTTGTTCACGAGCGCCCCGGGGGTGGGAGCAAACTCGATCCCGATGAAGCGGAAGTGATGCGCGCCGGGCACCGTCACGATCACGCCGTGGTGGTAGACGGCATCCGGCCCGACCACGAGCTTCGGCATCTGCGGGGCGTACGAGGGGGCGATGCGGTCGCCCGGAGGGGGGAGCGCGCTGTCGGGCGCGCTGCTCCGCACGTAGATCCATCCGGGCCCCGGCTTGTTGGGGAGCACAAACGGCCCCGTGAACGTCGCGCCGGCCGCCAGCGTAATGATGTCGCCCGGGTTGGCTTTGTTGAGCGCCGCCTGAACGTCGCCGCCGGCCGGCACAGCGATGATCTGCCCCGTTGGAGGCGCGTAGGTCGTGTTGAGAAACACTTGGGGCGGCGCCGGCAGAGCGGGCTGCGCTTGAGCGGCGGGCCGAGCCGGAAGCAGCGCACTGACGGCCGCAACCGCGGCGATCAGCGTGAACCCTGTGACACCGTGGCAATCATATCTGCGCATAACCATCGCGTGCGCGAGTCCCCGCTCGTCAAAGCGGTCAGCCCTGGTGACGCCCCTCGGCGAAAGACCGCTAGCGTATAATCAAATGCCCGGTGGCCCACAGCGTCAGGCCGATGAGCGCAAGCAGCGCAAACACCATACTGTTACACCCCTCTTCCCCTGTCCATCCAGGTTTTCCCCGTTTTCCCCCGCCGACTCCCCATTTACCCTCCCGACGGCAGGGTCAAACGCGGAAGCCGGATCGGAGGTGGGGGGTCCTGGGCCCGCCCGCGGGCGTTCACCGCGGAACGGCCGGCGGGGTCCCCTTTAGGGCGCCAGCGCCTTTTCCACATCCTCACGGGTCAGGTCTTCTCCGAGTTCCCCCGCCCACCGGAGGACGGCCTGCACGATCTCTTGCCGCGTCATCCCCAGACTGGAGGTCATCTCCTGGGCACACATTTCGACCACGTACTCCAGGCGGCCGCTCCAGCCGGCATCCTTTGCCTCGGCGATCAAGGAAACCACAATACCGGCCAGCAGCGGCTCAGCCCACACGCGCCGATCGCTCGAAGCATCTGGCGCGATCACGGGCCCCCTCCCCTCTGCCGTACGGCCGTCCTCTTCCACAAGACACCTCCCGACGCATTCCGGCGCGCCGCCGGTCCGGTCGCGCGGCGCAAGTACGAAAACCTGTTCGCTCAGCCGTCTTCGGGATCGCGTCCGCGCACTCCTGCGGCGTCCTGCGCCTTCGCCGGCGTGTGCTCGACGCTATTGCTGCGGGATGAACGTCGCGGTCCATGTCGTCTGCCGATGCCGGAGCAGCCCGCCGATCCTGTACCGCAGCAGGCTCCACAGCCGGGCGAGGATCCCGCCGCGGTCGATGGGGGCGGCGGCGAGCAGCGGCGATGTCGCCAGAACGCCGGTCGCATTGCGGATCGTGAGGAAGGCGACCTGCTGTCCCCGCTGGAAGGGCGCGATTGGACGCACGCGAAGCTCCTCCGACACGGTGAGCGGCGAATGATCGTCTCGTGTCACGAGGACCTCGATGGCGCGCGGGGTCTCGAGCCGCAGCCGCGCCGCGCGGCCGCCGTAGACTCTGATCGAGGATGGGACGAGCCGCTGCCACGGCACCGCCACCAGCTCGTACCGGGCGAAGCCCATGTTGAGCAGCGCTTCCGCCGCGGCGGTGCGGAGCTGCAGGGTGTGCGCCCCCATGACGACCGCGATCAGGCGGAGCGGGCCCTGGCTGGCCGTCGAAACGATGTTGAAGCCCGCCTCGTCCGTGAAGCCGGTCTTCAGGCCGTCGACGCGCGGATCGCGGAAGACGAGGTTGTTCCAGTTCGCCTGACGGATGCCGCCGTAGGCCATATACCGCGGGCTCGTATAGGTCACCGCATCCGGGAACGCCACCAGAATCTCGCGCGCGAGGTGTCCCATGTCCCACGCGCTCGTATGCTCGCCCGGGGTGGGCAGCCCGTGCGGCGTCACGAAATGGGTGTCCCGCAATCCCAGGCGGGCCGCCGTCGCGTTCATCTCGTCGACGAACTGCTCGGGCGATGCGGCGATGGCCTCGGCCAGCGTCTCCGCCGCGTCGTTGCCCGACGCCACCATCAATCCGTAGAGGAGCTGCTCGATCGTCACCCTGTCGCCGACGTTCAAGAACATCCGGCTGCTGCGCGGGGTCCGCCCGATCCGCCAGGCGTCGACGCTGACCGTGACCGTGGTCGACAGGTCCAGACGGTGCGTCTTCACGGCCTGCAGGGTGAGGTACAGGGTCATGAGCTTGTCGAGGCTCGCCGGCGGGAGCTGCCGGTGCGCGTCGCTTTCGGCCAGGACCTGCCCGGTGAAGACTTCCATCAGCAGGGTGGACGGGGGACCGGGCGGTCCGGCCGGGCCCCGCTCGGCCGCGGGAGGAGCCACCGCCGCAAGCGGCGCCCCCACCCGAGGCGCGGCGCCGGCGGGAACCAGGAGCAGCGCGAGGCACACCCCGGCGCAGAGGCACCGAACCGCGGTTCCCATCCGCCTCATCGCGCCATCACGAGAAGGCCGCGCAAGCCGTCCCCCCGGTCGAGCGCGGCCACCGCTTCGTTCACCCGCTCCAGCGGATAGGTGGCCGTGACCAGTTCGTCCAGCCGCAGGCGCCCGCCCTGATAGAGATCGATCAGCCGCGGGATGTCGGCGCGGAGGTGCGCGGAGCCGTAGAAGCAGGCCCGCAGGGTCTTCTCGTTGAGCACAAACCCCGGGCCGCCGACCGTGTATTCCTCACGCGACGGCGGGATCCCGACCGCGACCGCCACCCCGCCGCGGGCCAGGCAGTCGACCGCCTGGCGGACGGCGGTCGCCCGGCCGATCACCTCGAACGCGTAGTCGGCCCCGCCGCCGGTCAGACCCTGGATCGCCCGGACCGGGTCCTCTTCCTTCGCGTTTACCGTGTGGGTCGCCCCGAACTGCCTGGCGGCCTCGAGTCGGTGTTCCAGGAGATCGACCGCAATGATCATCGCGGCCCCGGCGATGCGCGCGCCCTGCACGACGTTGATCCCCACGCCTCCGGCGCCGAACACGGCCACGCTGCTCCCGGGCCGCACCCGGGCCGTGTTCACCACCGCCCCGACCCCCGTCGTCACCGCGCACCCCAGGAGGGCCGCCACGGTCAGCGGCACTTCCTCGCTGATGCGCAGCACCCCCGCTTCGGGCACCACGGCCATCTCCGCCCACGATGACACGCAGGTGAAGTGGTGCACCGCCTCGCCCCGCCACCGGAGCCGCGTCGTGCCGTCCGGCATCTTGCCCCGGACCCGGTACCGCATCTCGCACAGGTGCGGCCGGCCTGCGTCGCAGTACCGGCACCGGCCGCAGGCCGGAGCGAACAGGAGCACGACGTGGTCGCCCGGACGAACGGAGGCCACGTCCTCGCCCACGCGCTCCACCACCCCGGCCGCTTCGTGCCCGAGCACCACCGGCAGGGGCATCGACAGATCCCCCTTGATGTAATGGAGATCGCTGTGACAGACCCCGGTGGCCGCGATCCGGACCGCGACCTCACCCCGCCGGGGCGCCTCGAGTTCTATCGTGTCGACGACCAGCGGTTTTCCCACCTCGAACAGCACGGCGGCGCGCATGCGGGGGCTCTCCTCTCTCGCCGATTGGATGAACGTTTCCTCCTCACGGCGGAGATTCCTTCGCAGGAAATTCACCAAACTTGCAGGAGATCCGCGCCGGATCTTCGAACAAATTGCTCTCGAGCCCACTGTCACAAGCGCGGAGAGCCGCTTGGATTTCGAAGACCAGGGGGGCCTGGGGGGGAGACATGGATCTGCGTGAATACGTTCACAAGCTGACCGACTTCATTTGGGAGCGCGAGCACCAGAGCCAGAAGTCGGTCGATGCCGCGGTGCTCAGCTACATTCAAGACGCGGTCATCGCTGAACTCGAGTACCGGCGGCGGATGGACGACCTCGACCGCAGGATCGCCGAACTCGATGCCTTGACGGGAGCAGGGGTCCACTCCTCCTAGACCTCGGGTCAGGATTCCGGCGCCGGCTCACATCCTCTCCAGCGCGCCTGCGGGGAGGGCGCGGCCGAAGACTTCCGGGTGAATCGCCGCGGCGAGGATCTCGAGGCCGTCCGCGAGCCGCGGGCCGGGCCGGCTGAAGTACGACGACGCGTCGGTGAGGTAGACCCGGCCGCTTCGCACAGCCGGGAGGTCGCGCCATCCCGGGCGGGCGGTGAGCAGGTCCATCTCCGACCGGATCCGGTCGACGTCGAATCCGCAGGGCATCAGGACGAGCACCTCTGGCCTCGCCGACGCCACCGTGTCCCATTCGATGGCGAACGACGGCTCGCCCGGCCGCCCCAGGACGTCGAGGCCGCCCGCGATGGTCACCATCTCGGGCACCCAGTGGCCCCCCACGTACACGGGCTCCAGCCACTCCAGGCACGCGACCCGGGGACGGCTCGCCGCGCGGGTGGCCCCGACCCTCACGGCCTCGATGCGGCCCCGGAGGCGGTCGACCAGGGTCTGGGCCGGGCGCGCGGTCCCGGTGAGCTCGCCGACGAGCAGGATGTTGTCGAGCACGTCCAGGAGCCCGTGGGGCTCGAGCGAGACGATCCTCGTTTCGGCGTCCAGGAGCTTCGCCGCCTGCTTGACCAGCGTGTAGGAAGGGGCGCAGACGGCGCAGAGTTCCTGGGTCAGGATCAGGTCGGGGCCGAGCCGGGCGAGCGCCCGGTCGTCCAGGTGGTAGACGCTCTTGCCTTTGTGGATCGCGCCGCGGATCCGCTCCTCGATCTCCCCGCTGGGCATGGCCGTGCCGACGATCGCCTCGCTGAGCACGGGCTTGCCCAGGATTTCCGGGGGGAAGTCGCAGTCGTGCGACACGCCGACGAGCGCGTCGGCAAGCCCGAGCGCGCAGACGATCTCCGTGGCGCTGGGGAGCAGCGAGACGATGCGCATGCTACCCCCCGGAGGGGATCACCTCGGCCTGCATCTGCGCCCACGCTCCCCGCGCTTCTTCGATCGAACCTTCGTCCTCGATCGTCGAGACGTCGCCCGGATCCCGGTTCAGGATCACGGCCTTGAGGACCCGGCGCATGATCTTGCCGCTGCGGGTCTTGGGGAGCATGCCGACGAAATGCAGGTCGCCGATCACCGCCACGGGGCCGAAATCGCGCCGGACCATGTCCAGCAGCTCTCGTTTGAGCGCGTCGGACGGCTGGTGGCCGACCTTGAGCACCACGAACGCGGAGATCACCTCCCCGCGCAGCGGATCGGGCCGGCCGGTCACGCCGGCTTCCGCCACCGCCGGGTGCCGCAGGAAGGAGGTCTCCACCTCGATCGTTCCAATCCGGTGGTCGGCGATCTTGATGATCTCATCCGCCCGCCCGCTGAACCAGAAGTACCCGTCCTCGTCGACGTAGGCGGCGTCGCCGGTGAAGTAGGCGCCGGGGAACTGGCGCCAGTAGTCCCGCGCGTAGCGATCCGCGTCCCCCCACAGCGTCTGCGTCAGACCGGGGAACGGGCGGGTGAGAACGACGATCCCTTTCTCGCCGGGCGCGCAGGGGGAGCCGTCCGGCGCGCGGACCTCGGCGGCGTACCCCGGCAGGGGCATCCCCGCCGACCCCGGCTTGATCGGCAGCAGCCCGATCCCATAGGGATTGCCGATCACGGGCCCTCCGGTTTCGGTCTGCCACCAGTGGTCGATCACCGGCACCCGGTCCTCGAGGACCTCCTTCTGCAGCCATTCCCACACCGGCGCGTTCAGCACCTCGCCGGCGCAGACCACCCGCTCGAGCGAACGCAGGTTGAAGCGCCGCGCCGGCGCGGCGCCGTAGCGCATCAGCGCCCGGGCTGCCGTCGGCGAGGTGAAGATCCCCGTGACGCGGTTCCGCGCGACGATCCCGTAGAACCGCTCCGGCCCCGGGTGATCCAGGGCCCCCTCGTAGGCGATCGTCGTGCACCCGGCCAGCAGCGGGGCGTAGACAATGTAGCTGTGCCCGACGATCCAGCCGATGTCCGACGTCGACCACCACACGTCCGTGGGGGCCAGGTCGAACAGCCATTTGCCGGCGCTGGCGATGCCGACCTGGTACGGACCGTGGTTGTGCACCGCCAGTTTCGGCTTGGCCGTCGTGCCTGAGGTGGCCAGGATAAATGCGGGGTCGTTCGCTTCCATGCTCTCGCAGCGGGTCTCGGCCTCCGGGCCCTCCGCGAGGAAGGCGGGCCACTCGAGGTCGCGCGTCGGATCGAGGGCCGGCCGCGTCCTCCCCCGCACCAGGACGGCCACCTTCTCGATGGGGGTCTCCGGATCCGCAAGCGCCCGCCGGGCGATGTCCCAGAGATTGACCTCGTTGCCTTTACGCCAGGTGACATCGGCGGTGAGGAGGGCGCGGGCCCCCCCGAGCCGGATGCGCTCGGCCAGGGCCTCGCTCCCGAACCCCGCGAACACCACCAGATGGATGGCGCCGATGCGGCAGGTGGCCAGCATCGCCGTGATCGCTTCGGCGCAGGTGGGCATGTAGATCGCCACGCGGTCGCCGCGCCGGACCCCGATCCTCCGCAGGCCGGCCGCAACGGCCTCCACCGCCCCAAGCAGCTGCGCGTAGGTCAAGACCCGCTGTTCCCCCCGCTCGTTCTCCGTCACCAGCGCGGCGTGGCCCCCCCATCCCCGCCCCACGTGGTGGTCCAGGCAGTTGTGACTCAGGTTGGTGCGCGCCCCTGAAAACCAGCGGAACGTCGGGGGGGTCGATTCGAACACGGTCTCCCACTTGCGAAACCAGGGCACCGCCTCGGCGGCGCGGGCCCAGAATCCTTCGAAGTCCGCCTCCGCCTGGTGGCGCCAGCGCTTGATGACGGGGTTGACGACTTCCATCCCCACCCCTCCTCGTCACGGCCGACCTCGGCCGATGTGTTCAACGGCTCCGGCCGGCGTCCCTCGCGGCGCGAGCCGCTCGCCAGCCCGGACCGGGACCGGCAGCCGGTTCGACGGCGGCGCCAGCGGACAGACCCAGCGCGGGTCGTAGACGCACGACGGGTGGTACGCGAAGTTGAAATCGAAAACCAGCCGGCCACCCTCGGCGCCGAGATCGGCGCCTTTGATCGTATCGAGGAGATACCGGCCCGCCCCATAGGTCTCGTCCCCGCTGGTGGCGTCGCGAAACGGCAGATAGAGCCCGCCGCCATACCCCTCCAGCCAGAACAGGTCGAGCCTCAGGGGGTGGCCGCGGAGCGCGAATCGGGCGGCGCCGAATCGGGTGAACCGGTACGAACCGCCCTCGCTGGTTGGGACATCGTAGACCACCGGGGTGGATTCCTCCACGTCCGCCAGCGCCCGCGCCGCAGGGTCGTAGTCGTAATACGGGACCTCCGTGAACGCCGCCCGCGCCGGCGCCGGGATCGGCGACTGGGGGTGGGAGGCAAACAACTGGTCGCGCACCGCCCGCCAGTCCCTCCACGCGGCGGCAGGATCGGGCGACCGGCGGATCCGTTCGTAGAGCGCGAAGATCTGGCGCTTCCAGTCCAGCAGTTGGAGCCGGTCGACGCCCACGGTATGACCAGTCTATCAAAGCGCGCGAGCAGGGACGCCGCTACCGCGGCGCGCGGGGAAATTCGAGTTCTCGGCGTCTCCCGGGATCCAGATCGCCCAGGATGCGGAGCTCATCCCTGGTCGGCTCGAACACCCGCACCGGGCCCGGCGGGAGCACGGGGAATCCGGTTCGGGCTGCGATCTCCTCGGGCGACACTCCGGGAAACCGCGCATCGAGGACCAGGCGACCGTCCAGGGCCCGCAGCACCCCCAGCGGCGTGACGACCGCCTCGACGTTGCCCTGCGCGGTGACGAAATCCACCTCCGGGACAAAGATCGCCGGCGTATGCCGGGTCCTCCAGACGACCACGTGCGGGATGACCTGGGCCAGAACGGCCGCGCCCCCACCCCCGGGGAGGCGGACCCGGGGACGGTCGCGATCGCCGATCACCGTGAGGTTGAGCCGCAGGTGCCGGTCGATCTGGGCTGCCCCGAGAAACATGCGGTCCATGCCGCCGCGCATCGCCAGCCGGTAGAACTCCGGGTTGCCAAGGATCGCGCGCGTGCCCTGAAGCCAGGCGGGACTCGTCGATGAGTCGGGGAGCGTCCCGGGATCGGGATTCACCCCCCCGGCGACCGTGATCCAGGTGAGCGATGGCGCGTGCATCGCGCGGGCCAGCAGAATCGCCAGGGACGCCAGCAGGCTGTCCACCCCCTGAGCGACGACCTCGCCGTCGCGGATGGTCCGGGCGAGGGCCACCGCCATCAGGTCGGAGACCGGGATCTCCCGGCTCACGCCGCTCCCCGGGGCGCCGCCGGTCCCATCCTCATGGATTCACGCGCTCCAGGTAGAGGCGCAGGTCCGCCTCGGATTCCGCCGACGCTAAGTAGGACCCGATCCCGCCGGCGTCGACATCGTAATCGGGCATGCACGCGCCCGGGGCGGCGCCGCCCGGAAGCCGGACGATCGCCGAGACGAAGATGCCCGGGACCTTCGTCAACTCGGGATGGGCCGCGAACTCTTCGGCGGGAAGGATGCGCTCGGCGGTGAGGATCACCCGCGCGGCCGCCTCGGCCATGACCAGATCGTACCCTGGGGAGCCGTAGATGCGCGCGTTTCCCTGCTCGTCCGCCTCGTGGACGTGCAGGACGGCCCAGTCCGGCCGGATGCGGGGAATCGCGTAGACCTCCTCCCCCGAGTAGGGATCGCGCACCGTGGCGAAGCCGCCGGCCCTCGCCACGTCCGTGCCGCGGAGCCCCCGGATCGGTAGGAACGGAATGCCGAGGGATGCCGCCTGCATCCCGGCGAGGATCGTCGCTCAGGAGTGCTCCCGGACTTTGAGGGTTCCCCGTTCGACCTGCCGGCGGAACTGGCGGCTCTGGCCGAATCGCGCTTCGAAGGTGGTGATGCCGATCGCCGCTTCGGCGAGGCACCCCGCCGCGGAGAGCAGGTCCAGATCGTACGCGGGAGACGGCTTGACCAGGCGAAGACCCCGGCGCCGCTGCCGGGCCAGTTCCCGCACGAACGCCGCGGGAGCGCGGTTGAGCAGGACCCCGCCGAACGTCACCGAGGCGGCGTCGGGAATCAGCCGGCAGGCGTCCGCGAGCGAGGTCAGCTTGCTCGGGCCGTCCGCCCTGCCGTGACTCATCGGGATCTCCCCTCCGATCGGCCGCCTGCGCGCGGCCGTCCAGGCCGCGCGGCCCGGCGCGCGCAACGGGCGGCGAACGCTATCGTGTGAGCACGAGCGGTCGGCGGGTCAGGGCTCGAGCAGAGGTTTCGGGGATTGGGGGGCGGATTCCTCGGCGGAGGGCCGCGCGCATGCGGCGGCCCTCCGCCGGTCTACGTCTGACGGCTTACCGGTTCAACGCTACTTGTACCACTGCTTCAACCAGCTCCGGAGCGTCGTGGATTCCTGGCCGTCCATCCTCACCGACTGCTTGGCGAAGTCGCGCACTTCCGACCGGCTCGCCTTGCCCGTGGCGAGGTGCTCCAACGAAGCGCTCTGGTCGAGCTGCGCCGCCAGGAGCGGGAGGTACGTCTTCTCGAGGGCGGCGCCGCGGAGCGTCCGCAGCTTCTTGACGTGGGCCGTCGCCACCCCCGCCCGCCGCTCGCTGGGCCTGGCGCCCATCGACTGCAGCAGGCTGAGCATCTTCCGGATCTCCTTGTTCTTGCGCTCGACGAAGTCCTGGTTCCAGCGCAGGAGGGTGGAGTGATCGGCGTACAGGGTCGCCGTCATCGCCATCTCCACGGCTTCCTCGTCAATAGGAATGAGCGCCTGGGTGAAGGCCACGTCGAACGCCTGCCCGTTGAGGCTCGAGAGGCGGGCGACGAGAGGATTCGACGAGTTCGCCGCCGTGCCGCCGGCGGTGACCGGAGCGATGCCCAGAGCCAGGATGACCAGGATCAGTACCATCATCTTCCGCATGATCCCACCTCGCAGACATAAGGTCCCATCCGTCCAGATGGACCTTTGGTACGGTAATCATGCCCCAAAATGCCCGGAATTAGACCCCCGGCACGAGATCCCGGAAGAACCAGGATCCGCGCCGGACGACCTCGCCGAGATGGAACACGACTGGAGGATCCGCCGTCGCATGCCTCACCGTTCGAGCGCGCCGCCCCGACGCCCTGGAACGCACGAGCCACCGCCCCAGCAGGAAGCCCGACGGGCCTGCATGGAAAAGCACCGTATGAGCCGAGAAGCCAGGGCACCGGACGCCGCACCGAACGCCAGGGAGATCGCCACGCTCGCCGGGGGCTGCTTCTGGTGCATCGAAGCGGTGTTCGCCGAGTTGAAGGGCGTGGACGGCGTGGCCTCGGGCTACTCCGGCGGCACGGTGGCGAATCCCACGTACCGTCAGGTGTGCACGGGGAGCACCGGGCACGCCGAGGCGGTCCAGATCACGTTCGACCCGAAGGTCGTTTCGTTTCGGGAAATCCTCGACGTGTTCTTCACCGTGCACGACCCGACCACGCTCAACCGGCAGGGACCGGATGAGGGCCCGCAGTATCGCTCGGCGATCTTCACCCACAGCGATGCCCAGAAGACCGCCGCCGAGCAGGTGATCCGGGATCTGGCGGCCGCCCGGGTCTGGCGCGACCCGATCGTCACCGAGGTGACGCCGTATCAGGCCTTCTACAAAGCGGAGGACTACCACCAGGAGTATTTCAAACTCCACGGCGAGCAGCCGTACTGCCGGGCCATCATTTCGCCCAAAGTCGCCAAGTTCCGCTCGCGGTATCGCGGGAAGCTGAAGACGTCGGCGGGCGTGTGACGCCGTGAGCCACGAGATGCGGATCGCCGAAGACGCCCCCGCGGACCGGCGGATCGCCGTGGACACCGCCGCGGAGGCGCTGATCGAAGCCCTGCGCTTTGCCGGAGTCGAACTGATCTTCGCCAACCTCGGCACGGATCACCCATCGCTCGTCGAGGCGTTCGCCAAGTGCCGTGCGCTGGGCCGGCCCGCGCCCCGGGTCATCATGTGTCCCCATGAGACGGTCGCGTTGAGCGCGGCCCACGGGTTCGCCCAGGCGACGGGACGCCCCCAGGCGCTGATCGTTCATGTCGACCAGGGAACCGCCAATCTGGGCGGGGCCGTCCACAACGCGGCGCGCTCGCGCGTCCCGGTCTTCATCCTGGCCGGCCGGGCGCCGTTTACCGACCGGGGGGAGCTCAAGGGGAGCCGGGACAGTTACGTCCAGTTCATCCAGGACATCTACGACCAGGCGGGCATCGTCAGGCCCTACGTCAAATGGGAGTACGAGCTGCACCGCGGAACGAATATCGGGCGCATCGTGCAGAGGGCCCTCCGCCTCGCGGTGGCGGAGCCGGCGGGCCCCGTCTACCTGACGGCGCCGCGGGAGGTCCTGGAGGAACCGGTGTCCTTCGTCGAACTGGCTCCCCCGGCGCTGTGCGCGCCGCCCGTCCCCACCATCCCGGAGGACGCGGCGCTGCGCGAGATGGGCCGCTGGCTCTGCGACGCCGAGCGGCCCGTCGTGATCACCAGTTACATCGGCCGCAGGCCCGAGGCGGTGGCGGAGCTGGTCACGCTGGCGGATCAGCTCGCGCTCCCGGTGCTCGAGATGCTTCCCCGGACCGCCATGAACTTCCCGACCGATCATCCCCTCTACCTCGGCGTGGAGCGGAGCGACCGGCTGGACGCGGCCGATCTGGTCCTGATCATCGACTGCGATGTGCCCTGGATTCCGTCGGCGTCGCAGCCTCCCGCGGCGGCCCGGATCATCCATCTGGACGTGGATCCATTGAAAGACGATCTTCCCCTCTGGTTGTTCCCCGCGCACCTGTCCGCCCGCGCGGATGCCGCGGCGACCCTCCCCCGCCTCCGCGACGAAGTCCGGCGCGGCTGGACATCCACGGTGGCGGAGCGGGTCCGCGCCCGGAGGCAGGCGATCGAACGCGACGTCCGCCGGATGCGCGCGGAATGGCGGGACGCCGCGGCGCCTCCCGCACCCGGCGGGCCGATCACCGCCGCCTGGCTGACGGCGCAACTGGGCGCCATGCTCTCGCCCGAAACCATTGTTGTCACCGAACTGGTGACCAACGCGGCCGGAGCGGCCCGGCACCTGCCGCGCTCGGTCGCCGGGTCGCTCCTGGCGGCGGGCGGCTCGAGCCTCGGCTGGGGCCTGGGCGCGTCCATCGGCGTCAAGCTGGCCCGCCCCGAGTCCGAGATCGTCTGCCTCCTCGGCGATGGGTCGTTCCTGTTCGGCGCCCCGGCGGCGGCCTTGTGGGTGAGCCGGCAGTACCGGGCGCCGTTCCTCGCCGTCGTGTACAACAACAGAGGCTGGGCGGCGGTACGAGACGCGACCGCGCGCCAGCATCCCGCCGGGGAAGCGGTGCGGGCGGGCGATTTTTCGTCCAGCTTCGGCGACGGCGTGGACCATGCCGCGATCGCCCGGGCGGCGGGGGGGTACGGGGAGCGCATTCGATCGGCCCCGGATCTTCCGGCGGCCGTGGAGAGGGCCCGCGAAGCCGTGCGCGCCGGAACACCCGCCGTCCTCGATGTCCTGCTCCCGCCCGTATGAGGGAGGATCAAGGATTGCATCAGATCAGCCAGTTCGTTCCACCGGCGCGCTTCATCGACCAGTCGTCTATCGAGTTCGCGGTCCGGGTCCTGGGCCGCGCCCGTTAGGCGGCTTGGAGGGCAGGGCGAGGGGTATGCGCGCCGTCGTGCTCCCTCGGGTGCACGCCCCCCTGGAGATCGAAGACATCCCCACCCCCGTACCCAAGTCGGGCGAAGTGCTCGTGCGGGTGGCCGCCTGCGGAGTCTGCCACACCGACCTCCACGTCATCAAAGGTGAAGTCACGTTTCCCACTCCCGCGGTGCTGGGGCATGAGATCTCCGGGACGGTGGCCGCGGTGGGGCCCGGCGTCGCCGGCCTCGGCGACGGAACGCGGGTGGTGTGCAGTTTTATCATGCCGTGCGGCGCCTGCGAGTTCTGCGTCCAGGGGCGTGACGATCTCTGCGTCACGTTCTTCTCGATCAACCGCCTGCGCGGACAGCTCTACGACGGCGCCAGCCGCTTGAGCCGCGCCGATGGGACCCCCCTGGCGATGTACAGCATGGGGGGCCTGGCCGACTACGCGGTGGTGCCTGCCACCGACGTGTTCCCGCTGCCCGACGGCCTCCCCCTGGAGGAATCGTGCATCATCGGCTGCGCGCTCATGACCGCCTATGGCGCGATCCGCCACCAGGCGGAGCTGCGGGCGGGAGAGAGTGTCGCCGTCGTGGCCACGGGCGGGGTGGGATCCAACCTCATTCAGCTCGCCAGGGCCTTTGGCGCCTCGATGATTGTCGCCGTGGATGTGCAGGAGGACAAGCTGGACGCCGCGCGCCGGCTCGGAGCCACGCACGTCGTCGATGCCTCAAAGGTGGATGTCGCGGCGGCGATCCGGGACCAGACCGCCGGGCGCGGGGTGGACGTGGCCTTTGAAGCGCTGGGCCGCCCGGAGACCGTCGTGCAGGCATTTGAAGCCACGAGAGACGGCGGCCGGGTGATCGTGGTCGGCATCGCGGCGGGAAATGCGGCCGCTCCCATCGAGATCACCCGCCTCGTGCGGCGTGGTGTGCGGCTGATTGGATCGTACGGGGGACGGGTGCGCGCAGACGTGCCGGCGCTGCTGCGCATGGCGGAGCGGAAGGTGATTGCGCCCGAGCGGACGATCTCCCGCCGCTTTTCCCTCGATGATGCCGCCCGGGCGTACGACGCGCTCAACCGCGGCGAGATCGTCGGCCGGGCGATCGTCGTGACGGCCTGAGGCTCAGTCGGGCAGCGCCACCGTCTGGGGGTCCGGGGTGCGGCGATAGAGGTCGACCAGCGCGCCCACCGCCAGCCTCGCCACCACAGGGTCGAAGAGCGTCCCCGCCTCGGTCAGGAGGATGCGCAGAACCTCCGCGGCGCTCTTCGGCCGGCGGTAGCCGCGCCGGGACGAGGTTGCGGCGTCAAAGACATCGGCCACCTGCACGATTCGCGTGAGCACGTGGGGCACCTTCTTCAACGTGATCGCCGGATACCCGGAGAGATTGTAGTTGGCATGGTGCTCGAAGGCCACCACCATCGCCAGCCTGAGGAGGTCGGGGAAGTCGCGCAGCGCGTGCGCGCCGTAGATGGTGTGCCGTCTGACGACCTCCTCTTCCTCGGGGGTCAGCCTTGCCGGTTTGGTGAGAAGCTCCTGAGGAACTCGGGACTTGCCGATGTCATGAAGAAGCGCGGCGACGCCCAGGACCGTGAGCATCGGACGATCCAGGTCCAGCCGCGACCCGATCATCAGCGAGAGAATGCAGACGTTGACCGAGTGATGGAATGAGTCCTCGTCGTGACGCTTCAGGGCGGCCACCCCAAGCTGGGCGGCGCCCTGCTCGGTGAGGATGTCGAGGAAGTGGCCGACCACCTTTTCGGCCTTCCATATATTGGGCGGAGCGTTCTGGGACACCTCGTACGTCAACTCGTCCATGACACGCAGCCCGCTTCGATAGACCGCCTGCGGATTCACCTTCGCCGGCAGCATGTCCCCCAGCAGTGCCAGCAGCTGGTCGTCTGCGCTCGGGCCACCCTCCTCCCCCGCCCCCCCCGGCGTTCCCTCGCCGCCTGGGCCGGTTCCCACGCCTTGAAGTCCCTGACCGCCCGGGCCGCTTTGCCCGCCGGGACCGCTCTGGCCGCCCGGGCCGCTTGGGGCCCCCGCACCGCCCTGGCCGCCCGCACCGCTTGGGGCCCCCGCACCGCCCTGGCCCCCCGGACCGCTTGGGGCCCCCGCCCTGCCCTGGCCACCCGGGCCGCTTTGCCCGCCGGGACCGCTCTGGCCACCCGGACCGCTTGGGGCCCCCGCCCCGCCCTGGCCGCCTGGGAGGCCCAGATTCATCTTCGCTTTCGCGTCGGGGATAGACCCTATCGCGATGTGGTGAACCCCGTGTTCCTTCAAATACGAGAGCGGGCCCCCATGATCGCGGAGTTCCTCGGCCTTCATGTTGAGGAGCCCGGTGAGGTGCGCCAGCTCCGCAGCCTCCACCCCCGCGTCCAGCCGGACCAGACTGATCTCGCGCTCCTTAAAGGCGGTGAGCAGCGCGTCGTACTTCAGGCTCTCTTCCAGCAGAACGTTATTCTCCACGAAGAAGGTATCGTCGCGAATGAAGAGCCGGATGAAGGGCCGGGTCGAGAGCGGTTCCTTGAGGAGCTCGTGAAGTTCACGGATGACGTCCGTGACGACGGGGTGGTCGGCGCCGTAGAGGGTGGCGTGCCGCCTCGACCGGGAAAGCAATTTCAGGATCTCCCCGGGCTTGTCCGACCTGGGGCGCTTCAGCCCTTCCGCATCGCCCCGCCACAGCACGGGAGCGTCCGCGGGCGGCGTGCCGGGGCGTGGAGCGCTCACGGCGCGCTTCGCTTGCCGTCGGCGATGGCGATGGCCGGCCCGTCGAGAGACGGCTGCTCGATGGCGGCGACGGCCACCCGGGCGAGCCGGCGCAGCTCCCGGGTGCGACGCCGAAAGACCACGCGCCCGTGCGCGAGCTTCTTCAGGGCGGGCAGCGCGCCCCTGGCCCCCAGGCGGGCCGCGGTCTCGATCCCGGCCTGCCTGATCGTAAACAACCGGTTGAACGGATCGTGCGTCTCCAACAGGACAATCAGCGTGGGCAGGGCCGCCTCCATGCCGCGGGCATCAAGCAGCTTCAACGCCTTCAGGCGGATCCGCTCATCGGGATCGTTGAGGAACTCACCGATCAGGCCCTGGGCGTCGTCTGTCCCCAGGCCGGCGAGCGCGTTCAGCGTCTGCATGCGGACCCGGGAGTCCACGTGGTGGACCACCTGGGCGAGATAGGCGACCCCCTGGGGGGCCCCAATCCGCCCGAGGACGCTCGCGATGTTCCGCACGAGGTACCAGCGGGTGTCGGTGATAAACGTTCCAATCTCGTCGACGTGCTCCCCGCCGATGCGCACCAGAAGGTCGCAGAGCAGCGCCCGCATGCCGGCCCGGGATTCGGCCCCCAGGGCCCGCGCCAGGGGAGCGATCAGGGTGCCGCCCAGCACCTCCGCGCACTTCTGAATCTCCAGCTCGGCGAGCGTGGCCCGCCCCTGCCAGAACGCCTCCAGGAGCTTCTGCAGAAGGGGACCGTCCGCGACACGCTCCAGCAGGCCGTGGATCACTTCCGCGCGCGCGCCCTCCGCCGCGGACGCGAGCGTGTTGACGCGCGTCAGGATCTCCCGCAGGAGCGCGAATTCGCGATGCTCGATCAGCCAGTCCAGGTGCCCGACCGCGCTCTCGGCGACATCGGTCAGTTCCTCTTTATCCAGATTGGTGGCCAGGACGTCGATGCAGGCCCGGAGCGCATCACGAAGGACTCCGGCCTGGTCGACCGAGCGGATCTCGCCGAGAACCCGCTCGCGCTCCGCCGCGGGGACCGCGATCCGGCCCTCGTCGAATTCGGCGAAATCAGGAGCCTCGTCCGGCGCGACGAAGGCCGGGAACTCAAGTTTCATCATCACGGCGACGCTGATCGGGACTCCGCGCTCACCCGCCTTGGGAAGCGCCAGGTCGAGGAAGGACAGAATGCGCCCGGCCTTCTCGGGGTCGGGCGTGAAGGCGTCCAGGGCGTCTGCGACCTGCTCGACGACGTCCCCTTCCCCCAGCGAATTGAGAATGATGTTGGCGAGCTGCTCGCTGGACAGGTGGTCCAGGAGGACCTGCGTCCCCTGGTCGTTGCGGGCCCCCGAGACCAGGGCGCGCCCCAGACGGGGGCCGAGCGCTCCCTCCGGCCCCTCCGGCAGGAGCGCGGCCTCGCCGAGGTTGGCATACAGGGACTGATGGTCGGCGTAGGGCTCGTCCAGGATCACCCGCTCCAGGCCCTTGATCGCCTGGTAGACCTGCTGGACCTGTGCGTCCCCGCCGCCGCCCCCCCCAACTTTCCCCGCCAGCGCGTAGGCGTTCTGCAACAGCCGCCCCGCCTGTTCGGGGCCGGCGCGCAGGATTTCAAGGAGCTTCTCCCGCTCCTGCGGCTTCAACCGGCCCTGCCCCAGCAGGCCGAAGAACGCATCCACGCCGAGGGTGTCGGCCTCCTCGTCCGCGTCCATGGCGAGCTCTTTCACTTGAATGTCCGCCACGCCCGACGCTTTCAGAAGCTGCCGGGCGCCCCCGCCCTCCTCGAGTGTGGCGCGGTCCATGCCGACGATCTGGACAAATGCGGCGAGTTGCTGCTGGCTCACGGTTGGCAGGACGGTGACCTGGATGAGCTTGCGGCCGTACAGCGTGTAGGCCAGGTCGCTGTTCCCCCGGCCCTCGATCACGCTGCCCTTGACTGAGAGGGTGTGTTTTCCGACGATCAACCGAAACTGGCCGTGCGTCTCGGCATACGCGCGCAGGGCCTTGAGCAACGCCTCGCCGGCCTGGACGTTTCCGGGGTGGGCGGGTGGATAGAGGCCGGAGGCCTTGATGGCCAGCCCCAGTTGCTTCACCACCGCTGCGGCGAGCGCCGTTGGTTCCATGGGCGGTCCCATGCCTGTTCATGCCCTGGCCGCCAATTCAGTAGACGTCTGGCGATTATTGTGGTACTGCGAACGGCGCGTGCTAGGCCTCGCGCAGGTCGACGCCGATGCCCGCGGGATCGGTGACCGCGATCCCGGTCCCGGTGTCTTCGAACGGCGTCCCGCGGTCCCGCAGATGCGTCCTGAGCGGCCCGAGCGCGCCGGCCGGGATGGCCCAGTCATACCCGATCAGGCCCGTTGCGCCGTCCGGCGGCCGCCGCCCCTGCGCCCAGGTGTTGAGGCCCACATGGTGATGGTAGCCCCCCACGGAGAGGAACAGCGCGCCCGGGTACGAGCGCTGGGTGACGTCCAGGCCTAACACGCCCGCGTAGAAGCGTTCTCCTTCGGCGAGGTCGCCCACGTGCAGGTGGATGTGGCCGAACCGCGCCTCCGCCGAGAGCGGGCCTGGCTCCTTCGCCTCCGCGAGCAGGCCGGCCACGTCCAGCGGCGCGGTCATCATTTCAACCCCGGCGGGGCCGATCGACCAGGTCTCCCGCGGGCGGTCCCGATAGAGCTCGATCCCATTCCCTTCGGGATCCCGGACGTACAGCGCTTCGGAGACCCCATGGTCGCTGGCGCCGTCGACAGGCCATCTCGCCTCGAGAAGCCGGCGGATCACGGCGGCGAGGGAGGCGCGATCGGGCAGCAGGAAGGCGAAATGGTAGAGCCCGATGGACGGATGGGGGCGCACCGGCGCCAGGGGCGCGTGCTCGAGGTCGAGGACGAACGCCCCTCCGGCGGGCGCCAGCACGACGCGGCCGCCGTCCCGCCCGGTGACCGGCATCCCCAGGCGGTCGGCGTAGAAGGAGACGGCCGCGTCGAGATCCCGCACCCGCAGCGCAAGCCGGCGGAGGCCGGACGCGGCGGGCAGGCGGAACGCGGGACGCGCTTCCGGCCCCCTCACGGACCTCACGGTCTCCGCCCGCTCAGCACGGGGTGCCCGCGCGAATCGCGCCCAGCGCCAGATCCATGGAAGGGAACACAGGGATGACCTTGCCGAGATCCACGATGTTGATGACCCGCTGCACCGGCCCGCGCGGCGCGACGAGCACCAGGCACCGGCCGCGGGCGCGGCAGAGGCGCCGGTGCACCAGCAGCTCGTGGATCCCCAGGCTGTCGATATGCAGCACCCCCGCCATATCGATGACCACGTGACGCCCGCTCTCGACCCCCGCCGTCAGCGGGACGCGCAGGATCGGGACGGTCTCGTGGTCGAGTTCCCCGGTGGGGTGAATCACCAGCGCCTCGGGCGTCTCCTCCGTGGAACACTCCAGCAGCGCGTCCTGCCGGCCTCCCCGGATCGGCGGGAGGTCGTGGGCCCACACGCGCCGCGGCGCAGCGGCGCGCCCGCACGCGCCCAGCGCACGGGCGCCGCGCACCACCCTTGTCAGCACGACCATGGGGAAAACGCTGCGGGCCACATCCGGTCCCCCCGCGGGCCTCCGCGCCGCCGGCGCAGGCCCGGGCGGTGTCCGCTTCAAGGGGGTAAACGGCGTCTCCTGCCGGGTCGGCGGGACCGCCGGGCGCCCGGCCGGAGGCGCCGGCGGGGCGGCGCCTCCGCAGCAGGGCTTCTGCGCTGCGGCGGCAGAATGTCTTACACGGAGAGGGGAAAGGCGGGGTCCGGCCACGGCGCTCTCATTGTCTTTGCACGTCACCACGCACCCTGACGCGATTCGCTTCGCCAGAAAACTGCTCTATGCGGCGGCCCGCATCAGGGGGGCGTCGGAACAGGATGCGCGCGATGTCGAACTGGCGGTTGGCGAAGCGCTGACGAATGTCCGGCGGCATGCCTACCAGGACGGGATCGGCCCCGCAGAAGTCGCCATCGATTGCCATGATTCCGGCCTGACGGTGATCGTCAGGGATTGGGGGATCGCCGGCGCTCCTCCCGCCGTCCCCGGGTCCCTCTCGCTGGAATCGGATTCCGGCGGGCGGGGACTGTACTTGATCAGCCGGCTGATGCAGCGGGTGGAAATTCTCCAGAACGCCGAGGGATGGGGCGTCACCCTGCGAATGGCGAAGCAATTCGCAGCGCGGGACTAGGCGGCGCCGTCTCCCGGCCCGCGGGCACGCCGTCTGCCGCCGGCGTCAGACCACCGTAAAGTGCGCTTCCGTCGGCGCGCGGGCCAACCCGTTGATCGGCACAATATCCTGCGGGCACGCCGAGAAGGCGATGATCAGGTCCGTCCTGGCCCGCAGCGCGATGGATTGGCCGGCCGCGCAGACCGGAGGCTGGAATGACACATACCGGCCGCCGGCAACGGGAATGTTCATGAAGAGGTTGAGCGGCGAAGGGATTTCCGGCGCGACCTCCCCGAGCTCCCGCAGGGCCGCCACCAGATTGTCCGCGCAGTTGTCGTGATAGTCCCGGCAGCCGAGGAGTTCGTACCGGTACCGATCGCACGCCGCGATCAGGGTATCGTGGATCCCCGGCGTGGTGTCGGCGATCACCTGGAGCACCGGCCGCCTCCGGTTGGTCACGAAGACATCGCCCACTTCGGGGATGATCTTTTCCATCGCGGCCCGGCTGTGCTCCATCGACATGAACTCGGTCAGGTCCCGCGCGCAGAACGCCCAGGTATCCACGACCTGCTGGCCATGGGTGTTGATGACGGTGATCACCTGCCCCTCCCGGATTCGAGCCGCCTTTCCCCGCCGGGCGGGAATGGCGATGCGCGTGCCGGAGTCGATCACGGGAGCCGCCTCCTGTCGTTCGATTCGCCCGCCGCCCCGGGGACATAGCCGAGCGCCTTGTCGACCACGTTGAGCAGGGGCTCGCCGCGCCGCCAGCGCAGGTAGTTCTCGACAAACAGCGCCGACAGCGCGGGCGCCCACCCCACGAAGTCGCCGGACATGTGGGGGGACACGAGCACGCCCGGCAGGCGCCAGAGGGGATGCCGCCGTGGGAGCGGCTCCACCGAAAACACGTCCAGCGCGGCGCCGGCGATGCGCTTCGAACGGAGCGCTCCCAGGAGCGCGGCTTCATCGACAATCGCTCCCCGGCCGACATTGATCAGGCGGGCCGTCCGCTTCATCCGGGCAAACGCCGCGGCGCCGAACAACCCCCTGGTCTCGGCGGTCAGGGGCGCGGCGATGATCACATAATCAGCCTCTCCCAGGACCGCGCCGAGGTTCCCCACGGCCGTCACCCGCCCCAGATCGGGGTCGGAGGCGCGGGCGGTCCGGGCCACCGCCAGCACGCGCATCCCGGCGGCCCCGGCCAGCCGGCCGATCGCCCGCCCGATCCCACCCGCGCCCACGATCAGCGCCGTCTGTCCGCGCACGTGCTCGGTCTCCCGATGGCGCCAGGCACGGCGCCGCTGCAGATCGAACGTCGCCCAAAAACCCTTGGCGAACGCCAGCACCAGGCCGAGCACGTACTCGGCGATCGCCTGGTCGAACACCCCTCGGGCATTCGTGAGCACCACGCCGCTCGACGCCAGTTCGGGGAACAGGACCGCGTCGACGCCGGCGCTGGCGACGTGGATCCAGCGCAATCTCCGCGCCTGGGACCAGACGTCGCGCAGCCTGGCGGACCGGAAGTCCCAGATGAGGAGGACCTCCGTCTCCGCCAGGGCCCGGGCGAGCGACCGGGCCGACCGCGCGTAGCGGATCGTCGCCAGCCGCGCCACAGGCTCGAGCCCGGGGGGCCGCGGCCCGCGCGCGCCAGCGAGCACGGTCACAACCGGCTGGGACGGCGACATGGATCCGAACGCGCGGAGGGCCGGCTCACCGTTCCGGACGGTCAACCCGCCCGCGCACGGCGAACACCGAGGCGATCTCGAACAGCAATTGCGCCGCCACGATCGAGGTGATGTCGTTGCTGTCGCAGGGCGGCGAGACCTCCACCACGTCCGCGCCCACGAGGTTGAGCCCCACGAGGCCGTGAATCACCTGCATCCCCTGCCAGGTGCTGAGCCCGCCGATCTCCGGAACCCCGGTCCCCGGGGCGCACGACGGGTCCAGGCCGTCGATGTCGAAGGACAGGTAGACGGGAGCGGTCCCGATGAGTTCGCGCATCTCCGCCACGACGCCGTCCATCCCCCGCCGATGAATCTCGTGCATCGGCACCATCCGGTAATGGTCTTTGGACCACGCCAGATCGTCCCGGTAGAACAGGCTGCCGCGGATGCCGAGCTGCATCACCTTCTTCGGATCGATCAGGCCGCCTTCGTGCGCCCGGCGGAACGGTGTGGCGTGGGTCAATTTGTACCCGAACTGGAGGTCATGGGTGTCGGTGTGGGAGTCGACCTGCACGATGGCGACCGGGCCGTGATGTTTGGCCACCGCCCGCAGGATCGGGTAGGTGATGCCGTGGTCGCCCCCCACCGCGATCGTCCGGCATCCGTGGGCATGAATCTTGTCGAACTCCTCGGTAATCCAGTCAAACGTCTTTTCGATCTCGAACGGCGACGTGCGCACATCCCCGTAGTCGGCGATGCGGATCCGTTCGTGGACGGTGACGTCGTGAATCGGATGGTGCAGGCGGACCTGGCTCGAGTGGTCGCGGATCGCGCGGGGCGCCAGCCGGGCGCCGACGCGGTAGCCGGCGGCCGTGTCGAACGGGACGCCGACGACGGCCACGTCCAGGCCGCGGGCATCCGGGATGTGCGGGTACCGCATGAACGTGGCGACTCCCGAGTGCCGCGGGTACACCATGCTGTCGACCGGCTGCGGATGCCTCATGCCGCGCGCTCCTTTCTCCCTCTCCCGGTTCCGGTGGGCGAAGCCCCGCCTTCTACCCGGTGGGGGCAAATCCTCTTTCCCCGGAGGAACACCGCGCGCGCGCATCGAAGCCGGGGAGCCGGCGACGGGGGAGGGCGGACAGGATGGCGAGGGCACGGGTCTCGGTGGACATTGCGGCCGATATGGGCGAATCCTTCGGGCCCTGGCCCATGGGGCGGGATGCCGACATCGCCCCACACCTGACGTCGGCGCACATCGCCTGCGGGTTTCACGCGAGCGACCCGGGCACGATCCGGACCACCATCGAACTGCTGCAGCGCCACAACGTCGCGATTGGGGCGCATCCCGGATACTCCGACCTCGTCGGCTTCGGCCGCCGCCGGATGGACATGGCGCCGCGCGAGGTGGAAGACCTGGTCCTCTACCAGGTCGCGGCCGTGAAAGGCTTGGTGGAGGCCCACGGACTGCGCCTGCAACACGTCAAGCCCCACGGGGCGCTCTACAACGTCGCCGAGGCGGACGACGGCACCGCGGCCGCCATCGTCGCCGCCGTCAAGCGCATCGATCCCGCCCTCATCATCGTGGCGACCCCCCACTCCCGGCTGCGCGCGCAGGCCGCGGCCGCCGGGATGACGGTGGCGCACGAGTTCTTCCTCGACCGCGGGTACAACGCGGACGGCACCCTGGTCAGCCGGCGCCGGCCGGATGCCATGCTGACCGACCCCGAGGCGATGTGCCGGCGGGCGGTCACCGCGGTCCGCGACCACCGGTTGCTCACGGCCGGCCAGACGGCGCTGGACATGCGGGTGGACACGATCTGCCTGCACGGCGACCACCCCCCTTCGCAGGAGGCGGTGAAAATGCTGAAGCGCACGCTGGAGGGGGCGGGCGTCGCCGTCCTGCCCCTGCGGCAGTGGCTCAAGCCCTCCTGACGCCCGGAGCCCCCCTCAACAGCCCGAGAACGGCAGCGGCAAGGCAAGAAGCACGGCAACAGGGAGACGGATGGCGCCATGTCCTCCGAAGGGCCCCTTCGGGGAAGAATGAATGTTTGCCACCACAGGGGTACCACGGGGGGCCGCACCATGACGGATCCGGCCAGTTGGATCGGCTCGAATACAATCGTCACGCTTCTCCTTGCCCTCATCCCGGCCCTGTTCCGATTTCGAGAAATCCTGTTGAAGCAGCAGGATCTGGTGACAGAGATTGCCGGCATCATCGTGCTCATGGGTGGGCTGGTCTTGTACGCGGAAACCATGCCGCAGTGGCTGCAGATCCAGGCGCAAATGGCCAAGATGGGACTGGAAGTCGAAGGCCTGCAGATGCTGTTCTTTGGATCCCTCGGGTTGATGACGTTGGGGGGGCTGTTGACGCTGTTTGGACTCCTCGGACGGATTATGGGCGGGATGAAGCGGAAGTAGCCGGAGGAGCGCCTCCGGCGCGCCGCCGGCTGCCCCCCGGGCCGGCGAAGATGACGTAGAGGACGGGAATGAAGAAGATGCCCAGGGCCGTGGCCATGGTCATCCCGCCCACCACCCCGGTCCCCAGGGAATGGCGGGAGTTCGCGCCCGCCCCCGAGGCAAACACCAGGGGCATCGTCCCGAAGATGAACGACAGCGAGGTCATGAGGATCGGACGGAGGCGGAGCCGCGCTCCCGCCAGGGCGGCGTCGACGACCGGCAGGCCCTCCTGCTCATGCTTGTCCTTGGCGAACTCCACGATCAGGATCGCGTTCTTCGCCGCGAGACCGATCAACGTCACCAGCCCGATCTGCACGTACACGTCGCTCTGGACGTCGTGGAGCCAGGTGTGGCGGAGATAGATCGCCAAGAGCGAGCCGAACGCGGCCAGCGGGACCCCAAGGAGCACGCTCCACGGAATCCTCCAGCTCTCGTACAGGGCGACCAGGAGGAGAAACACCAGCACCAGGGCGAGCACGAACGCGAGGACCTGCGCGCCGCTGGCCTCTTTCTCCTGGAGCGCCAGCCCCGTCCACTCATACCCGTATCCGGCCGGGAGCGCCGTTTTGGCCACGGCCTCCATCGCCGCGATGGCCTGACCGGAGCTGGCGCCGAACGGGGCCTGGCCGTCCACCTCGGCCGCGTAGTATCCGTTGTACCGGGAGATCACCGCCGGGCCCGTCGTCGGGCTCACGGTCGCGAGCGTGCTCAAGGGCACCATCGTCCCGCCGTTCGTGCGGACGTAGATCCTGCCGATGCCGGCGGGGGTGGCCCGGAACTGGGGCTCCGCCTGGATCATCGCCTTGTAGACCCGTCCGAAGAGCGTCACGTTGTTGATCTGCTCCCCCCCCAGAAATGCGGCCAGGCTCCCGAAGATGCTGTCGACGGGCACGCCGAGGGTGCCGGCCTTGTCCCGGTTCACCACGACGTTGAACTGGGGCACCGACGTGCTGAACCCCGTCGAGAGGCCGGTCACTTCCCTGCGGGCGCCGGCGGCACCGATGACCGTCTGCGCGGCCCCGGCCAGCGCGTCGGCCTGACCCGTCCCGTTCCGGTCTTCCACCATGAACTGAAAGCCGTTCACGACCCCCACGCCCGGGAGCGCGGGCAGCGGAAACGCGAACCCGATGGCCTCCGGGTAGTGGTAAAATTCGAAATTGGCGCGCCCGAGGATCGCGAACAGCTGCGTCTGTGGGGACCGCCGCTGGTCCCACGGCGTCAAGATGACGAACATGGCGAACGCGTTCGAGCTGATCGATTGGGTCAAGACATCGAACCCGCCGGCCGTCACGACCGCCTGCACGCCGGGAACATGAAGCAGAAACTGCGTCGCCTTCTGGGCGACCGCCTGCGCGCGGTCCTGTGACGCTCCATCGGGCAGCCGGAACGCCGAGACGAAGAACCCCTGATCCTCGAGGGGCACAAAGGTCGACGGCAGGGCTCTCAGCAGCTGCCAGGCCATCACCCCAATCAGCGCCAGGGCGCCGATCATGAGCCAGCGGCCCCGGATCGCCCGCCGCACCCCCCGGATGTACGCCTCGGTCGCCCGCGCAAACGCCGCGTTGAAGCCCGCAAAGAACGGCGCCAGCGGTCCCCGCGGGGCGTCCTGCGGGCGGAGCAGCACGCCGCAGAGCGCCGGCGTGAGCGTGAGCGCGACGAAGGCCGAGATGGTGACCGACGCGGCCAGCGTCAGCGCGAACTGCCGGTACAGCTGCCCGCTGATGCCCCCGATGAACGCGGTCGGGACGAAGACGGCGTCCAGGACCAGGGCGATCGCGATCACGGGCCCCGACACCAGGCGCATCGCCGCTTCGGCCGCGGCCACGGGGCTGCGGCCGTCTTCGATCTGGCGTTCGATCGCCTCGACCACGACGATGGCGTCGTCGACCACGAGGCCGATGGCCAGCACCAGCGCGAACATGGTCATGATATTGATGGTGAAGCCGAGCGCGGCGAAGGCGGCGAACGCGCCGATGAGGGAGACGGGGATCGCGGCCATCGGGATGAGGGTGGCGCGGGCCTTGCCCAGGAAGACGAAGATGACGAACAGCACCAGCAAAAACGCCAGGCCCAGGGTGCGGGTCACATCGTTGAGCGCGGTGGTCACAAAGAGCGACGTGTCAAAGACGACATCGTAGGTGAGCCCGGGCGGGAAGGATTGCGCCAGGCCGCTCATGGTCGCGCGGACCGCCTGGGACGCCCGCAGCGCGTTGGACCCGGGGCTCTGGAGCAGGATGACGAACGCGGCGGGGTGGCCGTTCCGATAGCCGTACGTGCCGTAGTCCTGGGCGCCGACCTCGGTGCGCGCGATGTCCTGGAGCCGGACGACGCTGCCGTCCGAGAGCGTCTTCACGACGATGCGGTTGAACTGGCTGGGATCGGTGAGCTGCCCCTGGGCGTTCACCGTGTACTGGAACTGCGTGCCGGTTGGGGCCGGAGGCTGCCCGAGGACCCCGGCCGGAGACACCACGTTCTGCGCCCGGATGGCGGCGCCCACATCTCCCGCCGTCAATCCCAGGGCCGCCATCGCGTCCGGCCGGAGCCAGGCCCGGATGGCATAACTCTGCCGGGGAAAGATGAAGTAGTCGCCGATGCCGGGGACGCGCAGCAGGGGGTCGAGCACGTGGATCAGCGCGTAATTGCTGAGAAAGATCGGGTCGTAACTGTCCTGCGGGGAGTGGAGCGCGATGCCTATGAGGAAGTTGGGGGACGCCTTGCGCACCGCGATCCCGAAGTTGTTCACGGCGGCCGGCAGGTTGCCCGAGGCCTGGCTCACCCGATTTTGGACGGCCACGGCATCGAGGTCCGGGTCGGTGCCCAACTTGAACGTCACCGTCAGCGCGTACGCCCCGTCGGACGAGCTCCGGGACTGCATGTAGACGGCGTTCGAGACGCCGTTGATGGCTTCTTCGATCGGCACGGCGACATTTTCCGCGACGGCTTGGGCGTTCGCGCCGACGTAGGTCGCCGACACGGTGACCGTGGGCGGGCTGATGTTCGGGTATTGCTCCCGCGGCAGCGCCGTGTACGACAGCGCCCCGATGAGCACGATCAGGACGGCGATCGAGATCGCAAAGTTCGGGCGGTGGATGAAGAACTGGCTCAGCACAATGGCTCCTCGCCTACTTGGTCGCGCCCGACACCGCGGGCAGCGGGGGAGCGGGCTGCGCCGCGGGGGTGACCGGCATCCCGGGCCGCACCTTCTGCAGGCCCTCCACGATCACGCGCTCCCCCGCGCGCACCCCGCTGTAGACGGGGAAGAAAGCTCCGTACGGGTCGCCGGCGGTGATCGTTCGCAGCGAGACCGTGTTGTCGGGCCCGACGACGAAGACGGTCCGGGCACTCTGGATCTCCTGCACCGCGGCCTGGGGGACGAGCACGGTATTGGGCCGGTCCTGCAGCTTGACGCGCACCCGGGCGTACATCCCGGGCCGCAGCAGCCGCTCGGGATTCGGGAACAGCGCCTGCACGACAATGGTTCCCGAGCCCGGATCCACGGCGCGGTTGAGCGTCCGGAACGCCCCCGCATGGGGATAGACGCTCCCATCGGCCAGGATCAGCTGGAACGCCGACGCGGTCTGGGTGGGCCGGCCTGCGTTCGCGGCCTCGGCGTCCGATCGACTGACAAGACCGAGGGAGGCCAGCTCGTTGAGGTGCAGCTCGCTCACGTTGAACTGCGCGATCATCGGGTCCACGGACGACATCGTCGCCATCACCTGGTTCGCCGCGACGAGGTTGCCCTGGTCGACGCTCAGCAGGCCGACGACGCCGTCGATCGGCGCGCGGACGGTGGTATAGCCCAGGTTCAGCTGCGCCTGCGTGACGGCGGCCTGGGCCTGCTGCACCCCGGCGCGAGCCTGGTCAATCCCGATCTTGGTCGACAGGGCCGCATTCCTGACCACGGCCTCCTGGGCCACCACGTTGGCCGCCGCCGCCTGCTCCGCCGCCGTATCATTGTCCAGCTGCTGCTGGCCGATCGCCTGCTGAGCCACCAGGTAGCGGTCTCGGGCGACCTGCTGCCGCGCGTTGAGGAGGGTCGCCTTGAGGGCAACGAGTTGCGCTTCGGCTTGACCCACCTGGACCTGTTCGAGGGCCTGCTGGAGGGTGGCCTGCGCGTTGGCCGCCTGCGCCTGGGCGGATTGAAGGGCCGCGAGATACGGCCGCTGATCGATCACGAAGAGCAGCTGCCCCTTTCGGACCTCGGTCCCTTCCTTAAAGAGCACCTGCTCGAGCGTTCCCCCGATCTGCGCCCGCAGCTCCACCGTCTGCACCGCGACCGTCTGCGCCACGCTCTCGTCATAGACGGGGACGGTCCCCTCGATCGCCGGGGTGACCACGACGGCGGGCGGGGGCGGCGCGGCGGACGCCTGCGGCCTGGGGGAGGCCCCCCGGAAGGTGATCCGCGCCGCCAGGGCAACGCAGAGCCCTGCAACCGCGAGCAGCGCGACCCAGCGGATCACCCCCGCTCCCCTTGATCCGTTGACGGTCACCTGTGTGCGAAGCTTCATGAGGTCCTCCTACCTGGCTCTCGCAGGCCCCGGGCTTCGGAATGCCGCCGGCAGTGGGCACTGGTGCGGTAACGGCTGCGTCCGCCGTTTTCTTCCGCCGGAACGCGTCCCCGATTGGTGGATCATCCGAGAGCGCCCCCCCCGACTCCCCCGCGGCGCGCACGCGGGGCATCCCGGGGGTCAGGTCCAGATCGGCACCCGCCAGCCGTCGAGATCGTACTCCTCCATGCACCGCTTCACGAGGTCGGTGCACGTCTCCATCAGCCCGGACCGTCTGGCCATCTCGACGAGGTCGATCCGCACCTGCTCGTGATTGCCGGCGTAGTTCCGTTCATAGAGCTCGTGCCGTCCCCCGAATTCCGTGCCGGTCGCGTCCCAGATCAACTTGAACAGCTTGATCCGCTCGAGCGCCGAGCTTTCGGATCCGCGGTAGAAGCGATCCAGGAGCGGGCGGAGCGCGGGATGCGCGAGATCGGCGCGGCTCGAGGGCACGACGATGGGGCTGCCGCCCAGGGCCAGGGCGAAGATCTCCCTCACCCGCGGCCAGACCAGCGTCCCAATCAGACGCGCCGCTGCGGCATACTCCGTCTTCGGGATCACGCTCCCCCCGGGGCCCGGCTGCGGGTCGTGCGCCATGGCGGCCACGAGCGCCCAGACCAGGTTTCGCCACCCGACCGCCTCGCCGAGCTGGGCCTGCACCCCGCGAAATCCTTCCGTGCCGTTTGCGGCGAGCCCCCGGGCGAGCAGCCCGCACATGAAATCCAGCTTCACGCCCAGCCGCGTGAGGGACTGCAGATTGTAGCGATTGAGGAACCCCGACGCGGTATAGAATCCGGTGGCCTTGTCGGTATCCCGGTAGACCAGCACGTGCTCCCAGGGAATGAATGCGTTGTCGAACACGAGCACCGCATCGTTTTCGTCGAACCGGCTGGACAGGGGGTGATCGAACGGGCTCGCCGCCGCCGCCTCATAGGAACGGCGGCAGATCAGCGTCTGGCCCGCGGTCGCGACCGGCGCCAGAAAGACGAGCGCGTAGTTCTCCGCTTTGCCGGCCTCGAGGTGCGTCGCGCTGTTCTGCGCCACAAACGTCGCGTGCGTGATCGCCGACCCGGTGGCCAGCATCTTGGCGCCGCTGACATAGATCCCGGCGTCCGTCTCCCGCACGGCGTGCAGGTACACGTCCTCGACCTCGTGCACCGACCGGTGGCGGTCGATCGGTGGATTCACCAGCACGTGGTTCAAGAACAGCACCTTCGTCGCATAGTCCCGGTACCAGCGGGCGGCATTGTCCGCGAACGGCGCGTAGTACTCCGGAGCGGCGCCCAGCGACGCCATGAAGGCGGCTTTGTAATCCGGGGTGCGGCCCATGAACCCGTAGGAAAATCGAGCCCACACCGCGATCGCGTCGCGCGCCCGGCAGAGGTCCTCCGCGGAATAGCTGGGCTGAAAGAACTTGTGCGTGAGGATTCCCCGGCGGTCTCGCGCGGTCAGCGCCTCGCTGAACGCCGGATCATGGAGCGCATCGTACAGGCGCGCGACCGACCGCACCGCGTTGCGGAATGCCGGATGCGCCGTCACGTCGGCCACGCGTTCGCCGTCGATGTACACGTCGCGGCCGTCCCGCAGGCTCTCGACGTACTCAGCGCCGGTCATCGGCCGGGCCGCCAGTTCGCGCATCACCGAGTCCCCCCAGGATCCCATGCGCCCGCGCGTTCGGACGCTTCTCGCCGAAAATTCTATCACAGCGCGAGGAGGCCTTTCCCGGATCGCCCCCGGATTGCCAGGAGACTTGTCGTGGTGCGGCGGGCACCTGCGCGGAGGGTCGGACGAGCGACACGATCCCTCCGTCCTTCATCCGGCATCCGGCCGGAGCGCCCGTCCGGTGGGTATAATGAGAATCGGAGCCCGACCTCGACGAGGACCATGCGACCGACCGAATCACGGCCAACCCGGCTCTGCGCAGATCCCGATCAGCGTCTCGTCCCGTAACGTCGTTCCGGAGAACCTACCGTGAGTGTGCCGCCGAAAATCCTCATTGCGGACGACAACCCGATGAACGTCAGCGTGCTGCAGACCCACCTCTCGGCCCACGGGTACGACATTCTCACGGCGGCCGACGGCGCACAGGCGTTGACGGTCGCCAGAGAACAGCGGCCGGACCTGGTGCTGCTGGATGTCGTGATGCCCGAGATGGATGGGTTCGAGGTCTGCCGGCGCCTCAAGGCCGATGCCGCCCTCCATTTCGTGCCGGTCATCATCATCACGGCCAAAACCGATCCCGAGGATACCGTCGCGGGGTTGGAGGCGGGCGGGGACGAGTACCTGACGAAACCCGTCGACCCGGCCGCCCTGGTGGCCAGGGTCAAATCGATGCTGCGAATCAAAGCCCTCCACGATACGGTTCGGGAACAGGCCGCCCGGCTGCACACCCAGGCGGCGCAGCTCGCCGAATGGAACCGCACGCTCGAGCAGCGGGTCGTGGAGCAGGTGCAGTCCCTGGAGCGCCTCGGCCGGCTCCGCCGGTTTCTCTCCCCGCAGGTGGCCGAGATCATCGTGTCATCGGGAGACGAACGCGCGCTGGAGAGCCACCGGCGGGAGATCACGGTCGTGTTCTGCGACCTGAGGGGATTTACCCCGTTCGCCGAGAGCGCGGAGCCCGAAGAGGTCATGGGCATCCTCCGCGAATTCCATTCTGCCACCGGTGATCTGATCTACCGGTTCGAAGGGACCCTCGAGCGCTTCGCCGGGGATGGGTTCATGGTCTTCTTCAACGACCCCTTCCCCTGCCGGGACCCCGCGGCGCGCGCCGTTCAGATGGCCGTCGCCATACGCGGTCGGGTCAGCGATCTGATCGAGTGCTGGCGGAAGCGAGGGCACCGGCTCGACTTCGGCGCGGGGATCGCCCAGGGGTTCGCCACGCTCGGCAGGATCGGTTTCGAAGGGCGATTCGATTACGGGGCCATCGGCACCGTCACCAACCTCGCCTCCCGGCTCTGCGACACCGCCCGCCCCGAGCAGATCCTGATCAGCGAACGGGTGTACGCGGCGGTGGAGGGATTGGTGGAGGTTGAGCCGGCCGGCGACCTTCCCCTGCGTGGGTTCGCCAAACCCGTCCCGGCGTACAACGTGGTTCGCCTGAGGGGGACCGTGGCCTGACCGCGCTCAGGCGACCGCCGATTTCTCCGCCTGGCGGAGGCGCCTGGACAACGTCCGCATGATCCGGCGCACGATCGGCAGGGACTCGTCCAGCAACTGCCAGAATTCGCGATAGCCGAGCACCAGGAGCCGCATCGGCGTGGTCGCTTCGACACTCGCCGACCGCGGCTCGCCGTCGATCAGGCTCATTTCCCCAAAGAAATCGCCGGGCCCCAGGCGCACGCGCCCCCCCCTCCTGGTCGTCACCAGCGCCCGGCCGTCGACGATCACGAACAGCTCGCGGCCCGCCTCGCCGGCGGCCGCCACGGGCCTCCCGGCCGGGACTTCCACCTCCCTGATCAGCCGGGAGATTCGGCCCAGGTCCGCCTGGGAGAGTCCGACAAACAGGGGCAGTTTCTCCAAAACCGCAGATCGTCCAGATGCCGACGGCCACAGCAGCATGCGCGCCACCTCCTCGCTGGGGTGATGGTTCACGGCTCTACTACGTATTTTTCCAACGCGACCGGAGGCAAAACTCCTCACGTGGAAAAGAATCCCCTACGCAGGCGTCGAAGTACCCTCGCAGGCGATCCGACGGCGCTGAACCGGAGACGCGGGTCCATACGGGGGAGGTGGGGGACATGCGCGTGCGATCGATCTGCCTGCGCGTCTTCGTGATCCTGTGCGTGGCGCTGGCCGCCCCGGCGGCGGACGTGCGCGCGCAGGCCAGGGCGGCCCGGGTCGGTCTCGTGTTCGACGTGGGGGGCCGCGGCGATCTCTCGTTCAACGATATGGCATACGCGGGCCTCGAACGAGCGGCCAAGACGTTCGGCGCCCGGATCGCGAGCAAGTACCTGGAGCCGACGGCGGGCGGGCAGAACCGCGAGGAACTGGTGCGGCTGCTCGGCGAGGGCAAGTACGATCTCATCATCGGGGTCGGGTTCCTCTTCACGGATGCCATCACCAAGGTCGCGAAGGACTTCCCCGCCGCCAGATTCGCCATCGTTGACGGCTGCCCCGACACGCCGGCGCCGAACGTCGCGTGCCTGCTCTTCAAGGAGCAGGAGGGGTCCTTCCTGGTCGGCGCCCTGGCCGGCATGTACACGAAGACCAACAAGGCCGGCTTCGTGGGGGGCATGAAGATCCCGCTGATCGAGCGGTTTGAGGCCGGCTACACGGCGGGCGCCGAGTACGTCAACCCCAAGGTGACCGTCTACGCCGATTACGCGGGCACCACCGGGGAGGCGTTCAAGGATCCCGTCAAAGGCAAGGAACTGGCCTTGGCCCAATACGACCGCGGCGCCGACGTCATCTATCACGCATCGGGCGCGACGGGCATCGGCGTGTTCGAGGCCGCGGTGGGGCGGAACAAGATGGCGATCGGCGTCGACGCCGACCAGTCCCTCACGGTCTCTGCCAACGAGCGCCCGCACATCCTGACGAGCATGACAAAACGGGTGGACGTCGCCGTCTTCGACGCCATCCGGGCGCTGGTCCGGGGCTCGTGGACACCCGGCCCTCAGGTCTTCGGCCTCCGGGAAGGCGGCGTCGGCTACGCGGTCAACGCGTACAACAGAGGACTGCTCAGTCCCTACACGCCGAAGCTCGAGGCGCTCAAGCAGGATATCGTCGCGGGGAGGATCAAGGTTCCGGCGAACAGGCAGGAGCTGCAAACGTTCCTCACGTCGGTTGGAAGGAAGTGATCGGCGGCCGCGCCGCCTGCGCACGGGGCCGTCCGGCCGGGGGCGCATGCGATGGTGCCGCAGGACGCGGAGTCCACCGCGCCGGTCCTCATTGAGCTCCAGGAGATCACCAGGCGGTTCCCCGGGCTCCTGGCCAACGACCGCGTCTCGCTGAGCGTCCGCGAACAGGAGATTCACGCCCTCGTGGGGGAGAACGGCGCCGGCAAGACGACGTTGATGAACGTCCTCTACGGCCTGTGTCAGCCCGACGGGGGCCGGCTGCTCTGGCGGGGCCGGCCGGTGGTGATCCGAGGCCCGGGGGCCGCGCTGCGGCTCGGCATTGGCATGGTCCACCAGCACTTCATGCTCTTCCCCCCGTTTACCGTGCTGGAGAACGTGATCCTCGGCGCGGAGCCCGCCCGGACGGGTGTCGTCGCCCTGAGGGAAGCGCGCGCCCACGTTGCGGGCCTCGCAGACCAATACGGCTTCGACCTGGACCTCGACGCCCGCGTCGAGGCGCTCTCCGTGGGCGAGCAGCAGCGCGTGGAGATCCTCAAGGTCCTGTACCGCGGCGCGCAGCTCCTCATCCTCGACGAACCCACGGCCGTGCTCGGGCCCCAGGAGGTCCGTGCACTGTTCCGGAACCTGCGTCGCCTGCGGGATCAGGGGCGAACCATCATCTTCATCAGCCACAAGCTCGACGAGGTGCTGGGGATCGCCGACCGCATCACGGTGCTGCGGCGGGGGCGGGTCATCGGGACGGTCCAGGCCGCCGCCGCCCGGCCGCCGATGCTGGCCGAGATGATGGTCGGCCGACCGGTCCTGATGCACGTCCCCCGCTCCCCCGCCATGCCCGGAGCCGCGCGTCTCGAGGTGGCGGGTCTCTCGGTCTCAGGCGCGGGAGGACGGCTGCGTGTCCGGGAGGTCTCCTTTAGCGTCCGCGCCGGGGAAATCTACGCGATCGCCGGCGTGCAGGGCAACGGCCAGACGGAACTCGTGGAATCGATCGTGGGGCTGCGGCCGAGCGCCGCCGGGCGGATCCTTCTGGCCGGGCAAGACGTCACGGCCCTGAGCGTCGCCGCGCGGCGCGCCGCCGGCATGGCGTATATCCCTGAGGACCGCCATCGGCTCGGGCTCGTGCTGGCCATGAGCGCCCGGGAGAACCTCATCCTCGGGCATCACCGGAGAGACGCGTTCCCCGGCGGGCCGCTGCTCGACGACCGCGCCGTCGACCGGTTCGCCGCCGAGTGCTGCCGGGAGTACGACATCCGCGTCGCCGGCCCGGGGACCCCCGCGCTGGCCCTCTCGGGCGGCAACCAGCAGCGCCTGGTGATCGCCCGGGAGTTCGCCTTCACCCCCACGATCCTGATCGCGGCGCAACCCACCCGGGGACTCGATGTCGGCGCGACCGAGTTCGTCTACCGCAGGCTGCATCAGATCAAGGACCGGGGCCTGGCCGTGCTTCTCGTCTCGGTCGATCTCGAAGAGGCGCTGGCGCTGGCCGACCGGATCGCGGTGCTCTACAACGGGCGGATCGCCGGCGAGTTCCGGCGCGGGGAAGCCGACGCGGCCACGCTGGGACTGTACATGGCCGGCGGCGGGCCCCAGGCGGGGCGGGCCGTCCCGTGAGAGCGGGCGGCCCGCTGCTCGCGCAGGCCGCCGCTCCCATTGTCGCGGTCCTCGCGGGCGGCCTCATCGCCTCCGCGATCATCCTCGCGATCCACGAGAACCCGCTGCGGGTCTTCGCGCTCATGGCCGCGTTCAACATGCAGCCCGGCTCCGTCGCCAGCATCCTCACGTCCGCCACGCCCCTGATCTTCGCGGGCCTGGCGACCGCGATCGGGTTTCGGGTCAACGTGTTCAACATCGGCGTCGAAGGCCAGTACTACGTCGGGGCGTTTGCCGCCTCGCTCGCCGCCTTCGGTCTGCGCGGGGTTCCCCCGGCGCTCCACCTGACCGTCATCGTCGCGGCGGCGATGCTGGGTGGACTGCTCTGGGGGTGGGTGCCCGCCGTCCTCCGGCGGCGGCGCGGAGCCCACGAAGTCATCACGACGATCATGATGAACTACATCGCCTTCAACATCGTGCTCTATCTCCTCGGGCTGGTGCGCGACCGCCACCTCGGGAGCACGGCGCGGATCCGCACTCCGCTGTTCCCGCCGTCGGCGCAGATGCCCCGCCTGACCCCCCTCCTCAACGCCCTCGGCGCTCCTCTCCCGAGTTACTCGACGCTCAACTGGTTCCTGGTGATCGCGCTGGCGCTCGCCATGGTCGTGTGGTTCTGGCTCCGCCGCTCGCGATTCGGCTACGAGGTCAGAGCCGCCGCCCTCAATCCGCCGGCGGCCGAAGCGGCGGGGATCAACGTGGCGCAGATCCAGTTCGTGATGTTCCTCCTCTCGGGGGCGATCGCCGGCCTGGTGGGCCTGAGCGACTTACTGGGGCGCACCGGCTACTTCGACATCGACTTCCCGAAAGGCCTGGGGTTCCTCGGGATCTCCGTCGCGCTGCTCGCGCGCAATGATCCGCTCGGCGTGATTCCGGCGGCGCTGCTGTTCGGCTATCTGGACCGCGGCGCGGAAGGCATCCAGGCGTTTGGCAGCGTGCCGCGCGAGGTGATCACGATTCTCGAGGCGGTCATCATCCTGGCGATCGTCGTCTCGTACGAGATCATGGGGCGCTACGTCCGGGTGCTGCGGAAGCAGGAGGCGGCGTAGATGCCCCTGGCCGCCTCCGCCATCCGGCTCACCGTGCCGATCCTCCTGGCCGCCCTCGGCGGGGTTTTCTCGGAGCGTGGGGGGGTGGTGAACATCGCGCTCGAGGGCATGATGATCACCGGCACGTTCTTTGCCGCCCTCGGAGCGCACCTGCACGGTCCCCTCGCAGGGGCGCTGTACGCCGCGCTCGGGGGCGCCGGATTGGCGCTCGTCCACGCCGTCGTCACCGTCACCTTTGGCGTCGATCAGATCGTCGCGGGCGTGGCCCTGAATCTCCTCGCCGCCGGCGTGTCACGCTTTCTCACGATTCAGATTTTTGGCGTCGCCACGCAGTCGCCCGGCGTCTCAGGGTTTGCGCCCTTCAGCGTCCCGGGGCTCGACCGCGTCCAGGCCCTCGCGCCTCTGGTGACGGGCATCTCACCCTTCGTCCCCGCCGCGCTGCTGCTGGCCCTCCTGGGCCAGTGGACCCTCCGACGCACCGTCTTCGGCCTCAGGCTCCGCGCCGTCGGGGAGAACCCGCGCGCCGCCGAGACGCTCGGTATCAACGTCTACCGGATGCGCTACGCCGGGGTGGTGCTCAGCGGCGCCCTCGCCGGGCTGGCCGGCGCGTATCTGGTGCTGGAGCAGGCGCACTCCTATCTCGAAGGCATGACGCAGGGGCTGGGCTTCATTGCGCTGGCGGCGGTCATCTTCGGCAACTGGTGGCCGGCCGGCGCCCTCGGCGCCGCCGCGCTCTTCGGCCTCTTCGAGGCCGTCAGCCTGCGGATCGTGACGAGCAGCGTCCCCTATCAGTTCATCCAGTCGCTGCCGTACGTCGTCACGATCCTGGTGCTGGCGGGCTTCGTCCGCCGCGCCACGCCCCCGGCGGCCGACGGTATTCCCTATAGGAAGGACGGCGTGGAGTGACGGTCAGGATCGCCGGGCGCGGCGGCGCGAACCACCTTCCCCTAGAGCCGGCGGTTCCACTCCGCGGCCGCCCACGAAAGCGCCTCCTGCGGCGTCATCCGACCGAAGAACGCGTTCTCCACCGCCTCGCGGAAGATGCGGAGGAGCTCGTCGCTGCGGGGCGTCACGACGGTGAGGTCCCGCGCGATCCCGAGCTCTTGAGCGGCGATGGCGCGGCCCCGGGCCTCGGGAGTGGTCCCGCCCCGGGTGAAGTACGGGTCGGCCGCGGCGGCCACCGTGGAAGGAAACGCTGCGACGACATGCGAGAACCCGAACTGGTTTTCGTCGTTCGTGACGAACAGCGCAAAATCCACCGCCTCGGCCGGGTGACGGCTCGCCAGCGGGACGGCCAGGTCCATCGTCGGCAGGTCGAGCACGCGCCCCCGCCCGAGCGGCGCCGGCGCGACCAGGGTCTCGCGGTAGGCGTCCGGGCCGTCCGAGCGTACCCGGAGGAGAAACTCGGGCCCCGTCACCAGCATCGCCAGCTGCCCGGCCGCGTACCGCTCGGTGGCCCCGAGATACCCGCGCTGGAGCGTGTCGGCGGGGAACATGTCGCGCCTGAACAGGTCCACGTACCGCGCGAGCAGCGCCGCGTGGGCCGGGCCGGCGAACACCGCGCGGCGCCGGTCGGGGCTGAGCACCGGCAGCCCCTCTTCCTGGAACAGCGTCAGCAGGCGGATCGTGTCCACGTTCGGCATGAACCCGTACACGCCGGTCCGCTGCTTGATCGTCACCGCCGTCTGGATGAACGCGTCCATGGTGGCCGGTGGATGGGCGGGATCCAATCCGGCGCGCCGGAACAGCGTCCGATTGAAGGCGAGAACATCGGGCTCCACATACCAGGGAATCCCGTAGGCCCGCCCCCCGACGCGCAGCGATGCCCAGATGTTGGGGAAGTACCGGGCCCGCGCGGCCGCCGGGACGGCGGCCTCCATGTCCACGAGCGCGTGGGCCTGGGCCATCCGGACCGTGATCTCGGTGTTCAGGTTGACGACGTCGGGGGCGACGCCCCCGGCGATCGCGGACAGGAGCTTCTGGTCGAGGGACTGGAACTGGAGATCGATCCAGCGGACGCGCACGCCGGGATGCGCGCGCTCGTACCGGCCGATCATGTCCTGCACGTAGGCGGTGAGCAGCGGCTGAAGGGCGATCGTCCAAAACTCGAGCGGCAGCCGCGGACCCGGAGAGGCGGGGGCGGCTGCGAGCAGGAGCCCAAACGCTGCGACGGCGGCGAGTCGGCGTCTCATCGTTCGGCCGTCCCTGTGTGTTCGGACAGGCCAGCCCCTGCGGACCGCAGGCTCCGCCTACATGAACGCGGCGGCATTGCGCCGCGCCCAGGCCTCGAAGGTCCCGGCCCGCCGCCCGGTCACCTCCTCCACCACGCCGGTCACGATGTCGGTCTTGCCCGCCCTCATCGCCGTGTACAGGTCCATCAAGGCCTCGACGTAGGCCGGCGGCATGCTCTTCAGCATGCCGCTTCGGACGCTTTCGAGCGGGATGTCCACGAATTTCACGGGCCGGCCCAGGACGGATGACAGCTTCGCCGCGTATTGCGCGCCGCTCAGCGACTCGGGTCCGGTCAGCGTGTAGGCCTTGCCTTCGTGGCCCGGGGTGGTGAGGGTCTTCACCGCGACCGCGGCGATGTCCGCGGGGTCGATGGCCGCCCAGCGGCCGGTCCCGGTGGGCTGATAAAATGCCCCCTCCGACTTGATCGTCTCCGCCCAGCCGAGCGCGTTTGACATGAAATTGCCCGGCCGGAGCATCGTCCACTTGAGTCCGGACTCCCGGAGGCGCTTCTCAGACTTCGCGTGCCACTGCGAGAGGATCAACACCGGCTTGTCGGCTCCGATGACGGAGAGCTTGACCACGTGCCCGACGCCGGCCTTGGTCGCCGCCTCGATGGCGTTGGCCTCGAGGTCCGGCCCGCTCGGGCCGGCCGAAACGAGGTAGAGCCGCTCCACCCCTTTCATCGCGGGACCGAGCGACTCGGGACGCCCGAGATCCCCCTGCACGATCTCGGCCGTCGGTTGGAACTCGCGGGCTTTGCTCGGGTCGCGGACGAGCAGGCGAGGTTGCCGCCCCGTGGCGATGAGCCGGCGGGCGACTTCCCCGCCGGTCGTCCCGGTGGCTCCAGTCACGAGGATCATCGGGGTCACCTCCTGGCCATGGCGCTTCGACGCCGGCGGTCTGGGCTACTTCAGGCCGGTCAGCGTGACCCCCCGGATCATGAACCGCTGTGAGACCGCGTAGGCCAGCAGCATCGGCGCGGTCGCAATGACCCCCGCGGCCATCAACGGGCCGTAGTCGATGTTGCCGTAGGGATCCTTGAAGAGCGCGATGCCGACGGGGAGGGTCCGCAGCCGCTCGGAGTTGATGATGATCTCAGGCCAGAGGAAGTCGTTCCAGCTGCTGAGGAAGAGGAGCAGGGCGATGGTCGCGAGCGCCGGTTTGATCAAGGGCGCCACGACCGCCAGCACGATGCGGATCTCCCCCGCCCCGTCGATCCGCGCCGCCTCGATCAGGTCGGTCGGGACCGCGCTGATCGACTGCCGGATCAGGAACACCCCGAAGGCGCTGGCGAAATTCGGCGCCAGGATGCCGGCATAGCTGTCCACCCACCCAATGCGCGAGAGCAGCACGTACAGGGCCACGCTGCTGACCTGCACCGGCACCATCAGCGTCCCGAGGATGAGGAGAAAGAGCGGGGTGCGCAGGGGGAAGCGGTACACGGCGAACGCGTAGCCGGCGAAGAGGCCAAACAGCATGGAGAGGCCGACCGAAATGATCGCGACGACCAGGCTGTTCTTGTAGTAGAGGATCCAGGGCGCCCTGGCCCACGCGGCCTGGAAGTGGTCGACGATCACGCGCGACGGGAACCAGCGCGGCGGGAACGAGATAATGTCCGGGGCCGGGCTGACCGCGGTCACCAGCATCCAGTAGAAGGGCAGGGCCATCACGATACCGCCCGCCGCGATCACGGCGTAGACGAGGGATCGCCGGATCAATAGGCGACCTCGAACCGCCGGCTGTAGAGGTGCTGGGCGACGGTGACGCTCAGGATGATGACGAAGAGGAGCGTCGCCTCCGCCGAGGCATACCCGAACCGGTACCGCTGAAAGGCCTGGTGGTAGAGCTCGAGGACGACGACGTTGGTCGAATTCGCCGGTCCGCCGCCCGTCAGGACGAAGACCTGGTCGAACGCCTGCAGCGCGAAGATCATGTTGTAGATGACAATGAAGACCGTGGTCGGCGCCAGGAGCGGCGCCGTCACCGAGACAAACCGCGCGAGCGGCGACGCCCCGTCCAGGATGGCCGCCTCATAGAACATCGCGGGGATGGCCTGCAGGCCGGCGAGATAAATGACCATATTGTAGCCCAGGGTTTTCCAGACGCTGAAGATGATGATCGCGGAGAGCGCCTGATGGCTGGACAACAGCCACGGCTGCGGCGGGAGGTGCAGGAGCCTCAGGAAGACGTTGAACAGCCCCCACTGCGGATTGTACATCCACCACCAGACCACCGCGGCGGCCGTCGTGCTGGTGACGGTGGGAGAGAAGTACACGGCCTTGAACAGCTCCTTCAGGCGAAACTCCTCGACGAAGAGCACCGCCAGCACCATGGCCAGGGCGGCGGAGACCGGCACGATCACCACCGCGTAGACCAGGGTGTTCTGGAGCGCCTGGCGGAACACGCCGTCCTGAAACATGTCGAGGAAGTTCCCGAGCCCGAGGAAAGTGAGCCGCTGCCGCAGCAGCTCGACCTTGAACACGCTGAAGTACAGCGTTTGCACCGATGGCCAGACCCGGAAGAGCGCAAAGAGGATGATCACCGGCGAAATGAAGGCGTAGGCATGGAGGTAGTGGCGGCGATACATCCGCCGTACGGACCGGCGGGCGGCGTGGATCACGCGGTCATAACCCTAGAGCGGCTCGCGCCCAACGCGGCGGGCCTGCCGCCGGCGGCCTGCGGCAGGCCCCTCTGCATCCGGGGCTACTTCGCGGCGTCGGCGATGGCCTTGTTCCCCGCCGCGGCGGCTTCGGCCAGCGCCTGGTCCACGCCGGCCTCCCCGTGCCACGCCTTCTGGATCGCCGCGCCGAGCGCCTGCATGACGCCGTCGAGGCCGAGGTTCATGGGGTACCGGCGGCCGTATCTGGCGATCTTGAGCAGCGCCTGATCGTAGCCGTCGGACTTGAACGGCTCCTTGGTCCAGTTGGTCTTGTACCGCGGGGTCATCCCGAACCTGGCCGCAATCGCGTAGTCGTTCGCCTCGGTGCTGAGCCACTCGATCGCCCGCCAGGCCGCTTCCTTGTGTTTGGCCGCCTTCGGGACGCTGAACAGCCAGCCGCCGAGCAGGGTGACCGGTGTGTCGCCCACCTTGGGCACCGGCGGAACCTCCATCCCCCACCCGGTCTGCCACGGCATGGTTGGGGCTTCCTTGGGCTGGCGGGCCCGGATGCTGACCGCTTCGCTGATCTGCATCGAGGCGATCCCCTTCAGGAACGCCGCGCGCGGATCCGGGAAGTTGAGGCTCGTGCACTTGTCGTCGTTCAGCATGGCGAGCACGAGCTGCAGCGCGGATCGGCCGGCCGCGTTGTCGAACATGACACGGCCGCCGCGGAGCGCATTCGGGTCGTTGATGAGATCGCCGCCCGCCCCCCACAGCGCCCAGGCGAACTTGTCGACGATGCCGTGCGGCTCGCCGACGTGCCGGATGGCGAATCCGACGCGGGTCAGGGTGCCGGAGGCGTCACGGCGGGCCAGCGTCCTGCAGTCGGCGCGGAGCTCGTCCCACGTCTGGGGTCCGCGATTCGGATCGAGGCCCGCCTCCCGAAACTGCTGTTTGTTCCACGTCAGCGCGTACACATCGTAGCCCATCTGCGGATAGCCGTACATCGTCCCGCCGCCGAAATCGGAGAGCGCCGCCACGTCGGGGGAGACGGCCGCCAGCCACCGCTTCGCCGGGGCCGGGGCGACCTGCTCCAGCATCCCCTCCTTGAGGAAGCCGGAGGCCCAGGAGTGGTCGATAAAGATGATGTCCGCGACGTTCCTCGCCGCCGAGGCGGCGAAGATCTTCTGCTCCATCGTGTCGTAGTCGAGGCCGACGAGTTCGACGTGGATGTTGCTCGTGGCCTCGAACGGCTGGAACAGAGCCGGGTCGTGCAGCGGGCTGACCGGACCTGCCGCAACATCCCCCGCGGGATACCACAGCGTAATCGTGGTCTTCGGCTGGGCACCGACATGCAATGTGCTCCCGGCCAGCACGACGGCCAGGGCGGCAACCAGCGCTGCGCGGCTTCTCATCGAGACGTCCCTCCTCGGCGTTCAGTCGGCGTTCAGGGAGATGCGGCTCCCGGCCCGCCGGTAGCCTTTCCAGCAGCGGCGGCACGGTCCCTCCTCTTGGCCGTGCGGGACCCTGCGGGGCTCAGGGCCGGTCGATGATCTCGACCCAGTTGGGATTCCGGCCCATCGGAGATCGATGCCGCGGGGCGAGCGCCCCCGTGTCCTGGTCGATCGCGTAGACCGTCATGCTGTGCGACGCCTGCCCGACCGCGAGGAGGTAGCGGCCGTGGGGGTCGATGTTGAACCCGCGCGGCTGCTGCTCCGTCGAGAAACTGCCGATCGGGGCCAGCCCCCCGCTGCCGGCGTCGATCTTGAAGCCGGCGAGCGTGCTGGAGGCGCGCTCGGACGCATAGAGGAACTTCCCGTCGGGCGTGACGTGCAGGTCCGCGGCCGCGAACGGAGGGCGTCCGGCGAACTCCGGCGGCAGCCCACTCGACGCGCCGGCGGGCGCCAGCGTCCCCCCCGCCGCGTCGAACCGGTAGGCGCCGACGGTGGCGTCGAGTTCATTGGTCGTGTAGGCGTATCGGCCGCCGGGATGGAACACGAGGTGACGCGGGCCCGCCCCGTTCGCCGCCCGGACGGCCGGCGGCGCGTTCGGCGCGACGCGCCCCGTCCGCTGGTCGAACGTGTACTGTAGAATTCGATCGCCTCCGAGGCTTGGTACGAACAAATAGCGGTTCGACGGGTCGACGACGATCGAGTGCGGGTGCGGAGGCGTCGGGATCACCTGGACCGGCCGCTCCTGCACCACCCCCTGCTCGCCGATCGGGTGAACCGAGATCGTATCGCCCGCATAGGACGCGCCGAACAGAAACCGCCCGGTCTTGTCGGTCGAGAGGTACGCCGTGTTGTCGGGCAGCGGCGCGGTCGCAAGCAGGGTCAGCGTGCCGGCCGCGGCGTCGATCGCGAGGGTCGCGACCGCAAAGGGGGGCGAGCGGAGCGACGCGTAGAGGAACCGGCGGCTCGGGCTGACGGCAAGCGGCATGACCGCGCCGGGCACCGGCATCCGCTGGACCAGGCTCACCGCGCCGGTCCCGCCGTCGAGGGACAGCACGTGGATCTCCCGGCTGTCGGCGTTTGAAACATAGACCACAGCCGGAGGCACTACTTCACGGAGCCCAGCGCCAGGCCGCGGACGAGATGCCGCTCGACGAACATGAACAGGATCACGACCGGCACGATGCCCACGAGCGCCGCCGCCATCAGATAGTGCCACTGCACCGCCCACCGTCCGATGAACGTATACAGGCCTACCGTGAGGGTCCGCATCTCCGTGCGCGAGATGAACGTCAGCGCGAAGACAAACTCGTTCCACGCCGTGATGAAGACGTAGATGATCGTCGTCACCACCCCCGGCGCCGCCACCGGGATGGCGATCCGGAGGATCGTCTGGGGACGCGTGCACCCGTCCACGAGCGCGGCCTCCTCGATCTCCCCGGGGATGGCGCGGAAATAGCTCGCCAGCATCCAGATGGAGAAGGCCAGCGTGAAGACGGTGTTCGTGACGATGAGCGCCCAGTACGTGTCGAGCCAGTGCAGCGCCGCCATGATCTTGAACAGCGGGATGAGGACGACGATCGGGGAGAACATCTGAATCAGGAGCAGCAGGAGCATGAAGGTCTCTCGCCCGCGAAAGCGCAGCCGGGCGACCGCATAGCCCGCGGGAATCGCGGCCGCGAGGTTGAGCAGGGTGGCCCCCACCCCGATGATCAGGCTGTTGCGCATGTAGGTGCCCAGGGGGTAGCGCGTCCAGATGTCGGCGAAGTTCTGGAGGGTGAGGGGAGCGGGCACCCACGACGGAGGGACGCGATAGACGTCGTTGAGCGTTTTCAGCGAGGTCGAGAGCATCACCAGGATCGGGAACAGGAGCACGAACAGCGCCAGGCCGGAGAGCGTCCACCCGCCGCCCTCCAGGATGGCCGCCCGCCAGCGCCGGGAGCGCCCTCGCCTCCCGCGGAGCGCCGGCAGCCGGGCGGCGGCCGCCGCAGGGTGGTCGGGCATCTAGACGACCTCGCGGAAATACAGCCGGGCGTAGACGACGCTGAAGGCCAGCAGCGTGACGAAGGTGATCACGGCGATCGCCGACGCGGGCCCGAAATCGAGAAACTGGAACGCCGTCTTGTACATGTGCGTCACCAGGATATCCGTGGTGTTCATGGGCCCGCCCTTCGTCACGATGTACGGGACGGAGAAGTCGTTAAATGTCCAGATCACCGAGAGCAGGCTGCCCATCACGATGACGGGTCTGAGGAACGGCAGGGTCACGGCGGCGAACCGGGCCCCGGCGCCCGCGCCGTCGATGGCGGCGGCCTCGTAGTATTCGGGCGAGATCGCCTGCAGCCCGGCCAGGAAGACCAGCGCAAAGAACGGCAGCCCAATCCAGATATCGACGGCCATCGTGGCGGCAAACGCGCTCCTCGGCTCCGCCAGCCAGGCGGGCGGGTGCGGCCACAGGCCGGTCGTCGTGAGGAACTGGTTGAGCAGCCCGAACTGGCTGTTGTAGGTCCACTGCCAGACGATCGCGCTGATCGGGTACGGGATCGCCCAGGGGATGACGGTGAGCATGCGCGCGACCTTCCGGCCGCGGAACGGCAGGTTGAGCAGGAGCGCCAGGCCCAGCCCCGCGGTCGTCTTCACCGTCACGCCGAGCGCCGTCCAGAGAAAGGTCCGCCGGAAGATCTGCCAGAACGCCGGATCCGCGCCGAGGGCCCGGAAGTTGCCCCAACCGACGAACCCGCTGATCCGGCCGAGCTTATCGGTGGCGCCGAACGCCGTGACGATCGTGGCCCCCACCGGGTAGAAGATCAGCGCGGCCATCAGCAGGAGCGCCGGGCCGAGGAGCAGATAGGCAAGCCGCTCCTCCGCCGTGAGCCTCGAGGCGGCCCGGGCGATCACGCCGCCCCCCACGCACGCGCGCGGCGGGCCCGCGCGGGCCGGATGGGAGAGAGGGGCCCCCGTTCCGGGAGCCCCTCATCATTCACTTGATGCCCCGCGCCGCGTCGATCTCCCGGCACGCGCCGTCCAGCGCCGCTTTGGCGCTCTTGGTGTTGAGCAGCGCCGCGGTGACGGCATCCCACATGACGTCCTCGACCTTCGACCAGTCGGCGGTGAGCGGCCAGGGCTTGGCCGTGGGGAGCTGCTGGATGAACGGCTTGTAGAACGCGGTCTGGAAATACGCGTCGCGGGCCACGCTCTTTTCCGTGGGCAGCATCCCGAAGTCCTTGTCGAACTCCAGCCGGGGCCCATCGCGATACGCGTACTCCAGGAACTTGACGACCGCATCCGTGTTCTTGGCGCTCTTGAACACGATGATGGAGTCGGTCACGAGCAGGGTCTGCTGGGGCTTGCCCTGGTTGTGCGGCATCGGCGCCACCGCAAAGGGCATGGTCTTCGCCCGCTCCTGGATCATCCCCCCGAACCAGGGTCCCGTCTCGATCATCGCCAGCTTGCCGGCCAGGAACAGGTCCTGGAGCGTGCCGCGGTCGTTCTCCCCCACGTTGGGCTCGGTGACCTTGTCCTTGTTGACCAGGTCCACCATGAACCGGAGGGCGTCCACCCCCGCGGCGTCGTTCACCCGGCACCGGCCGTAGCTCCCGTCGGGATTGGTAACAAAGAAGTCGCCGCCGTTCCCGTAGAGGTAGTACACGTACTCCGTCAGCTCGGCGAACTTCTTGCCGGAGACGCCGATCCCGTACACCCCCGGCGACTTCGACGCCTCCCTGGCCGCGGCCAGCAGTTCCTGCCACGTCTGGGGCGGGGTCTTGACCAGGTCGGTGCGGTAGTAGAGAGAGCGGGCGCTCAGGGCGACCGGGACGCCGTACAGCCGGCCGTTGATGCGCGCCTCGAGCGCCGGCTGGATGAACTTGTCGATGAACGCCTTGGGGAGTAGGGTGTCGGCGGGCTGGACGACGCCCATCTTGTTGAACTCGATGATCCATCGCGTGCCCACGATCGCGATGTCCGGGGCCTGATTCCCCGCGATCCAGGTGACCAGGCGGTCGTGCCCCTCGTTCCACGGCACGACCACGTTGTCCACGGTGATGCCGGGGTTCGCCGCCTCGAACTCCTTCTTGAGCTGCTGCCAGAACGTGTTGTAGCGCGCGTCGTACTCCATCCACACCGCCCGGACCGATGCCGCCCCGCCCCCGCGGGCCGGGAGCGCCAGGAGGCCGGTGCACAGCGCCGCGATCGCCGCGAGCGCGACCTTCCTCCGCATTCCCTCACCCCCCTCTTCTGTCTCGTGACCCCGTCGCAGTCCCAGCGCGGATGCCGCGGGCAGGCGAACGGCGGCTCCCGCCTCCGAGAGCTCGACGAAGTCATGGGTGAGTTCTGCGGCCCCGGAGCGCGTTTCCTTCACCCTGGCCGCCTCGAAACAGACACTGCGCGTCCGTGCAGCGAACCGCGCCGGGGGAAGCCTCTTCGTCTAATTAGCGCGCAGGTCGCCTCACTCGTAGCGCAGGGCGACGATGGGATCGAGGGCCGCCGCGCGCTGCGCCGGGTAGAAGCCGAACACGACACCGACCAGCGCCGACGAGGCGAAGCCGAGGATCATCGAGAACAACGACACGAGCACCGGCCAGTGCCCAAACCTCGAGGCCCCCTCCGCGGTGGCGATCCCGGCCGCGATGCCGATCAGCCCGCCGATGCACGCCAGCGCCAGTGCCTCGACGAGGAACTGGCTGAGGATGTCCCGTCCTCTGGCCCCGACGGCCATGCGGAGCCCGATCTCCCGCGTCCGTTCCGTGACGGAGACGAGCATGATGTTCATGATGCCGATGCCGCCGACCACAAGGGAGACGACGGCGATCCCGGCGAGGAGCAACGCCTGGGTCTGCGCGGTGGCGAGGCGCACCTGCTGCACATCGGAGTAGTTGCGCACGGAGAAGTCGTCCGGCTGACGGACCGTGAGATGGTGACGCAGCCGCAACAGCCGCTTCGTCGCATCGATCACCTCGGGGACCTTATCCGGCGTGGCCGCCGAGATAAAGATGCTGCGGAGCCACGGGATGCCGGTCATACGGTGCTGCAGCGTCGTGATCGGCACGACCGCGGTGTCGTCCTGATCCGAACTGCCGCCGGACGATCCCTTTGCCAGGAGGATCCCCACGACGCGAAACGGGACGTTCTTGATGATGACCGTGGCGCCGACGGCTCCGCCGGTAGGAAAGAGGGTCTGCGCGACGGTGTGGCCGAGGACGGTCACTTTCGCGGCCTCGTCCACCTCGGTCGGCGTGAAGAAGCGCCCCTCCGCCACCCGCCAGCTCCGCGCGATCTGCCAGGCGGGTGTCGTGCCGCCGATGTACGTGAACCAGTTGGCCCCCCCAGCCACCAACTGGGCATTCGTTTGCGCGTACGGTGCCGCGGCGACGACCCCGGGAACCCTCTGCGCGATGGCGATCGCATCGTCGACCCTGAGCGTCGTTTGGGAAATGTTCCCGAGGCGCACCCCTCCGCTCGTGAGGGCGCCGGGGATGACGACAATCAGGTTCGCGCCGAGGCTCTCGATCTGGGCCAGGACGACAGCCTGCGCGCCTTCCCCGATGGCCATCGAGGCGATGACGGCGCCGACCCCGATGATGATGCCCAGCATCGTGAGGAGCGAGCGGGCGGCGTTCAGGCGGAGCGCCTGCCAGGCGACGCCGAGGAGAACCGAGGCACTCATACACGTACCTCCCGGACGCCGGCCGGGGCCGCGAGCGCATCCCGCTCCGATTTCGCGACTGCGCCGGTCACCGGACGATCCTCCGTCACTCGGCCGTCATTGAAGACCATGACACGCTGAGCCCAGGCGGCGATGTTGACGTCGTGGGTGACGACCACGATGGTGATCGCCTGCTCGCGGTTGAGGCGGCGAAACAGGGTCATGAGCTCGGCGCTGCTGGCGCTGTCGAGGTTCCCCGTCGGCTCGTCGGCCAGCAGCAGCGGCGGTCGGTTGGCGAGGGCCCGCGCAATGGCCACGCGCTGCTGCTGGCCGCCGGAGAGTTCACCCGGCCGGTGGGTCAGGCGCTCCCCGAGCCCCACGCTTTCCAGAAGCGCGCGCGCCCGGGGTGCCCGCTCGTCCTTCGGGACGCCGGCGTAGAGCATTGGCAGTTCCACGTTTCCCACCGCGGGTGTCCGGGCGAGCAGGTTGAAGCTTTGGAAGACGAACCCGATATGACGGTTTCGCACCGCGGCCAGCTGGTCGCGCGAGAAGTGGGACACCTCCTCGCCGGCGAGCCGGTACGAGCCGGACGTCGGGCGATCCAGGCACCCCAGCAGGTGCATCAAGGTGGACTTGCCGGACCCCGACGGTCCCATGATCGCGACGAACTCCCCGGAGCGAACGCGCAGGCTGACGCCCTGAAGCGCGTGGACCGCGCCATCCCCCTGGCCGTAGACTTTGGTGAGATCCCGCGCCTCGATGATCGCGTCCGGCCTTGGGGAGTTCTGCATCAGGACCCTCGAGCGGCCCGGGCCGCCCCCCGGCCCACCGCAGGCCGGTCCTCGCCCGCCGCGAACGCGGAGGTTCGTTCCGCGCCGCCCCGCGCCGCTCCGTGAGCCTGTTCGATGATGACCGGGTCGCCGGCGTGGAGATTCCCGCTCGCGATCTCCAGGTTGACCCCGTCCGAGAGCCCGATGACAACGGGCACCGGTCGAGGCTTCCCGTTGCGCAACGTCCACAGGGTGATGTGGGAGCCCGGCGCGCCGGCGACGGGTGGAGAGGCGGGGCTCTCCGGCTTCCCATGCGCTTTCCGAGCCAGCGGGCGGTACAGAACCGCCTCGATGGGAACCGCGAGCACATGCGTGCGCGTGCCGGCATCGATCGTCACCTCGGCGGTCATGCCGGGCATCAACCGGCCTGAGGAGTCGTGAACGATCACCACGGCGTCGTACGTGACCACGTTTTGAACGACCGTCGGGTTGACGCGCACCTGCTGCACAGTGCCTGAGAACACGACGTTCGGGAGCGCCGTGACGGAGATGCGGGCGGTCTCCCCCTCTCGGACGCTCCGCACGTCCGCCTCGTCGACCGAGGTATCCACCTGCATGTCCGTCAAATTCGTGGCGAGCGTAAAGAGCGTCGGCGTCTGGAACGACGCGGCGACGGTCTGACCGACGCTGACGTTGCGCGCCATGACAATCCCGTCGACGGGGCTTGTGATCACCGTCTGGGAGACCTTGTACTCCGCCTGCTGGAGCTGTGCGGCCTGGGATGCGATTTGCTGCTGCGCCGCCGTTGCCTGCGCCTGCGCGGTCGCTACCTGCGCCTGGGCGCTTCGCAATTGAGCCGCCGCGGCGGCGGCCTGGGCCTGCGCGACGGCCACCGCGGCCTGGGCCGCCCGGGTGTCGGCCGAAAAACTCTCCAGGGCCGTCTGATCGGCATCCATCTGATTCTCCGGGATGAACCCCTGCTGCAAGAGCGACGCGTCGCGTTTGACGGTCTGCTGCGCCAACTTGAACTGCGCCTGGATCTTGGCCGCGTTTGCCTCAGCACTCCGGAGGGTTGCCTGCGCCTGTTGGATGGCCGCGACCGCGCTCTCCACTGCGGCCTGGTCCTGGGCGATGCCGCTCAGGGCGGCGGCATAACCGGCCTGCGCCGCCGCGAGGTTCGCCCTGGCCTGCGTGACGACCGCCTGGTACGGCCCCGGATCGATGGTCGCCAGCACCATCCCCTTCTTCACTTTAGAATTGTAGTCGACGTTGATGACCGCGATCGTGCCCGACACCTGGGAGCCGATCTGCACCGAGTCGACGGGATTGACGGTGCCGGTCTCGGTGACCGTTGTCGAGATATCCGTATAAGCCGCGGGATGGGTGATGTACCGGACTCCATCGCGCGTGGTGCCGGAGTGCTTGATTCCGGCGGCGGCGCCCCCTACGATGATGATACCGGCGATGCCGGCGATGGCCGCGTTCCGGGCGCTTCTGCTCACAAATCTCATTGGCTACCCCCACCGGCGCTGGCGACAATCGGGCTCCCCTGCGCGTGGCGCAGCGTCGCCAGCGCCGACTGATACGTATACAGGCTGTTCACCGCATTGACCTCGGCCTGGGCCGCCGTGGCCCGGGCCGTGATGACCTCCACGATCGTCCCCACCCCTGCCTTGTACCGACCTTCGGCGACCGCGAGAGCCGCCTCCGCCGCCTCCCGGGCCGCCTGCGTCGCCGGGATCGTCGCCGCAGCCTGCACGGCCGCGAGATACGCCTGATAGGCATCCTGGCGCATGGAGAGAAGGGCGGCGTCGAGTTGCGCGCGGGCGCTGCGCACCGTCGCCTGCGCGGCATCCACCCCGGCCTGCGCTCCCGGGCTATAGAAGGGCAGACCCACCGTTGCCGTGACGCCATAGGATGTCGAGTTGCTCAGGAGCGGGTCCGTGCTCGCGGGCGTATAGGTCGTGCCCACCGAAACGGTCACCTGGGGACCGGCGTTGATACGCGCGAGCTCCAGGGCAGCCTGATCGGACTGCAGAGTGGCCATGGCCTTCGCGACCTCCGGTCGATGGGCCTCCGCCGCCTTCATCGCGGCATCGGCGGTCACAGGGACGTCCGGAGGAGGCGCCGGGGGCTCCTGCACCTCGACAGGCGCCGCCGCATCTCCGCCGATGGCGGCCTGGAGGCCGGACTTCGCCGTCGCGATCTGGGAGCGCGCCGTCAGCAGGTCCACCTCCGCCAGAGCCACCTGCGCCTGAGCCTGGATGACATCGGCCTGGGCCGCGACGCCCGCCCGGACCCGCGCCTGTGAAAGCGCGAGCTGGGCCTGGGCCTGCGCAAGGAGCGCCTCCCGAACAGCTGTGAGGCGCTCGGCCGTCAGGACGCTGAAGAACGCGGTCGCGACCGCGAGCGACGTATCCTGTTGGGTCTGGCGGAGCGCCGCCTCCGCCTGAGCGAGCGCAGCCGCCGCTGAGCTCACCGCGGCCGGGGTGCGGCCGGCATCGTACAGGGGGACCGTTGCCCCGAGGGAAACCGTCCCCGCGGTCGCAAGCCCCGAGGACGTCGATGACGTTGCCGACCCTCCTCCGACGCGCCCCGTTCCGTTCGCCGAGAGCGTGGGCGCGAGTCCCGCTCTGGCCGCGACCAGGCTCTGCCGCGCCGCCCTCACGGCTTCTTCCCCCGCGATGATCTGCGGGTTTTGCGCGAGCGCCGCCCGGATCGCCTGATCCAGCGTGAGCGCAGGCGTTGCGGCCGGCAGCGCGGGGGCCGACCCCGGAGCCGCGGGCGCCGTTGCGGGCGGTGGGAGCATCTGCAGCAAGAACGCCGGGGACCGTGAGCCGGGCGCGGCGGCCAGCGCGGGACCCACAGACACCTCGACACCCAGCGACAGCATGCCGCAGATCGCGAGCGCGGCGGGCGCCGGACGGATCACGGTGCGTCCTCCTCGGGCCCCGCCATCGTCACGCTAAATGCGCCGCCGGCTGCGGCCGCGCTCTCGACAGGAGGACGCCCATTCGCCGCTTCACTCCGATCGGGCGGCGACGGTGACCGCGGCTCCTTCCTCACCCCGTGGGTCCCGCGGCCTCGGCCCAGGTACACGAACCCGTGGGCCACGGCCATGTCCGGCCTGAAGATATTGCGCGTGTCCTGAATGACGTTTCCGTCCATCGCGTTCTGCAGTTTCCGCAGGTCCAGGTCCCGGAATTCGCCCCATTCCGTCAGGATCGTCACCGCGTCGGCATGGGCGGCGGCCTCATACGGATCGGAGACCACCCGCAGGCGGTCGTGTTCGAGGGCCGCGGAGATCGCGCCGTTCGCCGCCGGATCGAAGGCCTGCACGGTGGCCCCCTCTTCGAGGAGCAGGCGAACGAACTCCATGGCGGGCGACTCCCGCACGTCGTCTGTCCCCGCCTTGTACGAGAGGCCGAGCACCCCGATGAGACGGCCCCCGAGCGGCCCGACGACACTTTTCAACTGGTCGACCAGATAGGCCCGCAGTGCCTGGTTCGTCCTGTAGGCCCCTTCGACCACCGGTACCTCGCATCCCGCGCCGCGCGCCGCAGCGATCAGCGCGCGGGTGTCCTTGGGAAGACACGAGCCTCCGAACCCTGGGCCCGCATGGAGGAATTTCGGACCGATGCGGCGATCGAGGCCGAGCACCCTCGCCACATCGCTGACGTTCAGCCCAAGCGAATCGCAGATGTTCGCCATCTCGTTGATGAAGCTGATCTTGACGGAGAGGAAAGCATTGCAGGCATACTTGGCGAGTTCCGCCGTGTCGTTATCCGTCGTCACGATAGGGGTCTCACTCAGATACAGAGGCCGGTAGATGTCCCGCATGATTGCCAGCGCATACTGGCTGTTGCCCCCCAGGACGACGCGGTCCGGGCGCATGAAATTCTCAATGGCCGACCCCTCGCGCAAGAACTCGGGGTTGGAGACGATGTCGAAGGCCGGCGCCGCCTCGTTTTTCAACTCCGCCGCCAGGCGGCGCGCCGTACCCGGTGGCACCGTGCTCTTGATCGCCAGGACCTTGTATTCCTTCATCACCCTGGCGATCTGCCGGCCGACCTCGAAGAGGTCTTTGAGGTTCGGCCTGCCGGGGGCCTCATCCTCTGTGCCCACCGCAATGAAGAGCACCAGCGAACGGTCAACCGCCTCGTCCAGACTCGTCGAGAAGCTCAGCCGGCCCGCGCGAGCGTTCTTGCGCACCAGTTCGGCAAGCCCGGGTTCCCGGAACGGCATCGTTCCCTCGCGGAGACCATCGATCCTCTTCGCCATCTTGTCCACACAGTGGACGTTGAGGCCGAGCTCGGCGAGACACGCCGCGCCCACCAACCCGACGCGGCCCGCGCCGATCATTGTCACGTTCATGGTTCCCTCACGGTGTTATCAGCGAGATGGGCCCGTTGATCCGGACCCTTGTCCAGTGCGCGAAGCCCGCGATCGAGCATGACCCCGACCTTGTTGGGCCACCCGGGAGGCTTGTTTCGGGCGTCACGCTTCGCGCCGTGCAGGTACTGCTCCGCCATGTAAAACGGCAACCGTGCCAGAACTTCGTTGCGGCCGAACGACGCGTAGGTCCTCAAGAACATGCCGGCGGCAGCGTCCAGCGCGTCGAGCGAGCCCAGGTGGTTCCGGGCCACCCGTTCGACTCCCACGAGAAACCAGGCGACATCTCGGGTGGGATCGCCGACGTCATAGTCATCCAGATCAATGGTGGCCGTGCGTCCATTCGCCAAAATGACGTGCTCAGGAATATAGCTGCCGTGCCCGGCGCAGGATTCAACGGCGCCGAGCGACGGGGCCGCCGCGATCAGTTTGCGGGACAGCAGCCTTGCCTTCCCGGCCAGCGGCTCCTCCAGGCGGGCGAGAACGTCTGTCCAATTCCGGATGTCGGAAAGCTCCTTGCTGATCTCCACCACCCTGCCCCATCGCGGAGCGAGGGCATGGAATCTTGCCAGCCATCGCGCGCACCGCTCGGCGGCGGAGATCTGCTCGCGCGGGCCGCCGGTCAAGAACATCTCCTTCGCCGACGGCCCCTCGATCTTTTCTTCCAGCAGGACCCGCAGCGAAGCCAGGTACGCGTAGGGCTGGGGGATCGAAAACTCCGCCTCCGGGCCAAAGCCGGCTCGCCTGACGCCGTCCAGCGCCTCGAACACGTCCACCCGGTCTTGCACGAAGACTTTCCCGATCACGCTGTGCCATCCATTGGGGGTTTTCAGCGCGATCTCGAATGTACAGCGGTCATGCTCGTGGCACTTGAGCGATCGGAGGCGCAGGTCCTGTCGAGCCCCCCACCGCCACCGGGAGAAGGAAAGCCGATCGAGCTCCTCGCGGAATTCCTCCCGAGCGAGAACGGCTGAAAAGGCGGACACCGACGCATCATCGACGCCCTGAGCGGATTCAAGCTCCACGGGAACCTCCTCTTCACGCCTCAACGCGTGAGCGAACACACTCCGCCTCTTGCAACGCTTTTCGGAAGTACGGCACCACGCTTCGCAGGCCTTCCCGGCGTGGAACGGCGGGAGTCCAGCCCAGGATCCGGCGCGCCCGACGGATGTCCGGCCGGCGCACCCTGGGGTCGTCCTCGGGCAACGGGCGGTAGACAATGCCGCTGCTGCTCCCTGTGACCTCCAAGACCTCCCGCGCAAGCGCTCCGACCGTCACCTCATCGGGATTCCCGAGGTTGATGATCAGCGGCTCAGGCGCGCCGAAGCGGGCCAGGCGGAGGATCCCCTCAACCAGGTCGGTCACATAACAGAGGCTGCGCGTCTGCAAACCGGTTCCATAAATGGTCAGCGGTTCTCCTCGGAGAGCCTGGCTCATGAAATTGGGCAGGACTCTTCCATCGTCGACGCGCATGCGCGGGCCGTAGGTGTTGAACACCCGCGCGATCCGCACGCGCAGGCCGTGGGCGCGATGGTAGGCCAGCGTGATCGCTTCCGCGTAACGCTTCGCTTCGTCGTACACGCTCCGGGGCCCGACAGGATTGACATGGCCCCAGTAGTGTTCCGGCTGGGGGTTGACTTCGGGATCCCCATACACCTCCGATGTGGAGGCGAGCAGGAACGTCGCCTGCTTGGCTTTGGCCAGCCCAAGCGCGTGGTAGGTTCCCAGGCCACCGACTTTCAACGTGTGGATGGGGTGTCGCAGGTAGTCCCGAGGGCTGGCGGGGCTGGCGAAATGCAGGATACAATCGAGCGGCCCCTCGACGAAGACAGGCTGGGTGATGTCGTGCCGCACGAACGTAAACTCCGGAGCCGACCTCAGGTGGTCGATGTTCTCGCCCCCCGACGTCTTGAGGTTATCCAGGCACAGAACTTCACACCCATCCGCCAGCAGGCGCTCACAGAGGTGCGAGCCCACAAACCCCGCCCCACCCGTGACGAGCACCCGCCATCCCCTCTGCACGTGAGTCCTCCTCGCTGATGCCGCTCGTCTCGCGCCGCCGTCAGCAGAGCATGGAATGCTGTGCTAATGCGCGTTCCAGTTCCTTCAAAAAATTAGAAAAGTCGCGGCTCAGACGTCGATGGCGTCCCCACCAGCCAATCCACTCCAGAGACTGATAGAGAGCGACCGCGCACAGATCCCGGCAAAACGACTTCCAGTCCACCTGGTCTCCCGTTTCGTCCTGGTACTGCGCAACGTACGCAGCCAACAGGGACTGCCGCTGTTCCCTGGTCCATCTGCCCGCGGTCAGGCTCGCCAGATCGAAGAGGCCCGGGCCCATCGCCGCCGATTCCCAGTCGACCACGGCGATCGCGTGGTTTCGGCCCCCGCGGCGGAGCACGATGTTCTGTCCGAAAAACTGCCCGTGGATCACATTCCGCGGAAGCGCGCTGAGCCAATCGATCCGGCCGGCATAGCAGTCAAGCCCGCGGCTGACGGCCCGGCGCTCCCGGGCGTCCAGATCCGGGAGAATCCGCCGGACGGTGTCGGCGCAGCGCCGGTAATGCCGGCGGTCGAACTGCGGGAGAAAGCCCGTCTGCGAGTCCGGCAGACGGCGCGTCGCAGTGTGAAAGCGGGCGATCCATCGGGCGGCGGCAACCCAAGCGGTCATGTCGTGGGAGTTTCTCACCAGCGTGCTCCCGGCGTCCTCCAGGAAAAGCCAGTAGATGTCCTGCTCGGGCTCCCAGCGCGATGCGTAGAGGTGGGGAGTGCCGAAGCGCGCCGGGGAGAGGACGGACTGGTACATTTGCACTTCTCGCCGGCCGGGAGCGAAGTCGAACGCGCGCACCCGCTGGGCTTTTTCGGTCTGATGCCGGGGGTTCAAATCCTTGAAAAATACCCGGACCGATTCCCCGCCGTCCAGGATCACGCGCACGCGCTCCGTGCGGAAACTCCTGCTCGTCCGAAGCGCCCGGCGCCGCAACTCTCGTATTCGAACGGGCCGTCCGCGCAGGCGCGAGAGCCCCTCCTCGAGGGTCCTCCGCATCTCGCGGGTCATCCCGCCGCTGTCCGGCGTCTCTCCCCCCGACGTGGCTCGAGGACCGCGGGGCGCGACGCCTGCGCGCTCAGACATCAGCCTTCCTCTGCGAAGGGCCTCCGAACACTCCGCCCGGCGTGCCTGCCTCGCTCAGGACACCCAAGGAACCCGACGCCCGCGCCCCCAGCCGCCCGTTGTCGACCACCAGCACCAAGTCGCAGCCGCTGAGCGCCTGGAGGCGGTGGGAGATCAGAAATGTGGTCCGGCCCTGCATCAGACGTTCCATCGCTTCGACGATCGCCGCTTCCGTGTCCACGTCAACGGAACTGGTGGGCTCGTCGAGGATGAGGATGGGGGCGTTCTTCAGGAAGGCGCGGGCCAGCGAGATGCGCTGACGCTCGCCGCCCGACAGGGACATCCCTCGCTCCCCCACCGGGGTGTCGTACCCTCGGGGGAACAACGTGATGAACTCGTGCGCGCGGGCGGTCCTGGCGGCCGCAACGATCTCCTCATACGCGGCCTCCGGGCGCGCGTACGCGATGTTTTCAGCGATGCTCGTGGAAAACAGCACGGGATCCTGAGGAACGAAAGCGCATTGGTTCCGCAGGTCGGCCAACCTGTAGTCGCGGAGATCCACGCCATCCAGGAGAATCTGCCCCGCGGTCGGGTCGTAGAAGCGGAGCAGGAGGCTCACCAGGGTGGTCTTCCCGGCGCCCGTCTCGCCGGCAATCCCGACCCGCGTCCCCGGCGCGACGTGGAACGACGCCTCGCGCAGTCCCGGCCGTCCATCCGGGTAGACGAACGAGACATCGCGGAAGGTGATCGCGCCCGACGCGCGCGCGAGCGGGCGGGCGGTGGGCTTCTCCACCGCCTCCGGGGCTTCGTCGAGCAGCGCAAAGGCCCGCTCCATGCTCGCCAGGTGCGACTGCAACGCGCCCGCCTTCGCGGACATGTCATTCAAAGGCCCGTACAATTGGGCCAGATAGCCCATCACCAGGAGCAGCGCCCCCAGAGTGAGGGCACCCGATTGAACCTGGCGGATCCCGAGAAACAGGACGGCCGCCGTCCCCACGGCGGTCGTCACGCCGATGGCCAGGCCGTACTCCCCCTGAATCACCGCCAGACGCAGCCGCGCCCGCATGCCCTCCGCGGCGCGATGCACAAAGCGGGCCTGCTCGCTTTCTTCTCGGGCGAAGGCCTTCACGACGCGGAGCCCCTGAAGCACTTCGTGGACCACGGCCAGCGCGGCTCTGTCGAGGGCTTTCGCCTCGCGCGCCTTTCGGCGGAGCCCGCGCCGGTAGTGCCGTCCCATCACGTAGTGGAGCGGCGATACCACAAGGGCCACCAGCGCGCATGGCCAGGAAATCCGCGCCGTCACGTACAGCATGCTGGCGAGGGTGAAGGCGGAGCTGACGAAGGGAATGACATAGTCGACGGCGATCGCCTGGATCGCCATCGCGTCGTATTGGACGCGATACATCGACTCCACGGTGCCTCTCGAGTCGTGAAACAGGATGGACAATCGCTGGACGTGCCTGAACAGTTCGGCCCGGAACTGCAGCAGGAGCTTTTCCCCCACGCCCGCGCGTAAGATCGCGACCCCCAAGCCCTGGAGCTGGGTGAGCAGCGCGGTGGCCAGGAGCAGCCCCGCGGCGAGGAGCAGCGCCTGGGGGGGGCTCGCTCGCGGAAAGAGCGTGCTCAGGAGACCGGGGAGAGGCCGCGAGCCCACCACGCTGTCCACCGCGATCTTGAGCGGCAGGGGCGTGAGCAGCGCGAGGGGGCTCGCCACCAGGCTGACCACGAAGAACACGGAAATGTGGGGCCAGTAGGGGCGTGCCTGCCGGAGCAGCCGGCCGTAGAGCGCGAGTTCGCGACGTTTGGCGCCGGCCATGGCTCAGTCTCTGAACCCGAGCCGCGTCACCTCGCCGTTGACGCTGGCGGAGGCGCCCGCGCAATCTCGATACAAGAGCGCTCCCAGAACCACCGAGACGGCGCCGAGGAGGGTGGCGGCGGCCCACGCATGGTCCAGGGCCGCATCGCTCGCCAGGAACGCGAACATCCCTGCAAGCGCAGCGCCGAGAGAAGAAACCTTCGGCCAGGTGCGGACCCGCACGAGTTGTTTGCCTCCGCCGTACTCCTCCGCCATCAGCATGCGGGCGGCGCCGAACAGCCCCCCGCGCACTTCCAGGTCCCAGCGGTCAAAGTCGCTTCCGCGGCGGACAACCGCGCAGGTCGCCCGCAGCATGGACTCGAGCGATTGTAATCTCTCCGTGGATTCCCGCCATTCCTCGCTCCGGAGCCAAAATACGCGGGGCACGGGAAACGACGTGAACGGCGGATTGCGCCGCCGCCAGGGGGTGAGCCCGTGCCTCAGGCGACCGAGCAGACGCCCGAGCGGCTGGACCAGCTGCAGGCACGCGATCAGGGTCTGCAGCTTCACGCGCTCGAAGAGACGCCGGTGACCGGGGGAGCGGTGCGCGCGGGGCGCAGCGACGGCCGCCAGGGCCAGCGGAAGCCCGATGGAGAGACCAAACAGCGGCAGCGCGAACCGCAGGGGCTTCCAATCGTCTCCGAGCGCAGAGAGCGCGGCGAGGCCCAGGCTGATCAGGTACCACTCTGGCAAGAGCGGCAGCGACTGCAGCAGGCTCGTGGGCGGATAGTACAGCCGCGCATACGCGGCACTCCCCCACGTCCCCTGGTAAATCCGTCCGCGCCGCCGGCCCAGGCCGAGGACAGTTCCGTTCGCGTAGATACGCCCGGCCCAGGTGAGGTGCCCGGCGGAGGTGTATTTTTCCGGCCATTTCCTCTCCAGGAGCGCTTCGGCCTTCCCGTAGCCCTGTTGCTGCTTCCAAAAGGCGCGCACCGAGTTGCGGGTGTGATGCCAGACCATGGCCGCCGGGCTGAAGCCCAGCGTGCCGCCTCGGTCCCGGATGCGCCAGCAGGCGTCAACGTCGTCGCCCGCCACCCGGAACTGAGGATCGAATCCGCCGATCGCCTGAAGCCAGGCTTTTCGGAACGCCATGTTGCAGCCCGGGATGTGCTCCGCCTCGGTGTCGGAGATGAGCACGTGGGTCGGTCCTCCCGGGACCTTGGCGATGCAGCTTGCGACCGGGCCGTCATCAGGGAACGGGATGTTGGGACCACCCACGCCGGCATAGTCCGTTGTGCGGAATGCGGCGGCGAGATAGTCGAGCCAGTCAGGATCAGGACAGGCATCGTCGTCGAGGTAGGCCACGATTTCTCCGGTGGCGCATTCCAGTCCGGTGTTGCGGGCGGCGCTCAAGCCACGGTTCTCGGTGCTGATGACCCGGCAGCCGTACTCGCGGGCAATCGCGGCCGTCCCATCCGTGGACCCGTCGTCGACGACGATGACTTCGTAGTCGGGATACCGCACCTTCCTGAGGCCCTCCAGGCACTCCCGGATGGTGCGCCGCCCGTTGAACGTGCACACCACGACGGACACGCGGGGCGAGCGCACGGTGCTGGGAAACGGCGCATCGGCAAACGCCCGCTGCACCGCGGCGAGCGCCGGCTTCGGTTCTCGCCGCCGGTTCGTCAGGCCGAAGTCCCAATCTTCCACATCGTGACCGCGCGAATGCCAGTCGTCCGTCCAGGCAAACACCACGGCTCCGGCGCACCCCGCGGCAAATGTCTCTTGGACCTGCCAGCCGAGCGTCTCCGCCTGCCGGTCCTCGCCGTTCCGCCGGCTGTCGAGCCCGATTTCCGTCATCAGCAGCGGCCGGTTGCCGGCAAGAGTCTGCAGCCGGGCAAGGTACGCTCGGAACCCCGGCTGCGACTCAAGGTACACGTTGAAGCTCACCAGGTCGAGGAACGGCAGGTCCAAATATTCGGTGGAGGGGTAGTTGACGTAGCACACGAGGCCCTCGGGATCCTCCGATTTGGCGATCCGGTACAGTTCCTCGAGAAAACGCTCGACCCGCCGGGCCCCGTGCCAGCGCACAATCGGAGCCGTGATCTCGTTGGCGAGGGCATAGCCCAGGAGTGCAGGATGACCCGCACAGCCGCCGACTTTCAGGCGGACTCGCTCTTTGGTCTCCCGCGACACCTTCTTGTCGTCGAGGAAACTGGCATAGAGCTCCGCCTGCAGCCCGACCATGACGCGCAGGCCGTGTCGTTGCGCCCCATCGAGCAGCCAGCCCGGCGGCACGTCGTACGTCCGGATGGCGTTGAACCCGTGGCCTGCGATCCGTTCCAAATCGCGTTCGACGACATCCGGGTTGGGGTAGACGTGGCCATCCGGATGGGGGCGAAAGGGCCCATACGTCACCGCGCGCACGTAACATTTCTCATCGCCCACCCAAATGAACTTACCCCCGACACGCGGCCGCAGGGCGCGGCCCGTGCGCACAGGGACTGATTGCACCACTGTGGCGCTCACTGTCCGATCGCTCCGATGACGCGGTACCTCAGACGGCGCCTTGACTCCCCGCGCTCCAACCGCGGGGGTTTACATGTGCTTCATGCTCTTTTCACATACATTGCGTTGAGTTTAATATTCTTTCACAATTCGAGATCGCCACCCGAAATTTCAAACTCAAAATGAAACCCGTCCAATTGGGAACTGTATTGAGCGCGGTATTCAGAAACACCTGGAAATTGAATGAATTTCGCCTACCTCATTTCGAATGAACCTTAGGGATCAAGAGGTTAAGATGGTAACCGTTCGATACGCCTTCTTAGCCACTCGGGTATTTTTAACCCTCACCAACCCTCACGAAGGGGTACGAGCGTTCAACGATCGCGGCCCGAACCGCGAGCCAGGGGGAAAAACCTTCCTCCGAAAGATTGACGGTACCGGCGACCCTCCCGCGAGACGAATCCGCCGGATGCGGGGAACTTCTCCACCCCCTTCAGCCACACCGGTCCACAGCCCCGGGGCCGGAGCGCAGGCGGACCTCCGGCCCCGCACGAATCTCGCTAGTGGTCACCCGACGTTCCGTACACCGCCACACACCCCGTCAGGCAGTTGGGGAAGACGTTGTTGGCCGGCAAGGGCACGAACACGCGGTTGTCATCGGGATCGACGGCGACCGAGTGCGAGCTCCCTGAGGGGTGCACGCCCTGCACCGCCGGCACGTTCAGCGTCGGCACCAGCTGGCTCAAGACTTCGCGGTCGGCATCAATGACACCGAGCACGGGGCCGACGGGATCGACGCGCGAGGCGGCGTAGTAGCGTCGGTCGCCGGGATTGAACACGACTTCGTCGGACCCCCCAAGACCCGCCACGTGCGCGGTAATGTTGCCCGTGTCCGCGTCCATGACCACGTGCTGGGGCGCTGCGGTCTTCGAATCCTTCGCGCTCCACGCGTGCCCCGCCGTATCGAAGACCGTGCTGCAGCCGAGGAGCAGATCCTGATGCGGCCCAAGGGCAAGTCCGGCCGGCTGGCAGAAATCGACAGGAAATTCAGCTTCCACCTCGCCGGTGGCCGGATTGATTCGCGCGACCGCCCCGTGCGGACCCGAGCCGTCTCCAGGACCGTTCACTTCCGGGATGGAGAGATAGAATCTGCCGCTGCGACGATCCCACACCGGTTGCTCTGCGCCGTTGGTCGCCTCCGGGAACGGGATGTGCTGCCCCACGGTGAGTTGTCCGGTGTTCTGATCGACCTGGACCAGCGTGGCGAACGGCGGGGTATCGGCATTGTTGACCACCAGGAGCAGCCCATCCTCCGGGTCGTAGGCGAGTTCATCCGACCGCAGATCGTCGCCGGCGTTGGTGGTCGCCTCGTCGGCAACCTTGTCTGTTCTGAGATCGATGGAGACCACCCGGCTGGCGGCGTCGGTCACGAAGAGCCAGGGGAACGCCACCACGACCCCGTTGGGACCGGAAGTGGAATTGTCGCCGGTGAAGCCCTTGAACCCGCCCGAGATCCGCTTGACGAATACGCCTCTCTCGGTATCCACGACATCGACGGCGGCGTTGGAACGATCGGCGAGATAGTACCGGTGGGTCTTCGGATCGACCCAGCTGATGTCAAACACGTACATATTGCCTCCCGTCGTATTCGCGTCGCTGCCGGGAACGGGAACGGCCGTGAGAAACCTGACCGTCCCATCGTTGTCGGCGCGGCTCGTACCGGGAACGAGCAGCAGGACGGGAACGAGCACAGCACCCAGTAGCAAAAACGCTCGCGGACATTTTCGGATCACGGCAGAGGCCCCCCCTCTGTGGTGCAACGAATGCCAGACCCTCAGCTCGGACTGTCGTAGTTCGCGCGGTAGCAGTTCAGTCACACCGAGGAACATCCTGCCGACCGCACGTTCTTCGCCCTTTCGAGCGGCGCGGTACCCAATTGGACACCGCCACGCAGGGACAGGCGGCCAAACACCCATACGCCATCACTGCATGGTGTGAAGCCCCGTGGTCGTTCCGGCCGGCGCAGGCGGTAACAAGCCTGCCCGAGGCGAGGCTGCGATTCGTGAGCGAGGAACTCGCGGGGGAGGTCTACTCCCTGAACAAATACATCCCGACCAGCGTTGCCGCCCCGACCAGACCCATCAAGACCGGATTCGGCACAAAATATGGAAAGACCATGAGGACCGTACCGCCGATGAGCGGGTTGTTCTTCTTAGACTTCCGGCCGTACCAGAACGCGACCATCCCGATCACGCTGAACACGCCGCCGAGAATGAGCGTCATCATGACCGACTGCCCAACCCTTCCGAGACGCGGCTTAGCCTCGCCTGGGGCATACCCTCTTCTGATCACGGCTAGACGCGGGTAGGGCCTCTGCGGTGGCGCCGCCATCGGGCGTTGCGGAGGCGTCGCCCGACGCGGCAACGCGGACGCGTCATTGGCCGTCTGCCGTGCTATGCTGAGGGGAATCCGGCTGCGCCCTTTGGCGGACGGGAGGGCTCATTGACTAAGGCGATCCGCAATATCGCGATCATTGCGCACGTGGACCACGGGAAGACGACGTTGGTCGACGGCATGCTGTGGCAGAGCGGCACCTTCCGCGCGAACGAAACCATGGTGGAACGGGTGATGGATTCCAATGTGCTGGAGCGCGAGCGAGGGATCACCATCCTGGCCAAAAACACCGCCATCTTCTATCACGACACCAAGATCAACATTGTGGATACTCCGGGTCACAGCGACTTCGGCGGGGAGGTAGAGCGCGCCCTGAAGATGGTGGATGGGGTGATGCTGCTGGTGGACGCCAGCGAAGGTCCCCTGCCCCAGACCCGCTACGTGCTGAGCAAGGCGCTGGAGGGCGGCCTGCCGCCGATCGTCGTCATCAATAAGATCGACCGCGCCGACGCGCGTCCGCAGCAGGTGTTGAATGAAGTGTACGATCTGTTCATCGACCTGGATGCCAGGGAAGAGCAACTCGATTTTCCCGTCCTCTACACCAACGCCAAGGCGGGGACCGCCTCGACCAGCATCGCGCAGCCGGGCGAGGATCTGCGCCCCCTGTTCGAAGCGATCGTGTCCACCGTTCCCCCGCCGGGCGGAGAGGCCGCGGCGGCCCTGCAGGTGCTGGTGGCCAACCTCGATTACAACGACTATCTCGGCCGCATCGCCATCGCCCGCGTGTTCAACGGCACGCTCAAGACCGGGGAAGAGGTCGGCATTGCGAAGCTGGGCGGCTCGGTGCTCAGGACGCGCATCACCAAGATGTTCTCGTTCAACGGGCTCAAGCGGGTGGAGATCCAGGCCGCCGAGTTGGGTGACATCATCGCGGTCGCGGGAGTCGAAGGGATTGCCATTGGCGACACCATCACCGATGCCGAAGCGCCCGTTCCCCTGCCCCGCATCAGGGTCGATGAGCCGACCCTCGCCATGCAGTTCAGCGTGAACACGTCGCCCTTTGCCGGACGTGACGGGACGTTTGTGACCTCGCGCCACCTCCGCGAGCGCCTCGAGAAAGAGGTCCTCACCAACGTCTCCCTGCGGGTGGAAGAAACCGACAGCACCGACGCCTTCAAGGTCATGGGCAGAGGCGAGCTCCACCTCGCCATTCTCATCGAGACGATACGCAGAGAGGGTTACGAGCTGATGGTGGGCAAGCCGGAGATCGTGACCAAGACGGTCGACGGCAAGCTCATGGAGCCCATGGAAGCGCTCACCATTGACGTGCCCGAGAACTTTGTCGGGGTGGTGGTGGAGACCCTGGGCGTCCGCAAGGGGCAGATGACCAACATGCACAACCACGGCTACGGGCGGGTGCGCCTGCAATTCCGGGTTCCCAGCCGCGGGCTCATCGGTCTCCGAAGCGAGCTCCTCACCGACACGCGCGGCACCATCGTGATGAATTCGCTCTTCGATGGATACACCGAATGGATGGGCGAGGTTCCCCGGCGCCCCACGGGGGCGCTGGTGGCCGACCGGCCGGGCGTCACGACGTCCTACGCCCTCTACAAGCTGCAGGAGCGCGGGGAACTCTTTGCCGGGCCGGGGATCGACGTGTACGAAGGCATGATCATCGGCGAAAATTCGCGGGAGCAGGATCTCGACGTCAACGTCGTTCGAGAAAAGCATCTCACCAACATGCGGGCGTCCACCGCGGACGAGGCCATCCGCCTCGTCCCGATGCGGACCTTGAGCCTGGAACAGGCGATCGAGTTTATTGCCGACGACGAACTCTTGGAGGTCACCCCGCGCTCCCTGCGGCTGAGGAAGAGGGTCCTGCAGTCAAACCGCCGGCCCAGGAGGAACGCGGCCACCGTGAGCGCACGATAAGCCTGACGGTATGCGCTGATCTTCATGTCGTCTGGTCCGTTGAAGACGATCCCGGTGGGGACGGTAAGCGATCTGAACCGCTTTCGAGCGGAGGTACGTAGCGCTTCTTAGTCTTTACAAGGCGCACTCTCCCCTTCGCATCCAGGCGGAGCAATATCATGTTGTCCTTCTTGCCGCCCCGCTGCAGGACATCCGGAATGAGGCTGAGGCCCCCCGTGAGAATGGCCAGGCCGACCACGGCCAAGCCATTTGCACGCTTTGCCTGCCGCATCTGGCACGCGACGGCGTCCTTGAACACGATTTCGAAGCCCTCCTTGGAGAGCGCAACAACCGCCTCGTCCAGGGAGGCGAACTTCAGGACGCGCCCGTGCTTCGTTTCGTCCACGGACCGATCCCAACTCGCCTTCAAGGCCTTGCCGACCCTTACGACCATGTCTTCCTGCGGCGGCCGCGGCCGATACGTGCTCTGGATCTGATAGTCCTCGGGTTTATCTCCTTGCCGTGGCAATCTCCTACCCTCTTTGTCCAGGCGTGCTTCGCCGACACACCGTGACTCACGACGCCTCAAGCCCTTATTCTAATGCCCAATTGACCCCGGTGGTGCGCTCTGTCCGCCAATCAATCCCCACGCACCGCCAGGAAGAATGCGAGCGCCAAATGCTGTAGTGACCGGACGCTTTCGGACCGGCCACGACGATCCCAGCTGCGGTGAGCCGGATGACAACGCGGTCTGCGAGATCGTACGTGAGTTGTCTTAGCGGCGCGGGGCCGCTATGGGGGACCACCTGTCGGGCCGGCGCACCGCATCCATGACCCGCTGCACCTGCACGCCATCCTCGAACGTCGCGGCCGGCGAGACGGGGCCGCCTTCGAGCAGGGCGGCGGCCAGATGATCGACCAGGCGGGCGAATGATAATCCCCACAACGGGGGGTACTCCATCCCGGGCGGCGGGGACAGCGTTTCGGGCTCTGTGAGGTCCTGGAAATCACGTCCGCGCGCCGCGCCCCACAGCCGCTCCGATTCGTCGAGCGCCAGCGTTCCTTCCTCGCCCCAGACTTCGATCCGCGGGCCCCGGGAGTGCGCCGCGGCGGCGCTGACCACGACGGTTCCGACCGCCCCCGAGGCGAACTCCAGCGTGACGGCCGCGAACTCGTCCGCGGTGACCGCGCGCGGCTCCCCGGTGTCCGGGAGGGAGCGGGTGGGCGTGAAGACCCGGGTCAGACCTGAGACCGCAGCGATCTCCCCCAGCCAGAAGCGGAGGAGATCGATCAGATGCGATCCGAGGGCGCCGAGGATCCCGCCTCCCCGCGCCGCATCGGACCACCACGACCACGGCATGACGCGCACAAGGCCGATCAGGGTGACCAACGCGTGGCGGGGGCGGCCGATGAAGCCGCCGTCGATCAACGTCTTGATCTTCCGACGGTTGGGGTTGAACCTCAGTTCGTGGTCCATGAGGTGGACGCGGCGCCGGGTCCCGGCCTCGCGCAGCATCTCCTCCGCCTCGGCGGCCGTGAGGGCCATCGGCTTCTCGCACAAGACATCGCGGCCGGCCGCGAGCGCCTGGATCGTCATCGCGTGGTGGAGGTAGGGCGGTGTGGTGATGCTCACCAGGTCGACGTCCGAGTGCACCAGCGCCCGTACGTCGTCGAACGCGTGCGGAATGCCGAACCGATCGGCCGCGGCGCGGGCGTTCTCCAGGCGGCCGCTGGCCACCGCGACGAGGTCCACCCGAGGATGCGCGAGAAATACCGGGATCTGGACCTTGCTTCCGAATCCGGTCCCGATCACACCGACCCGCAGCCGGGGTGCCATCCGAAGCGTCAGACTAGGGATGGGTGTGCCCCAGCGACTGGCCGGCCGCCTCCCGCCCCGCCGGCAGGATCGCGGATCGCACCCGTACCGCGACCACCCCCGCCAGGTATGCTTTCAACAGGTCGAACCAGAAGAACGGGAGGACTCCCACCTGCACGGCGCGCGGCAGCGTGTGGACGACCCCCGCGAGGATCAGTCCCACCGCGCCGAGCCCGTAGATCACGAGGATGCCCGCGCCCATCGCCGGGTAGACATAGGTGAGGAAGCTCTTCCTCTCGCGACCCTGAGCGGCGATGTCCGCGGCCCCGCCCACGACGAGCGCCGCGAGCGGATAGGCCCACAGGTAGCCTCCCGTCGGCCCCATCAGGACCGCCGTGCCGCCGTGGAGGCGGGCGAAGACCGGGAGGCCCGCCCCGCCGAGCAGGATGTACACGACCTGGCTGAGGAACGCCCGGCGGGCCCCCAGAATCGCGCCGGCCGCCAGGACCGCAAACACCTGCAACGTGAACGGGACACTCGTCACAAACGGCAGCGTCAGGCTGACCTGCGCGCACACGGCGGTCAGGGCCGCAAAGAGCGCGACCAGGGTCATGTCTCGCACCGTCATCGTGTCATCTCCTCCCGCTTGACCTGCTCCAGAAACCGGGGAAGCCATTCTTCCTCGAGAATCCGTGTATGCAGCCGTCCGTCCAGAAATTCGGGCGCCTCCAAAACGCGCAGGTGCAGGTCGCGGGTAGTTTTGACGCCCTCGATCTGAAGCTCCGCCAGCGCGCGCCGCATCCGGAGGACGGCCGCGCTCCGATCCTGGTCCCACGCCACCACCTTGCAGAGCAGCGGATCGTAGTACATGCTCACCGGACTGCCGCTGCGCACGCCGCTGTCGACCCGTACGCCGGTCCCCTCGGGGACGGTCATGCGGGAGATCGTCCCCACCGAGGGCAGGAAATTCCGCGTGTAATCCTCCGCGTACACCCGGCACTCGATGGCATGTCCCCGAGGACGGACGTCCTCCTGGCGGAACGCGAGGCGTTCGCCGGCGGCGATGCGGATTTGTTCGCGCACAATATCCAGACCCGTCACCATCTCCGTCACGGGGTGTTCAACCTGAATGCGGGTGTTCATCTCCATGAAGTAAAACGCGCCGTCCGGGGCGACCAGGAATTCCATCGTGCCCGCGCTGCGATACCCGACGGCCTCCGCCAGGCGGACCGCCGCCCCGATGATCGCCTCGCGGCGCGGCGGCGTGAGCGCGGACGAAGGCGTTTCTTCGATCAGTTTTTGATAGCGCCGCTGCACGGTGCAGTCGCGCTCCCCCATGTGAATCACCGCGCCGTGGTGGTCGGCGAGCAACTGCACCTCGATGTGTCGCGCCTGAGGAACGTAGCGTTCGATGTACACCTCGGCATTCCCGAAGCTATGCTGGGCCAGGCGCTGCGCCGCGGCCAGCGTCTTGTCCAGCGCCGCCTCGTCGAGGACGATCGCCATCCCGATGCCGCCCCCGCCGGCAACCGGCTTGACGATGACGGGATACCCCAGGTGACCCGCGACGCGCCGGATCATGTCGGCGTCCCGAAGGGGCTCGCTGCCCTGCGCGACGGGGACGCCGGCCTCCTGCGCCGCCCGCCGGGCCGCCACCTTGTCGCCCATCAGGGCGATGACCTCCGCGGGGGGCCCGATAAACACCAGCCCGGCGTCCCCGATCTGCCGCGCCGCCGCCGCATTCTCGGCGAACATCCCGTATCCCGGATGGATCGCTTCGGCCCCTGCCTGCCGGGCGACCTCAAGGATGCGGGGAAGGTTCAGGTACGAGTCGGCGATTTTCGGGCCGCCGACGTCGTGGACTTCATCGGCAAGCTCAGTATGGGGCGCGCCCTGGTCCGCCCGCGAGGCGATGGCCACCGTGCGGATCCCCAGTTCCCGGCAGGCCCGGATGACGCGGACGGCAATCTCGCCCCGGTTGGCAACCAGCACTTTGCGAAATCCCGGCATGCGGCTTACCTTTGCTCCACTCCTCGTTTACCTTTGCTCTGCTCCACGCTTCGATCGGCTTTCGATTGGCCTACTCGGCGGCGATGGTGGCGATCACCCCGCCAATGTCGACCTCTTGTCCGGCTTCCACGAGTATCTCGGAGACCGTGCCGCTGTGCTCGGATGGGACGGGGATCTCCATCTTCATCGACTGGAGCACCGCGATGGGATCCCCCTGCTTGACCTTTGCCCCCTTTTTGACCACCACGTTGGCGACCAGACCGGGGACGGGAGCCACCACCTCGACATGCTTGGCCATGCTGTCACCTCCGCTGGACGAGCTGGGCGAGCGGCACGACATCGACTTCCGCGGCGCGCAGCGCGTCCCGAATCGCGCGGGCGATCTCGGGGGCATTCGGCGCGTCCCCATGCACGCAGATGCTGCGGACCGAGAGGGGCAGGTCGGTGCCGTCCGCGGCGCGGACCTTCCCTTCCCGGATCAGGCGGACGGCCCTGGCGGCCGTAGCCTGGGGATCCCGCGCCTTCTTGGCCCGTTCCAGGATGAGCGAACCGTCCGCGGCATAGTCCAGGTCGACATAGCCTTCGGGCACGAACCGGACGCCCACCGCCTTCGCCGCGTTGGCCACCGCCTCTCCGGTGAGGAGAAGAATCATCTCCGGATCGACCTCGGCCACAGCCTCCGCCACCGCCCGGGCGTACCGGTCATCCGAGGACGCCATGACGTACATGGCGCCGTGCGGCTTCACATGCTGGAGACGCGCCCCCGCGCCTCGGGCAAAGGCCCACAAGGCGCCGGTCTGATAGATGATGTAGTCTTTCACCTCTTCCGGGGAGGCGGTCATCCGCCGGCGGCCAAAGCCCATCAGATCCGGGAATGAGACGTGGGCCCCGATGCCGACGCCGTGGCGCTGCGCCAGGGTCACCGTTGCCCGCATCACATGCGGATCTCCCCCATGGTAGCCGCAGGCGATGTTGGCCGAGGTCAGGTGCGGCATCAAGGCTTCGTCGTTCCCCAGCGTCCAGCGGCCGAAGGACTCCCCCATATCGGCGTTCAGGTCTGCCGCGGGTCCCATGGCTACCTCCCTTCGATGGAGGCTTCAGACAACGTCTGATCGACGGCCCGGGCCATCGTGATCGCCTCGGTGATCGTCACCTCTTTGAACCGGATCAGGTCGCGGCCCGGCGCAAGCTGCCCCACCTTCCAGGTCGAGGCGTAGACGAGCGTCGCGTTGCAGATGAAACCTCCGAGCGAGGGACCGTCGGCCACCAGGATAATCGGCTGATCTCCACAGACGTTGACGGTCCAGACGGCGTAGCCGTTGTCGAGGATATTGGATGGGTGACCTCCGGCGATGCCGCCGCCGCGGCGCGCCCACTGCCACTTGTGCGACTCCAGACGAACCCCCATGCGGTTGCTGTTCCGGTCCACCTTCCACGGGTGGCTGAAGAAAAACTCCATGTCCTCGCCGGTCAGGTAATCGGGATCCGCCTGCGGCCCCCGCATGACCTCGATCTCCCACTCGCGCTCGTAGACCGGGACGGCCGACGCCTTGAACCGGCGGCCGAGCACGGCATCCACGTTTCCGGCCGGCCGGAGGGCCACGCGGTCCCCTTTCTTCAGGCCGCGGCCCTCGAATCCGCCGACGGTGCCGACGGTGAAGGTCGCTCTGCTGCCGAGATACTCCGGCACCTCGACCGCGCCCGCGACGGCAAGGTACGCGCGGAAGCCCGCTCCCCGCACAATGCTCAAGGCGAGGACGTCTCCGCCCCTCACCGCGAACGACTCCCACACGGGCGCCGGACGCCCGTTGAGCGTGGGCTGCATGTCTGCGCCGGTGACCGCGACGGCGCGGCGGTCGGTGAACTGGACTTTGAAATTGCCCGCGGTGATCTCGAGCGCGGCCGCGCCCTGCGGGTTACCGACCAGCAGATTGGCCGCGCGAAAGCTCCGCATGTCCATCGGGCCGGCCGGGTACATCCCGAGATCCAGGTAGCCCTGCCGGCCCGGCCAGTCCTGGACGGTCGTCTGCAGTCCTCCCTCCAGCACCTCGAGCATCCCATTCACTCCTCTCAGGGGATCATCACGTGCTTCAGGGCCTCCTCCTGCCGCCTCCGGAACGCCTCGGCTTCGCCTTTAACCGATTTCACAAAATCGATGTACTCGCGGACGTTGAGGGCCCCGTCCTCGATCTGGTACCGGTAGCGATCCTCGACCACCTGCCGGCGGATGGCGTCAAGCTCGTCATCCGTCACGCGCGTGAATCGGACCCGGTCCGCGGGGCGCAGAAGGATCGGGTTCTCTTTGAACGCGCTGCTGCGCTGCTTGGGGTCGTAGATCGGGATCGTCCTCCCAAACAGTTGGTAGCCGCCGGGCGAGTCCACGGGGTAGATGGCGACGCACGGCCCGCCGATCCCCACCGCGCCCTCGGTCGTCCACGGCCGCGTGGGATTGTACTTCGGTGTGACGATCGCATACCGCGGGTCCAGCGGGAACATGAACGGCAGCCCGGGCCAGAACCCGAGGCAGGCGTTCCACCAGTCCGTTCCCATGATGTACGTGATCACTTCTTCCCGATCGCGGAGACCGTTGTACTGCGTGATGTAGTCGATGTTGTACCCGTCCACGACGTTCGGGGCGTCCTTGCGCACATACTTGACGTACTGCTCGACATTGGCGCGGGTCCAGTGGTCCGCGAATGCGATGGGCAGGGTGACGATCCGGCTCGGGATCGTCAGGTGCTCGGCCGTGGGGACCTTCTCCTCCAGGCGCTTCAGGGCCGCGATCAGATCGGACGTGGAGAGCTTCGTGCTGTCGTAGTGGATCAGGATGCTCCGCAGCGCCGGAACGGTCTCGACGAGCCCCCGCAGACCCTGGCGCTTCAGTTCTTCGTTGAATCCGAGAATACGGAAGTTGATCGTGAGGTCGAGCGTCATCTCCCCGTATTCCACGAGGAGAAACCGGTCCCCGGCGTGCCGGTAGATCACCGCCGGCTGTCCGTCCCGGGCGGGAACGGTCTCAATGACGGCCTGACCGCGTGCCCCGATCGTGCTCATGATGCCGTCTCACCCCCCTCTGGCGGGATCCTGCTCAGTGCCTATCGATGGATGAAGCGGTCCGCGACGATCGCCAGGACCAGCAAGAGCCCCGTCACGATCATCTGCGTGTAGGAGGAGATGCGGATCAGGTCCATGCCGTTGCGCAGGAAGACGAAGAAGATCGCCCCGAGCGTGGCCCCGGTCAACGTCCCCTCCCCACCCCGGAGCGACACCCCGCCGACCACGGCCGCGGCGATCGATTCCAGGGGCAGGGTCGCCCCGAGGTTGGGTTCGCCGGAGCCCACCCGTGCGGTCAGCATCACGCCGCCTATCCCGACGACGGCGCCGGCCAGGACGTACGTCAGCCACTGGTAGGCGCGGACGGGGACGCCGGACAGGCGCGCCGCCTCCGCGTTGCCCCCCAGCGCATAGATGTACCGCCCAAATCTCGTCCAGTCCAGCACGACATACAGCGCGGCGAGGACCACCCCGGTCACGAGCCACGGCACGGGGATCCCGAACAGGACGCCCGTCGACAGCGCCCCCGCAAACGCTTCCGGAAGCCCGAACACCGGGACCCCGCCCGAGAGAATCAGGGCGCCGCCGGCCGCCATCGACAACATCGCCAGGGTGACGATGAATGGCGAGACGGAAAAGAGGGAGATCACCCCGCCGTTGATCACGCCGATGGCGATCCCCACGCCCACCCCGGCGATACTGGCCAGCGCCGTCCCGGCCGCGATGTTGTTCGCGTAGGCCACGAGGATCTGCCCGACCACGATGCTGGTGAGGGCGACCGAGGATCCCACCGACATGTCGAATCCTCCGGTCAGGAGGACGACGGTCTGGGCCAGCGTGATCATCACCAGGTACACGGACTGGGTAAGCACGGTATAGAGGTTCTCCGCGCGGAGGAAGCGCGGCTCGCGGAGGCCGAAGAAGACGAACAGCACGACGATGAGGATGGGCAGAATCCCGACCCGCTGGAGGATCTCGGCGGCCGCCGAGTGCCGGCGGACGGGAGCGGGCGCCGGGCGCCGGAGCGCGTCATCCTGCGCGCTCACGGATCGCCTCCTGGATCTCACCGAAGTAATGGCGCAGCAGCCGCTCCTCCGTCGCCTCGCCGTGCGCCAGCGCTGCGGAGACCCGTCCCCGGTAGAAGATGATCATCCGGTGGCACATGTTCAGCAACTCGAGAAGGTCCGACGTGATGAAGAGCACCGCCGCGCCGTCGGCGGCCAACCTGTGCAGGAACTGGTAGATCTCCGCCTTCGCCCCGATGTCGATGCCCTGGGTCGGCTCATCGAACAGGTAGATGCGGACCGCGCGCACGAGTCCCTTCATCAGCATGACCTTCTGCTGATTGCCGCCCGACAGCACCGCTGTGCGGGCACCGGGCTGTGGGGGGCGGAGGCGCACGCGGTCGATGAGTCTGAGGCCGGTCTTCCACTCCGCGCTCTTTTGGAGCAGGCCCGCGCGCTCAAAGGAGGGGAGGCTGGCCAGCGTGATGTTCTCGATCACAGGGCGGTTCAGCACCAGGCCCTCCCCGCGCCGGTCGGCCGGAAAGTACATCACTCCCCGCTGAATCAGCGCGTCCGGCCGGAGCGCCGCGCCCGGCACCGGTTGGCCGAAGAGCTCGACGGTGCCGGCCGTCACCTTCTCCAGGCCGAACAGGGCGCGGCCCAATTCGGACTTCCCACACCCGATCAACCCGCCGACACCCAGGATCTCGCCGGCGTGGAGGTCCAGGTCCACGTTCCGCAGTCCGCTGGCCGTCGTCATCCCCCGGGCGCGCAGGGCGGCATCGCCCGGTGTTCCTCGAAGCGGGGGGAAGACCTCCTGCACCTCGCGGCCCGTCATGTACTTGATCAGGACCTCCTGGCCGGCGCCCCTGACCGGGAGTGTCGCGACCCTGCGGCCGTCGCGGAACACCGTGACCCGATCCCCCACCCGCGCCAGCTCCTCGAGCCGGTGGGTGATGTAGACGATGCCTTTCCCTTCGGCCCGGAACCGATCGATCACCGTAAACAGGCGCTCCGCCTCATGCGAAGTGAGCGAAGCCGTGGGTTCGTCGAGAAGCAGGACGGTGAATCGGGCCATGGTCGCCTTGGCGAACTCCACCAGATACCGGGCCGCCGGGGAAAGATCACGGACCAGGATCGCGGGAGGGATGGAAGAGGCGCCGACGCTCTCCAGCGCCTCCCGCGCGCGGCGCGCCATCGTGCGCCGGCGGAGGAGGCCGGAGGTGGTCTCCTCGCGCCCGAGGAAGAGATTCTCCGCGACGCTCATCTGCGGAACGAGGCTCAGTTCCTGGAAGACAACGCTGATCCCGACCGCCCGGGCGTGACTCGGCGACCGAATCGAACACTCGGCGCCGTCCAGGGAAACCGTGCCGGCATCGGGGGGAAACGAACCGGCAAGGACCTTGACGAGCGTCGACTTGCCGGCTCCATTTTCCCCCACCAGGACATGCACCTCGCCGGCGCGGACCTCGAAGTCGACGCTGTCGAGGGCCACGACCCCCGGGAAGCGCTTGGTCATCCCGGTGACGCCGAGAAGCGGCATCATCGTCTTCTGGTCCGGATTCCCGCGGATCGATGTCAGCGGCGGGCGCCCGCTACATCTATTTCTTCGCCTCCAGCGTGAAGACCGGCTTCCACCCCTGGGGGCCCAGCATGGCCTCGTAGGAGAACTCCTTGTAGTTCTGCGGGGTCACGACCTTGATCACGGGACCCGACTGGAATGGGAAGTCCTTCCCCGGCTTCTCCCCGTTCAGGAGGCGGACCATCATGTCCACCGCCATCCGGCCCTGGATGGCGGTGAAATCCGTCGGGGCGGCCCCCACCTTCCCGGCCACGATCTTCTCGTAGAGAGCGGGCTCGATGTACGTGGAAACGATCTTCGCGGGGTGGTGGCGGGCGGCCACCGCATCAGGGGCCGCGCCGGCCATCACCGCGTTGCCCACCAGATAGTCCAGCTTGGGGTAGGTGTTGAGGATGTCCTCGGCCAGGGCGAGCTGGATGTTTTTGCCGGTGTCCCCGTACTTCACGTCCACGATCTTGACCCGGCCCGGGGCAAGCTTTTCCGTGGCCGCCTTGAACCCTTCCAGCGTGTCGGGCGCCCACCCCGATCCCGCCGGCCCCGGCAGGAAGGCGACCGTCACCTGGGGCTTCCCTTTGCTGTCCTCGGCCACGAAGACGCCGGACTGATACCCCATATCGTAGAAGGACACGAGCGCCTTCGCGGCGATCTTCGGCGCGCGGATGTCGTTGATGACCTCGATAACCGGCATCTTCTTGCTGACCTTGTCCACGAGACTGTCCTGGGCCGAGTACGAGATCCCCGCGAAGATGATGCCGTCGACGCTCTGGTTGGCCAGGTTCTCGACCTGGTTGATCTGTTGGGTGATCTCCGTGTACCCGGCCGCGGCGACCAGGTTGATGCCCACGCCGAGCTGCTTCGCCTCGTCAATGATCCCATAGTCGACCGCCAGCCAGTAGGAGTCCTTGAGGTGCGGGAACGACACCCCGATGGTATACGGCTTCTTGGGCGTGGGCGGCGTCCACATCTCGGACTTCGGTCCGACGAGGCTCGTCGCCGGCATCCCTGATGCCTTCTTCGTGCTGACATCGTATGAGCCGTAGTATGAGAGCACCGGCCACGGGTACCACTTCGTGCCCTGGGCCCGCGCCCCCGGCTGTGCCAACACCAGCGTGACCACGAACGCGGCCATGACCGGCGCCGCAAGGATCCTTCGAACTCGTCCCCTCATCGCTACCCCTCCCCCTTTTGCCTGCACCGCGTCCACGTCCCCCGCCGTCTCATCGCGCCGGTGCCCCCTCCGCCAGCGCCGCGTCAAGAATATCCAACCCCTTCTTCAGTTGATCGTCCGTGATGACAAACGGCACATGGACGCGAATCACATTGTCGTACAACCCCGCCTTGAGGATAATCAATCCCCGCCGCCAGCAGGACTCGAGCACCCGGCTCGTCACCTCCGGCGCCGGGATGCGGGTCCGCCGATCCTTCACCAGCTCTATGGCCGTCATCGGTCCAAGCCCGCGCACCTCGCCGATCGCCGGATACCGCGACATCATTTCCTCCAACCGGGGCCGCAGGGCGCCCGCGAGACGTTGGGCGCGTCTGACGAGGGCCTCCTCCTCGTAGACGTCAAGCACCGCCAGCGCCGCCGCGCACGCGACCGGATTCCCGCCGTACGTGCCGCCGAGCCCCCCGGCCGACGCGGCGTCCATCATGTCCGCGCGGCCGACGACGGCGGCCAGCGGCATCCCGGCGGCGAGAGATTTGCCGAGGACGATGAGGTCCGGCTCGACGCCCTCGTGCTCGCAGGCGAACATCCTGCCGGTCCGGCCGAACCCCGTCTGGATCTCATCCACGATGAGCACGATACCTCGGGCCCGGCACAGATCGCGCAGGGCGGCCAGGAACCCGGACGGGGGGACAACGAATCCGCCTTCGCCCAGCACAGGTTCGACGACGAGCGCGGCGACCTGGTCGGCGGACACGGTGGTGAGGAACAGGCGCTCGATCGCGTCGAGGCTGTGCGCCACAATGTCCTCCGCCCGAACCCCCACCGGCGGACGATACGGGTACGGGAAGGGGACCCGGTACACGTCGGGGACGAACGGCCCGAACCCCCCCTTGTACGGGTGCAGCTTGCCGGTGAGGCTCAACGTAAAGAGGGTCCGCCCGTGAAATGCCCCCTCGAAGGCGATGACCGCCGGCCTCCTCGTCCACGCGCGTGCCAGCTTGGCGGCATTTTCGATCGCTTCCGCCCCACTGTTGACCAGGAACGTTTTCTTGGGGAAGCTTCCGGGCGTCACGGCGATCAGGCGCTGACTGAGGGTCAGATACGGCTCGTACATCAGGATCGGGAAACTGGTGTGGAGGTACGCCTCCGCCTGGCATTTGATGGCCGCCACGACCTTCGGGTGGCAGTGCCCGACGCCCAGGACGCCGATCCCCGCGGCAAAATCAATGTACGCGCGGCCGTCGGAGGCCCGCACCTCCGCGCCGCGGCCTTCGACGATGAACACCGGCGGGGGCGTGGTGACTCCCGCCGGCACGACTAGATTGCGGAGACCCAGGAGATCCTGCCCGCGCTCACCCTTTGCGGTGACCTTTGCTCCGCTCTTCGCTTCGATCGGCATTCCCGACGGTTTCATAGGCTGCCCCTTCCCGGCTGCCGTCAAGGCGGTATGGTCTTACAGCCGCATCTGGCCAATTCCTCCAGGAGGCCCTGGGTACACTGAGCACATCGTTGTGCCGGCGTTTGTTTGCAGCACCGCTTCCACCCGCACGCCGGTCACGGCTCGAACCGCACCGGGTCGCCGGCGCGGATCGTCCCTTTCGTCAGCGCGTCGAACAAGGCGCCGCGCCATCCCCGCGCGGCGATCTGAAATGCGACGCCGGATGTGCGGTCACGGAAGAGCCGGCAGGGACGGTGGGCCGCGGCCGTCCGCCGAACAGGCAGATCTCCGATCAGCAGGATCATCCCCGGCGGGATCGCACGGAGATCGATCCCTCGGATGATGAGATTGTCCCCAGGAGCGGCAGGGGAGATGCCCAACGCTTCCAGGACTTCAGCGTTGATCGCGCTGATCTCGCGGCCGGGGACGCGCGCCCCCCGCCAGACCTGTTTGCCGTCGTGGTCCCCGAGAACCCCCACCCCCGGAATCACAAGGATCTCGTCGACGACACGGTGCTCTCCCGGGCGTGGGGAGATCACCAGACGCTCCACTGTGCCGCTCTCTCCAAAGGCAGTCTTCTCCAGCCGGTCGAGCGCCGGCGCCAGTGTCTGCCCCGTCGTGTTTCGAGGACGCCAAGTCGAAGCGGATCCCCCCGTCAGCGGCATGCCCCCCCTTCCCCGCATCGCGATTTCTCCCCGCGGTCATCGTCAAACCTAATTCAGAAAGAGGTTGAGACCATCCTGCGGGGCACTCCCGGCATGGACGAGGACTTCCAGCATGACCGGCTTTATGGAAACGTTCGGGCAGTGAACCCGTTCCTGTGACCGCCCCCTGCACGGCGCTTACTTCACCGGCCGGTCAGTGGACTTCGCCATGTGGGCCTGCTGTGTTCAACTGAAGCGGGCCAGCACAGGCGCATGGTCGCTGGTTCCCACCTCTCTCTGGACGAAGCAGGCGGTCGCCCGAACTGCCAACGAGATGCTCACGAACACATAGTCGAGGCGCCACCCGATGTTCCGCTGTCGCAGGTTGCGCCAGGGCGCCCACCAGGTGAAGAGATGGTCGTTGTTCGGGTCGAGGGTGCGACCCAGGTCCACCAAGCCGCGACTCAGGATCCGCTCAATCAGCGCGCGCTCCTCAGGAAGTTGTCCAATCGCCCGGGGCTTGCGCTCTTTCGGATGTACATCAAGATCCGATCGCGCTACGTTCATATCCCCGCACAGCACGAGTTGGCGTACTTCTCCCGCATCCTCGGTCTGGAACGACGCGGCGTACTCGTCGAGCGCTTCGAGGAATCGCATTTTCGCCGCGAAGTCTCGACCACCGTTGGGCACATAGACCGACCCGATGGTGATACCGGCGACTTCCGTCACAACGACTCGATTCTCGCAATCGAACGCGGGATGAACGAACAGAGGCCGTTGGGGCGCGATTTCCTTGCTGACGTGAAGACCGACGCCCGAGTAGCCTTTGCCGCCGTGCCAACAGCACCAGTACCCCTCCATCTCACACAGTGCGGGTGGCACCTGGTTGGACTCCGCCTTGATCTCCTGCAGGCAGACGACATCCGGACGCTCGCGCTCGATCCATTGCTGGACCTCGCCCTGACGCGCCCGGATCCCATTGACGTTCCAGGTCGCGAGCTTAATGGCTTGCATGGGCAGATTAGCGCTTCCGGCCACGATAACAATCAACACCGGTGCGGCGGTAGAGTCTGCCGGTCCGATGGAATCCGCCTCCCCGGTTCCTCCTGAAACGGTTCCAGTCTTGTCCCGAAGGGATCACCAGGCTATGGCCTTTTCGCTGCCTTCTTCCGCCTCGCCTTCTCCCACCGGTGCCTGAACGGCCTTGCGGGCGATCGCCTGCTGTTCCTCTTTCGAAAGACGTTTGGCTCTGCTCGTACGGTTTTCCATGGCGTGACGATAAGCCGCACGGTAAGATCTTAGACGGCGCGATTCGGCTACTTCCCGATAGTACAAACCTGCGCGTGGCCTCACGGTACCATTCGTCCCAGCCAGGCAGGTGGTGGATCAGCACAACGCCGGGAAAGGGGCTCTGGTATGATTGCCGCGGTGTGCCCGCGAGAATCGGAAACTAGGGCCGACGCCGCGGGACCCGCCGGCGAGGAGCCCTCACGTTCCCCATTCTCGATGCATTTGCGCCGTACCGAACAGTCGGCTCCTCAACGCGCCCAGGCCCGAAGAACTCTACGAGCCCGCTTCGGTAGAATAACCAGTCGCGGCCCGACCTGCGCGCTGGGATCTTCCCCTCCCGCGCCATCTTGGAGAGATACTGCCGCGATACCCCAACCAACTGTGCCGCTTCATCCGTGGCATGAACTGTATCGGACTCCTGTTGCCACTGAATGCCTCCCAAATCCAACCCAACATGCCGAAGTACCTCATCACCGAGTCCCTTCCGAACATTCAAGATCTCCACAACAACGGGACGTCCATCCTTGCCGAGGTCCACATTAATGGTGTCGGTCACTTCACGAGTCCGAGCGACCGGCACGTCTCGCAATTCAATCGCCAGGGCGTCCGCTCGTGGATCGTACGTGATTCTCATTGCCCCCGGCTCCTTTCTGGTCGACAGATAACAGTCTTCACCACATCCACGCCTGCGTCCACGACATATGCAACCTTCACAGTTACCCCATCGGCAAATCGTCGAAATGCGACTGGATCGCCGTCACCATCTGTTGCCCTCCGATCAGGCTCAATGAGCGTATGACGGACCTCTTTCTCGGTGACGTGACGCTGCTGCATTCGACGTCTCGCGTGCCGTGTCACTTCCAGCTTTAGCGTCATTGTAGTGGTTCGAGGAGTAATACGTCAAGTAGTTAGTTTCACAATAGCAACCTAGTGCGACAGATGGAAGCGACAAGAACGTCGCCGAACGTGGCTTCGACTTCGAGTATGCGTGCAGAATTTTTGGTGGCGACACTATTGAGTGGGACGATACCCGCCGCGACTACGGCGAGCGACGTGTGATCGCGATCGGCGAGGTCGACGAGGAGGTCTATGTCGTCGTGTATACGCCACTCGAACACATCCGCCGAATCATCTCGGCACAACCAGCATCAGGGAGGGAACGAGATGCCTACCACAAGGCGTTCGCAAACCAAGATCCTTAGGAACCGAGGGCGGATAGACGTCAAGCGGGTTCGCTCAGCGACCAACAAGGACATCGCCAAGTGGATCGCCGAGGACCCTGATACGGCGCCTGAACTGCCGCGGGGGGCCAAACTTCGGTTGATCCATAATCCGCCATTGCCTGACGTAAGAAGTATCCGAAGGAAGTTAGGTCTGACGCAGGCTAAATTTGCCAGGCGCTTTGGTCTCTCTCGCAGGACTATTGAACAATGGGAACAGGGTCGGGCTGTCCCAGATCGCCCAGCTCGGATTCTGCTTGCGGTGATCGACCGTGAACCTCATTTGGTTGAGCAAGCGGTCGTAGGAAGCCGAAAGCATTAGACGCTACCCGCGCCGGTCAACACCGAGGAGACCTTACCACCACGCCGCGATTTGATGACCATATTGGTGGATGGCTGGTGCCGGGAGGGGGATTTGGTCTTTACCAAACATCGGGGGCATCCTTGAGGTCGCCTAGATTTTCCGCCTCTTCGCCCGAAGACAGGAACGTAGACTCATTGAGGCCAGGGGCCCTTCCAACCAATGTCGCGACAGTACTTGAACAAGGATGACACCCTTGCTATAGTAAGGATATGGCTAAGGTTACGTCGAAGCTCCAGGTCACGGTTCCCAAGGCGGTGGCGGATCGATATGGCATTCGCCCAGGTGACGAGATAGAGTGGCTTGTCTCGGGAGACATGATTCGGGTCGTCCCCCCCGGGAAAAAGATTAGGACAATGAGCTCTGCCGAGCGTCTTCGCCGCTTCGACCTGGCGACCGCCAGACAACGGAAGAGGAACAAACGCCCTCACGCGGCGTCAGCGCAGAATCGTGGATGGAGCCGAGAGGACCTCTATCGTCGTGGCCGCGCTCGTTGATACAAATATTCTTGTGTATCGCTTTGATCCACGGTTCCCGGACCGCCAAAAGATCTCGACTGAGATCCTGAGGCGAGGGATCGCAGAGGATTCCATCCGTGTCCCCCATCAAGCAATCATGGAGTTTGTGGCGGCGGTCACTAAGCCCCTCGTGGGCGCAATGCCGCTACTCTTGGTCCAAGACGCGATACGGGAAGCCGAGGAAATGCTGAGGCAATTTACCGTGTTGTATCCAGACGAGATGCTCTTGAGGACCGCGCTACGGGGTGCGGTGGCGTACCAGCTGTCTTGGTTCGACGCACATCTGTGGGCGTACGCGGAGCACTTCGGCCTTTCGGAACTCTTGTCCGAGGACTTCCAGCATGACCGCCTTTACGGAACCGTTCGGGCAGTGAACCCGTTCCTGTGACCGCCGCCCCACGGTAGTCGCTTCACCGGCTGGTCAGTTTTGCGGATCCCCTTGGTCCTCACCGGTCATGCCGTTTCCCCTAATGCAGAGTCCCAAGCGTGACGCTCACCGTTCACGCAAACCGCTTCGTCGCGCCAAGTTACTGGCGAATCTCCCTCTTATCCAGAAACTCGCCGTGCCAAGTATGGTACCAGACCTGGCCGCTTTGCGCGTTGACGCTGAGCATGCCGACCTGACGCCGACCCCGCAGCACGTCAAAATGGTAGTATCCGTAAAATGCGTCTCCATTCCCCGCGGTCGCGCCCGGGAGGTATCCGGACAGGAACTGGTCGGCCGATCGCTTGGCCTGCGCCTCCGCGATCGCGGAGGCCGGTGGAATGGTCGACGCGCCGCCCATCATCATCTCTGAGCCGCTCATCATCTCTTGCATCATCACCTTGCCATATTTCGCGTTCCACATCATGTTTGGACCCATTTCAGGCATCGATCGACCGGTATATCGATCGACCAGCACTTGCACTGCACCCTTACCCGTGCTTGCCTCTTTGAATTGCGCGTAGAAGTTCTGCGTGTATGCCTCTACTTCATCGAGCACGAGGCCGTCAATATGATGAGCGTCAGGCCACTGGCGAAGGATCTCCACCGCTCTCTCTATGGAGATAGGCCGTGAGGAAGGCGCAAAGGGACCTCCCATTACTCCGAATCGATCGAGCACTCAACAAACGAATCCCAACGGTGCGTCACCGAAGACGCTTATCGCTGACTGTCAGGACGACTTGGCGGGCTTGCTCGAGATGGAGGATCAGATCGGTAATCGTGGTGCCGGGAGGGGGATTTGAACCCCCACGGGTTACCCCACACGCCCCTCAAACGTGCGCGTCTGCCAAATTCCGCCATCCCGGCACGCAGTAGCAGCCCACCAACGAACTCGCGCAGGCCTTCGATGCGACCTCATTATACGGAGCGCCGGAGAAGAGTGTCAATCGCGGGCGTTCAGGACCTGAGGCGCGTCGTGGGCGTCCGGCCGGGCGTCCGGCCGCGCTTGGCGATGGGCCTGCCGTTGATCTCCCGGAGGTCCATGGTCATGTCGATGGGGGGCGCCGCGCTGACGTAGCTGCCTACGCCAAATGCGTCGGCGCCGGCCTCGGACAGCGCCGGAATGCGCTCGGGGGTCAGCCCGCCGGAGACGAAAACCTGGATCTTGCCGTGGGCGGCCAGTGTGAGCCTCGCCCGGACTTCACGAACCAGGTCCGGCGTCACGCTCCCCCGCTCCCGCGGAGTATCCAGGCGGATCGCGGCGAGGTCCGGGCCAAGCGCCTCGGCGACGCGCAGGGCTTCCACCGCTTCATCGGTGAACGTATCGACGAGCACCAGCCGGGGAACCCCGGCGGGCATCCGCTCATGGTAGGCGATCGCCGCGCGCACCGTATCGCCAACGATCAGGATGAAGGCGTGCGGCATCGTGCCGACCGGCTCCTGTCCGGCGAGCTTGGCGCCCAGGATGCAGGCCGCCCCGCGCATCCCCCCGATCAACGCCGACCGCTCCATCACCGGCGCCACCGCCGGATGGACGTGGCGCGCCCCAAAGACGTACGCGGGTTTCTCTCCGGCCGCCGCCACCACCTCGCGGGCCGCGGTGGCCCACCCGCTCGGCTGGGCCAGCATCCCGAGGAGCACCGTCTCGAACATCCCGAACCGCGCGTAGGGGCCTTCGATGCGCATGATGACTTCACGCGCGGAAAACCGCTCGCCCTCGGCGAGGCTCTGGATCTTCACATCGCTGTCGCGGAGGAGATAGCGGACTTCCTCGACCCCCACGCAGACCCCGTCGCGGCCGGGAAAGACCTCCGCGGCCACCGGGATATCGGCGAGCCCCAGGGACCTGAGGATCTCGAGAGTGCGGACAAAGTAGATGTCGGTGGTCAGTCCGGCGAGGATCTCCCGATGAGACGCGCTGTGGAGGCGATTCGTCGAGTCAACGACGTAGCGCCGGACGTCCTCGATCGAGGACAGCGGCGGAAGCTCGCGGGTCACAGAGAGTTAAGGAAAGAGACGGCCGTAGTGGGTGAGGACCAGATAGAGGGATGTCGCACCAAACAGGATTGCCAATGTCGATGTCACGCGAAGCAGCAACGTCTCCCTGGGTCGCGGCCCGTGGAAGAGCCGGGCACCGCCGCCGCCGATCGAGCCCAGGCCTTCTCCCTTGGGGCCCTGGAGCACGATCACGCCGACCACGGCCACCGCCACCAGGAAATGCAGGATCAGCACCGCGTTCGACACCCGGAACACCTCCGTCGATCGCCCCTTAACAGTACCACAGGCCTCTCGGGCAGCACAAGGTGGGGTGCGCGCTCAGCGACCGGCCTCGGCCGCCGCCCTGACGATGGCGGCGAACGCCCGGGCGTCCAGGCTCGCGCCCCCAACGAGCGCCCCGTCGATCTCAGGCTGCTCCAGGAACTCCCGGATGTTGTCGGGCTTGACGCTCCCGCCGTACAGGATCCGGATCTCCGCCGCGCCCGCGGCGCCGGAATCCGCCAGCAGACGCCGGATCAGCCCGGCGACGCGGTTGGCCTCGGTCCCGGTCGCGGTCTGCCCGGTGCCGATCGCCCACACCGGTTCGTAGGCGATCACCAACCGGGGGAACTCCTGCGGGGCCACGCCCTGCACCGCGGCGCGCACCTGCCGGGCGATCACGCCGTCCGCGCTTCCCGCCTGCCGCTCCTCCAGGCTCTCCCCGACGCAGACGATCGGCACCAGACCGTGGGCAAAGGCCGCGCGCACCTTCCGCCCCACCGCTTCGTCCGTCTCTCCAAAATAGAGCCGCCGCTCCGAGTGGCCGAGCAGCACGGCACGGCACCCGACATCGACGAGCATCGGCGCGCTCACCTCTCCGGTGTACGCGCCCTGCGGCTCCCAGTGCATCGTCTGCCCGCCGAGCAGATAGGGAGTGCCGGCCAGAGCCTGCCCGACCGCCGCGAGTGCGGTGGCCGGAGGGCAGATCACCACCTCCACTCCGCGGAGGTCCCGTAGGGCGGCCTTCATCTCGCCGACCAACTTGACGGCCGGCGCCACCGGCATGTGCATCTTCCAGTTGGCGGCGACGAGGGGGGTGCGCACGGCTCAGCGATCCATCAACACGGCCACACCCGGCAGCACCTTGCCTTCCATAAACTCCAGCGTGGCGCCGCCTCCGGTGCTGATGTGGGTCATCTTGTCCGCGTACCCCAACTGCTCGACCGCCGAGGCGGTGTCGCCGCCGCCCACGATCGATTCGGCCGGCGACTCCGCCACGGCCCGCGCCACGGCCTGAGTCCCATGCGCGAACGGCGCCAGTTCGAACACGCCCATCGGCCCGTTCCAGAGAACGGTGCCGGCCGCCGCGATCGGCGCGGCAAACGCTGCCTCCGTCCGGGGCCCGATATCGAGGCCCATCCACCCGTCGGGGATCGCCCGGGCATCGACCGTCCGGACCGCGGCGTCGGCCGACGGCCGCTGGGCCGCGACCACGTCGACCGGGAGCAGCAGGCGGACACCGCGACGCTGCGCGTCGGCCATCAACTCGCCGGCCAGATCGAGCTTATCCGCTTCGCAGAGCGACGCGCCGATCTTCCCTCCCGCGGCCCGCAGGAACGTGTAGCACATCCCTCCCCCGATCAGCATCGTTTGGGCGAGCCGGAGGAGGTTGCGGATGACCCCGATCTTATCTTCCACCTTTTTCCCGCCGAGAATGGCGACCAACGGCCTGGTGGGCGCTTCGAGCACCTTTCCGAGGAAGGTCAGTTCTCGCTCCATCAAGAGCCCGGCGACAGCGGGGAGCAGCTTCGCCACCCCGACGGTGCTGGCGTGTGCGCGGTGCGCCGTCCCAAAGGCGTCGTTCACGTAGACCTCGGCCAGCCGGGCAAGCCCGCGGGCAAACGATGGATCATTGGCTTCTTCTTCGGGATGAAACCGCAGATTCTCGAGGAGCACCACGTCTCCTCGACGCATCGCCCCGACCGCCGCCTCGACTTCAGGTCCCACGCAGTCATCGAGTTTTCGCACAGGCCGGCGGAGGAGCTCCTGCAGCCGGCGGGCGATGGGATCCATCCGAAGGGAAGGCTCCGGTCCCTTCGGACGGCCCAGGTGGGAGGCGAGGATGACCGCCGCGTCGTGGTCGCACAGGTACGCGATCGTTGGCAGGGCCGCCGTGATGCGGTGGTCGTCCGTGATCCGTCCCTGGTCGAGGGGGACGTTGAAGTCGACACGGACGAACACCCGCCGCCCGGCGACCTCGATGTCGCGGACGGTCTTCTTGTTCACAACCCGCGCCCGCTCATGTAGGCGACCAGGTCCGCCACCCGGCACGAGTACCCCCACTCGTTGTCGTACCAGGACAGCACCTTGACCATGTCGCCCACGACCATCGTGGACAGCGAATCCAACACCCCGCTGTGCGGATCGCCTTTGAAGTCCATGGAAACCAGCGGGACGTCGGTGTAGCCGAGGTACCCCTTCAACTCTTCCTCCGAGGCGCGCCTGTACGCGCGGTTGATCTCTTCGGCGGTCGCCGGCTTCTCGAGCGTCACCGTGAGATCCACCACCGACACGGTGGGGGTGGGCACGCGCAGCGCCAGCCCGTTGAGCTTGCCTTTGAGCTCCGGCAGGACCAGGAAGATGGCTTTGGCCGCGCCGGTCGTGGTGGGAATGATGTTGAGCGCGGCGGCGCGGGCGCGCCGCAGATCCGAGTGGACCACATCGAGGATCACCTGGTCGTTCGTGTACGAGTGGACCGTATTCATGAACCCCGAGCGGATGCCGAAGCTCCGGCTGAGGACCATCGCGGTCACCGACAGACAATTCGTGGTGCAGGAACCGTTGCTGACGATCCGGTGCCGCGCCGGGTCGTATGCGGTGTGGTTCACGCCCATGTTTACCGTCACGTCCTCACCGGTGGCGGGGGCGCTGATCACGACACGCCTGGCGCCGCCCTCGAGGTGCCCGGCCGCCTTCTTGGCGTCCGTGAACCGCCCGGTAGACTCGATCACGAGGTCCGCGCCGTGGTCCTTCCACGGAAGCTTCGCGGGCTCTCGCTCGGAGAGCACGTCGATGCGCCGCCCGTTGATGACGATCCGTCCGTCCTGAGCTTCGACCGTGCCCGGGAACCGCCCGTAGGTGCTGTCGTACTGAAAGAGGTGGGCATTGGTTCGCACATCGGTCAGATCGTTCACGGCGGCGACCTCGATGGCGGGGTGCCGCTCCATGATCGCCCTGAGCACCTGCCGGCCGATCCGTCCAAACCCGTTGATGCCGATCCGTGCCATACGCTTCCTCCCCCCTCCCGCATGGAGGGTTGTCATGGATGGAGGGCTGTTCTTCCAGATTTATGACAGGCGCCCCTCCTCGTGTCCGGAGGGGGCCACCCGGAGCACCCCCCACTGGAGGGTACGGACTCCTGTCAGCGAACTTACCGGGGCCACCACGGTGGCCGTTTGCCGGGTGGGTGCCATCCCGACGACGGATCCCATCGCCACGAGCCATCCGTCTCGATCGGCCAGACCTACCAATAGGTGGCGAAGCGACGCCCTGGAGATCTCCGCGAGCATCTGCGACTGCGGGATCGCCCGTCCGTAGTGCAGGACGGGCCGGCCGACCGGCAGCGCGGTGAGGTCCAGCGTGTGGGGCCTGGCCTGCGCAAAGTACCGGCGGAACCGCATGGCTCGGGTCGCCCGGCGCACGTCCCGCGAGCGGGTCCGGACGCGGGGGGACGGGGACACGCGGTGCACGATGATCCCGGAGGGGAGCCGGGCCAGGATCGGTTCGACCTCTCCGCGCCACTGCAGCGCGACCACATGCTGCGGGGTGATGCGGCGGAACTTGTCCACCTTGGCGGCGACGGCGGCAGGGCCTTCGACCCAGCCCGTGGTGTCGACGACCACAACCTCGGCCCGGTCGCGCGCCCACGCCACCGACCGGACCGTCCCCTCGACCACGTAGCGGGAGACACCCTCGACCGACGTATCCCCGACGAAGAAGGCCGCGGCCGGCGTCAGCCGGTCCATGGTCCGGACGGGACGCCGGACCACCGCAAGCCCAACGGTCGCCGGAGGCCCGATGTCGGACTGCCCCGGGTCGGCGTCCACAACAACCGTGCGTAATCTTGCCTGGACCGCCGCATTGGCGATTTCGGTGGCGGTGGTCGTCTTGCCGACATCCACGGGCCCGAGCATCACGACCACTCCGGGAACGTCCAGGATCGCTTCAATCGTATGCTGCCGGAGCGCGCCGTCCACCGCGACCTCTGCTTGCCGTTGGCCCCACTCCGGTGAGAAGCCCCCGCAGGGGGCGGGTGGCCGAACTGCCTACGCGGCCCCGCTTGCCTTGGCCTCCAGCTTCTTCTTGATCCGCTTCAGGCGGAAGACGTCCTCGCGCGCCCGCTGCTCCAGCACGTCCCGGATGAAGCGGATCTCGCCGCGGATGCGGGGGATGACCACCTGCTCGAGCGCGTTCACCCGCCGGGTGGTCTTCTTGATCTCCTCGCCGATCTTCCGCAGCGTGACCTCGGTGCTGGCCACCTCCAGGACGGCCGCCAGCACCTCTTCAAACTGGTCCGCGCTCTCGACGGTGCGGGCGGTCACGGCCACCGGGTCCTGGCCCCGGGCAAGGATCGTCCGGCGTACGCTGTCCGTGGTGATCGTTGGGATGCGGGTTCCCCAGACGTTCTTGGTTTCGATCTCCACTTCCAGACGGCGCGGATCGGCCAGGGCCGCCGCCTCGAGCACCTCGCGCCCTTCGACCGCCTTGGCGAGGCTGAGATACGTGTAGGCTTGTTCGGCCGCCTTCGTCAGCCGCTCGCGCGCGGCCAGGGCGCGCCGCACGACATTGAAGAAGTCGGCCACCAGCGCATCGCGCTTTCGCTTCAACAGATCGACCCCCTGCTGCGCCAGCTTGACCTGGTTCTGGCGCTGCAGGAGGTTCATCCGGGTGGGGCTCAGGGTCTCAGCCATCTCCGCCGTCCCGCCGTGTCGTGGTCATCGCCGTCCGCGTGATCCGCCTTTGCCCGGGGACGCCGGCGCTAGCCCGGCACCTCGCCGGGCTTGAACATCCGATCCATCTGTTCGCCGAAGTAGTACTTGTCGACGTGGTCGCGGCTGATGCGGGTCAGCGCGCCCTTGGGGAACGTCGAGAGCAGCTTCCAGCCCAGGGTAAGCGAGTCCTGGATGGAGCGGTCGACCTGGCCCTGCGCGATGAACTCCTTCTCGAACGCGTCGGCGAAGCGGAGGTACAGCCGGTCGTTCTCCGTGAGCGCCTCCTCGCCGATGATCGCGACCAGCCGGCGGAGATCCAGCCCCTGGGCGTACGCGGAGTAGAGCTGATCGGCCACCTGCCGGTGATCCTCGCGCGTCCGGCCCTTGCCGATGCCGTTGTTCATGAGGCGGGAGAGACTGGGCAGCGGGTTGATCGGCGGGTAGACACCCTGCCGGTGCAGGGCCCGGCTCAGCACCAGCTGGCCTTCGGTGATGTAACCCGTGAGGTCCGCGATCGGGTGCGTGATGTCGTCGTCCGGCATCGTGAGGATCGGGAACTGCGTGATGGTGCCCTTCTTCCCCTTGATGCGGCCCGCGCGCTCGTAGAGGCCGGCCAGGTCGGTGTACATGTACCCGGGATAGCCGCGCCGCCCCGGGATCTCCTCGCGCGCCGCCCCGATCTCGCGGAGCGCTTCGCAGTTGGAGACGACGAGCCCGTTTTCGATCAGGAATTTGTGCGTTCCCTCGACCGTGAAATCGTAAACGAAGCCGTCATAGTCAACGGCTTCGATCGTCGCGATCGTATCCAGCACGTAGTCGCCGGACAGCAGCCGCTCGAGGGCCGCTACCTCTGCCGAGGAACCGGACGCCTGCTTGATGGTGTCGGCGAGGGCCTGCATCGTCGAAACCGACGTACGCTGGCCGCCCGACTCTATCTGGGACACCGTGGTCGTCGCCCCCAGAGCAGAGCCCGTCAGTCCAGCTCCCCGGCGCGCGGCCCGCAGCAGGGAGCCTGCCGCCAGGGGAGCTCGTGCGTACTGGGTAAAGCGCGACCTTGCTTCGGTCATCCGCGCCAACCGCAGTGCTTTTTCGGGGTGGACAGCCCCCACTACGCGTGCAAACTCCCGCACTTGATCCGCGCCTTCCACCGCCACGTCGAAGATGACACGGCCATTTGCCGACCGCGCGCGGAGCGCCGCGACGAAGCCCAGGCGCCGCAGGAGCTGCTGGAGGCGCTTCCCCCTCGACCGCTCCGCGGTTGTGTAGAGCGCCCTGTGCTCCTTGGCGGGAACACAGCCGTCGCCGTCGAGGTATCCGCGCAAGAACGATGCTACCAACTCGCTGCCGAGCCGCATCACCGGCGCGAAGTCCGCGTCGATCCCGAGGGCCTTGGCCAGGGTTACCAGCGGCAGGCTGTTGATTCGCAGCATCGTCACGCCGTCCTGATTAAGGTGCCGCTGCACCGGGGTGCCGGCGAACATCTCGGCGGCCAGCCGCTCAAACTCGGCCAGCAGCACGGGCTCCTCATTGGAGAACATCACATAATAGACGTGCTGCGCATGGTTCTCGTAGACGGTCCCGTCCGACGCCACCAGGCCGAGCAGGTAGAGGAACTTCGACCACGTAAAGCCCGGGCCCAGGCGCAGCCGGCCCCGCTTGCCCGCCGAGATGCTCTCGATGAGGGCGGACAGATCCGCCGAAGGGATCCCGAGATCGTCACCGATCCGCCGCAGTTCAGGCGGCGTCACGCACCGCTTGTGCCAAGAGTCGGTCCATCTGGTGTAATTGAGGCCCACCGCCTCCGCGGCCGCGCGCAGCGTCCCATACTTCGCCCGCAAACGGCGCTCCAGGCTCTGGTCTCGCAGATGAATGTAGCAGGGCAGTGTTCCCAAGAGATCGAGTATGGTTGGCTCGGACCCCGGGATATTGAGCCGCTTCGCCGAGTAAATGCTCTCTCCCGGAGCCAGTGTCCCCCCCGGCTTCATCGCCGGTCCGTCGGGAGTGTCCACGAGGACTTTGTGGTCGGGTGTCAGAGAGAACTCCGCCCCCGAGGTGGTGCGCACCCGCAGCATCCGTCCGCGGTACCGGAGCTTCTGGACATCCGTGATCCGCGCGGGCACGGACCGCCTCCCGTCCCACGACAACACTGGAGGCAGGGATTTTAGAGCGTCCCTTCCTTGCGCCACGATGGTGTCGACGAGACCACCGATCTGAGCGACGGTGCCATCGGCGAGCAGCACCTCAGTATCGGCCAAGAAACAGTAATTCGTCATATCCGTGAGGATCACGAGCACCTGCATGTCGAGCTCGTACGCCAGGTACTCAGCCACCGTCAGCGCCGCGCGCGGCGTCATCAGCCGCTCGATCGTCGGGTCGTCGGCCAGGTTCATGAACACGACGCTGCGGGCCAGCGCCCCGGTGCTCTCGAACTCGTGGATGAAGAAGGCGGCCTCGCGCTGGGTGATCCCCATCGCGCCGAACACGACCGAGAACTGCTCGGCCTCGCCGAGGACCTTGGCCTGCCGGGCGATCTGGGCGGCGATCTCGTTGGCCGGCAGGCCCGCGCCGGAGAAAATCGGCAGCTTCTGCCCCCGCACGAGGGTGTTCATGACGTCGATCGTCGAAATGCCGGTCTGAATGAACTCGGCCGGCTTTTCGCGGGCCACGGGGTTGATCGGCGCCCCCAGGATCGGCAGCCGCTTCTCCGGGATGATCGGCGGGAGCCCGTCGATCGGATCGCCCAGGCCGTTGAACCGCCGGCCGATCATCTCGCGGCTGACGCCGATCCGGGCGACGTCCTCGCGCAGGCTGAGCGAGGTCTTGGCGAGGTCCATCCCGCGGGTCTCCTCGAACACCTGGATGACCGCGTTGCGCTCCGAGACCTCGATGACCTGGCCGCCGCGCACGCTGCCGTCCTGGACGTGGATCTCCACGATCGCGCCGTAGGCCAGGTCGCGCGCTCCCTCGACGAACAGGAGCGGACCCGAGATGTAGTTGATGCTGGTGTAGCGCTTGGTGGACAGCTGCATCCGTGCTCCCTCCTACGTCTGGCGCGCCGCGCCGCGAGGTCCATCCCCCGACGCCCCGGACGCGCCCACGGGGGCGGCCCCCTTGGCCTTCTCGCCGAAGGCGGCCGGCAGGGACTTCAGGAACTCATCGATGTGCGGGCGGAACTTGTCGTTCGGGACTTCCTTGAACCGGGCAATCTGCTCGTTCTGCGGCAGGTTGATGATCTCGTCGATCACCATCCCCCGCTCGAGCGCCTGGGCGGCGGCCTCGTTGAACGCCCGGATGCCGCGGACCATCCAGTAGGCCTTCTCGAGGGAGCACGACGCATCCACCTCGCTGAACGCGCTCTGCTGCAGGAAGTACTCGCGGATCATTTTGCCGGTCTCGATGACGAGGCGCTCCTGGTCCTGGAGCGCGTCGGGGCCGACGAGCTGGACGACTTCCTGCAGGCCGGCCTCCCGGGAGAGGATCGCGCTGACCCAGGCGCGCTGGCCGGTGAAGTCTTCGGCGACATTCTTGCCGTACCAGGAGTTCAAGAGACCCTCGTACAGGCTGTAGGACCGGTTCCAGTTGATGGCCGGGAAGTGCCGGCGGTACGCAAGCGACGCGTCCAACGACCAGAAGGTCCCCACGATCCTGAGCGTGCTCTGCGTCACCGGCTCCGAGAGGTCGCCGCCCGGCGGGCTCACGGCGCCGACGACCGTCACCGCCCCCACCCGCTCGTCCTTGCCGAGCACGACCGCCCGGCCCGCCCGCTCGTAGAAGGCCGAGAGCCGGCTGGCCAGGTACGGAGGATAACCCTCCTCCGCCGGCATCTCCTCGAGGCGGGAGGAGATTTCGCGCAGCGCCTCGGCCCAGCGGCTCGTGGAATCGGCCATCAGCGCCACCCGGTAGCCCATGTCGCGGAAGTACTCCGCCATCGTCACGCCGGTGTAGATGCTGGCCTCGCGCGCCGCGACCGGCATGTTGGAGGTGTTGGCGACGAGGATCGTCCGCT